>Ga0210044_10000112_pt1 | contig 110222 bp, 132 predicted proteins | sample CryGey13umfilter_2_FD_183959 | JGI IMG/M metagenome (GOLD analysis project Ga0210044, IMG submission 183959) | Groundwater microbial communities from aquifer in Utah, USA - Crystal Geyser 4/9/14 3 um filter (SPAdes) (version 2) | ecosystem: Environmental > Aquatic > Deep subsurface >... | reverse complement strand
TATGTATACCATTTTTCATAATAATTTGGCTTCTTTCTTACGGACGATTGTATGCTGTCTACAATATCAATCATGTAGAACATATCTTTTCCATCACTTAATCTCATGAATCTTCCAAGTATTTGTCCTGTCGTTATCTTTGATTTTATTGGTTCTGCGAGATAACCACATCTTAACGTATTTATGCTTATACCTGTGGAAGCTATATCGTGAGAAACTACTAATATACAGTTGTGATTGTTTCTTATGTGTTCATACATTGTTTGTCTAATTGATTCCTTGACATGTTGATCTATATAAAACACAGATATATCTCTTTGTTCAGATAAAAGTTCATGTATCTTTTTGCCGTAACCATGCATCACATCCTTAAAAAAAACAACGGTGTTGCCTCTTTTTTTATATTCAGAAATTATATCAGAAACCACCCATTTTAATCTTGGATATGACGCTCTTATAAGTTTTCTTTCTAAATCAAGATGCTTGATATGTTCTTCTTCATCAAGCATATATTTGTGTAATGTATAGGCATCATGTTCATTTAAACTATTTATATACTTAACAATAATCTTTCCGTCTGATGCTCTTCCAGAATCTATCAACTCACGTTTTTTAACTGTTTTTGATGAAAATCCAGAATTTAATATCATTGTATATGTTTCTGCAGAAAAATCGTGATGCATAGTTCCAGTTATTCCACGTGTAGATGTAACATTCTTACACATAACATTTATTCTTTTATAACTTTTGGAGGTTGCTCTATGAACTTCATCAAACATAAGTGCATTAAACCTTTCAAAATTTTCCTTTTCTTTATTTGCTATAATTAAAAAATTTGCTATAATGATTTTATAATCTTCATGATCTTCCATATTGCTATTACCAGAAGATACCAAGCTAAATATTTTCTTGGATTCAATAACATGTTTTGAAAATGACATAAAGTCAGAATACATCTGTTGAGAAAGTGATGGTTTTGGTACAACTATTAGAACATTTTCATTGTTGACAGAAGACAAATATACAGAAACGACAAACAGAACCAATGTTTTACCATATGACGTTGATATGTTTTGCCTATTGTATCTGTTTTTTAAAAAAACATAAATAGTTTCAAATTGATCTTTGTCATATATTAAATCTTCATCGCCAAGTATAGCCCTTTCATATATGGATTTTAATTTTTCTAAATCAACTTTTATGGTGGTTGATTCCTTAACATCTTTAAAATCGTATTCAAATCTGTTTTCTTTGCACAGTTTATATAAAATATGGAAAAATTGTATTGGGACAAATCTATAGTTTCTTAGAAAACTAACTTGACCATTCCAATTACCTTTAACCTTTTGGAATTTGTGGGATCTTGTTTTTGGTTTCATATATATATCAACCACATCCATTTCATCCCTGTTCTTGAAATCAATCATTAATTCTTTATGGTTGCTTGGGTTAACTTGTATATTCATTAAAACAGTTGATCCTTGTTAGGTTTTTTGAAATGTATGCTTTGTTTTATTAATTTTGTATTTTCTTCTTCCAAATCTATACTCATAGGTTTTATGACCAATTTCTTGGGTTTACTTAAAATAGCAAATATTCTCAACTTAGTCTTCCATCGTTTGTCGTTTATAAACAAATCTTCTTCTTGTTCTATGTTATCAGACATATTATATAAACTTTCCATTTTAATCAATGTTACACATATTTTACTTCTGTGTATTCAAATTTGTTCTCAAGCATTATGTTAAAATCAAACATTTGATTTGATATTGGTGCGTGATTGGTTAACATAACATTAAAGTTTTTCGGTATCAATTTGTTTTTTATAATTTCAACCAATAATTCTGAATTTCTTTTTGATAAATTAGACAAACATTCATCAAGAATGCAAAAATTCATATCTTTTATTTTATTTATATAAAGTTCAATAAAGTTCAAGCAAATTATTGTGTCTATTATCTTCCTTTGACCAACACTCATAAGTTTTTGATCCAAATCTCTCTTATTTTTAAAAATTGATATAACAAAATTTTCGTCAAAAGAAACTGATAGACCAAAAACGTCTAAATCCCTATTTATGTTCGATGAAAATCCAACTCTTATTTTGTTTAGCAACCATCGTTTCATACCACTTTCAGAAAATATAAATTTCATAGCTTCATGAATTTCTATCTGTTTTTTCAACGGTATCAATTTTTCTTCTTCTTCATTGATTTTATTGGTTGATTTATTAAGGTGTTCCTCCATAGTTTTAAGAACATTATCTGTCTTCTTTGATTCCAAATTTTCTTTGATTCCAAGTTTGTTGTTTTTTGTATCGTACAATTCATCAATTTCTTTATTGATTTCGCCCATTTTTTTGAGCAATATGTCCAATTTTTTCAAGCAATCATTTTTATTTGGTATATTAAATTTTTCAATAAAACCCTCAAGCGAATCTTCATATTTTTTTATATCATTATTTATAGAACCAACTTTACCAACATTTTCTTCTACGGATTTATCGATTTCAGTTATTTTTGCTTCAATTTGGTATCTTTGAAATTCAGGTTTTACAGAATTCTTGAATTCTTTGTATTTATCAACCCAAACTTCTTTGGCGGTTTTTTCCCTAAACAATGATTCTATATCAGTTTTATTGTTGACTATCAGTTTTAAATTGGACATATGCTCTTCCTTAGTTATAACACCTGATATTGGTTCAGTTGAAATTTCGCCGAGCAATTCTATATCCTTTAATAGATTTGACAACTTTTTATCATTATTATTTAAAGCTTCTGCATTAGTTACATTATCTGCAACAAGTTTTTTAAATTCTTCCTTGAATTTGTTAAATTCTGAAACCTTTATGTTGTATATGTCTTTTTTGGTGGATATTTGCTCTTGTGAAAATGATAATTCACTTTCACAAGTCGGACATTTTTCACCAAGTAACATTATTTCAATTTCTTTCTTGAGTTGTAATAATTCACTTTTGGTTTCTTGATAAACCACATCCTTTCCATTAAGTTTTTTATTTATATTTTCTCCAACCCTTTTAAAGTTTTCAATTTCTTTTTCAATTTCTTTCTTTTTATTATCTAAATCTATAAATTCATTGATTTTTTCCCATTTTTTGTACTTTTCATTTTTTTGCTCCATTTCCAGGATGTCCTCTTTCAACAAATTTATCTTTTTATTAATCACAACAAGTCTTGCCTCTGATTCTTCAAAAATTAATTTGAATTCATAATTTTCAACAGATTTTAGATCAGCTGTTTTATTTGTTTTATCAAGCTTCAATGAATCTACTATCTTTATCAATTGTTCTTTTTCTTTTTTTAACAAAGACAACTTCTCTCTATTTGATAACTTTGTGTTATAGTCAATATTTTCATTTACAGCATCAATCAATTTTTTATATGATTCTTTTAATCTATCATTATCAACCAATTGTTTTTCTAAAGATTCTATCTCTTTATTTACAAGTTTCAATTTATCCTCCCTGTCCTTATCAATTTCTTTCTTTGTTTTTTCAATCGATTCTTTTAATTCATCAATCGATTCTTTGTTAATATCAATGTTATTCTTAATCAATGTTTCATCTGATATAAGTTTGTTAAGTTTTGTCTTGGTCAATTCGTTATACTTATTTATATCAGACAAAGAGAATAGTTCATCACGGATTTTTCTGCTATCATCAACAGACATACCAATAAATGATTTGAATGTGTCTATGCTTGGTGTAAAAACATTATAAAACACATCTTTTGGAATATCAACAATTTCATTCAATATAAAATCTTTTGTTGAAGCCAACGTACCTGTGTCCTCTGGAGTTGTTTTATTGTTTTTATAAACCAAAACAGACTTTATCTTTTTATTTGTTAACACATACTCCAATCTATAAATGTTTCCTTTTGATTCAACCTCACAAGTTATTTCACCACTAACTTTTCTATCATTAACAACTTTTTCTATCTTGCTTGGATAATCAAAGTATAACACCATTTTTATTATTCGTGTGAAGTTACTCTTGCCAAAGCCGTTGTCACCTATTATCAAACCCATACCAATTTTGGAAAAATCAACACAAATTTCCTTGTCCCCACCAAAGCTTAGTATGTTTTTTATTTTTAGACTGTTTAATTTCATGTTATAGTTTGTTTATGTTATCAAGTATGTCTTTCTTAAGAGTTGGGTTCATTCCCAAAACCTTGTTTGATATTGGTACTTCTTTAAGTTCTTTCAAATAATCACCCGTATTTCTTATTATATCCTCTTCGTGATCATAGGTAAAATTTTCTGTAACAATTGTGTCCGTTCCTTTTATGTTTGTTCTAAGTTCAACAACAGACATAGTAAGTTTTTTCACAATTTCTTCGTCCTCTATATCTGTAACCCATACTTTGTTACCACTTATAAGATTTGTATCAAAATTTTCATCTGTTATTTCTTTATAAGTTAATTTGTGATATTTTGGATAATGTGTGTTTTCGACAAATCTCACCCCATTTGTTTCTGTATCAAGTATATGCATACCGCATAGATTACCAGAATCAGAATACTTCATTTGATATGGTGTGCCAACTATCCAACAATTACCTTTTGTTTGTTTTCTGTGTATATGACCATCAAATACCAATTCAAATTTTTCTAACTCCGACAAACCAATACCACCGTTTATTGGTCTAAATTTATCATAGAAAAACTCTGATATCTCTTCGTGTATAATTAAATAATTTGAATCAGAATCTTCTATTGATTTTCTGATTTTTGTTATATCAAGAGAAAAGGAAAGGAAATGGAATGACTTATCATTTATAATAACTTTATCATCGTACCACACCTGAAAGTTGTCCCACAAATTGAAAATTGATGACATGTTTTCACCAACATTATCAAGTTTATATGAATCATGATTACCAACAAGAAAATGACAAAATTTAACGGATTCATTGATCTTGTTAAAAACATTTATAACTTTGTTTAAAAGTATTATATTTATATAACTACCCTCAAATTGATCGCCAGTGAATATAACCACTGTATCTTTATCACATTCAGGCAACAAAATTTTTTCCACAAATGTTTCAAATAACGATATGTCGCCATTTGATTCTTTTCCTAAATGGATATCACCAACAATAATTATTTTCTCTTTCATTTTTCCAATTTTTTAAGTATATCATGCATTTTATTGAATCTATTATCAAGTTCATCCTTTGCAACTTCATATTTTTCAAAAATGTTCTTAGATGTCATATCTTTGAATGATGTTAATTTGTCATTAAATCTAACATTTGTTATAGATTTTGCATTACTTGATATGTGCAAGGATTCAAATTCTTTGGTTTTTATTCTATAATAATATTTGTCAACACCTTTAACTTTTGATTTTGATACAGGTGATTTTAATTTATCAGATATGGTATCGGCAACATGATCACATTTTACTTTACTTGAGAATGTTAACCAATCTTCCTGCTTCTTTTTTATTATGGGTTCTATTAATTTTATGATTCTATCAGCAAGACTACTTTCTGTATTGGTTTTGCTACCATAAACTATTTGTATTTTTCTTGTACCGTTTGTTAACAATACATATTTTTTACCAAATGATACTCTTAATGTTATGGTTTCACCAAGTTTTGTTATGGTTAGTATGTTTTTGTCCAAACTATACTTTGAACCATCTTTCATGACATACGGTAAAACCAACAAAAACCTTTCCACCATATCATCACATTTTTTTAATAATATGACTTCTTTTATTTCTTCTTCTGTTAATGTTTTTATATCGTACATGTCTAATGAATTGGTTTCAATAAAAACAAAGAACACATATTTTTGTTACATTAAATAATGGTTGTAACAACACATAAACATTGTAGTTTATCATTAAAAGGACGATTTATGATAAAATTAAAAAATGTTGTTAGTGCTTTTGATGGTATGAGTTGTGGACAAATAGCACTAAATGACCAAAATATTGAGTATGAAAATTACTATGCAATAGAAATAAATCCATACTCAATAAAAGTAACACAAGATAATTATCCAAACACAATACAACTTGGTGACATTAGGCATGTGAATCTAGACAACATAGACAACATAGACTTGTTTATGGGTGGAAGTCCTTGCACAAATTTGTCATTCCAAAATTCTATAAACGATGGTAATTTTAATGGTCTTATAGGAGAATCATACGAAGAGTATATTAGAATGAAGAATAATGGTTGTGTGTTTAATGGTATGTCATATCTTTTTTGGGAGTACGTGCACATAATAAAGACAAAGAAGCCAAAATACTTTTTGTTGGAAAATGTTATGATGCCAAAAAAATGGAAAGACATCATAACTAAAACAATTGGCGTTCAGCCAGTCATGATAAACAGTAATAGATTCTCACCACAAAACAGAAAAAGATTGTACTGGACCAACATGCCCATTTATGGTTTGGAAGAACAAACATGCGATTTGGTTCTGGAAGACATTTTAGAAAAAGAAGTTGACAAAAAATATTACAAAACTATGGCTGGTGTCGAGGGCAACATGAAATCAAAATTTATGTCAAGAATACCATTGCACAGAAACCAAAAATCGAGAACGCTTATGGCTGGTCAGAGTGGAACAAGCATACCAAACATAATAAATGAAGAATATAGGCATTTGTTTGATAAAAATGTTTGTGATCTGGTCTTAACAAAAGAACTATATGAAAAAATAAAAGCCAGAAATTTAACTCCCATAGAACATGAAAGAATCCAAACTGTACCAGACAACTACACAAAGGCTGTTAGCGATACAAGAAGAAGAGAAATGATAGGAAACGGATGGACCGTAAAATTAATAAGTTTTTTATTGTCTGGCATGTCAGACAGCAATATAAAAGTAACAACACATAAACATTGTGGTTTATGGTAAAAATTAAAAAATCATGGAAATCAAGATAAAACGTATAAGACGAAATAGTTCAATGGCACATAACAACGAAAGAGTTGCAACTGTGTCAAGATTTAGTGATAACACAACTAAATTCGAAACTTTAAGAAAACAAATAACTTCATCTGATAGTGTTGTTATGATAAAACTAACATTTTGTAAAAACTAATGAAACACGATATAACAATTACAGATGGTATAACTGTTACAATGGAGTTAGACACTTTTGATAATGCTATTGTTGAAAACCACAATGGGGATCAGTTGTTTGATATTTTATTGACTGCTATCAAAAGACACAAAAATGACAAAGAAAACAGCACTTGATAGAATATGTATTGATTTTGCTGATGAAATTGAAGAATTTGTAGAAAAAATAATAGATGATGCAATGAAAAATGAAACAAAATTATGAAATAATTTAGAATTTTATGGAAACAAGAATATTGGCATGGGAAAATTTATCAAACTCTGTTAAAAATGATATAACTGAAAATGTTTATGATTATAACAAATACGTTGAAAAAAACTATTGGAATCCAAATGCTTTAAAAGATGCAATAGACGATTTAATTAAAAATTATCAACCAAAATTTAAAATACAATATAGAAATACTAACGAACTTTATGATGAATTAAAACGAATGCGTTGGGGTATTTCAGAAAAAAATGTTGAGTATTTAATTTCGTTACTTAGAAATGGAATGAAATTAGACCCAATTATTTTAAATGGTGATAAGTTTTTTGATGGTGGACACAGATTAACTGCATATAAAAGATTGAATGTTGAACACTCATTATCAGAAAGTCATAATACTGTTGAACACAGATCCAAAGGTAGAGTTTATGTCAACAATAGATATGTTGGTAAAACAGGCTATAGACTTATTATTAAAGATATTGTTGATATGGATAGTTCTGACAGCTATTATTCGTGGCACACCTGGAGTTACGCAAGAAGTATTGTTAATTATTTGGTTGAAATAGGTAAAATTGATAAAAAGTTTAAGTTATGAGTTCATTGTATGTAAAATTACCAATGTATTGTAAGTATATGACACGTGAACAGTTGTTAGAATACTTTCCAGAGGGTACTGAAACAAAAGTTATAACATCTGGTAAAAATAAGGGTAAGACTCATGAAGTGCCATTTTACACAAATGCGTTCTCTTATTATGAATGAACTTGAACACTGCAACAAACATGAAATTCGTACTCTTAGAGGAGTATGGTATTCTGCAATAAAACCGACACTTGACAAACTTGGTTTGTTAGACGAAAGCGATCAAGAAGAGGATTCATTGAAGCGTTGGGATGCAACGCTCTCTAATTACGTTTGCGATTTGCTTAGAAAAGGTTTATTAAAATTTGAAGATTTGGGTATAAAGGACATATCAAGACAAAAGTCAAATCCAAGAGAAGTCTATTATAGCATTGATTCAGATACCTATTCATACAAAGGAAACGCAACACCATATCCAAACATATTAATAGCAACAGAGAAAGATACCGTTTATCAAATCATATCTGATATAGCAACATTATATGGCTGTAGTTCGATTTCTTGTAAAGGTCAAAACAGTTTGGGGGCTATGGAATCTATAATACATGGTATGTTTAGAAATAACAGACACCACGACACTATCTATATTTTAACTATGACCGACTATGACCCAGCTGGTTATTATATAGCAGAGGCATTGGAAAAACAAGCAAGAGATATATTATTATCAATGGATAAACGGTGTGAAATTATTACACATAGAATTGGTATAACGCCTGATCAGTTATCTTATGATGAAGTTAGACAAAACATGTATTCGCCCAAGAAAGCTAATATCAAAAAATGGATGGATAGAACTGGCGGCATAGATGGAGAAGAGAAAGGTCTTGAACTTGATGCATTTAGCACAAAACAAATAAGAGATATATTTGTAGAAAACTTAAAAGAGTTTATTGATGAAAATTTATATAAATCATTTATTAAAGAGAGTTATATAAAAATGAAATCTCTCGAAGCCATACAAGACAGAGTTAATGACATGATAGCTGAAGTTAGAGAAGAAATAATAGAATCCTTAACATTGAAAGAATTTGATATACACGAATTCGCAAAACGAGGTCAAAGTTCATTGTATATAGAAGATTTATGCGATGATGATATGGATGAAGAAATTAAAACCTTAGCAAACAAACACCTATAAAAGAGGGAAACATGAAACAAAAGTTACAGACAAATAATTCTAAGAGAGCAATTTTGTTTGTTATTTGTGGATTTTCGATATTAAAGACTTAGATATTATATGATGTCGATACCTCTTTTTTAAACATAAAATCTATGGAAGCTTTTCAATTACAAGAACATGCAAAACAACTAAATGATTTTGCTGCAGCAATGATAGAACTTGAAGCAATGAAAGTTGCTAACAAAGAAATGGAGATAAACAATCAACCGCCAAAATACACAGAAAAACATTTTAGAGAGTTGATGCAAACATATGAATTGGGGTACAATGAAAACATAATGAAATCAAGAAGATTTTTCTAATACACACATGAATAAAACAATGAAAAAATCAACAGAATATAAAGAAAATCAAATAATTGGTGATAATAACATAAAATTTATAAAAGAAGTTGAACCACATATTTATCCAAGAGGAGGAAAAAGGAAAAAAGCGTTATTTGAATGTCATTGTGGAAACAGATGGATTACTACAATGACACATGTAAGAACAAATGGATCAAAATCTTGTGGATGCATAAAAAAACCACCACCGATAAACATGACACATGGTTTAAGTAAGCATCCATTGTATTTGATATTAAATAGCATCATACAAAGATGTTACAATAAAAACGATAAATCATTTAAAATATATGGTGGTCGTGGAATAACTGTTTGTGAGGAGTGGAAAAATGATTTTAAAGCCTTTTATGATTGGGCAATGGGCAATGGTTACAAAAAAGGTTTGTCAATTGATAGAATTGATAATGATGGTAACTATGAACCATCTAATTGTAGGTGGACTACAAACATAATTCAGAGTAGAAATCAAAGAAAAAGAGGTGGAACAGGTAGCAAATATATTGGTGTAAACAGATCAAAAAAGAGGTGGGAATCATCAATAAATGTTAATAAGAAACGTGTTCGTTTTGGCGTATTTGACACAGAATTTGAAGCAGCACGAGCACGTGACCAATATATTGTTGATAATAGCCTTGTTGGTTTCATTATGAATAATGTTTTGTGATTTCTAATAAAGCTTGGCACGATTTTTGCAATGTATATTATATAAACCAATTAAATTATATAAAATGGAAAATTTGTTAGAACAAATAATAACTCATAATACTCTTTATCGTTTAGGAATCCCAAAAATTTCTGATTATGAATTCGACAGATTGGTTGAAATGTATATCATAGAATTTGGTAGTAAACCAGATATTGAGGCAAGTTATGCTTATGGAAGTGTTATAAAACTTCCACATCAAATGGGTTCGTTAAAGAAATTAAAAACAATAGAAGAAACAAAAAAATGGTTAAATGGGTATGATGACATGGTGACATTAAGTCCGAAGCTTGATGGTATAAGTATAGAAGTGGGAAATTGTCATGCTATGTCAAAAAACGAAAATGGTATAACAGGTACAATCGTTACCAATCAATTCATGTTGATCCAAAACGCATCACACCATTTATCTCAAGAAGATTATTTTAGAGGTGAGGCTGTTATATCAAATGAAAACTTTGAAAAACATTTTAAACCATTAGAGTATAGTCACCCACGAAACGCTGTTGCCGGTCTGTTTAATTCAAAAAGTCCAAGTAAAGAACTGATGTCATTTGTTGAATTTGTACCATTTGATAAATGTGGTAATGACGGTAATGATTGGAAACAATCTTCAACAATCTTCAAAACAATTCATTCAAAAGATTTAACACATGAACTTCTTTCAGATGTTTTTTATTCATGGAAGAAGCTTTATCCTTGTGATGGTGTTGTTATTGATTTGATTGATAATAGTAAACATCAAGGGTGTGAAACTGGTACAATTAATCCAAAAGCATCAAAGGCATACAAACATGTTTCATTTGATGATATCTATGAATCAGAAATTATTGGAATAACAAGACAAATATCGAAGAATGGTGTATACAACCCTGTATTAAACATAAAACCGACAGTCATTGATGGTTCTAATATCACCAATATAAATGTTGATAATGAATTGTTTGTAAAAATCTTTGGAATGGGTATTGGAACTAAAATTGGTTTGAAAAAATCTGGCGGTATAATTCCAAGACTTGTTTCAGTTGAAGATGTTGAAATACCAAATAGAAAAGAATTATTAAAAGTTTCTAAGAACCATACAATAGATGAAATCAGAGATATCTATTTCTTTCCAAAAGATTTCCAAGATAAGTACAATGAACCAGATTTTAAATACTTTTGGGATGGTGTTTGCATAAAAGCTGCAGACAATTCACAAAACAAAGGTATAAGCATTAGACTTATGGAACATTTTGTTACAAAAACAAAGGCTAAAGGATTTGGAATAAGTACACTTGAACATATGTTTGATAGTCATGGTATTGATACAATCAGTAAATTGATTTTATTTGATTTTAACAAACTTATCAATGATGATGGATTTGGTAATAAAACCGCTGAAACACTTAAAAACGAATTAAACAAATCAATAAATGGTATTGATGAACACACATTTATGGCTGCAAGTGGCTTTTTCCCTAATCTTGGTAGTACTAAACTAAAATTATATTTACTTGATGGAATAGAGGCAAAGGGTCTTGGTAGTTTTGCAACAAGTACAATTGATAAAGGTTTATTGAAATATGAGGAATTTAAAAAACAAGTTGAAAGTCTTGGGTACATTATAAAGAAACCGATAAGTGATAAAGATTTTATTGGTCATGTGTATTGTCCGACTAATTGCAGATTTCATGGAAAATTAGCTGAAGCTATTGAAAATGCTGGTCACAAAATACAAGACAATTGGAACAACTCTGTGACACATGTAGTGAGATTGAATGAAAACATTGTTAGTGGTAAAACAAGAAAGGCAAAGGCTAATGGGTTACCAATAATAACATTGGTAGAATTAGAAAACGAGTTTATAAAGAAAGAAGTTAAAAACGATTCATTATTTTAATTATGGAAAAGATAAAACGAATACCACGCAAAATTAAGAAAGAACTTAAACGACAAATAAATGTGAGTACTTGTTGTATATGGAAATCCAATGAAATAAGAATACACAAGGTAGAAAGACACAGTAGATATAAAGGTAGAAATCCATCATATAAAGGTTTAACAGTTATGTCACATTCATTAATAAAACCAAGTAGTATTCTTACGTATGGACAACATAATTATACAAAACCTGAATAGTTATGGGAAATTCAAACATGAAATTATTGAGGAAAAAATTGGCTTATGAAGTTGAAGATGAATTATTCACAATAAAACATGAATTAAAAAATCTTGATATAATAAAATATGATTTTGATAACAAATTGAAATCTTTCAAGAAAATGGATTATTCTGTTTTGAAAGATATAAGAACAAGATTACAAAGGTTAAGTGTTGATATAAAAAGAATCAATGAAAAATTTGAATTGATTGGCGGTTATAAGAATGCGTTAAACGCAATAATAGTGGTTGAACCAATAGAATCAAGTGATGATGAAACTGATGAAGTTAAAAATAAAAAGATGCTTATGTCATATCTTGATATGATAAAATTTGAACGAGAATTAAAAAACAAACAATGATAGAAACATTAAATTTTGTTTTTGACACAAAAAATTCAAACAAAAAAGAGGTTGATGAACATTTGAAAAAGAATGGTTATCTAAAAATTGGACACAAAAAAATTAAACACAAAAGCATACTGTGTAATGATAAACAGAAAGCAATACTTTGAAATTGAAACAGTGTGTAATCCACATATAACAAAAACAAGCAATATTTCAGATGTCTATCATTATTGTGTCTAAATTTAATTAAAATGGAAGAAAAAGATGAATGGGTATTTTACAAAGATATTGATTGGGATTGCCCAAAGAATAATAGGTTTAGTGTGGACACGAGGGATTTCCACTCTGGTTATCATTTTAGTGAGGAACAACACAAAGATATAAGAATTATTCAGAAGTACGATCATTTCTTTTGTACAAGGGATGAAGTTGTTAAAATACTTGATAGATTATTTGATGGATCTGGCGGAAAGGGTGGGTGGCGATGTCTTATATTAAAAACTAATGATAGAAGATTCAAAAATTGGTCACTAAAATATTTGAGAATCTATAGAACCGATAAAGGGTTCATCATTTGTGATAGTGAGCATAAAGCAATTAATAAAAATCAGTTACTAAGTTGTGAAATTGATCAAGAATTATTAGGTAAACATTAAAATTATGAAAATAGAATTAACTGAAGAATCAATAAAAGCATATCTAACTGTTAATTATGCAGAAGATGGCTTGCTTCATAGAATCGACGAAGCATCTTTAGATTATTTGGACGATGATTGGGAAGATGAATATTCAGATGAACACGAAGCATATCAAGAAACTGGTCGAGGTGAAGCAGAAAGTCAAGTGAGAGCAGAAATACAAGAAGACATTCTCAAACAACTTAATATTAATCACGTAGAGTTTGAAACCAAAATAGGTAAAAACATCTGGGAAGTCATAACAGAAGTATTTGATTGTTTGGATGGATAGATTTTGGCATGATTTTTGTAAGTAAACATAAAAACACTATATAAACCAATAAAGTCTTAGAAATAAGCATAATAAAATGGACAACAAAGAAGAAATCACATTATTATCGATTAAATCAAGCAGAATTTCATCATTAAAAAGTTTGTTCTTTCCTATGATATATGAGGTAAAAAAATTTGATAGACAAATATTTATCATAGAAACAACAAGAAATTGGATAGGACAAAAAACTACCCATAAACAATATTGTTCACACTTTAGAATAAAAGGCGTTGTTCTTAGGAAAATTAATTTTGGATCAAAGTATGCTTATGGTAGATTTTGGTTTACTGATTGTAAGAAAATAAAAGATCTGTTGCACACACACATACCATCTTCAAGTAGAATAGAATGGTCTGATAAATGGTTCTAACCAATATAGTTGTTTTCATAAAGCTTGGCACGATTTTTGCAATGTATATTATATAAACCAATTAAATTTATATAAAATGTTACAATTTACAAAAAAACCATCAGATTTCACGAATAAGGTTAAACCATTCGTGAAATCTTTGTTTTACATATCAGAGGCATCAGATGGTAAGCACGAATTTCTAATGAATGGTAAAACATGTACAACAAACTTTGGAGCAACTTTCATTGGTGTATTTGTTGGTGATTGCAAGATACAAATCAGTTATAAAAGTAAGAAAAACACTGATGAAATTTTACAACAAAAATTCAACAAATTGTTTTGTGTACAGGACCAAGTTAATCAACCAATTATTATGAATGAAAATAAACCAACTTCTGAACCAAAGAAAATTGTTGTATCAAAAGACCAATTTGTTGTCGAAAATCTTGATGATTACAATTGGGGGTTCACAAAAGAACTCATAAGTCTTGGCTGTGTATTTGATGCCGTTAAGCAAATTTTTGTCTGTCCAATATCAAAACAATCAAATATCAGTGAAGTTGTTAATCATTATAGATCGAATTCTAAGGGTTTGACAAAATCTCAACGAATCAAAAGAGATAAATTAATAACACTGATATCAGAAGATTGTGAGTTTAAGAAAGACGATAAGGGTTTGTGGATTATAAATGTCAATGATTTGGAAACAAAAACATATCTCAAACAAATGTGTGCAAAAGTGGGGTTCAGATTGGTAAGAACAATTAATGGTGTAAGACATTTGGTAAAATAAAACTTGGCACGATTTTTGCAAGTGTATTTATATAAACTTAATAAAAATGGCACACATATCAAAAAATCTTGAAGAATTGGAGTTAGAAAAAATGAAATTATATGACAAATCGCTTAGAGAATTTCCAAATTCACAAAGACAATTAATGACTATATCACAAATTGATGAGGTTGTTAAAAACATAAAGGTTATTGAAGCCATAACATCCATTTCAAAACACATAGATATAGTCGGTCTATCAGCTGGATTGGCATTAGCAAAGAACGATTTCAGATTGTTTGTTGAATATGTTGCTGATCAGTGTAAAAATGATAATGTTAAATGTTTTATGGAAGAACTTTATGGAAAAGATAATATATCGGTTATATCAAAGTTTCACCAAAATAATAAATAGATTGTATTAACAATATGTTCTTAAACATATCTGTATACACCCATACTCAAATTAGTCAGACATATCTCCCACAAACTCCTCTATATTACCATTATTTTAATACCATATTTCTGCTATGTTAGTGTCTATAACACAAAATCAATAAAAGGGACATATATTGTGCTTAATTATAAATGTGTATTGATACAGTAAAATGCAATTCAATAATCTTAAACAAAACTCAAAGATTTGTTATAAATGTGTTACAATGTTGTATCATGCTTATAAAACTGACAATAATTTAATATAATAACTTTAAATATTGTTCTTATATCTTCAGTTTTATATTCAAAAATTCATACAAAACTGAAGATTTGGTAAAATGGTATTGTAACAAAATCAAATATTGTTGGTTTTAGTAAAAAACACTCAAGAAAGGCAGAATCTTTCTAATCATATAGAACTGTCACAAATGCAACCCTATAAAATAGGCGACATAAAAATAAAAAAAATAACTCACATACATCATGGCATTATTTCAAAAGCAATCACAAATTTGATTTTGGTGTTTTATTATTTTCAAAACAATTTGACCCTTGTTTTGATTGTGCTATTTTTATAATCAAATTATTACCTTATATGTTAGATATGCTGTAACAACAATAGATATGGATAGTTTATAATACACGAATTGATAGTTGGTATTTTGTCTTGATACAAAGATAATTTACTTGTAGCAAACTTGAAATTTAGTATAAACATAGCGTATCATGTGCTTATAGAACTAAAATAGTGCGACAGCCAATTGAAACGAACAAAATTGCCCAATTTTTGTTCGTTTCAATAAAATTAAAAGATTAAACTACATTTATTAAAACATGGAAAGGTTAAAACGTTCAATTAAATCATTCATCAAAACATGGAAATCTAATAGTATTGATTCAGCACAAATAAGAGTTGAATTAATGAATTTTTGGGAAAAAAATGACTTATTGGCTTATCAATATGTTACGTCTGTCAAAGTTTATAAAAAGAAATCTAAAGTTGTTATAAAAATAACAAGTCATAAACCATCAATTATGATTGGTAAAGACAACAGAAAACTTACGTCTTTAACAAACCATATGAAATTACATTTCGGAGAATTGTTAATAGATGTTAGACCAAGTAAAATATGGAGCAAAAAATAAATAAATCATGATGCAATATAATATGTATATATGTTTTTTTACCTGGATTTGGTTTTCATTATCTTTTGGTATAATTGAAGCCAAAATTTTTCATGATGATGCGGATTTTGATAAAAAATTCAAAGATAAATGGAAATTCAACATACATATTCTTTTTACTTTTGTTAGAATTTTATGGGCTACGCCACTCATATTAGCCATATACGTATCACATGGTATTATTGATACAGTTTATTATTCTATTGCTTTTGTTTTATCATTTCCATTTATTCATGATGGTGCTTATTATCAAACAAGAAAAATTTTATCAAACAATACAGTTTATTTGAAAGGCTGGTTTGATAGATCAACTACGACAACTTCTATATTTTCATTTGATTGGTATACAAGAACTGTCTTGTTTGTTGTATCATTATTTTGTTTATGATGTTAGTGTTATTGTTCATAATTTTATTTGTTATTTCATTTTATTGTGTATACAATTTTTTTTCTTTCACAAAAAACAGAAGAAAATGGGTCAGACAAGAATTAAATATCAAATATGTGGTATCAATAATAGTTATTTTATTTCTTGGAATTACTCTTGGGGTTTTATTGAATTAACAAGTTCAATGTATGTTCTTTATTTACTGTGATATTTACCAAACAAATATCACGAACTTCTCCTTTTGTGAACCTTACATCAATCTCTGTGTCAAAATTTTCATAAAATGAACAAAAATGTGATATTGTTTGTCTAACTCTGTCTTGTATTTGTTGTTCATTTAAATTCTGTTCAAACACTAAATCTTCTAAGTCAAAAAAATCTTCTGAACCCATGATACTACCCGTGTCACTTTGTAAAGCCATTTTTATCTGTTCAACATATATGATAATTGGATTTGATATCACAAATTTGTTTTGTTCATAATTTTGATCGGTTCTATTGTCTGATAAAATTGTTATCATTTAAATTTGTGTTTGAATGAATCGTTTAAACTTTTTGATTTGTCTTTGTTTAAATAAGTTTTTATGTCAAGTATGTTATATCGAAATGAACATGTAAATTCTTTTGATCCTATACCATTGTCAGTTTTTTTAAGACTTAATGTAGACAAACTTTCCACTTGTATTTCTTTGTAAATGTATGTATAAATAATGTTACCATTAGAATCAATTATATCCATTATTATCGGTGGTAAGAATATATCCATACCATCATTTATGTTATTTTCATTAAACTGAATGATGTTTTCAAATAACATGTAATAATTAAACAAACCATACTTGAGGGCAAAACTGACATCAAGTGTTTTTTTATGTTTTTGTATATTGGTTAACGAATTTTGGAATGTTCTTACTTGTCCTTTGTGGTGTCCTTGCGGACTTGTTGACTGTGAATCATACCCAAGAATATTTGTACCAATGATGGTTGCGTTAAACGAATCTGTGATAGAACGAAAGATCCCATTATTTTCATCAAAGTAATCTTGAAATTTTTTCTTAACATCATCATAAAAGAAATCGTCCGAGAAACGAATTATAAAATCGCTGATTATATGATCACTCAACATCATGGTTATTACACTTTAAATTCACATTATTTATTGTAACAAATCTGTTTTGTTATGGTTTATAAATCATAAACCTTGAATTGAGGAATTCTAGGAAAGGTAAAAATAATTATGGTGTCTACCTAAATTCTTTGACCTTATTTCTAATGAAAATAATAACTAAAACAATGGCGAATAAAACTCTTGTTGTTAATTGTAAAACCGATGAATATGATGTTTATATTGGTAGACCAAGTAAGTGGGGAAATCCTTTCACACATAAGAAAGATTCTGCCACATTGGCAAAATTTATGGTTAATAGTAGGAAAGAAGCCATTGAATCTTATCGTTTATATATAACCAATGGTGATGGTAAGCATTTGTTGAACGATTTACATGAATTAAAGGATAAAACACTTGGTTGTTGGTGCAAACCAAAATCGTGTCATGGTGACATTTTAATAGAGCTAATAAAATCAATGGAACAACCAAAATTATTTTAACAAAATAGATATAATATGAAAAGCAAAATGAAAGGTGCATTATTAGCCACAATGGCTATGGCTATGGCATCACAAAATCAAAACCACCAAGAACTTGAATTTGATTCAACAGACGAAATTGGTGACACAATAGGCAAGAATTTGAATTTAAAAAAATTAAAAGTTCTACACAAAGGTCACAAATGGTATTCTTTTGACAAAAATCATTTGTTTACCACTTCAACAAAAATTCCAGATTTTGATAATTCTATATTCATATGTTCAGCACTCAATAATAAAAATGCTAAGAAAAAATTCAATAAGTGGTACGAAAATAACAAATCATGACTTGTATAGTGGGTTATATTGATAGACAAAACGGCAACGTCATCATTGGTGGTGATAGTGCAAGTATTGATTGCTATTATAATGTTACGCAAAGAAAAAATGAAAAAGTTTTTTATGTTGGCGAATTTGTTATAGGTTGTGTGGGTTCATTTAGAATGATGCAATTGTTACAATTCTCATTAGAATTACCAAAAGTTGACAAATCAATCTTTGAATATATGTGTACGGACTTTATAAAAGTTGTTCGTCAATGTTTCAAAGATGGTGGATACTTACAAACATATGACAGCGGTGGAGATAAAACTGACATGTTTTTGGTTGGATATAAAAACAATTTGTTTAGAATAGATGAAGATTTTCAGGTGGCTGAAACAATAAGAGGGTATGATGCAATTGGTTGTGGTAGTGAATATGCACTTGGTAGCATATTTTTAACAAACGAAACAAATCCTGTTGATATAATTGTTAATGCCTTAAGATGTGCTGAACATTTTTCTGGTGCTGTAAAAGAACCATTTAAAGTTTGCCAGACACAACAGATTCAGCTATATAGCAAACAATAAAGAAAAATTAAAGAAACGTAAAAAATTGTTAAAACACTTTATTTGTGTTATTAAACATTATCCACTTGGGTCATATACACTTTGTGGAAATATAGAACGGATTTATAACAAACATATAGGTAATGATGAATCAGAAATGGCTGATATGTGTGATTATCTGAACAAAAAGAAGCCAAACATCTTTTCAAAATTTTGGTGGAATAAAGACTTCAAAAAATTTGGTTCTGTGTTCAGTTATTGGTGGAACAAAAGTATACTTGTTGAAAGGAAACGATTCTTAAGACATATAATTTGTGATTTAAAGAAAGAAATTAAAGAATTAAAGAAAAAATAACAATGTTAGAAAAACAAGCAGTGGCATATCTTTTACATGCAAAATCAAATAACAGATTGGATAGTTTTATGGTAAAGACTGATAAAATCTGTTTTGTTCATTTATATATAACAGTTAGTGATCATGTTTTGCCAAATGATTGGTGCATAGTTGATAATGTTGATAAACCTCTTAAGTGTTTAAACTATTTAAATGATGGTTCTATAAAAATGGATGATAGGATTGGGTATAATAGAGATTTTGTTCACAAAATTGCTTCAACAACTGATACAAGTTTAGAAAATATCAACTATAAATATAATATGAATACACAAACATATCCACAGCCAAGTATTGATTTTATACAATCGTTTATAATAAAACATTATATGGGCAAAATAAATGAAGATTTGTTTATACAATATAAAATGAGAAAACCGAACTTATGCATGCGTGGGTACACAAAAATAAAATTTAAACAGTGTGTAACCAACAACAATTATAAAAGTTGATTAAAAATGAAATTAAAAATGAAATATGTAATACTTTTGGCACTTATTTTTGGCGTTTTCTGTGCATATCATATTTTATATTACGCTTTACAATTTATATTTAACACATATTATGAGTAAGAAAACTATTGCAATCGTTGGTGATTCACGAGAAATTGCACACAAAAACATTGGTACAGTTAGTCATGGAAAGACTACTTTAAATGCGGCAACAATTGAACAAGATATAAGGGTATACGTTGACACAAACGGTAAAGAATTATTCTTGTTACAAAGTGATGTGACTGATGAAGTAAAGAAACTTCTTGAGGAAAAGGGTTTCGTTTTATCTGATAAATTGGTAACAAAAGATGATATTGCTCCAAAGACAAAAAGTATCAATGAATGGGAAAAAGAAATAATTGAGTACAAATTTGAGAATCAACATCTTGAACACTATCCGCCCTTGACAAACAAACAATTATTACAAACAATTGAATCAATAAGAACCGAAAAAAAGGTTGGTAGAAATGAAACATGTATTTGTGGTTCTGGCAAAAAATTCAAAAAATGTTGTCTTGGTATTTAAATAATGGGTGAAATGCTACACATATTAAAAAAAATTAAGGACGAATTTGTATCATCAACATCAGTTGTTGTACCAAGTGGATTATGTAAAGCTGCAAAGATGGTTTTAACATTTAATGATTATGAAAAATTTAGTTAATTTTTGCTTGATAATTCTCCCAGCAGAGCGTATGCATATAGTGGTTTCGAAATACAAATTACAAAACCACAAGACAAGTTTGGGTGGTTTTATTGGAAATCGAATAATAGAGAGGCAAGGATAAATTGGTTAAACAAACAAATTAAAAAATTGGAAAATGGCTGAAAATTTACAAGAGTTCATTTTGGATACAGTTTTGCTTGGTAAAGAGATATTGTTCATGTTTGATACGTTCCAATGTGTAACTTCTAAAATGACTGACAAAGATACGAAATTAGAAGACACAATAGTTATAAAAGCTGATGCACATTTTCTACAAGGTGATAGATTACTTGGTGCATTAGAATTTAAACGAGAAAGATTGAATAAAAGTGTTAGAACCTATAAATTAAAAAATGGCTAAAGAGAAATTTATATCAAAAGAATTAAGATTTTTGGATGAAGTTTATTATGCTTTATTTTCACCAAAATATTTAGACCTAAAGAAAATAGCTGTTAGAAGAGATATAGATGAAATGATAATACCGCTTTTGATAAGAAAACAAATAATATCAGAAAAACAACCAAATCAATTCTTTTGGAACGATAAAAAAACCAAACCAAACCAAAAAATGGTTGATCAATTGTTATTAGAATTGGGCGACAGAAAGGTTGGAAAAACCAAACGATTATCAAACATAACATTTAATGAATTTTCTAATAAACCAACAACTGTTGGTAGCACAAAAATACCACTTGGTAAGTATGATACAACACTACAAAAGAAACACAAAAACGAACTTATGAAATCTGAATATGATGGTAGAAAGACAACTGTTCCATACGGCAAAGCCAAATATTTGTTAAAAGAACTACGTGAAGAAAATCCAAAACTGATATTGTTTAGGTGTAGAGATTTCATGAAATTAAAAGATCTTGGAGAACTACCTATTGGTGTACCAAAAATGCCACACATAACATATAAAGGGAAAGGATGGAAAGGATGGAAGGATTTCTTGGGTGTTAGTGAAAGAATAGAAGTTAAGAAACAACCAAAATTAAAACTTGATAGGAAACCATCAAATTTTACAAAGAACCTTATATCAGAAGATTCAGATATACGTGATCAAAAATTAAAAGATATAGTTGATGAAGTTATTATTGAAGAATGGGTGAAACTACCATCAAGTAAACATGAATTGGTTGATGAAGAGATAAAAGGGTTACATGATAACATAAATCAATTGATGGTTGTTATAGAAAGCAAAAATCTTAGAATAAAGAAATTAGAAAGAGTTATTGAATTATTAACACAAAACCAATAAATTATGGCTGAAAAATTTATACAAACCGACACGTTTACAGCATTTGTAACAAAAAATAAACCAGATTGTGAGAAAGGTGGTGAACATGTGTGGGATGGTGATACAAGATATACGTTTCATAATAGTGATAAAGTTATGAACAAAGTTGAGTTTGAGTTGATGAACAAAGATGAACAAAACAAATTAAATGTTGCTGGTGGTGAAGTTACTTGTTCAAAATGTGGAATTGGTTATACAGATTATGATAATCCCCTATATTCAGAAATTTAAATGATGGCAAAACCAAAAAAACCAATAGAACCTAGTATAAAAGATTATCCATCACCAAAAGAACCAACTGGGAAAAATTTTTTAGGACAACCAATATATGAAAGGCTTGATTATGTTGAAGCATATAAGAAATTTCAGAAAGAAATGGATAAATGGGTATCTGATATGGAGGTTTATGAACAAATAAAATTCATAAGACTTATAAAAAACGCAAAAGAAGAATATTGTTTAAAAAAGTTTAAAATAACTAAAAGATTATGATTGTTTTAACAGATAAAAGTTTAATGCCATTTGGCAAGTATCAGGGAAAACCAATGGAAGATGTTCCAGCTGATTATTTAATGTGGTTATATGATAACGATAAATATTCAGAACAAGTGAAAGTCTATATAGAAGATAATATGGATGTTATTAAAAAACAAATAAATGAAAGATAGAAAATCAATTGTTACAAATGGTAGAGCAGCATTTTATGCTTCAATTTATGGTGATCTTAGACAAGCTGCATTAGATTGTGGGTGGGCTTTAGGGCTTCATGGTAGTTTAAATGCTGATATGGATATAATGGCTATGGCTTGGACTGAAGATGCCAAACCAGTCAAAGAAATGATATGTTCATTAGAAAACTGTTTAACAGAACCCGATAAAATGTGTTTTGTGACTGAAAGGACATTAAGACCAAATAACAGGGTTGTCTACACAATCCACATATATGCTGATTATTATCTTGATATAAATGTTATAGAGCAAAATAAAAAAAATAAAAATTATGGATTCAGTAACAAAAGTGAATAATGCTTGTAATTCAATTTTAGATTTAACAGATGGTGATATAAATGCAGCAAAAGAAGTAGCACAAAGTCAATTGGATTATTGCCACCCATCAAAAGGTAATAAACAAACCAAATACAAACAACTTGGTGAACACAACACAAAGGTTATGGAAGCGGTACAAAACTTAAGACAAATACTTATTGATGGAAAATCAATTTAAAGCTTGGCACGATTTTTGCAATGAAATTTTGTGAAATAAATAAAACTTAAACGAAATGGAAAGAATTTTTGTAACATTTGAACAAGCTAAACTCCTTAAAGGTAAAGGATTTGATGTAAAATGTAAATTATATTATTCAAGTAATAGTTATAGGTTTATAACAGAAATAGAAACAAATTTTAATAGTGTAGATATAATATGTTCAGCACCAGAACAATGGCAAGTAATTGAATGGCTACGAATTAATTATGGTATTTGGATAGGAGTAGAATTATATCATAATATGGATGGTAAATTATTTTCTTCATTTATTCAAACAAATAATAAGAAACAATCATTTAATGGTAATAAAACTCCACAAGAAGCTTATTCAGTAGCATTTGATTATATTTTAAAAGAATTAATATGAAAGAATTTTAAATTATGGAAAAGTTCACAATTAAAAGAAAAGTAGTAATAGAACAAGAGGTGAGTTACAATAAATATATTGCTATACAAATTGAACAACTAAGAAAAGATAAAAAATTAACACAAGAACAATTGGCTAATAATATCGGTTTAACAAGGGTTTCAATTGTTAATATAGAAAGTGGAAGACAACAATTATCAATGAAAAATCTTTATCTTATTTGTAAGGCACTGAATATAAAATCAACTCAACTATTACCCTTTTAATATGGCTAAAGTATTCACACAAGAACCGTCAGAGAATAGTCCAGATTGGATATTTTATTGCATCGGATGCAGATGCCATCATGGAGTTTGGACAACAAAACCAATTATAGTTGATGGAAAACCCCATATTTGGTCGTTTAATGGTGATGTGGACAAACCAACATTCACACCATCAATACACATAAAAAGACAAAGATCTGGGAGCAATATAAATGAAACAATTTGTCATTCATTTGTAAAAAATGGTATGATAGAGTATTTGAGCGATTGTAAACACGAGTTTAAAGGGCAAACAGTAGAAATACCAGACGTATGAAACATTTATTAGTTATATCATTGTTTTTATTCGTTTTGCCCAACGATTTGTTTTGCCAACCACCAAATCCAAATTGTTTACCCTTTTCACCATGTTGGTGTGAGCAAAACCCATATAATCCACAATGTGTAAAAGTCAAAGTGTCTATAAACACTCATATATGGGTTTTAGCAATATCAGGTATTTTACTTGGTTGTTATCATATAAAACGTAATAAAAATTCAAATGGGTAGCCAACCAATAGAAAAAATAATAAATGTTGGTGCTTTAACGCAGAAAAGCGATATTGTGCTTGAATTTGGTAATTATTCAAACACGAATATACCTGTTATGCATCTGAAAAACAATGAAAATGTTATTATAGGTTATATGTATGTTGATGTGCTAACATTTGCAAACGATTTAAAATCGGTTGTAGAGAAATACAAAAAACTTGGTCACAAGATAAATTTCTAATTTCTGTAACAACCTAAATATATGGCAGTTTATTACATATAAAATTTTTATTAACAAAAACTTAAAGTTATGTTATCAGCAATACCAACAAGAAACATCAATAAAACAAAAAACGATCATTTCCAAAGAATACTAAGCATCATAAACAATAAGAAAAATGATTACATGCATTTATTGGTATCAAACAGAATGATAAGAAACTTCGAAAGTATGTTCGGTGTTTGTGAATTATCAAACAATTTATTAATGACACTTAATGAACGTCTAAAAGAACATATGGAGGAAAGATTGGTATGAAAAAGACAACTATAAAAAGTATCATTGATTCACTTAGAAGTGAGTTTGATAACCCAAAGACTTCAGGGGTAAGACTTAGAGAAATCATTGAAACCATGAAAGACCTATCAACAATTGATAATTTGTTTAAGGATTCTTATGAGGAAATATTGAATGACATAGACATTTAAGGGCAGTATTTATGTTTTATATAAAGCTTGGCACGATTTTTGCAATGTATATTATATAAACTTAAAACTTAAATAAAATGGCACAGTCAGTAAGAACACTAAAAGATATCAAATCACATGTATCAAATGGTGGTGAAATTGTCCACATAAACGGTCACACTATTGCTCACATCGATTATGGGTCTAAAATAAATGACACAGTTAGAGTAAGATATGAGTACGAAACACACCACCAATACGTACTAATAGAAGATATTCGTCTTATATAAAGCTTGGCACGATTTTTGCAATGTATATTATATAAAAATTTTAATCATAAACCAATAAAGTCTTAGAAATAAGCATAAACCAATGACAAAAACAGAAACAGTAACAGTAAAAGAAACAGTTAATTTTGATAAAACCACTGAAAGCTTAACAACAGTTTTAGAGGGTTTTGGGATTAACATAAGAATCAAAAATGAAGAAGAAAACAAAGTTGACTTATTCATGGGGCGTAAAAAATATGATGTGACTTTTGGTCAAAACTTCATAAGAATCGCCAAAGATGACAAAAAGATTCAAATTGCTTACAAAAGTAACAAGAACACCAAAGAGAATCTTTTGAAAAGAATCGAAGAAATTCGTTAAAACAATGAAACCAACTATTGTAGTTGGTTTCATTTTACATAGGAAATAATATAAGGGCAGTACGCTTATTGATGAAAGTTGGTAAGAGGTGATAGGTTCAAGTCCTATCTTTCCTACAAAATACAACAAACAATTGGAACCATGAATAAAATCACTAAACCATTGGTATATATTTTTAGAATAGGTGTTTTTATTGGATTATCAAATTTTATTATTGAAAGTATCCAACGAACAATTGCTTTAGGTATCATATTGTATCTATTTTGGTCTGAATTATCAGATTTAAATTCAAAATAAAGCTTGGCACGATTTTTGCAATGTATATAACATAAACCAATTAAATTATATAAAATGAGAAAATTTAGAGATTTACAAGGAAATGAGTTTGTGTTGAGAAATTGTTCTGAACTTGATGAAAACACAATAATTGGTTTCGTTGTTGGAACTGGTGCAACAAAAATATTCAACAAACAGTTTGAAATATGAAAATGTGGATGATAAACCCAAAGTTGATGTGTGATAAACATTTACTTGGTGAACACGGTGAGATCCATAAGCACAAGCACAATTTTGAGAAGAAGCACAAAATGGATGGTAGATTAGCACCAATTATACAAATCGAACCAATGTCAATGCAAATCAGACATGATTATCTTGTTGAAGAAATTATAGAACGTGGTATGAATCATAAATCACCATTTGTACAACCTGATGTTAGTTATCTTGGAGAAAATGCGAACGCAAAAGTTGATATTGTCAAATCTGTAATTGATTTAAGATACAGATGCAAAGAATGTAGAAAAAGAATTAACGAACAATTATACTAAAAACAGTAATCATGAAAGATCAACTAATAAGTTTTGAAACAGCCAAATTAGCCAAAGAAAAAGGTTTTGATTGTAAAACACAACATAGATATCAAGGGGACAAAGACACGATAATTGATGGTAGTTTATATAATCATAATAGTGACGAAGAACAAAGTTTGTGGAATATTACTTTATTATCAGCACCAACTCAATCCTTGCTACAAAAATGGTTAAGAGAAGTATACGAAATTCATCTACTTAATTCCTTTGAGTATAATAAACATGTTTTTAGAGTTGTACGAAATATCGCATTTAGTTCGCCAATTGATGCCAAAGAATATAAAACTTACGAAGAGGCATTAGAAGATGGACTACAAGAGGCACTAAAATTGATAAACTAACAATCATGGGATTTAACATAAAAATATCATCCTACGACAGAGATAATGTCATATATATAGAAAGGATAAAAAATCTTTTGGTTGATGCTGAAACAAATGGTCACACACTTATCGATGAAAACATAGAATTGAGTCATGGTGTTTCCATAAAAGATAATCAAATTTTTCATTATAAACCATCAAATAAATCAGAACAACTCTATCCAAAAAAAGCATGGAAATTGGTATCATTCATAAAAATTGATAATAAGGGTCAAAAATACAACATAAAATTTGAAGCGATTAGTGATGATTATCTTAAAAAAGGCAAAATTATTTCCAATGAGGAGTTAACTGAAATAAGAAGAGATTGGATAAATGGTGGTGTCACAATAGGTGCGTTTTATTTACATGAAAGTGGTAGATATTATAATGTTTGTGATATAACCACAAGAAAGACAATTAATGGGGATTTGTCATATGATACAATTTTTAATCCACACAGAATCAATATCAACATGGATGAACCTGTTATAAAAATCAAATATGAAAAGGATTCGTTTTATCCAGAAGAATTTGATAAAGAAGAGTTGATAACAAAAAAAGAATTTGACGAACTAAATCTTATTAAATTAAACGAATCATCACTTGGTGGATATGAGAGCAAGATAAAGATGTTTATTGAATCTGGTGACATATCAAGTTTATCAGAAGATGTTATACTTATTGGATCAGACGATAAATCTGTTGATGTTGATAATGGACTTGTTCACATGGGTTCAACAAAACATTATGAATTAATGAGGGATAAAATGGCTATATCAAAAGATAACGCAACACTTTATTCAAGGTCAACAAGAAGAAGCATAATGTTAAAGACCAATGAAATGCAGAAGAAGATTTCAGAAGAAATGGCTAAATTTGACGGTATCAAAAATTTACTTGCTGTTTCTGTTGCAGAATTATCAACAAAAATCAACAAAATTAATAAACTCATACAAACCATTGAAATCTTTGCTGGAATAAATGAAGATATAGTCCAAATAGCTGTTGGACAAGATGCACCAGATACACAAGAAATTTGTTTAAGACAAATGAAATTGTTTATGGACGAAGAAATAGCAATTTATGAAAACGAGGGATTGGAGTTAAAAGATTTGCCAGAATTTGATTTGTGGGCAGGTAAATCAGAAAATTATACCAAGCTTGTTCCAGACGAAAAATGTGTTGTGATAATGGGATTAAGACGAAATAGTAAGAAACGTGAACATATAGAAAACGCATTTGAACGAGCAATGTTGGCTGATATGGATGATAAGACATACATAATGATAAGAAATGGTGGAAATGTTTATAGAATTTTCACTGATCACATTGGTTCTAATAGATTGTTCCCAAAGAAAGAAGAACTCCAACAATTGTTTGAAAACATATCAAGTTCACAACAAAAAATAACAGGTGATGATTATAATTCAAAAACGGCACTACAAGAACTTGAGAATTCAGACGGAAAATTATTTTCATACAAGAAAAACTTCTTACTTCTTCATGGTATAATATCAAGAACCAATATCTTTAATGTTAGTTCAGAGTTTAATATAATGAATGTTGAACAACATAAAGGAGTTGTACAAATGATTTATGATGAAGAGAATGTTTTGTCTGATGGTAAACCAACATTTAAAGAATGGTTAAAATGTATTAACAAAGATATAAAAGTTGGAAGTAGAATTTACTATTCTTCTGAAAACATGGATGGTAGTGCTGAAGACAATTCTGATAGGTTTACAAAATATTGGTCAAATAAATGGTCTGCACCAAGAATGCCTTATTCAAGCGTTTATTTTGTAAAACCAATTAAAAAAACAAGACGTGTTGAATATGTAAAATGGGTAACAGAAGAGGAAAAATACAAGTTGTTAAAAGGTAATATGGATGGTATAAGATTGATGGATAAAACCAAAGAAGTTGATGGCAAGTTGTTAACAAAAATAAATTATTCTGATAAAAATGGTATGTGGTCTTATGAAGAAAGTTATACCGAAATGTCAATAAGTTTCAATGAATCTAGTGGAGAAACAAGAAAAGGTAAAGACAAATATAGATATTATGCAGAAGAGTTGGGAATCAAGAAAGACTATAATGGTGACACATGGACAAGGTTCAAGATTTTTAATGATGATAATTTTGTCATAAATTATGATGCATTGGTTCTTGAAGAAATTGATTATTATATAACTTCAAGGTTACACAGAAAACATTATCTAAACATGTTGCCTATATTGATTGGTTTAAGGGATGCACTTATTGAAGAGATAAAAGTTGAGAAACATTTTATAGAAAATTACAAATTCACAATAATGAAAAAGACAGGTATTGGTGAAAAAGATTGTGAAATTGCTATAAAAGAAGCCATAGATTATTGGAAAAATACATTAAATGTTGTTATAAAACGACCATTTGATCCAACTATCAATAAAAATATCAACAGTGTAGAACTCCAAACAATGAGAATTCTTAAGAAACGATTTAAGCTTAAGAAACTTGATGTTAGTAATAACAGTGCAGGAAAAACACTGATAGTACAAGTTGAGGCTAGGTCATGGGATCAAGTTGAAAGAGTGTATAAATATTATAAGGCTAATTGTTTTGCAAAGGGTTTAAGTAAATCAAAATTTGTCGAAGCTATTTATAAAAAATTATTTGGTAACCAAGACAGAGAGAAAAGATTGATTGATGGTGTTCTGTTTACCAATTATGACAATGAAAATTCTAAAGCAAGATTAAAACGTGATATGGTTGAAACAGATGATAAGAGATTCACTGATAAAACTGATAAAAACGAGGGAGTTCTATTTGTGGAAATTGTTAATGACTGTAACAAATAGAACTGATAAAAGTTTTTATAAAAATGAAAACAAAATGTGCAACGAGAAAGTTAAAATACTATTAATTCCAATTGAAAATACTAAAAATCAATCTTCTATTGTGTGGAGGGACAATTATGGCGATGGGGTACTTTTTAATGATTTGCTGAATGTCGATAAATTCAGCAATGTTGAAAACTGTGTTCCATTTCATATGCACATTTTATCAACAAAACCTGTCGAAATAGATGATGGTGGTAGTTTTTTAAAAAATAATTTTGGTAATTATGAAACCTTTTCAAGAAGAATCATTAACAAAAGTAATTTGAGTAATTCTATACACAAAATTATTGCTACAACCGATAAGGATTTGTTTGGTACAATGTTAATACCGATAGATTTCATAATTGAATTTGTCTGTAAATTTAATGAATTGTATGAGAATGATGAATCCAAATTTAGTTCAAAGGTTATAATTGATGAAGCGTTTGCTAAATTACCTATTGGTGGAATAAAATATTTCAGACCAAAAGAAAATGGTGACATTGATATAAAATTCATAAAACAAAATTTCACAAGAGAAGAAATGCTTGATTTTGGTATGAAATGTGGTATTGCTGGATCAAAAACTGAACGTGATAAAACTCCCAATGGATTCAATGAGGCATTTTTAGAATTGGTTGACAAATATTTATAAAAATGGTAGATTTTAGTAAAATAATGAAGGCGTCTAAGTGGTGGAACAATCTACCATTGCATTCAAAGACAGGGATAAGCAAACAAAAATGTGTCCATAATTATTTTGGACACAATAAGCTTATTGATCAACTTACAAGTTCGGATTTGATAAAATGTGAAATTTAATTGTTTTGTTGCATCGCTTAAACAAATGGAACTTGATAGTGAAACACACTCTAACATAATGACATTAGTTGCACTAAAAGATATATAAGATGAAAAATCGCAGTAAACACATAATAGTATTATTGGAAGCAATAGAAAATGAGGCACAAGCACCAATAGGTAGATTTTTTGACTCTAATGATTTAATTTATAGAACAAGTGATGACTTGCCAAGAGGTGTTGGCAACCACATGTATCTTTTGTCTTGTGATAAAATAGAAATTGGCGATTATATATATGTAGAGGGACACACAACTTACCAAAAATGTGTCGGTTTTAGTTATGGACTTGTTGGTGGTGACATATATTGTGATAACGGTTTAATTTACCAAAAAGATAAATGCAATAAAATAACTATTACAACCAATAAGAAACTAAAAATTCATATAGACGGTTACAGAGGCGAATTGTTACCAGATGTATCATTTGATATTGAATTACCAAAACCAACCGAAGAATTTATAAAATCATACATTATGCTTCACAATGATGGTCACGTTAATACAGTTGTTTTTGTTGAAATGAATGATATAGAATGTAACGAAATAGAATGTAACATGTTAAGTTGTGACACCCAATGTGCTAATCCAAAAATTCAAACGGTTAAAACTGATGAAAATGGTTATGCTAACATAGGCATTATTAGAAAATTTTATCATCGCACAGAAGTTGAAGAATTATGTAGAAAAGCATATTCTGATGGTCAATCAAATATAATTGGTCAAGACAAATGGATAAATAAACATTTATTGTAGTTATGATATATAAAGTTTATAAACAAAATATTAGAAATGCACAAAGTTAGAGAGTACACATACAAAAACCACAAGATAAAAATAGAAGTTAAATATCCTGTGTCTGATTGGGGTAGTGGGAGCGGTAAAATTTCTAATGTTGCTGCTACAGGTTCAATAACTATTAATGTTGCTGGCGCTGACGGTGATAGAATTACAGCAAATGTTAATGAGGGTGCTGGTGCTTTTGATATTGGGACTTATGTAAAACAAATTGGCGACACGACTGATGATATTGCTAATGGTTTATCAATTGATATCAATTCTAATACTGAAACTCATGGTTATTCATCAACATCAAACACAAATGTTGTTGCCATAACAGCTTCAGTTCTTGCAGGTGCATCTTCTAATACTTATATACTTGCTACCGTTATTATTGGAACCATGACCAATACAGTTGTTTCATTCGCCAATGGTTCAACAGGTACAATTGCCAATGTATACAAAGTTGAAATGATAGCCAAAATCAATGATAATTTGTTTGAAAATCTTGTTGATAGCCAATTTATAGTATCAACACGAATTGGTGGAATAGAAGAAGTTATGAAACAAACCATAGATACCTATATTGTACAACAAGCATTAGAAGTTTCAACACTAACGCCTTTACTTGTATCAGCACAATATATAGATGGATAAGAATTTTCCAATAGGTTGCAGAGTTTTACATTTCTTTAAGAACATTGGGGAGTTAAAGGTGTGTATGTATTGTGGAACAAAAAAACGATCTAGAATATAACACCATCCATCCTATCAATATCATCTTTCCTATATTTTGTTCCATTGAATGTTGCATCTTCATTATTTTTGCCGTCTTCACTGATAAAAGTTTCTGGTTTCATATACATTCTGTTTGAACTAATACCATTGGCAAAAATTGATTGAACCCCAGTAGAATCAAGTGGGGTGGCAAGTTTAAGTGAAACATTTAGTTTAACGGTGGTTGGAAATCCGTTGTAGCCAATTTCATCGCCAAAGCTAAGTTCAAATTTTGGGCAAATTAAATTGCCTATTTTTCCTATTGGTTCTAAAGGGTTACCAATGGTAAGATGATAATTACCAACAGGTGAGGCATCAAGCAACGCTTTCAATCCAATTACAGATGATCTGGACTTACTTGATTGTAAATCTAAAACCTTGCTACCCGCACTACCAAGAGCAGCACCGATTGAACTTAAATCCCCAGACAATATTCCATCTAGTAGATTGGATAACCCCTCGCCAACGCCAGAAAACGAATCCATCACACTTCCCAAATAAGATGAATAGTCACCACGATAATAAGAATCTTGATCGCCAATAAATGGGAATTTTGGACTGTTTGGTAACACTATGTTTGTGCCACCCCAAAAAGAAGCATTTGTGTGGGTTAATGTCATCAAATTGGTTATTAAATCAAGCATAGCTATTCTTGGATTTATACCATTGTAACTTCTTAATTTATATTCAAAAATGATATCAAATGCTAATTCTACCCCAACACCCACATCAGCTATTACAGTTTTGTGTATTACATTTTCCTCGCCCTTTCTTTCATTTTCCCAATTCTTCCCAGCCAATGCTTCATTTTTCACTCTTTCACGACCACTTATGTCACCACGACCACTTGCTGCACTAACAACTTTTAAACCTTTGTTAACGGTACTACCAGCTGCACCAATCAAAGGTGTGTCACCCATCGATTTGTTTTGTCCTTGACCACTTATAACTTCCAATGATGCAGTAAGATCTTTGTAATTTTTATAACCACTAAGTTTAAAAAATTCTGATAATGTATTGCCAGTTTCACCACCAAAATAAGTTATACCTGTTGAAAGTGGTCTAACCTCTTCATCCAATGGAAATTGTAAGTTATTATAGGTTGGAAAAGGATACCGCCTCAAAATCAGCAATCTATTTGTTGGTATTTTTTCAAAGTGTTTACAATAAACAAAGTCTGCCCATTTCAGTTCTGTGTTTGTATGATTCCCACCAAATTTTATTTTTGATAATTCTATTATTTGTGAATAGGTTGGATTCATGTTTGGAAACATGTTTGTTTCACCATCTATATCATGGAATCTTCTTATACCGTTTCTGCTGCTACTTGATGGATAAACAAACAAAGTCCCTTTGTTGAATATTGACGGCGATCCATAAACGTCTTCAAGTTGTGATGTTCTAACCGATCTTTCATAACCAAACACATTGTTTTTTAGTGTGGCTTCCCTATACAATACTCCATCGTTGTTTTCAACAATTTCACTTTCTGGTTGTTGTGATGATTCGCCGTCGTTTGATATGTTCGATTCATTTATAGCATTTATATCTTGATCGTCAAATTCATTTGATTGTTCTGATTCTATGGTTGTATTGCCTGGTATAAATGCCATATGAAAATTCTTTGATTTATATATTAAACAATAAATAAATCAAATACAATAAATTTATGTCACATTTAACATTAAAACCCAATGATCCAATAAACGTTCAATTACCAGATGGTGATTATATAAAATTATTCATAACAAATACTGACACACTTGCAATAAAAAAATCAAATGGATCAGTTATACCAATTGGGGGTGGCAAAAATTATGAACAACAAGATTTACAAACTTTGGTATCATTAAATGACGGTGATAAGGCTGTAAATGAAACAATAGACAAAATACCAACTGATGGAGATAATATTTCCATTTATATAGACGGTATAAAATTTAATGTTGGCGACGGTACAAAAACAAAACCTTTTTATTTCTCAAATGATGGTGGTAATACCGCTAAGGGGTTCAATTCGTCACACGCCAATGGCAAAGTGGACGTCGGCGATACTTTACATGTCAATCCATCTATATTGGGAGTAAATTTGAGTACAACAGATTCTATAACCATAAAATATAACATATAAAGGTATGAAACCAAGCAACAAATTTATAAATTTTGATGAAGCAATTGTTTTTACTACACAAAAACAAATCAAAAATGTCGCTGATGGCACAGACCCAAATGATGCAGCAACAATGCAGCAACTAACTTCTATATCAACAAATTTTGATAATGTTTTGTTTGTTGCACCGAACGGAGTATCAATTGCTAATGGTGCTACAAAGGGTAGTTTATCAAAAAAATTTATTAATATAGACGAGGCAATTTCTGTGGCTGTTAGTGGTGATACTATAATGATAGTTGGAGGAACTTACTCAAGTTTTACAAATCTTGCAAAAAATGGTGTAAAAATGGTTGGTATTGGAAGCCCAACTATAAATTTTTTTGGAACAACGGCATTTGCTGATAATGGTTTACAAATAACAATAGACGTTAAAGGTGACATAATATTTTATGTAACAGGATCCAACAAAAAGTTCATGGATGTTGATAACGCCCTAACAAAATTTAATATAAAATGTAAAAGTGTTACTGTTGATGGTAGTGCAGCAAGAGTTATAGATTCGTCTGGTGGAACGTCTGATAGTGTCTTTGAAGCAACTGATTTTATACACACAACAGGCATTAGTGGCAATATTTATACAATACAATTATCAAATTTTGCAGAGGGAACTTTTATTTGCCCAAAAATATCAACAGATAATACAACAATAAGTTTGAACGCTGCAGTAAGTATGTTCAATATGGGCGGCAACCCAAAGATAATTGGTAATATTTATGGAAAGTCTGAATCAAATGGGGGAACATCAAGTTACCCAGTAGTCATGATATCTGGTACCACAAATAATGGTGGCACACTAACAATAAACGGTAATGTTTACCAAGAAGTCATTACATCACCATCAGGATTTTGGGGAACCGCAGCAATACGAACAATACAATTCGGGAGTCTTATTTTACGGGGTGATATTTATTCACTAAATAAGCATGCGATATTTGGTGATTCGTCTGGCAGCACAACAAATTTTGAGGGCAAGATTTATACAACAGGTGCATTAGCACCTATCAATATAAGTGTTGACCAAATTCTCAAAATTAAAAATTCTGAAGTACACACAGATTCATCATTAACAGCAATACAAGAATCTGGCACAACATCAAAACTCATACTTGAAAATACAAAAATATACCAAAATCTTGCAAACATTGGTATAACAGTTTCATGTATTGACATTGCTGGCAGTACTAATATCATCATGGATAATGTAAAAATGGTTATGAACGTCGCAGCTGGAACACCAGAATCCATAGCAGCTGGTTCGCCTAAAAACATAAAAATACTTGGAAGTGTATTTAGTAATGTTGACGTGAATACGAACATAACAAATACCATTAGTGGTACTAACTTTATATTTGATAGTGGTATTGAATAAAATAAAAAATAAAAATGAAACAAACAGATTCTAACATACAAGGACAGATAAGACCCATCAAAACGGTTGAAGTTACCGATGCAGAAATGTTGGCTTTAAAATTCTCTTTAATCGGTGCTGGCGATACAAAGCCCTATGTCATTTGGAACAATACGCAACTTTTATATTTTGTGTGGAATGGAACAATTTTCAAGAATATCATTAACGAAGATTTATCTCCCTACTTAAAATTAGATGGAACAACTCCAATGACAGGAGATTTAGATTTATCTACCAATGGTAAATCTCTTAAATCTAATATTATAGAAACAGTATCTCGATTACTAGAGTGGACTTATGATGGTATTGGTAAAATCACACATGACTATAATGCTATTGCTTTTCCCGGTCTTAACTTCACTCAAACATGGAGGGCGAAATCAGGTGTGGTTGCTCATTTGGATGATATACCAAAACACTCATATATGTTTGCTGCATCAGACGAAACCTCTGATTTAGGGGCAGATGCAACAACATCTGTTTATACAGATTATATAGCAGTGCCAATAACACCAACATCAGTAATGACAAACGTAAATACCGCACCAACAGGAGCTAAAATAATAGTAGATATTAAGAAAAACGGAACATCTATTTTTAGCACACTAATAAGCATTGATACAACTGAAAACACAAGTTTAACCGCTTCTGTTCCTTATGTTTTAAATGGTACAGAAGCATTTGTGCAAGGAGATAAAATAGAATGTTTTATAACACAAGTGGGCAGCACAATTGCTGGTGCTGGCTTAAAAGTAAAATTAATAGCCTAATGAACATAATTAATCCATATAGATACGTAAGTTTAACTCAAATATTAGACATTGAGAATGAATGGTTTATGCCTAATGTTCAAAATGCCGATGGGAATATTATAACCATTCCCGATAGTGGAAGTGTTGGAGGATTGAATTTACAAAATCCTGCTTTAGCGAATAAGCCAACAGCAACTACTATAAATGGTTTGAAGAGTTATAAAGGAGATGCGATTGACGATATTATAACAAAAAATATTACTAATTTCGGAAGGAGTTATAGCGGCTGGATGGCTAACTTTGTTATAAATTACAATGCTTCATCTGTTTACAGAATGTTAACTTGCTTTAATACCGCCAATCCAAATAATGAAGGTTTTGAATTTATTGTAACAACGGGTGGAATTATAATGCAGACATTTAACTCTGCTGGAACAAGTTCATTTCCAATCTCATTTGGCTCAGCAATTGGTAGCGGCAAAATATTAATCATATTTGCATACACAGGGACAAATATTCAAATATACACAAATGGAATTTTAAGAGTTAATGCACCAGCATCAAATCCATTATTAATACCAACAGCAACAACTAATTTATCTTTAATAGGCAGGATAGCGACAAGTTCTAATACTTTACTTTCATTTCTAACCGATGAGGGATATGCTTCATTTGGTAGCTACAACTCAACGAAATTAACGAATAATTCAAACACGCTTAAAGCACTTTACGGAATAGCATGATAAGAGCAATAATAGTAAATTCGGTTAAAGAATTTGAAACTAAACAGCAAGAGATTGTTGATTTATTAGCAATAAGTTGTAGATATTCTGGACGTTTTGAAAACCCTGATATTAGGCTGAAAAATGGAAATTTTGCAATTCCTTACCCCGACAAAAAAGAACATCAAGAAAAAGTTGCCCATTTAGATTGGACTGAAATAAATATAAATGATATTAAAGTAGAAGAAATTTAAAGGAATGAACGAAAAAAGAACAGAATTAAAAGCATTATTAGGATAAAATTTTTATGCCCATGTTTGATTTAAAACTATCAGAAATAATAAGTAAAGTAAAAGATGTTCTATTTGTAGCTGGTCCCATTTTTACACTTGTAATATTCTTAGGTGGTTTAGCTATAAAGAATACCGAAACTTACAAAGAGTTTATTAAAGTAGTAGAATACGGTTATTATGCTAAAGAAGTTTTGTTACCTAAGTCAGATTCAATCCATGCTTACCAAGACAATAAAATAAAAGAACTTGAAATATTAATAGGACAAAGATTTCCAAGTGAACAACACACATTTTCATTAGGATTAAGATACGATATAAACAAGAAGCGTGTTTATTTTAGAGATGAATATAAAGAATTACGACCTGTATTATATGAATCATCAACAGGTTTTTATTATTATAGAGATTCTCGTGATGTAAAGAGATACGTAAATTATTAAAAACAAAACCCAATGAAATTAGAAAGAAGAAAGATATTTGACAATTTTTATGCTGATGAATTCGTTAGCCCAGAATCATATGTTAATGGTATAAATAATGGACTTGGTGAAATTGATCCTAAACTCATTATATCAATAGAACTCATAAGAGTTATTCTTGATAAACCGGTATTTGTGAACACATGGTGGGACGAATTTGAGAAACAAGTTAAAAACGGTATATCAATAAAAAAAGTTATCAAAAGTAAAAAACTCAAAACTTGTAATAGTGGTGATGGGTTCTTATTAACAATAGGCATAAAACCAACAAAACGTGATCTTAATTCAGCAATATCAAAATTATTGAGGAACAAAGACGAATTATTTTCTATTGGATTAAGAAACGCAAAAATAATTGACAACAAATTGTATATTGATGCTGTTGGCGAAACAATAAATATACAAAAATAAAGATATTATGTCATCTATTACTCTAAGGAAAACAAACCCAGCACAGATAATTTCACCACTTGGTGATGATATTACGTTGTTTGCTACTGATAATGATGAAATTGGTATAAAAAAACCAAACGGTAATTCAATAATAATAGGCAACAAATTGAATGACGTTCTATCTGTTGAAATAATAATGGATAGGGCAACTTACACTAATTTGGTTGGTAACAATATAAAACTAACTGAAGTTGATCTTGGTATAGTAAATGGACAAGCTGCTATATTTGAACAAGATAAAACACTTGTAACAGTTGATCCAGATGGCGTTGATATAATTGTTACAGATAACATAATCATCCAAAACAATTATGTTCAGGTAATTGGCACGGTGGGTGCTGAAATATTTAAAGAAAAAACCATAAAATCAATAAAATCAGCTGTTAATGAAACCGCTATGTCGTTTGCAAAAATTGTCACAGAAAATCATGCTATAAAAATTTTAATAACATCAACAGATATAATTGGTGGATCGGCATCATCAACAATAACAATAAAACTTTTTTACAAATTATTAGATTTATAAAACATGTCAGTTTTAACATTAATACCAAGAAGTCAAAGTGCTATACCAACTCCGCCAGCTGGATTTGTGACATTCTTTATAGATTCTTCTAATAAGAAAGGTTACATAAAAACCGATAATGGAACAATCATACAACTAAATGACATAGATTCATTAAAACTTACTGATGGATTGAATCTACTTGGTACAATTAACGATGTTTCCACAGTAGTTTCACCAAAAAATGGTGATAAATATCTAATAGGTAATGCACCGATAGGAATTTTATCTGGTAACACTAACAATGTTGCTTTGTATTGGAATAATGTGTGGAATGTAGCAGTTATACCAAACAACACACTTTTTTCAATAAAAGTTGGTAACAAAATTCTTCAATATCACAACAACGGAACATTTCCAACAAATGTTATAACAAAGGTTATATTCGATTCAAAAGTACATCTACACGATATAACAGTTGTTCAGTCAAACATACAAAGTGCATTCAACAATTCTACACAAATAACAATTAATGAATATGATACGATTTTCATAAAATGGACTAACGGAGTTATTATAAAGTTTTATGTGTGGGTGGGATTGAGAACCAATTTGACGTGGGGTACAGGCAGTGGTAATACGGCAGTCGCAAATGATTTTTTCGAAATACCTGTCGGAAAAGATACGTTTGATAATAGTGTTTTCAGGGTATTTGATGGTGCTGATGCAACAAAGAAAGTTGGATTTACAACAACAGCAATCGCAACAGGTGTGTTAAGAAATCTAATTATACCAAATGAAGATGTTAATTTATCAAAAGTCAATAATGCTGTTCAAACAGATGGTTCTACGCCTTTTGTAAATCCACAAATTGGTGTTAACGCCATTGGTGCACAAGATTTAGTACCATTAGCACAAGCACAAGCACTACTTGGTTCACCGCCAACATTTTTCAAAGAGATATTATCAACTGATGTTGATGGGACTTATGTGCCAATTGGTACTGAACAAAGATATATAGTTATACACAATTTAAATTTAACGGCAAAGGAGAGATTTTTGTTTAATTTAGTTGATAAATTAACAAGTGAGGTGATTATAGCTGATGCTGTTTTTGCGGTTGATGTTAATACATTACATGTTATATTTGATGTTGTTTATCCATCTGCAACTGATGGTGTTTATATATCAGTTATGAAATCTTAAAAAATTTGTTATGAAAATTAGAGGAAAATTAAGTATATTCGGATTAGATGTAAATAATAAATCAATAGAAAATGTACCAAATGCTACAACAAATAGCCAGCCAACTACAAAATCACAAGTTGATTCTGATATAGAAACAGCAACAGGGTCAGTTATACCGAAATACGCAACAGACCCAGAAGTATTGGTTGATGGTGCGTTGTGGTATAACACAACGCAACACGTTTATAAATACACAGACGGTATTAATACAATAACATTACAAAATACAGGAAATGCTCCAGAAAACATAGTGTGGATAAATAATAATTTTGATTTCCCAGAAGCGGTTGGTGGTGTTATAACACTTGTTGACAATATCACATATTTTGTAACAAAAGCAGTAGATTTGGGTGGTGATAGAATAGTTTGTGGAATAAACAATGTCATTCATGGAACAGCTGGCGGTAGTAATTCTATAACATCAACTGGTTTAGGTGCTGATTTCGCCATAATAACATCAACAAAAGATCTGACAATACAAGATATAACCATAAAAGATATCACAAAAGTTTTTGACATAAATTGTGTAGATGGTGCTGGCGGAAGTAATGCCATCATGATATGGAGAGGCGTAAGTTTTGTTAATTGTCCCAATATTGGTGTCATAAAAAATTTTTCTGATTTTATCTTCAGCAATGGAACATTTATAAACAGTGGTGGGTTAATTTTTGATGGGTTTTGTAACACAATATCATTTTTTACAGCATTATTCCTTTCATCAAACACAACAATTTTAAAAACACTTGCCACAACCACAATCAATAGAAGATTTAGAGTAACAGATTCAGCATTTGCACCAACAGAAACAGCAATTGGCATAGATTTCAATGTTGATACTGTTATTGGTTCTGAAAGTTATATACTAAATGATATTCATTTTAGCGGTAATGGAATTTATCTGCAAGGCATAGATCACACATCAGATAAATCATTATTTGTCAATTGTCGTCCAATAGACAATACAAGTGTGATAGGCACAATGTATATGGTTGGCAACGTTGTTGCCACAGTTATACCAGATACAATATCATTTGTAAAAATTGCCGGTGCTACAATTGCCGGTAGTTTTTTGTTTAAATACGCACATTCATCAAATAACTTAATGTGTAAAACAGCCATAAAACGAAAATTGGCGGTTTATTGTACGATTAGTTTTACAGCTGGAAACAATAAAACCCTTGAATTTGGTATATATGATAGCAAAATAAGTGGCATTATTCCGTCATCAAAATTAAAGGTTACTACTGATGGTGTAGGTAAGGCAACCCCAATATCAATAATGGGGGTGATAGATCACACACTGGATGATTTTATAGAAATACATATAAGAAACGCAACAGATGCAACAAATGCGACTGTTGACCTTAATGTAATTGTTAAGGAACTTTAAATATCACAATAGAATGGAGAAGTTAATAGAAACATTAGTAAAAGGTTTGTCACCAATAGTAACATTAATATTATTAGTACTTGTAAGTTTATCTTATATTTTTAAGGACAAAATAAACTTTATGTTATTGATTGGTATAATGGGTACCAGGGAACAATTAAAAAATCACGATTTATTTACAACAATCAACAAAATTCTTGCTGACGACATACATAAAATAACTTTTGAAAATGATGAAGCCAAAACGCAAATTTTCAAAGATTTCATAAAAATAAAATTAACAGAAATAGGTGAGCAAATTATACAAATTATAAATGACAAAAAAACATTGACGTGTTCAAAATCTGATTATGCAAATATTATGAGATCTTTGGTTACAAAAACAACAATAGAATGTAATAGAAAAGCTTTGGAAACATTTAGGAAAAAAGGTTTGTCAAATGATCAGTGCTATCACACATTAAAAATGTTTGATAAGTGGCATGATGACACTCTGAAAGCTGTGTATAACAGAATAAATATGGTTTTGTCTGGTACTTATCACAAAACTAATTACCACAAAACCATAGCAGTCATGGAAATTTTTGCTATGGCTGTTGAACTTGCAACAACTGATGGTATTAGAAGCTTTGAAGAAATGAATGGTTATTTTAGAAACATTAAATACGAATAAATGGAATTCATAAATTATATAAAGAAAATAATAGAGGGATCATCAAAGGAAAGTTCAAAAAGATTCATGGCTATATGGACAATGTGTTTGATAACAATTGTTGTGTTCTATAGCATGTTGGTTGAACATGTTGATAATCTAACAGTTTTGTTTTATTTGTTGTCATTTGTTGGATCACTCATGGCGGTTTCTACAATTGAATCAGTGACAACCAAGAAGATATTAAAAGATAAAGACACAAAATTGAATAACAAAGAAGAAGATTTTGATAGATCAGAAAGATAAATAATTTGAACATTAACCAAAACGTAATGACAATGATAAATTCAGATGTAACACTATTAAGATTTGATAGCAACCCAGCATTTTCCAGTGGGATGATATATGTAAAAAAAAATTTTGAAGCTTTCACCATAGAAGATGAGGGCAGAGAAGTTAAGAAAGCTGGTGAAACACGTATACCAGACGGAAAAGTCAAAATCGCTCTTAGATCAGAGGGTGGATACCACAATAATTATAAAAAGAAATTCAACGACAAAACTTCTAAAGACTTTATGGGTGCTGATTGGCATAAAGGTATGTTATGTATATACAATGAACCAAATTGGAAGTTGGTCTACCCGAACATGTCATTTCAGTATGTGCTAATTCATATAGGCAACACAAGTAAGAACACAGATGCTTGTGTATTGGTTGGATTGACATCAGAAGTTAACAAAGATTTTATTGGAAAATCAGCTGATGCATATAAAATAGTCTACCCAAAAATTAGGGATTTGATTTTGAAATCTGAATGTGGTTGGATTGAAATGGATGTAAAAACCATAGGATAATGAAAGACATAAAAAACATAATTATAATGGCTTTGTTTTGTCTTTGTATTATTTTGTATCTAACAAGAGGTTGTGGTGATAAAAATAATGGAAACGTCACAATAGATGTTATAAAACCAGCCGATTCAACACATGTTGAACACATAAGAGAGAAACCATTAGAACCGATTACCATAGTTAAAACTGATTGGAAGACAAAAATTGATACATTTTATGATAAAGCTAAAATCGATACATCAGCATTGTTCAATGAATATCTAAAAGGAATATCAGTTGATTCACTTGTTGGTATGATAGGTGAAAGAAGATTATTAGCAGTTTATTCTGATTATTTTTATGTAAAGTATTATTCTGACACAATAATTGGTGAAAACGATTATGAGGCTATAATAAATGATTCAGTAACAATGAATAGAATAACTGATAGAAAGTTTTATTTAAAAAATCTTAGAGAAGACAGAGTTGTAACAATTGATCCAACAAAAAGGAAATTGTTGGTTGGTGGATTTGTTGGTGACAAAATGGATGCATTTAATATTGGTGGAAGTATAGGATACATGGATAAGAAAAATAATATGTTCCAATATCAATATGGGTTTCTTGATCAATCACACAGAATTGGATTCATGACAACCATAACTTTCAAAAAACAATCTTCAGTTGTACCAAACATATTATTAAAATAGTTATGTAACAATAACCAAATCTGTTGGTTTATTTTAATAATATGTTTAAGATATACAAACCATTCAACTTCCACTTTGGCGTAAATGACATAGATTTATCAGAAGAAGAATATGAACTCATAAAATCCATATATATACCTTTAACAGAACGTGGTGTACCAAGAGTAGAAAGAACAAATGTTGGTATAAATGAAATATCAAATGCAATAAAGAACAGAGAATACATATCAGTTTATTATGAGGATAGGGATGGTGGTAAAGGTCATAGACTATTAGAACCATATGCGATTGGTAGAGGCTATAGAATGGGTAATAAAGTTTTACACAATGACAGATATTACATAAGAGCGTTTGTTATTATGGATAGCAGTAAAGATGAACAAATAAAAACAAGATTCACAAGAAGAAAATCTGTATCTGTATCAGATAAAAGAAACCGATGGAGATTGTTCAGACTTGATGGTATAGAATCTATGACAAACATGAAAAAGAAGTTCAGTAAATATAGAAGACAATATAATCCAAGCGATTCACAAATGGGAACTATTATAACATCATTGGATCATAACGAATTTCCAAAAGGTGAAAATCCTAAAATAAATTACTAATGAGAATAGCAGGTAATCATGAACAAATAGAAGTTGAAAGAGGAAATCTTTCTGTTACTGATCCATACAGATTACCAAAACAAGAATACTTTAACATTTCTATAAAAGATGATAAAAAAACACTATATAGAATCATTTTTTCTACAAAAGATGAAGCTATAAGATTTAAATCACTTAGAGGCAAAACAATACAACTCATAAAATTACCAATAATAAGTGAAAACGGTAAAACCATTGACGAAGCATTTTTCCACACAATAAAAACAATGGAAAAATACACAAAATCAATGGGGAAAAGTGACTTAGAGGAGATCAAAAAGAAAGCTGAAGCGGTTGAATCAAGACAAACCATGACACTTGAAAGTTTGGCTAAAATTGATATGGGTGAACTTGGAGAGTTTGAGGATGAAGACCTTGAGCAACAGATAAAAGAATTTGAGGATGAATTTGAGGAAAAAGCTACAAGATGTGCAACAATAGCAAAAGGTTTATTGATGAACATAGCAGATTATTATTTAGGTAGTGAGTTTATAGAAAAAAATGATTATATAAAATTCAAGATGCAACTTGAAGAAAATAGTTTATCTACTTTGATTTTTCAAATAGATGTTAGTAAAAAAGCCATACATGATATATCAAAAAAAATTTATATAGGTTCATCAACAACAAAAGATATAGAGGCATTAGCAACAATACAAAGAATAGTGTTAGACGTTAATAAATATCAATCAATACTCATAAAGGAAATAACGGATGATTTCAAAAGAGTAAAAGAAAGACAAAAGGAGATAAAAAGTGAAGAAAAATTTGATGAAATCGATGATGGTACAATAATAAGCACATCAAGTAGAAAAGAATTGATGAAAGAGTTGAGGAAAATGAAACAAGATATAGATGATGGAGAATTTGATGAAGTTGAAGAGGACAACAATAAATAACATAAAGAAAATCATATAGACATGAACAAAAAGATAACTGTAAAATTATTGGAATCATTTGGTAAATCAATAGTAGAAGAAAATTTTGCTAACAATGGTGTTGCTAAATATTATTTGGACAAAGAAACCATAAGAGATGTTGATGAATCAAAGGTTGATCATCTTGTTAAATGTCAAGACTTGACACCAGAAATGATAGTTAAAATTAACGAACAGGCTGGTGGAAAAGAAATCAATCTCGATGAAGCCAATCTTAACAGTTATATAAATGATGTTTGTAAACACATAGCAAGTTGTTGTTATATGTTTGATGGGTTTTCTATAAATGAGGATGGTATACAAATTGATAAAACAAATATAAAAAATGACGAAGCAGTTGACCATTTTGTTGATGGTATGGTAAAAATGTCTGAACAATACAAACTGAAAGAAAATGATGGGATCGATCCAACAGACATAAAAAATTTGGTGTACAATGTACTTGATGAAAATCAAATAGGAATTTTACACAACATCATATATAATGATGGTGATTTCGAATACAAACCAGAATTCAGAGATCACATTTATCAACATTTAGAAATGAGCAATGATTCAACTGTTGCACAGATTTTATCAAACTTAGATAATGAAAATGAAATGACTATATCTGAAGTGGTTGAAGTGGTTGGACTAACGGAAGCAGCCAAAATACAAAAAGGTAAATTTGTTATGCTTGTTGAAAGCAACAAAATTATAAAAGCACTGAAAGAAAATGGTACTTATAAAATTGGTGATGTTGAAGTGAACGGTGTAGATAAACTAACTGAAGCAGTATTACCAAAAGTTAATGACAAAGTTAAAATTCTTATAGGTGATAAAAAATATCCAGATTATTATGGTATTGTTGATAGACTTGATAAAACTGGTCAAAACGATTATGATGTTGATGTGTCTGTGTTTGACAAAAATGGAAAATTTCTTGGTGTAGAAACAATAGCATTTGATTATTTAACGGTTTTGAATGAGGGCTATGCTGATAATCACCAAAGAGAAACCAATATCAAAGGACGTGGTTTAAAAGTTGGTGATGTTGGTACAGTTCTTGGTGAACCGTTTGAAATCGGTGAAATAACTAAAGATAATTGGATAATTGATAAAAATACTAAGGAAAAGGCACACCCAATTCATTTTAAACCAAAAAAGTTAACTGAAAGTAAAGAAATTGTTGTTGATAAAGATAAGGTCAAAAAAATGTTTAGTGGTTCTGAATTATCAATGATATTGGGGACACCAATAAACGGTAGTGCAGGTGTACAATTAGGAGTTGATGGTAAAGATTATGACGTATTTGCCATAGATGAAAACAAATATTCTGTAACACCAATAAACAAGTTAACTGAAAATGAACTAGAAATAGAAAATGAAAACAAACTTAATGTGCCATCTTCAGATTTGAGATTTGTTGAATCAAAATTAACTGAAAGTGAATCAACACCAATTGATAAAATTATAAAACATATAGAAAAAAATTCATCAATTGAAGATGATAATTCAAGATTACATTTTGGGAAAAAAGATATTGATGGTATAAAATCGTTATTCAAAAAATATGGTACGAAAGAATCATGGCGATCAGACTTTGGCGATTTTGAATTGGATTTTGATGTTGAAAACAAAACTCTATCAATTTATGATGATAAAGAAGATGTTGAAGTTATTGTTGAACTAACAGAATCAGCAAAATTAACTGAAAGTGATGGTGATCTTAAGAATTCAATTGGCTTTAAAATTATAAAGGTTTTGGGGGGGTTTGAAGATGGAACCAACACAGACAAAGCAATACTTGATCAGTATGGTAAACTGATACCACAAGTTACTGATGCTGCAAGTAATGAAAAGAAACTTATGAAAACATTAAGTGACGGATTTGGGTTTCCTGTGACTGTTGATGATATTGAATTATTAAAAAAACATAAGGTATTAGAATCAGCAAAATTGACTGAATCATTTAAAGACATATCAAAACTTGGTGGTGACAAATATGATAACTTTAATTCATTTTCACAAGGTTTATCTTATGTTGGTGATGGTAGCATAGAATCAAGAGGTGACCAAGATTGGTTTAAAGACCAAGATGGTAACTTTATTGGTATATGGGATTACGACACAATGACTGGCGTGATTTTTAAGACGCCATTGGTAGAAAACGAAATCGTTGAACCAACAGAAATTGTATCAGAAATTGAAATTGTTAATCAATTAGACGATGAAGATTTACAACTCATATCAGAATTATCAGAAAACGAAGATGTTAACGAAGTATATGATGCGTTAATAGAAATGAAAGAGGGTTCGTCAACCAAATTTGGTAAATTAACTGAATCGTGTCAAACAAAAATAAGTGGTATATTAAAGAAATTAGTTGAAAATGAAAATGGTGTTGGAGAGATAAAAACTTATGCTGATATGGTCATTTATAATGATAAGGGCGAACTTTTGTTATTAAAAAGAACAGTTGATGAAGAAGTTGCACCGAACCAATGGGGTTTAGCTGGTGGTAAAGTTGAAGACGGTGAAACAACTGAAGAAGCTGCTATTCGTGAGGCAAATGAGGAATCTGGGCTAACATTTAGCGATGTGAAGCGATTAAAAGAATTCACAAATGATGGTAGCGTTTCCCACTATTATTCTGGTTTATCAAATAGTGAAGAGGTTGTTTTGTCAGAAGAACATTCTGAATATGCTTGGGTGAAACCTGAACAACTTGGTAATTATGATATCATTTTTGGTAACGTTGATAGATACAAGGAATTAGCAAGTATGGTATTTGAAAATAAAGAATTAACAGAGGCAGAAGATTCAGAGGCAGTTAAAAAACGTGAGGAAAAATTGGTTAAAATTGAACAAAGAATCAAAGAATCAAAAGAAGATATACTTGAACTTAAACAAAAATTAGCTGATGAAACCAATGAAGAATCTATTGAAAAGTTAAAAACTAATATAGAAAAAGAGGAGTTGGTTATAAAAAATCTTGAAGATAAGTTAAAACTTGACAAAGAAATAGAAGATTTAAAGAAAGAATTGGCTGGTGAAGAAGACCCAACAGCTAAAGAAAAGATAAAATTGGCTATTGATGATTTGAAAGAAAAGAAAGATAAAATCGTTAAAGCATTTGAAAACAATCCGTTGATAAAAGGCATTGGTGATCTAGCTGATGAATTATTAAAAGATTAATGTAACAAAAACCAAATTTAAAAGTTTATCACAAAAATAACTTACTATGACACCAAAATCAATAACAAAAGAAGAATTAGCAAAACTATTCACACTAAACAATGTGAGAGGTAAAGTATTTAGTGAAAAAGATATTACCTATGAAATGCTTGAAAATTTTAATGGAAAGCTGAATGTGTTTGCACGTGATAATAAAGATTTTGATCTATTTGGTGAAGATTATGATGGTAAATCAACAGATGATTTTCTTCAAATGCTTGATGACGTATCAAAACTATCTGATAAGGTTTCATTATTTGAAGAAATGGAACTTGATGGAACTGAAGAATTGATTGGTAAAACTGGTGATGAAGCCAAAAAGGCATTGGTTGAATTAAAAGAATCATATAAACCTGTGTCAATGAGATTAAGGAAAAAATATGAAACGAATTTTAAAAATGCAATTGGTAAAATTCTTGAGAATGATAGTATTGGTAACAAAATTAACAGAGGGATAAAATTAACAGAATCAGATATTAATAAATTGAAAGATATTACCAAAATGGTTGAATCAGAATCAGCCACTTCAACTGTTCCAGGCAGAGGTGAAGCATCATTTGGTAACGATCCATCAAATCAAACAGACAAATCAAAGGGTTCTGGTGAAAAATATGAAGATTTGTTGGAAAACGATAGCAATTTTGTTGATTCATTATTAAGGTCAATAAAACAAAATGCTGGGTGGTATTGTTTAGACAACAAAAAGGACAAAGATGCTTTCAAAAATTTTGTTAGTTCAACATATGATAAAAAGTACACAGATAGAGCGTTAAAAATAATAAGCAAAAATGATAGTTGGTGCACCGATAATGAGGGGGATATGAGAGCATTCTTATCTGTATTGTTTAAGAAAGATTTTATGGGTGATTATGCTGAAGATTATGAACCGTTGAACGAACTGATAAAAATGAACGAATCAGACAATAACAATTTGGACGAAGTTAGAAAAGAAGCCATAGAAATAACAACCAAAGAGGGTGGTGTTATTCAACACATAAATAAAACTAAAAACGGACATTATAAATTAGATGATTTTTATGATTCTGATAACACTGTTGAATCTTATGTAAATGGTGAAAGACAGTAAATAAACTCTTCTTGCCTATCATAGAAGCACACTTGAGGGGTCTTTTCTACACAAAAAAGCCGAACAATTGATAAAGTTGTTCGGCTTTTACCTATTAAAAAAACTACTCAAACTTAAATTCTTAATCTATGTATGTGTCTGCGGCATTTTCCGCAACCCATGTCATTGGTAATTCGAAAATTTCATCATTGTGATAATCAAGTTTCATCGCAGCAATGTTAGTCATTGGGAAAAATATAGGAATTTTTACCTTTCTTAAAATTTCACCTTTAACATTGTGAACTTCTATAACCGCAGCACCAGCATATTCTTCTTTGGTTAAAACGATTCCATCACTATTGTAAATCAATCTACACCAATCACGTATCACATTTAACGGATAAATTCTACCCTCTTTATCAACATTAACAGCAAATACCATAGCTAAGTCAACATTTGTATCAGCAACAGAACCACCAAATCTTCTTGATATACCTTTATATTTTTGTTCAACTGGTTCTGGCATTTTATCAAATTCCATACCATCTATTTCGTTTATGGCTTCTGACAAAATTTCTGATCCATATTTAGCCTTTAATGCATCTGGTAGGATAAATGTTATGACATATTTCGTTAAGAATAACGGCATGTCTTTATTTTGATTTGTTTTTGATGCAGAAAACGAATATAATTTTTTTGCCATTTTAGTTAGATTTTATATTTATAATTTTTGTTATTTATCTGATTTTGATTAAATCTTATATATTTTAGTAATGTTCATTTAATAAATAACTTTTGTATAAACTATCAATAAAGAAATAACATGTCGACTTCATTAATAACAAGGATAAAAAAAGATTCATTAATCACATTTAAGAGTGGTTTAGAAGATATAGAATTATTTAATAGAAGTGATAAGAAATTCAGATTTTCACATTTTGTGTTATTAAACGTACCAGAAATAAAAACAGCATCAAACAATGAAAATGTATCAGATTTTGAAAGAATACAATCAAGATTTATTGTTGGTAACTCTGTCGTTACACCACCATCACTTGGTGATTCCATAGATTTATCAGAATCATTACAAAACTATGTTTTAAACTTTGAAGAAATTTTGACCTCAAAACCAGAATACAATAATAATAATTTAAAAACCACATCAGAGCGTATTTTTTTTAAGTGGTTAAAAGAAATTGGTGCTGTTAGATATAGAAGTGCAACAAATTCAGAAAGCAATAACCTAACACCAAATTATGTAGAAGAGGATGATAACTCTAATGTTGGTTCAGGCAATTTATACTCAAGATTGATCCAATATGTTGGTGAAATTGAAATGCAAAACAAAAACACTTCAAACAAAAATAACTTTGAAGAAATTTATATGTTAGTGCCGTCACAAGCTGGTTACACCCCAGTTGTTTTGTTTAATACTCTTTCTGATAATAATTATAACGAAAATATGATTATGCAGAGGAACAGTATGCCAGACAGAGAGTATATAGAGGGATATAACTCATTATCACCACCACCAGCCAATGGACTTGATTTATTAGCACAATATGACATAGATGTTGTTGGACTTGTTTATTCTTCTGTAAATGATGTTGATAATAATGATACAGATTTATGGTTTGATTATTATACTGGGGCGGATGCTTATTTAACTGATAAAACATTTTCCGATCCATCAAATGATGAAATCACCGTTACGCACCCGACAAGTGCTTTGCAAAAAACTTATATAAGAAATAGACTTGATGGTGTTGGCATAGACTTTGATAAAACATCATATGTTGCATTCAACGATCAAAGTTTAAAGTCGTTCAACCAATTTAATTCATCAAATACGTCATTTGGATTTGATTTTAATTGTGTTGCATTGTATTATGAAGTTGAAGAAAACGGAGTTGTTGAAAGAAATTTATATGGAGTTTTATTTTTAGACGATGTTGTGGAAGTTACAGGTGGTCAATCTATAATAAGAACACAACCAAAAATAAAAAATTCAAGCGTATTAAATCAATCTGGTAATGGATATGGATATAAGTTGAATTTTAGAATAGACACAACAAATGCGAATGTGGCTGTTGATGTGTTCCATGATATAAACGATTATAATGTGTTTTCTATGCAATTATTCTCTGAAGCTGTTTCAAGGATGGCTGAAATAACAGACAATTATGAAAACATAATATCAGAGAATGTTAATTTGAGAAACAAAAATGAAGAATTATTGAACATGATAATAGCTTCACGAGAATCAAACATAGAAACTATATTAAACCAAATAAATTCAAAATTATTAACAAGCACAGAATTTGATACTATATCAGAACTTGTTAACAAAAATAGCAAGTTGATAGTTGACATATTAACAAATAAGACAAAAATAAGTAGCGAAATAATTCTATCAATAATAGGAAAGGATGGAGTTGATGCTAAATTACTTGGAAGCACATTGTCTATTGCACTTTCTAACAGTTTTTATAATGGCGTTTCTAATAAAATGGCTGATGTTAAATATAACAACAAAAACAATTTTAAACTTGGCAAGAGGAATAAAATTGGTTATTTGAGTTCAGACCCAATTATTGCACAAGACGATATAAATGTTTACATAGAAGACGATATGAAATGGGATATTAATCAATCTTTCAAAATAGTTTTATCAAGGAATATAGATATAAATGGTAAAAGTGTTAGAATCTTTACTGACATAAATTCACAATTCACAAATACCTCTCTTGGTCTTGAAATAGGTAGTATAAAACCAACATCAAATGTTGTTGAAGTTGTTTGCATAAACAAAACCAATTATGAATTTATAATAATAGGTTAATGGGTACATTTTATCTAAATAGAAAAATATCTAAAATATGTGGAAACATATTATTAATGGTAGACGATAATACAATAAAACTTTCATCAGCTTTGTCAGAGAGTTCATTATCAGATCATCAATTTAAAGATGCGATTGTTAATCCAGACGGAAGATATTCATCAGATTTACATAGGATATTTGGTGAAGTGGAGAACAAAATTTTGTTTTCTGGCGATGATTTTGAAACTATTGAGAACAGAATAATAGTTACTCTTGTTGTAAATGAATCTTTACCAAGTAGATTTGTTGTTATGTCAAAAAATGGTAGTGATAATAAAAATGATCATACGATAAAAAAGACATATGACTTATCCATAAACTCTAAAATAGGTAAGTATATAACAAATCACCTATCAGAACTTAATATAAAATATGATCCCATAAACATAGATTTTGATAACAAATCCATAACTGTTAACGGAGTTGATTTGTTGAATGGATCTATTGTATCAAAAGTTTCTGGGTTTGATTTAATAACAAATGATACGATAACCAACACTTTTTTGGAAAACAAAATCATACCGAATTCAATTTTCCAATTTGCATTCTACATAGATGATTTAGAAGAAGATGATTATTGGTTATTTGTGGATGATATAAAACTTGGTGAATTCTATAAAAAAACACACAATAAGGATTTTGTTCCAACCATATATGATGCATTGGTAAGTGGGAACATAGAAATAGAAGATTTTGATGGTATAGTAATAAACGAACTTAGTGATGTTCCATATAATTATTGTAAATGCGATAACAAGATATCATCATCATCAAAAATAATAGAAAACGAAATAACCATAACAGATCAATTGCTATCAAAATTCAAAGAAAAAGAACCAATTGATTTTGAAATACTTGAAAATTACACCAGGTTAATAGTTCTAGAATTGAATTCATCAACGTCACAAAGCGATACTATACGTTTTGATTTTGAAAATACGTCCATCATATTATTGGCTGATGAATTATTTAATAATCCAAATTTTGGTAAAACAGATGCAGAAAGATTTGTGTTTAATCCAAGTGGTACGTTACCAGAACAATGTATATCAATATCAAAAGCATTTAATAACGAAGTAGGCTACAGCAACAATTTATTAGCCAAAGCAATTGATAATAAAATAATAGTATCATCAACAAACGAATTCCTATCATTTGACATAAAAAACATATCAACAAATGTTGACTTGACAATTGTTAATAATACAGACATAAGTTTCACCAACAATTATATAACATCTATCATTGATATAGATAATAAAAATAAAGTTTTGGGCGGTTATATGAAAAGTAAAATAGGATATCATAAAATAACAAAATTCTTGACATTCGTTGATATCCAAAACACAAATGGCTTAGATGAATTAGTTGACATGAATAACAAAATAATATCATGTGCAGAAAGTGACTATAATGGTTTTGTGGACGATATTAGAGTATTCCAAAGAGAAAAAATTGAATATGGTGTGTTATCTGTTTATCCTGAATCAGAAATCGAATCAGAAATACTAATAAACAGATCAAATGTTGTAGATTATCTAAGTAATTATATAGAGCAGACAAAACTAACAATTGGCGAAACATATGTAGTAATAGGAGATTCTTCAGAATTTATTGTTGAATCAGATGGCGTTCAATATGGTGTATCAAACAATGTGACGTTGGTTGATACGTTTGCGGCAACAGATGAAAATTTTACCATCATATCTGGTAACCCAAAAGTTATGATAAAAAGTTATAATGATGATAATGAGGTACAATTTTTTGTTGATAATGTGAAACCCTTGTTAAATTTTGGCAAACAAGTTAACAATGAATATAATTGGTGCATAAGAAACGCAATAAGCATAAACGGTGGTAATATGTATATGGATGGCATAACAACTCCAGATTTTGATACAAAAGAATCAGACACATCACTATACACACACAGTTGGTATCACATATCAAATCTAATGGGGGGAATATTTGATGAAAGTTTATTTAAAAGTGCCAAATATGACTATTTTAGGGAGTATTTTGATAAAAATTATTCAAACATAGTATTGAATAATGATTTTGATATATCCGAAACAATATTCAGAGGCGTTAAATTGTCTTTTGATATGTCATTGGATGGTTACAGATTTTCTGTTGTGTTAAATACAAGGGATATACATGAAATCTATCAAGGCAGCAATAAACCATTTGAAATAAAAACCATAAAAAACGATAATCACAAAGCCATAGTGCTTGTTATAGAAATAGGCATATCTGATTGGAAATCCATAACTGATTCTGGTGAGATAATACTTGATTATTTATATTTACATGTTATGCTTGGCATAAAGAAATACACAAATGGAACTTTTCTATTTGGTGACGAATTTGAATATCCACCAATACCAAATTTAGTTTATCAAGATTCATTAAGTAATCCAACAGACAAATTTAGAGGTATTAAATTGCAAAACAAATTATCGGTTTCGCCAACACCGCCAGATTCTATTGAATTCGATGGTAATATAATGAAAGTATCAAATTGGATAAAACAATCAAATGGTGAATTTGGGTCTTTGGTTGGTATAAATAATAAAGATTTATCAGTAATAACAACATTCGTTAACGCTGATGGATTGGGATTATGGAATCCGTCAAACCCATTACCATTTAATGTAACAAATAACACAATTAGATTTGTTGATGATAAAATTTTTGTTTTGGCACTAAATGGTAGTCTTATAAATTCTGTTATGCTATTCAGTTATGTTAAAGGATTCATTGACCTTAGAAAATTTGATTGGTATCAGGTATCTGATGTTACAAGATGTTATGAATCAATGAAATCAATATTGTCGTTTTCTAACATAAAAGACATAATATCAGATGAAAATGTTAATTATACTTCTGAAATAGGAAAAATAAAGTTCATAAAACCAAGTTCGAATAATAAATATAATGATGGATACATAATATCAAACAAAAACTTATCGTTAATAAATGGTGACACAGTATATGATAACTGGTATACTCATTATAAAACGTGGGACGAAGAAGACAAAACGTGGGACACAGTTAACATATTGACAAAATTAAGCTTAGTACTAAATAAAAATATAAATATAAATTAAGATGGTTGACAATTTTACATCATACCCAGACATCACTTTAAAGAAATTGCAAGATGGTGATGCCCTATCGACATTGAAAGAAAAAATTCAACACAACTTTGATCAGATATATCTTCACACGGTCAATGTTATGAACAAAGGTAGCAAAGGTGACATAGGTTGGTCTGGTTTATCAATTAAGGGGGATAAGGGGGATAAGGGGGATGTTGGTAGTGTCTTTCATTTTGATAATATTCCAACAGATGGTGGTTTGGTTTTGAATCCAAACTATAATTTGGGTGACATAGTGGTTAATGATGCTGGTCAATATTTTGAAATCATAGATGACAATGGTATTTTGAAATATGATTTGGCTTATACACCAAATGTTCCATCAGATTTTGTTGATGAATTAATTTTTGGTACGCAGGGTATCATTTCCAATCATAAATTGAGGCATTTTGACACAATAAATGCTGAATCAAATATATTATTGGCAAAAAGAATAGGTGGCGATGCTGAATACATGAGATTGATTATTGGTAATAACACGTTTGTGGGTTCAGATCTGGACACGTTGACGTTGTGTAACATATTGGGAGAATCAAACACAACCCCCAGCCAAATAGCCGATGCGTTTGGTACTGATTCTAAACCGTTCTCACAATTAAATTTAAAATTTAGAAACACCCCCACTGGATCAGCAAGTTTAACATCTATGGATTTCATATATTATATAAAATCAAATGTTGAATGGTCTGTTATAAAAAATAACCAAGCAGAATTTGGCACAAAAAATGACATAAATTCTGGTGTAACCAGCAAAATGATTAATACCAATAGACTAGTATTCTCTGGCGGAGTGTCTGATATAGAAAATATGGGCACCACAAATTCATTAATATTTTCAAAATCACAATCCATTTGGTTGTTAACATTCCCAACCACAGAAAAATTAAGAATTGGTAATCAAAATAACATCACAATACACAATGACAGAGTTGGTATTGGTACTGGGACAGGCGTACCAACACACACATTGCATGGTATGGGGACTTTTAGATTCGTTTATCCAAACCCATCATTCCCAACAAATATTGGTGATATGACAATGGATGGAACAAAACTGTTGATGGAACATTCGTCACACAAATTTGAAATAACACCAACAATTATTAGTATGATATATGATACTAATAGAAATCTCTCCATGAATTCAACCAATGTTGTTTTATCAAACTCGGCTAATCAGAAAATTGATATTGGGTTAACTTCTATAACCATTATTTTTAATAATAGCGTTGGCTTAGAAATAACATCATCTGAAAGTAGGATAAAGTTCAACAGTTCAAATTATGCAGCATCTAAAAATGGAGAGTTTTTGATGTCTGTTTTTGGATCAGCACAAACCATTGCTGGTGAAACGCTTATACCGATACCAAGCGTACATTTAGCAAAGTTAACGCCAGATGGTTTCCAAGCAAACATATACACATCAATATCTAATGTTCTAAATATCATAGGTAGAAAAAGTGGATTTGATGGAGGTGACATAAATGTTATTGGCGGATATAATGTTAACAGTGGATTTGGAGTTGGTAGAGGCGGTGATATTAATATTGCTGGTGGTTCAAGCCAAACAAGTAGAGGAGGGCATATAAACTTAGTTGGTGGGGCTGGTTCAACAAAAGGCAGAGTAAAATTGATAAATAATGTCAGCACGATAAATCCAACATTTGATGCTAGTTGGAACATAGTTGGAAACACATCTGGTTCTTTGGTTTATCTTACTAATACATCTGGTTCTGTTTCAACTTCTATTACGTCTTTGTCAGCAAAAGAATATGATAGAATATTATATACCTATACACAAGGCGTTGGTGACACTGACATACAGATATTTTTGGAAACAGGTATAGGAACTAATATATTCAGAGTGGTTGGAAGAGTGGTTGGATATGGTAGTGCTACTGTAATTATACCAGCCGACATAAGATATAGAATAACTATGGGTCATAGAACAACATCGCTAAGTGTGGATTGCACCATACAAAAATTTGGTGTTTAAAGATTTCTGTTAATATAAGATTCTGTCATAAAGATATATTTCATACCTTTTGATTCACAAAATTTTTCTGCAGCCATTTTTTTGTTCATTATCTTTAGCCAAAATGCCAATCTTTTTTTATATGCCACATATTTTTTCCTATCAGCCACGATTGGTTTATTTGGCTTTATAAGTAAACTCTTTGGCTTTATTTCTATGACAAATTTGTTTAAGAAACCGTTTTTGTTGATTTTTTCTATATATGCATCTGGATTATAAGAGTGTCTTTTGCCATCAACAACATACAAATATGATATCTTCAATTGTGGCGGTTCTACAGACCAACGCACAACTGTATCATCAAGATCAAACTCTGTGTACGCCTTTAACTCAAGGGAAGATCTATAGATTATTTTCTTTAAGTCGCCAATATATTTTTGTGGGTTTTTGCACTTGTAATAACCCTGATTATATGGACTGTTTCGTATTGGTTTGAAATTTTTTATTGACATTTGGTGGATTCATTCTTTTATTTATTTCATTTTCAATCATGCTGCCCCTAAGACCCTTACAATAAGAAACCAAAGATAATGTCGCCCTAAAATTTGCTTCTAATGTAGCCAATTTATTGTTCACGTATTTTGACATAAACACTCTCTCTATTTTATCAATTTGTTCCAATGTCATACCGGTACCATAAAAATTTGATATGTTGTCACACATTTTGTTTCTATACAAATCCAATTTTTGATACCAATCAGAGTTATAATATCCAATACTTCTTATTATTGATGAGATTACACAGTTATCTATTAAAGATTTGTTGATTTTGTTGTCTTTATAATCTTCAATCAAAGAATCCATTATCTTTGATAAATTGTAATTATAATTATTATTGTTCATATTAGTGTGATAAAAGGACACATTTTTATTATATGTCCTTTATGATGATACGATTAACTTAATTTAACAAGGTTTACACTAAACATGAAACTTATTGTATTAATCATGTCCAAACTCAAATCTGGTATAGAATTTATGTTTAATTTTTTAAAATTAAGTTCAACTTCTTCTTCAAGTATACCATTTATTCTGATTTCATTCTCATCAAAAAATTTTCTACCCAAAGGGTATTTTTCTTTTAACTCTTCAAGTTTTTTTGTCCAGCCATCTTTATCAACAAGTTGCAATCCACCACCTGGAACCTCTTTGCAAAATGTTGGATATGATCCTCTCATTTGTTCTTCAAATTCAACAATTTGTTCATATCCTTCTGTTTTTTCAGTCAAACTATTAGAAGTTACTTGATGTGATAACTTATTGAGTTCTTTATCAATTATTTTGTGGTTTTCCATCAAAGCTAATGCTAATTTCGTGCACTCTATTGAGTTTGCCTTGTTTAATTTTTGTTTAATGTTGCTTAAATCTCTTTTTTTAACTTTATCCATTTTTGTTGTTTTTAATTATTGTTTTTATTGTTTTTAATGATCTTAAATAAGATTTTTGTTGTTTAAGTTTATTATATAAAACCATGTGGTCACATGGTTCACATGATTCTGGCACGCCAACCAATTCATCATAACCATAATAATTGGTTCCATTTTTGTTCAAAATCATAATTTGTTTTTCAGTAAAATTAAACAACAAATTATTTGACAAATATGTTATGTTGTTTATGGTTTTATTTATTAATTCAGACAAGTTCTTTATCTCAATATCCACATCCATTTTTATATCTATAATTGATGTCAATGTAATATCAGATATATCAACCAAATCAATGTTTATAACATTGTTGCTATCAACAAGATCGCTAAGGTATTTTGTTGTATATTGGTTGGTTTCTACACTCAATATGTCATCAGCTGTTATATCAAACACGCCATTTGTTTCCAGACACATATCAGTATCTTGCAACACTTCTCCCTCACATTCAACATGGAAACATATGATACCATTATCTATAAAAATATCTATTATGGTAACATAGTCAGAAGATTGCTTAAAACAACTGTTTGAGCAATCTGCCTTAACAATAAGATTCTCACCAACAGAAAAAATAGCGTCATAAAATTCGTTATACTTCATATTACACAGACAATTTCATTATACGTGTTTCCATACTTGTTTCGTCCATATCAGTATATTCAAAACTTTTACCACTATTATAATCTACATATCCCATATAAGATCCGTTTTCAACAAAAAAATGATGCCATATGCCTATTTTTTTACCATTTTCAAATTTTCCTATTGTTAGAGTTGTTTTCTTTGAATTAATCAAAATTTCTTTTTTGTATTCCCCATTTGCAACACCATCTATGAGTTCATATGTGTGTGTGTATATTTTGCCATTTATGTCTTTTTTAACAATTTTTGTCCCTGTATAATTTACTTTGTCAAAAATCTCTGAATTTGATATATCAGACAAAATTATGTTTCTTATTTTTTCTATGGCTCTTGTTCTTTTTGCCGACACAGTTGCTCTGTTCTTTATACCATATTTATTAGAAATTATGGTTGGACTAATAAAGTCTGACACGCTTCCAACTTCTTCATTTTTTATATATGGTATTAACTCTTCCAAATTTTCACCAAGAGAAAACTCGCCGTTTCTTAGTGTAAGAATATCTATCATTTTGGTATGTTCGTCTTCATTAAACTCACCTTTATCGTTATAGCACATTTCTTTAACAATTTCTTTAACTCTGTCTATCTGTCTATCTGTCGATAAATGCAACATGTTATCGGCTGCATCAACCTCCACATTTTCTTGGTCAACAAAATCGCCATAATAATTTGTCAAAGCCTGATTAAATTTTGATGTTTCTCCACCGTCTTTGTCATTTATTATTATCATGTCTGATTCACAAATACTTTTGTTGTATGTCTTCTTGAGTGTATAATACTTTCGTTTACATGAAACAAAGACAAAAGATAAAAGACTTTTATTTTCTTGATAATATTTATCAAAGTTCAAATAAAGCTTCATAGAAATATCGTCAACTATACTTTCGTAATCATGTGAATCTACTGTTAGCCCTTTAGCTGCAGACATGGCTATTATTCTTATTTCTGCATAAATTTTGGCAAAATCTTTTTGTGATCTTGATTCAAAATAATTTTGTGATAGTTTTGTGAAATTGTTCACATAAATTTTTTCTTGTTCCATGTTTAAGTTTAAGTTAAGTTTAAGTTAAGTTTTAAATTCATACTATAACACAGCAAAAATCGTGCCAAGCTTTACCACATTGCTGCATCTGTGTTTGAAAACAAATACTTGAATTTGTTTTTTATGGTTGATTCTATGGTTGTTCTATGTTTATATGACACATTGTCATACAAATCTTTGTATTCTATGTTAAAAATGTCTGAAAAATAAATGAAAAATTTTGTATAATCATTTATGTCGTTTTTTAAAATTTTGTAAATCTCTGAAAAAATATATGATATAACTTCTGAACCTATATTGCCATGTTCTATACTAATGTTGTTGATATTAACCTCTAAGACATTTTTTCCATTTGATATTATGCACGTATTATCTCTTCTGTACAAAATTTTATAGTCGTTACAATTGTCGTAAGAAATTGGTGTGTTAACTAAATAAGCATCTGTTAAAATAGAATCAATACAAGTTCTATATTTTGGATTTATTTTGTGATTTATTTTGTAAAACGTTTTTACTATGCTTTCAAATAATTCGTTGTCTTGGTATTTTTGGATTTCATCAGATGATAGGTATTCAGAGGACACAACATTCTTATTTATAAAAACGGTTGAACTATCATCAAATAGTTCAACCGTTTTATAATTTATGTCTTTTCTGTCGTCCACAATAATTATCACTTGAAAGTTATGGTAAACATTTTATCATCCATTATCATCTTGAAACAATAAACGTTTCTATGAAAAACATGTAATTTTTTCTTGGTTATTGCCCAAATATCTTCATAAACAGAAATGTCCAGGTTTTTATTGGTATCAATTCGGTTTAGTGACATAAAGGTTTTCAAATTTTCACCAATTTTTGTTCCTTTTTCAAACTCTCTAATGGTTTGTGCGACAAATAATTCTGCAACAAGAGATCTGAAACTTGGTAGTATTGGGTCACATGATTTTATGGCTATGTGATTTGATAGCTTATTACATATATCTTTGGCTTGTGATAATTCCCTATTAACAGATTGATTTATTGAAGACCAATCTGCAAGTGCTTCATCAATACTTCTTATTCCATCTTCAGCTGTTTTATCGACACCATCAATTGTTATGGAATCAATACAAGTTTTTGTTTCTTTTTTGTATGGTATTAGCCAAAGAAACCTGGTCCATATCACCAATGATGATATGTTAAATTTAATGTTTTTCATAATTTTTACTGTTTTAGTTAATAATAATTTAATAAAAAACCCACAATATTAACTTTTGTTACATTAATATATGTCATCATCTTCTTCATCATCTTCACCAACTATTTTGCTTATTAGTTCTAATTGATAAGAATCCAAATTATTTATTATTTCATTAACCTGCTCTTCATATTCATCTGTTTTTTTATAATTTGCTATATTCAAAACAGTCATGAAGCAATCATCGTTTTTTGATAAACCTTGATATTTGCCTTTTTTGTTCAAGCCAAACGCCAAACCCTCCTCAACAGTTACACTGTGGTTTATAACAATATGGTTGTCACGAATAACCGTGTTTATGGTCTTGCATGTATCTTGTTTAGTTTTTTCGTTTTGAACTATTCCAAATTCATATATGGCATTGTCTTTATCAAAATTCATGTTCAGTGGATATTCTACAATCATATCTTCTCTTGAATTATTAAGTTCATTCTTTCTACCTTTATAATCAAACAAATTCTTTAGAAAAAACTTGCCCTCAAAATTAATTTCTATGGTTATTCTAATATTATGTGGAATCATATACTTTATGATAAAGTCATAAAGGTACATAGCCATTATTTCTGTTTTTATAACATTACTTCTTATTATAGCAACTTGTTCTAATTTAAAGAAGTCCATTTCGTCAACGATAAAATCCATATCTTTTATTTCATCATAAGATTTGAATTTCAATTCAAATATATTAAACACAGTATAATCTCTCTTCTTTCCACCAGCTATGTCGATTGATATATGAAATTTTCTTTCTGGATCAGATAACATGGATACTTTGAAATCTGGGTGATGACTGAATAATTTGTAAAATTTGTGATCTTTTTCATATCTTACATATTTAACAAAATTGCTGCTTATTTTCTTTTTATTTTCGTCACTTATAAGCAAATCGCCATCAGCATCAAAAGATAATCCATACTCTCTATCAAAACCATCATCCCCCATTATTTTCCTTTCTTTTCTTTCCCATTCTTCACCCCTACCCTTGACCTGATGCCACATGACCTTTGCATATGAAAACGGCACATATTCTGGTGAATCTAGTTCACTTGTAGCACCGTTCCATATGTTATGAAATTTATTGTTTCTTCCTCTTGGTGTGCTTGTTATAATAAACTTGGCTTTATTACCAAAACTTGCCATTGTTGGGAATACACCAGTAAAAATCTTTTCTTGTGTTGGTGCGTCTAATAATGCCATTTCATCCCAATAAACGAATTGATACGACCCAGAAACACCGCTATTTTCTGTTGTGTTTTCACTAATAAGTGTGCAACCATTATCATAAATTCTTCGTTGTGTTGAATCATATAATAAACCAACTTGCATGTAAAATGGTAAGTTGTCCTGTATGTCTTTTATCTTTTTAAGTAAATCTTTTGCTTTTGTACCTGTTTCTGATAAAAGAAGTATGTTAGCATCATCATTAAACAACAAATACCAACACACATATATAGCAACTGTAATAGACTTACCAATTTGTCTTGAAGCCAAAACAATGTTGAATTGGCTGTCCTGAAACATTTTTAAAAGATCTTCCTGATAATCTCTTATACCGCCAACATCTTTTAAAAATTGTCTTCCGTGACCATCAGTAAGAATTTTACAAAAAGTATTTGCGAAGTAAACTATATCATTTTCACATCTTGATAATTCTAAAAGTTCTTCTTGTGTCCAACTGAAGTTGATTTCACCTTTCCTTTTACCTATTTTTCTATTAAAGAATGGATGCTTGTCTGGTATAACGCCAATTTTATTGAAATTCTTTATAAGTTCATCAATTCTTTTTGTTGACCAACGCTCATTTACAACAACGCTCATAAAATAGATTTACTGTTTAGTTATTTATTTTATGAGCGTTGTTTTGTGAAATGATTTTGGTTATGGCATTTCTATTCTATCTTCGATTTTTTCACCTGTACCAAGATATTTAAGAGAAACTCTTGTTTCGTCTATAGAATTGTCTGCATATATAACTCTGGTTATGTTTTCATGAATCCAATTGTGAAGTTTTTCATATTTTTCAAAGTCAATGTGTAAGTTAAAATACTCCCTTTCACCATAGATTCCAGAAACAACATAATTAACAAAATTAACACATAACCAAATTTGACCACCTGTGTCATTGAATCTAATTGCCTCTACAAGATTTTGTTTACTAAATGAAGCTATTCTTCTTGGTAATTTTGTAAGTGTTGTGCATTCCATGAGTTTCTTTTCAGACCCAGATTCTTTGGTTATTTGATCCCAACTCATTTCTGTTTGATCAGGATAAAAGTCGCCAGAATTTGATTCAACAACAACATAATCAATATCAGTCTTCATCTTGTTCACCTCATCCCATGTAAGAAACTTACCGGTTTTGTTACATTTATACTTATTACTATGAATTTTGATTGGATACGTTCTAAAGTTGATTAAAACGTTACCAGCAAATCTTGGTGGTATCATAGCATCATTCATAGCATTAGTAACTGTAACATTTCTACTTGTTGTATGCGGTGCAAACATGTGATGATTCACTGACAATGGAAACCCTTGTGCCATTTCCATTAAACCTCTATCACCTGTTTCAAGTCTTGAAATTATTTCATCCATTTCATACAAAAACTCTTTCAGTTCTTCAACATCTTTGGCTTTTACCAGTGTCTTATTTCTAAGAACCTTTTTAGCCAAAACAGTGCCACTACCAGAACAAGTGCTCCCTGTTTTAACAGTACCATCCCTCAACTCGTTCTTTGAATAATAATTTCCATCAAGATCACACAGTCCAGCTTCATAATCAATGTCTATTTGTTGAACTATCATGCACATTGGAGAAATTCTAACCTTTTCTTTTGGTATACCAAGATAGTCAATCTCTTTCCACAGAGTTTTTAACTCTATTGCAGCATTATCTGTTATATAAACAGCTTTTAGTTTTTCGTGGTATTGTGAACCACCTGCAAAAATTTTAAAAACAAATTCTTTGCCATCATCATCTATAACTGTGTGACTTGCGTTTGGCGTAAAGGCTGATAATATAAAATCAACATTGTTAGCATGTTTCACTAAATACGACGATATTAAGCTTTTGCCTGAACTACCAGCTGCACCATCCATTACAAATGATATTTTACCATTTTTAAAGAAATTGTTCGTTTTTGTTCGTTTTGTTTGTTTCATTTTGTGTTTGTTTAATTATTAGATGTTTTTTCCATTTGTCTGTTTGCTATGTCCTCTTCTAAATAAAATCTCATGTCCTCGCCAACAAAAATTTCGTTTTCTTCTGATTCAGATATTAGTATTATTTCTCTGTAATCTATCAATAGAATGTTTTTCATGTTTTTTTTGTCAATATATACACCAGCTTCATCAGAAAAGTGAACTATATCGCCAATATTTATATCACAAATTGTTCCACGATTTGTTTCACAAAACTTACTAAGGTATTTAACAACACCCATATTTTTTGTATATTTCTTGCTATGATCAAATATGATATTACCAATAACCTTATTTGGATCGCTATTTTGTTCAACTATTATGTTGGTTCCTGGTACTCTCATTTTAATACTTCTTTTATTGGTACACCAAGTCTATTTAATTCAACATAGCATCTTGCGGTAGCCTTTACATCAGCAAACGCATCATGTGCATTTTCAAAAGTTTCGTTGAACAATTTTTTATAAAGTTCTTCCAAACGAGGAAATTTAAATCCTCTTCCATATGGTGACGGTAGTTGGCAAAAATCTATTGTTGACATCATTGTACAATACTTAGGTTTCCTTTCTATTTTCCTAATTATGTTGTTTTTGTGTAATTCTGAAGCTATTATAAAATAATCAAATAACATATTATGTGCCAACAAAACTTCTGATTTTTCAATAGCATCAAGCAAAAAATTCAATTCGTCTATTGGGTTTTCACCTTTGTCACACACCTCTTGTGTCAAACCATTTGCTTTGTGAAATTCTGTGTTTGGTACTAAAAACCCATTCGGTTTTATATAGTTTTTTCTTTTGTCTAATTCGTTCCCATCTTCATCTAATATTACCCATGCAAGTTGTAATAATCTTGGATAATTTGGGTCTTTGTACATCATACCTTTTGGCACAATGCCTGTTGTTTCTGTGTCGAATATTATTGTTTTTTTCATAATGATATTATGTCTAATTCTGAATCTGTTAAATAACTTTCAAATGTTTTTTGGCTTATTGGTTTTAATTTAAATATGTCATTAAAATCTTTGCAATTACGATAAATTGTATTGTTATGTTTGAACTCACCCCACATGAACACTTTATAGCCAGATTTTAATAATTTTATAGACGCTTTCCTACCGGCAACGTCATCATCCATGCCATACTGACAATTTGGTAATTTAAGTATGGAATTTGAACCCCAACACGCAATGCTGTTAGTAAAATGATGGCTGTCTATTGATGATTCGAATGTGTTAATTTTCTTAGAAAAATCAACATTTAATATGTTATACAGTAACGATATGCGTTTTATCTTTAAGGCTCTATCTTTGTCATAATCACTTTTAATAATTTTTTCCATTATGCTACCATAATCATATGATATGAATCTGTTGCCATTTGTTGGCTCATGTATTCTTTTTTGTAAACCTATGACCTTATCATCATGCATATTAAAAAATACTATACTTCTTGAAAAACTATTAACAGCCAATCTTCTATCATTTATATCTATCTTTCTACTTTCCAAATATTTTGCCGTCTTATAATCGTCTACTATATTTTTCAATTTCATTTCTTTCATTAGTGACCCTCTTTCTATGTATTGGTTGCCTATATCATATATATCATACAACGAAATTTTTGTTTTTGTTTTGGACACAAAATTTTCAAGATCAAACTTGGCTATTTTAAAACCAACATCAGAGTTGAATTTTAGGAAAAATTCCTCAAGAGGCATCCATATTGTACAATTGTAGCATTTGAACGTGTTTGTGTCCAAATATATGTTTCCTCTTTTTTTGTTTGGGTTATCTTTTGAATCACCACAAAAGGGACAAGCTATATTGAAACCGCCATCCCTATCAACAACTTCTTGTTTTTGTGATTGTGTGTGAACCCTTAATAATATGCTTTCGATTTCTTTTCTTATGTTATCTGTTGATATTTTTACAACATTTTCAGTATCATGTTTTGTGAAATCTATTTGTAAGTTTAACATATGTTATAAACTGTTTTATGAATAGATTGTTACAAAAAAGCCTATGATATTTTTACCATAGGCTTTTAACTTAAACTGTAAATTTGTAGTTACTCAACAGGTAGTGAGGCAACAGCATCTTTCAATTTGCTAGTTGGAGAAAAATGGGGAACATATTTGGCTGGAACAGCAATAGGCTCACCAGTTGTCATGTTAGTTGCTTTACGAGGGTTTCTGAATTTTACACCAAATCTTCCGACAGGTTGTAACAATAATTCTTCACCTTTTTCCATACATCCATTAATAGCTTCCAACGTGGAATCGATTACGGATTTTACCATTTTTTTTGAAACGTCTTTACCAGTTTCTTTTTCTACTGCAGCTTTTACGCCAGTAATTAAATCAGCTTTTGTCATAATTTTTCTGTTTTTAATTGATTAATATTTAAATTATTTACCCATAAAAAACCTTTGTAGTGTTAGATTGTTACAAGTATTTGTTTTTACAAACAATCAGAATCCAACAATAAATCTTCGTCTTCACACAAAGTTCCACTAAGTGAATCTATTGTTGTTGATGAATCATTGTGATTATAGATATAGTATTCTTTTTTATTAAGAGAATGTGATACAAAATGCTTTATGATTTCATCAAAAACACTAACATATCTAAAAAATACCTCGCTATTTGAATTGGTTTGATCAGTTAAACCATAAACTATTTTTGTTTCATCAACGACAAATCTGCCATTAATTGATATTGATATCAGTGTTATTAACCCAGATGAGTATTTAAGTTCAAGAACCATTCTACTGTTGTTTTCTATTTTTTCAACATAAAAAATTGTGTCAGCACCATTAACAACCTGAAACTCATAGCCAGAAATTGTAAAATCTTTAAACATTATTATATTGGTGGTAGAATTAATGGTAGAATAAAAACTCCATGATCCAACAATTTCATCCCAATTGGTTATAGAATAATTATATGGTTGATTATCAAAATTAGACCAATTATAAACATTTTCATCTAACATGTTTTCATAAACAATATCAAGAGAGAAATCCTCCACATTATCATTAACGATAGAGGTTATACTAACCTCTATTCTGGAGTCGTTTGTCCTATTTTTTATGGCGTTTGCCAATAAAAAATTGTCACATTTATCATGTAATGCTATGAAATTGCAATCGATTCTCACAACTTGTTTCGGATCTAATTTTATTTTCTGCCTTGTGCTACTACATATAAACATATCTGATTCTGATAAATCAAAAAACAACTCTTCTGATAAATTTAATATGCCGCCAGATATAAATCTGAATATGTTTGATTTATTTTTGGGCTTGCAATTACCCTTTGTTAGGTTATATGGTATCATAAATAGAATTTATGTTATTTATTTAAAATATAACATAGATTCAGCAAGGAAAGACAAAAGAATAAAAATCCACAGAAGAGTGGAAATCAACAGATTTTTCATTTCTAATTTATAATTTATAACAACAACCAATTTTTCATCATCTTCTGTGAACATGTTATCAAAAGTTATATAAAACATAGAACCGACACCAGCCTCGTATATGAGAACGTCTATTATTTGTTTTTGATCGTTTATGTAGATATCAATTGTTTTTTCATCCCTTATGTCATCTGGTATTGGTAACATAAGTTTTATGTTGTTGTTGGTTATGACAGGGTTCTCTATTTTTCTGCCATTGTTATCAATTAGTTTGTAATAATCAAACATTCCCACATTTTCATATGATTGTTTTAATATTTCACGAGCAAGTCTATATGTCTGTATTTGTCCAAGCAAATTTATGTAAAACATAATTTTTGTAAATTCCATAATAAATAATTTTTACATTAACTGTAAATGATTTATTTTGTTACAAAAATGGATATAGAAATAATAACAAAAGAAATAACAATTGGTCCAAACAGACTTGAAACCATTAATATAAAGTTTGATTTCAGTATCACTGATTTCAACATAAAGTTCACAGATGGTTATGATAATGATATATTATTCACATTTTCTGAAACAACAAACAACAAAATATCTAAAGAAAATAACATAGACAAAATAAACTCAATCGGTTCGCCAGATAGCATAAAACTCTACATAAAAAACACATCAAATGTTGATAAAATTATTGGGTTTATCATAAAATATAAAAATGTCTTACCGACAAAAGAATTCAGTGATTTTAAATTTACAAACAATATAGGATTACACAAATTTGGCATTCTGGCAGAAAAAATAGAAAGGGACTTAAACTCCTTTATAAATGCTAATGACGGTATAACATGTGTTCTATATAACAGAATAAAGCCAATGTCGCAAGATAATAGATTTAAAGAGTACGCAGAAAAAGAATTTGTGGAACAAAAAGAGCTAAATTTAATAACAGAAGACAACGAATTACCAAAAATAGATGAAATAGTTATAAGTGAGTGGGGGGCAGAGTTCAACACCTTTGATGCACAAATTGACTATTATTACTTCCAATCAATTTTTGGTAATGGTGAAAAACCATTTGATGGTGATTATATATATATAAAACAAACAAACAGTATGTATGTTGTTGAGAGTTCAATTTTACAAAGAGGAATAAATGGCAAACCAACATTTTGGAATCTCACTTTTGGGAATTATGTCGATGACAAATCAGTTCTGAACAAAAACGATGGGTTACATGAGAATATTGATATAGATGATGATATATTCAGAGAGGAGTTCAACAATGAAGAAGAAGACCACATAAACTTAAGACAAAACATGTCACCACAAATATATAGAGATATGAGTAGAGAAGAAGTCATTGAGGGTGTTGTGTTTAATTCTGATGGGTACACAATGTTTGGTGGTGATGGTGAATCTGTTAAGTATATAAATAAAATAACAAATAAAGAATTTGGTATTGTTTTCCACACAAGAATTTACTCTGATACGAGGTTGATAAAAATAGGCAATGGTTATATAGAAATCATTGACAACAAAATGGTAATTTTCGGTAGAAATACAAACATAATTATACCAAACGACAAAAAAATTTATGTAGCAATAAACATATCGGATCACTTGAATTCTATACAAATACTGGAAAAAGTAGAGAATGTTTTTAAACAGATCACATATGATGATAACATAATTAGACCAAAAACAATAGAACTTGGTAGTGTTAGCCTGATGTTTGGTGACCACGATATAGGTATGATAAGAATTTTCAAAAAGGTGGTGCCAAAAGAAATAACAGCAAGATTAATGAGCAAAACGATGGTTGAAAAACCAAGTTTAGCTTATATAATAGACGATGCACAAGACATAAATAATAACCCAAGAGCAATAGAATCTAATTTCAAGCCAGACTAAGGTATAAAATTTGGATTTGTTACAACCATATCAAAGCTATTAAAATTATCAAAGGTTTTTTTATCTATATCAAATCTTTTTTCACAATCTTTATCTGAATAACCTCTCTTCTTAAGCCTCTCTCTTCTTAAGCCTTCGTCTATGTCGAAAAATATGACAAAAAATTTTTCTCTAACACTGTTATCCATACAATTAAGAACATTTGGTGTCATTATAAAGATATCACTGCTTTTAAATGATTCTTTTGTAGTACCATAATAATTGTCATTTCCAAATTTGTTCCATTGCAAAAATTCTGCTCCAACAATCATGCTTTCAAATTTTTCTCTTGATATATAATTATATGATACTCCATCAACTTCTTTTTGTCTTTTTTGTCTTGTTGTGTACGATATGTCCGGTATCAACCCAACGCCAATCATATAATCTTTGTAATAATCCTTACCACAAGCACCTCCGCCAACAAGAACAATTTTCTTTTCAACAAAATAGTGATTTATTGTATCATACTCTTCCTCTGGTATAAAGTTGAACCCACTAGAAATACCATCAGAAACATTTGCATATTCTATAACGCCATTTATATAAGTTTTTATAAAACAATGCGTATTGGTTATTCTTTCAAGACCAAATCTTATTTTTTCTTTTTTTATCATGCTACAATTTTGTTAGTATAAACATTTTATAAATAATCTTGTTACACCATGTTTGTTTATGGTTTTTGTAGTTGAACTGTCACAAATGCAACCCTATAAAATAGGCGACATATAATAAAAAACATAAAGCACATATGAATATATAATCAAAAGATAAGAATGTATATAGACTTATTAGAAAGAATTGTTGAAGAAACATCAAAAACAAATGATGCGTTAAATAATATTCTTGAACAATTCGTGTCTTCTAAACCAAACGAACAACCACAGGGCAGCCAACCAAGTCAAGTTGGTTCACCGCTTTCATCGGGTTCAGTAGAATCTATGATAGAATCTATAAATGGTTTAGACAAGGAAAAAAGTAAATCAATAATAGATTTAGTTAAATCAATAAGCGACATAGATTCAAAATCACTCTCTGTAAATTCAGAATCATTAACTTCTACAATATCATCAATAAGCAACGCTATAAACAAGGTTGATTTGGACAAAGACAAGATACAATCGCTAAATGATTTATCAACAGCAACGAAAGGTATATTGGGTACTGCTGCACTAATAGGTATCGCAACACCCCTATTATCCATTTCTGCTATTGGTTCATTTTTATTAATACCAATAATGTGGTCATTATCAAAAGCTTTTTCTTTTCTAACGCCAGAAACATTGGATAGTATGGATAGGGGTGGTGATGCACTAAAAAGTGTTGGTATAGGTTTACTGGCATTTAGTGGCTCTTTGGGGCTATCTGCACTAATACTTGGTACAACTTTGTCTGGTAGTGGTATAATCGGACTTATGGCTGCATTTGGTTTTATGGCGTTGTCAGCCATAGTTTTTTCATTGATTGGGGAACACAATGATAACATAAATAAAGGATCGCTTTCAGTGTTTGGTATGGGATTATCATTATTGGCTTTTAGCTATATGTTAGGTATATCGTCCAACAATGTGGCAGACGTTGGATTGGCTAACTTGGGATTATTAGCGTTGGCACTTGGTGGCACAGCCATTATTTTTGGTATAGCAGGAGAATTTGCAAAAAACATATTGCTTGGGTCACTGGCATTTGCTGCAATTGGTATATCTTTGTGGATAATATCGTCACCACTACAAACAATTTCAGACGTTATGAAAGACAATAGTGATATGCTGTGGAAACTACCAATTATGTTAACTGCACTTGGTGGTGTATATGCATTAGCTGGTATACCGGTGGTGGCTGGGTTTATGGTATTGGGTGCTTTGGCGTTCGCTGCGGTTGGTGCTTCTTTGATACCACTATCATTTGGATTAAAAAAATTAAATGAGGTTGGCGATTTTGAGGGGGACAAATTTTCTAACATAATATCTGGTATAACGGGTGGATTTAATCAGATAAGTCTAAAGGATACACTAACAATACCATTTAAAATACCAGCCATATTATCAATGGCTTTAGCTTTATCCACTCTTGGTTATGGTATGGAAACATACAAAGATGCTGGTGGGTGGTCAAGAGAAAATGCAGACGAATTTAATTATTCGATAAGTTCGTTTGCTGAAGCTTTTTCACAGGATGGGATTGATTGGGATGATGTTGAAGATGGTATAGATGCGACTATGGATTTGGGCGAGAATTTGCACAAATTAGCAGACGGCATAAAGGCATGGGAGAGTTTAACATTTGATATCGAATTAGTTAAAGACAACGTATCAACGGTGTTAAACACGTTGCCATTCATATTTTCAGAAATTGGCAAAAGCGATGAAGCTGGCGAAGGATTTTTTGGTTGGGGTCAAGGCGATGTAGAAAAGGGTATAAGTTCTACAATGGATATGGGTGAAAACCTGATAAAATTAGCAGACGGCATAAAGGCGTGGGAAACCATCGATTTTGATATAAATTTGGTTAGAACAAATGTTAAATCTATTTTAGATGTTATACCATCATTGTTTGCATCTGTTGGCAGAGAAGATGAAGCAGGTGAAAGTTTTTTTGGTTGGGGTCAAGGCGATGTAGAAAAGGGTATAAGTTCTACAATGGGTTTAGGAAAAAATTTGATAGACTTGGCAGATGGCATAAAAGCCTGGCAAGTTATTGATTTTGATATAGGCACAGTTAGAACAAACATAGCATCAATTTTAGATGTTATACCATCATTGTTTGCATCTGTTGGTAGGGCTGATTCTGAAACAGATGGATTCTTTGATTGGGGTGGTGGTGACATAGAAAAGGGCATAGGTTTGGTTAATGATTTATCAGCCCCACTAAAAACTGTATCTGATTTGATATCATCATTATCATCTTCATCTGAAACAGGCAGCGATGCAAAGGATTTGGGCTTATCAATAAGTTATATGTTTGCTGGTCTACAGAATGGCTTGAAATTGATCGAGATCGAATCAATAGTAAAATTGAAAATGATGGCTGATCCATTATCAAAGTTTTCAAAAAGTTTACCGCTGTTCAACAAAAATCTTGGTGAAACCATATCTGTTTTGAATACACTTGATAAAGATACCATAGAAAAATTTGATTTACTAACATCGGCTATGGAAAATCTTGGTGGGGTCAAATCATTAGAATTACAAAACAAAAACATAAACGAAGTAACACACGAAGTGATTGGCTCTGTTAATGGTATAAACATACCAGAAGTGGACAAAGCACCGTCAGATCAACCGTCAGATCAACCGTTGGTTTCAGACAATGGTGACGCCAATGGCAGCACTAAACTTCTGTCAGCCATAGAAAATTTGTCAACTCTTTTGACGAATATAAATTCGTCTGTTTCCGACAATGGTTCGTCTTTGGAAAAAATAAACCAAAGGTTAAATAAAACAATAAAAGTCAAGAACAGCAACGACATAGTTTAACTGTCACAAATGCAACCCTATAAAATAGGCGACATATAATAAAAAAAACATATATTTGTAATGTAACAAGATGAACATAAGTGGGTTTATTATTTTTTAATAAAAGCTCCAAGTTATGAAAAAAATGGTAATTCTATTACTAATCACCACCTTTTTATTGAACAGCGTTGGATCAATTGATGCTAAAACAGAATCGTTTGTGGTTGTCGAAAATAAAATCGATAACGAATTAACAAAGAAAAATGTTTATGAATATTGCAAACAAAATTTTGATAACCCAGATATAATTTGGAAACAAATCATGTTGGAAACAGGTCACTTAAAAAGCAAGAAATGTTTAAAATATAACAATTTGTTTGGCATGAAAGTACCAAAATTAAGAGAAACAACTTCAATAGGAAAGACTAACGATAATCACTCTATATATAACTCTTGGAAAGAAAGTATAGATGATTATAAATTATGGCAAAATTATAGACCCATAAAAAATGGCGAAGATTATTTGGATTATTTGTTGAAAAGGGGTTATTGTCCAGAAAATAGCGATTATGCGATAATATTGCGTAACATAAAACTAAAATTTTGATTATGAAATTATATGATTATAATGTGGTAAAAAAAGAGCACCCAATAATGGCACTGGAATTAAAAGATGTTGTGGGCGAATGTCACACACCATCATTGTTGCCACAATGGGACAAAAAATTTTTCAAATCGAACTTGTGTGAAAACAGTAATCTGATAGAATCTATAATTATTGCGTGTAAAACAAAAAATGGGTATAAAAGGACAAACATGACTACATATCCATTGTTATTAAACCATATATCTCTCTTGGGTTTATCTGAAACAAAAAGGAGATTTAATATATCAACAGAATTTTTAGAAATAGGGTTCAAATTTATAAAAAATGAACTCCACATAAACATAATTGAATAATAAAATGAACAAACTAATTAGTATGGTAAGAGAATTCATGGAATGTGGTGAACAACCAATTTCCAATAAATTGACAGACATGTCAGAAGAAAGAACAAATCTTAGACTTGACTTGATAGAAGAAGAATTTTTCGAATTATCAATGGCGACAATAAATAACAATCATATTGAACAAAGAGATGCCATAGCTGATTTAATATATGTTATCATTGGTTTCGCACACGAAAGAGGTATAGCTGATATGGTTTTTGGAGATCTGGAAAAAGTCCACAAAAGCAATATGTCAAAATTTTGTAAAACCATAGATGAAGCCATTGAATCAGTTAATAAATATGGTTTAGATGGTATAAAAACTTATTATAGGTTTAATGAAAAGCACAATATCTATGTTATATATAGGGTGTCAGATCATAAAATATTAAAAAGCATAAATTATAAACCCCCAGAATTTTTATGAAAAAAATAATAACATTAATTTCAACACTCATAATTTCCTCACAGCTATTTTCCCAACAAACAGATGACGTTACCTATGTGACAGATGGTGGCAGCATAGTGGTATCAAATGATACATTAAATTTGTTTGGAGAACAATCTTTTTTTATTTTTTCTTCATTTACAAAAGAAAACAAACAAAAGAAAATGATAATACATGAATATTCTGATGAAAAACAAAAAAATGTTGTGGTTGTCATATACAATGAATTGATAATACCTACTCATATAAAGATAGACAAAACATATTATGTTATATCAGATGTTATATATAAAATAAAATAAATGGGATTAGACAAAAACAAACTATCAATTAATATAAAATCTGTTGTGGACAAAAGTTCAAGGGAAGCGTTTGAATTTGCCATGAAAACGCCATATACAATTGGTAAGCCAGAACACCATATAACAAGAATGTCTGTCAGATTTGGCACAAAATTTTCTGAACTTATACATGATTCTATGTCAACCATTATAGATGAATACATTAGAGCGGCTTTTGCCATACGTGAAAATAGTAACAAACCATATAATGATGAAAACAACCCCATAAGAAACAATGGTATATTTAAAAATGCAGCTGGGGGGTTTGCTTCACAAAATAGTGGTGACGATAGACCGTCAATAAAATTGTCTGAAGAAATTATGAAGTATATAAAAAAAGATACTCCTTAATCCAAAGACGTTAATTCACTTAAAGTTTTTGGTATCGTTACTGATTTTATTTTGTTCTCTATTATATTTTTTATTAGAGTTGCTCCAAGTTCTAATGGCAAATACCCAGCATTTAATGGAGCTAAATACGCTATTGACGATGTTACAGATTTTTGTGCTAAACAATACTTTATTACTTCATCAGCAAAACTTATTACTTCATCAGAAATTTCATTTAAAGCATCCACATTTTTATTGCCAAGAGTACATGGTTCTGCGGATATGTCTAATGTACCAAGAGATATCATGTCGTCTTTTATATGAAGAGTCCTATTTTCGTTTGTGGAAACAATTTCGTTGTTTTTTATGTTTATAAATGTTTTATCCAATTTTATAATAACGCCATCCCCCCTCGAATAATATATTTCTAATTTTTCTTCTTCGTCCACAACTATTGATTTAAATCCCTCATAATCACTGCTCAATTTGTTTTTAAGATATTCTGTTAATTTTGATTTAGCGAACCACAACCCAGAATACTTGTTATCCCTATCCATAACAACATATACCTCATCACCCAATTTTGGCGTATAAAAAGAATTTTGGTTGGGTGAGTACATTGGGTATATGTTTGGCAAATCATTGTCGCTTATGTTTCCTATTGATTCACTGTTGTACAACCCATTGATCCTACATTTTATGATACCAGAAAACGTGTCATCGCTTATTTTAACAATTGTGCCTTTTAGTACTTCCATCTTGTTGTAACAAAAACTAATAAATATATTTTATTATTTATGTATCAACATACACACAAACATTATGATCTATAATTATTACAACAGAATTTCCACAACAAAATTGATTTCAAAGAGCAGGCTGAACAATAACTCACGTGCCGTATCAAAAATGTCTGGCAGCAGCATGGATAGAGAACTTGATGATGACGAATTGTATGATGATACACAAGATGTCATGAATGATGATACACATGATATGAATGTTGATGAAAAGTATGATTATATAAGAAAACAAGTGGATTTGAACAACGAATTAAAAGATACAATAGAAAAATTGTGTGATAATGCCATTGTTCCTGACACAAGTGGAAGATTCTATGAATTGGGCGTGTCTGGGGTTAGCGAATCAATAGAAAAAACAATAATAGAAAGTGACAAAAAGGTATTATCTCTTCTTGGGTTCGACAATCATATAGAGGCATGGTCAAGATTTTTTGAATGGTCATGTTATGGTAAACTTGCCTATAGAATAAAATTTCAATACAGAAAGAAATCAGAGATAGAAAAAGAGATAGAGAAAACGAAAGAACATCTGAAATTAGTAGATATAGATTTAAATAAAGACAAGACAAATAGAAAAAAATTGTTTGAAAGCAAAAACGCTTCAATAAAAAAAATTAAACTTCTTGAAAGTGTAAAATATAAAACTATAATGACTGGCTATGACAAAGAAAACGAAAAAGCTGAATATGATAGTGTTGTTGTTGTTGGTATAGATAGTATCAAAAAATTAAACGTAATTTACTTAAAAGAGGGTAGATATGATGATAACCCAAAAAGGAAGATATGGCAATATAAACAAAATTATTATGATCAGGACGAGATAATTGTTGTTGATTATAATTACATAGATGGAAACAATCTGCCAAAGTCAAGAATGACTATGGTTTACAATAGAAAGATTAGTTATGCTGACAGCATAATTAGAGATTTCAATATAATGAATAGAATAGAAATCTCCATTGTTGCTTGGACCATATTAAATTCTATGTATAGGCAGAAGATGGTTGTTCCAATAATGACAAAAGTGTCGCACAAAGCAAAAATGGCTATATCAAAAATAAGAAACAAATATATGGACAATTTTGAAGTTGACAACAACGGTATTGTTAGAATCAATGGAGAATCATCATTTAATTATATGAATAATATAGTTGTTGCTGAAAGAAACGGCAGAAAACCAGAAGTTGACACCGTCAAATTTAGTGGTTGGGATTTGAAAAATATGGACATAGTGGATTATTTTAGAGAGAACTTCATAAGAAGTTCAAAAATACCATCAAGTAGATACAATAAGGGTGGTAATGTTGGTCAATTATCATTGTACAAGGCTGATGGGGTTCCTTATGACGAAATAAACTTTTATAACTATTTGGATAGGGTGTTACACCAATTTTCAAATTTAATAAAACAGCCAACATTAGCACTTGTTTATATAAAACACCCAGAATCCATACTTGATAAAGGTATAAAAAATAAAATAAAATATAGATGGGAATCATTTAGTCATTATATAGAGGCAAAAGAGGCTGAAAAGAACACAAAGGTTCTATCAAATATAGATCAAATGACAAGATTTACTGGTGCTGATAGAGAACCAGCGTTTGATTTAGAATATTTGTTTGTTAAAAGGTTTAACTTTATGACACAAGAGGAATGGAACGAGAATGAATCAATAAAAAACAGTAAAAAGGCTAATGACAGTGAATTGTAACAATTTTTTGTTCCAACAGTTTTTTAATTGTAAATTTTAACAAAAAAATGATACATTTAGAACAAGTTTTAGTAGATGGTCTGCCATCACATATATTCATTTCTTATTGGGACAACAATGGTAAAAAACAGCTAAAAAAATTAAACATATCAAAAAAAGAGTTGTACGAATGGGAAGAGTGCAATCCAAACAACCCATATGCTGATAAAAATTTTAAATCCGCATACGGTAATTCTGTAAGGAAAATACCCCTTAAAAAATATAAAAAATTATCAAAATATAGAATATATGAACTTCTTCAGGGTTTACCGAAAGACCTAAAAGAGTTGTTTTATAAACAGAATCAACCAGAAAAAACATTTTTCGATATAGAAACTGAATCCATAGGTTCTTTCCCAAATGCGGGTAACCCAAAACATGCTGTGTTATCAAATGTTTTTGTAACGGGATATTTAGTTGAAATCTTCGGATTGAAACAATTATCAATGAGTGACATAAATGGCATAGAATTAAGGATAAATGAACACGTCAAAAAGATAAAGGACAAAAGTTTGTTGAAAGAACCATATATTGTTAATTACACAATGTATGAATCAGAAGAGCGGCTTATGACAGCTATGAACAATAAAAGAAAACATGAAATAAACATGTTGTTTGGTTGGAACAGTTTGAAATTTGATGATCAATATTTGTCAAATCGTGGTATAACAATGTATGGGTTTGATCTTGATAATATTGAACAATATAAAAGAAATTATAAGTTTATGCACAAGGCTAGTCCAACAAATAACCATTTTGTTTTACGTGTTGCTGATAAATATGCAAAAAATCAAGAGAAGATAAACATTCCTGTACCATATCATTCACCAACTCTTGATTATATGGAAATTTATGGAAAATTTGATAGGTCATTAAAAACAGCTTTATCTCTTGATGCTGTTGCTGAAAATGTTCTTGGTATCAATAAAGTTCATCACCCGTCAACTCTTGACGAACTTTACAGAAATGATTATAAAACATTTTTATTTTATAATGCCGTTGATAGCATTCTCGTTCAACTTATAGACAGGAAAACAAACACATTTGATACGCCTTTGGCACTTTCATCTTTTGTTGGCGTTCCCATACATGATTCATTGTTTGCTGGTATGATGTGCGAAAAGTTGTTTTGTGACTGGTATTATGAAAACAATCAAGTATTCATAAACAAATTCAACAATGAAAATTCAACATACGCTGGCGGATATGTTTTGGAACCGCTTAAAAGAGGTATGGTCGATGATGTTATGATATATGATTTTACGTCCATGTTTCCATCTGGTATGATGGCTTTTAATTATGGAATAGACACAAAGATTGGAAAAACATCTGATTACATAACATTTGCATCTGATGCTGACGAAAAGGAAATAAAAATAGATAAATCTAAACACATAATATCACCAAACGGAATAGTTTATTTAAAAGATAAAGGTGATTCTTCTTTAAGAAAAATGGTATTCTCGTTGTTTAATGGTAGGGTTCAACGTAAGGTATGGAATAAGGAAATCGATGCCGAATTAAATGCTATCAAAAATGGGACGAAAATTGATAACCCAAAACACATAAATATCGACAATTATAGTATAAATAGGGCAGAAGAAATAAGTAGGCTTGAAAAACTGTCTATGATTTATGGTAATGAGGCTGCAGCCATGAAAATTATAATGAATTCTATTTATGGTGTTCTTGGTTGGTCTGGATTTCCATTGTTTAATATAGATGTTGCAAGTAGTGTCACGTCGCAAAGTAGAGATTTACTAAAATATACAATTTCAGAGTTCAACGATTACTTCAGAAATAAGTGGCACAATGACAAAGAATCACACAAATTAATGGGGATAACCGTGACAAAAGAATTAGACGAAGATGTTATTGTTTATGCTGATACTGATTCTGTTTTTGTTCACATGAAGAATGTCATAAATAACACAGAAGAATGGATAAAATTCAAAAAGGATACTGATTTAAAATACGAAGACAAATTAGTTGGTTTATCTTTAACCGATAAAACAAATCTGCTAAATGATAAGGCAAATGAGATAAACTCCTGGAGGAGGGAATTTTGTTTAGATACACATAAACACATTTTAAATGAATTCTCTATACAATCCATGAAAAAGTATTGTGATAAATGGGGGGCGTTCAGAACAAAACCAGATGGTGAAGAAAGTTTCGGGCTTGGATTGGAACAAATAAATGCATCAATCCTTTTTATAAAAAAGAAAAAATATATAAAAAACACAAGTTGGTCAGAGGGTTCTTTTTACAAATTGTTAGAAAAACTTAACCCAAAGGGTGTTGAAATGAATCAAGGAAGTAAGCCAAAATTTGTTAGAGAAAGTCTTAAAAAAATAACAATAAAGATTATGGAACAAACATCTGATTTTAAGATGAAACCCATAATAGATGAAGTAAAACAAATAAAAGAAATGTTCAATAAATGTGATATACAAGACATATGTGCTGTTGAAAGGGTCAACGATGTTTACAAATACATATCATCAGACAACCCATTAACATTTGTTTCTGGCGCACCAATGAACAGTAAAGCAGCTGGTTATTATAATAACTGGATAAAAACACAAACTGGGTGCGAAAAATATAAACTCATATCAAATGGTGACAGAATAGGTGTCTATTATGTAAAGGGTAGTACCAAAAAAACAATGGTTTTTGGTTTTCCTATAAATGAAGGATTGCCACACACACACCCAAAAGCAGATTACAAAAAACAATTTGAAACATTGATATTAGCACCTGTAAACAGTATGCTTAAGCTTATCGATGGGGCTAATGAACTAAAATATGATTTAAACGATATAAACGGAGCATTGTTTTGGTAATAAATTATATAAATAATCACAATCTTGACGAGATAAGGTATGATAAACCTTATTTGGATTATATATCATATTATCTACAATTATTCTTTGACAAAAAAACAATGGGTAAAATGTCTAATAATGATAGATTTATTTTATATAATGTTGTGAGTACAACCAAAAAATTTGATTTTAATAACATATGTGTTATTGACAATACGGCTGTTAGTGAAGATTTTGATATTATAACCACTACCAACATAGTTGTTGACTCTGATGGTGAAACAATAATATATGAATTATTTGGTGACGGTACTTGGGGGCAGACAAAAGAGAATGGCATAAGAACTTTTATAGATTATCTCGATTATCTCGATTTTGTAGAATGGTTTAGAATGGATGATTGTGTTGTCACTATGGGCGTATTCGTTTATGCTGGCACGAAAAACAATTGTGACATTAATGATATGGAGTTCTTTTATTTGTGTAAATATCTTTATGATAACATGGAAGACAAATCTCATTCTATAAATATTTATGATAAATTTGATAGTTTATCTGATAACAAAGAAAAAATAGCCATGTATGATTGTATTAAATCAAATACAACGAGAAAATCATCTGAACATATAATAAATGGTAGAAAATTTTATTTGTTTTATAGTTTGTAACAATCCTAATAATTCATGGTTTATTTTATGTAAAATCATTTAAATCAATAATATTAATTAAAATTAAAAACATGGCTGACACAAAAAAGCAAGACAGCAAAGAATCTGTCAAAAAACAAGTAGAAGAAAATTTAGAATTTGGCGGCATAATGGACAACACAATTGATGATGTTGTTGTACATGAAGTAGCTGATTCTGGCGGTGGTGATGAAAATATCTATAATCTTTCATTGTCACAAGATGGTGTATTAAACAAAAATTACAGAGCGTTAGGAAGATTTGTTCCAAATCCTTTTAATACGCCAGAGAAAAAATTGAATGTTCTAACGAAATTCATGTACTTTTTACCAAACCCAGATAACCCAGATGGTAAATTGGTTGTTGATTGTACATCAAATTGGGGACAAAGAGATAACATCATAACAAAGGCGTTTTTCTATTGTAGAAATTCAAGTTCACCAGCATTGAAATCTCTTGGTAAAAGACATTTCAGCAGAAAACAGTATTCTTTCACTTTATTTCAAATAATAAAAGATTCGATACAACCAGACCTCAATGGAAAAGTAAAAATCTTTAGATTTGCTAAACAAGTTGAAGAAATCATTGAAAAGGTCACAACAAGTGATCCATCTGTTGAAAAGGTTGGGGTTAATTATAGTCACCCATTTGATGGTGTGAATTTTATTGTTGATGTTCGTGAAAAAGAATATGAAGATGACAAAACTGGTCAAAAGAAAACTATGACAAGTTATGAGCAATCTGAATTCCAAAAGAACACAACTATCCTAAAAATCCCTGGATACGAGGGTAAGATTGAAAAATCAAAAGAATATGTAGTTGCCATTTTTAACTACCTAAAAGCTGAATCACCAAATCTGGCTGACTATGAAGCAAAAGAATGGACGCCAGAACTTGAGCAAATGATTATTGAATCTGTTAGAATGACTTTGGAAGATGATCACGTGTTTGATACTGTTTATAAAAAGACATATGGTAAGTCTTATTTTGGTGCAGGTAAAACAGTTGCATCTGGTAAAACAGTTTCAAAAAGTGGTATGAAGATGGAAGTTGAAGGAGAAGTTGAAGAAGAAGTTGAAGAGATAGAAACCACAGATGAATTTGCAGAAACAAATGTGGAACCAGAAAATAATGGCGTTTATGCTGAAAATGATGAACTACCAGCTGGATTAGAAGAGGATGATGAATTTGCAGAATTCTCAAAAGATTAAATAGTTTTATTTTTCTATTAACTCATGAAAGGAGAGGTATCATATCTCTCCTTTCTTGTATATGTGTATAAATACATAATGAAAATTTTGGTATGTCACAACAGTTTTTAGATAAAAAGGATATAAAGGGTCAACAACTCATAGATAAGACTATTGACCATTTTATAAAAAAATATAAACAGATAAAACAAATATTCAGTTATTCTGATCCATTTGGTCAAATAATATTGGTTCTCAATAATCATCTTAAGATTCTTGTTTACTATGTGAAAGATTCGTTAAATGAAATGTCATATCAAACAGCCAATAGAAGAGAATCAATCTATGGTCTTGCTGAATTAAATGGTCACTCTGCCCATAGAGGCACGGGTGCAACATGTTCAATTGCTTTATCTTTGAACAAAGGTCTTGATTTATCAGAACTAACAAATATCATATATCTTCCAAATTATATGAAATTAAGATGTATAAAAAACGATTTGATATATTATGTTAATTTGGGCGATGACTTCATAAAATATGATATAATTAATGATAAAAAAATGTCACTGAACGTTATTCAGGGCGAAATGAAGATAACAACATTTGTTGGCAATGGTCGGGACATACAAACATATTCTATACCAACAAAAAGTGATATGATAGATACAAATCATATAACTATACAAGTAAATGGAGAAAATGCTGACATACATGATGGTATTGAAGATTTTGTCTATGGAGAATTAAATGTTATGGTTAGAACTGGTTTGACTGGCGGCATAGACATTATTTTTGGCAAGTCTATAAATTCAAAAATACCTTTGGCTGGTAATGAGATAAGGTGTTTTTATCCAATAATTCATGGGTCAAAAGGTAATGAGAGTTTTCCAATCTTTGAGTTTATAGATGTGGCTTACAAATCAAATGGTGAGCCTGTTGATATGAAAAGATTTTTCTTAATAAAACCAGAACAAGAATTGCTGTTTGGTTCGGATCCAGAAGATATAGAGGAAACAAAATTATTAGCACCAAACGCAAACAAAAACAGAATAATCCATGATATGAAAAGTCTTGATTATTTCTTAAGAAAACTTAATCTTTTTGGTGATGTAAAAATTTTTAACAATAACCAACCAAATTTGTTTGAAACATATCTTTTCCCAAAATTAATAAACATAGTTGGTGACAGTGAGGATTATTTTAATTTTAATCACAAAAAGATATTGTTGAACAGCACAACAAAGGACAGATTGCTACAGATGATAAACGTGAAAAGAAGTCAAAACATAGATGTTGTTATATATAACCCAACAATAAAGTCATACTCAATGATTATAAAGGCTGATGCATTTAGAAACGGATCAAATGGCTTACAAGTAAACATAGACGAATTAAGATCAAATATAAGAAAGGAAATTAGCGATTATATGCTTTCTATGAAGAGGACAAATAAAATACCAAAAAGTGACATAATAAAAATAGTTGACAATATTGCTGGTATCGATTCTGTTTATGTTGAGTTCATTGTTGAACAAAACTCCATGCTGGATTCAATAGGAAACATAATATTAAATGTTGACGAAATAGCCTTACCATCAAATAACTTTACAACTGAAGATGGGGAGGTAATAAGTGAATCAATAACGTTAGGCATTGAACACATAAATAACTAATGGAGTCACCAAGCGTAACCATACAGAGGCTAAAAGCTTATACAAACGAATCAACCATGTCATATAGAAATTTAAAATGGTTCGAAGAGTTATATTACTCTGGCAGAAATGAAGCTGATCTTATAGAATACAATCAATCAGCAAAACAATTTATAATTGGTAAATGTTACACTTTTTTTTATTTTGATCCAAAATACAAAGATGAATTACTATTCTGGAACAGCGTTCCCATAGGGGTATTCGTTGGGTATCACCAAACAACTAAACATCCATTGTTTCTTGCATTAATGTTCATACCACCACAAATACGGTTAAAAATACTTGATAAAATTGTCGAGGTCAACCAAAGTGGGATCGATATGGCTAATAAGTATATTGCAAAATCTGGCGTAAGCAAAAGACAATTGAACACTAATTATTTTGATCTAAAAAAATATCTAAAGGGTAGTGGGTTCTCCTTTGCTATTAGGTCTTATATAATGGGAAGAATTAGTTCCAAACCGCTGTTGTTAACGTATTATGATTGGTGGCGTTTGGCAACTTTTCCAAGCAAATTTGTTCAGAAAAAGGACATTCGAGCTGTTTATATTCTCTATAAACGAAGCATTAATATAGACCCTTTTCGTAGGGGTGGTGAGAAAAAACTTAAATTTTGATACAAAATGATATTGTAACAAAAACTATTTGTTTTGGTTATTTTAATATGGCTAAAATAAAGTATACACAAAACCAAATATTGGGTAATAATAATATAAAGTTTATAAAAGAAATTGAACCATATATTTCTCCAAAAAATAAAATCTTTAGAAGAGGTAAATTTTTATGTCATTGTGGCAAAAATTTTTCCGCAATTATAGCCAAAGTAAAATCTGATATCACAAAGTCTTGTGGGTGCAGAAAAAATAGTTCAAACATAATAAAATATTGTATTGATCAAGAAATTGGGGATAACAACATAAAATTTATAAAAGAAGTTAATCCATACAAAAGACCAGATGGAAGAGAAGAAAGAAAGGCATTATTTTTGTGTCATTGTGGAAATGAATGGGAAACCACAATACATCAAGTATCATCAAACGATATTGTGTCTTGTGGTTGCAAAAGGTTCGGTAAGTCAAATCATGGATATAAACATGGTTTAAGCAAACATCTGTTATATGTCAAATATAACAGTATGATAAAAAGATGTTACAATAAAAACGATAAATCATTTAAAATATATGGTGGTCGTGGAATAACTGTTTGTGAGGAGTGGAAAAATGATTTTAAAGCCTTTTATGATTGGTCAATTGCTAATGGGTGGACAAAAGATTTAACTATTGATAGAATTGATAATAACAAAGGATATGAGCCATCAAATTGTAGATGGGCAACATTATCAATACAAAACAGAAATAAAAGAAAACAAGAAAATAGAACAAGTCAATATGTTGGCATATATTATTCGAAAAGGGATTCGGTATTCATATCAAAAATCTGTGTAAACAATAAACAAAAACATATTGGCTCTTTTATTGATGAATTTGATGCAGCACAAGCACGTGATCAATATATAATTGATAATAAACTTGTTGGTTTTACTATGAACAATGTCCTGTGACACTACCACATAGCTGATTCATATGAATCGTCTGGTTGACAGGGGTTATTAGAATAATCTATGCTTATATTAGTTTTTAACTTTGTTATTATAAAATTGCTCGATAAATCTATTGAACTTGATTTGTTTATACAATCTAAACTTATTGTTCTCAATTGGTTATTGCTAAGATTAATGTTACCATTAATTATTGTATCAAATGGCATGAATACTGATATACCACAATTACTTAAATCCAAATTACCGATACCACTTGGTAAACCAAATGTAACAGATAATAGTTTTTTGTTTCCATGTAAATCTATGTCCCCATTAACAACTTCTGGGAATTCTGACAAATCTCTTAATAAAGTATTACAAACGATCAAATTGCCACCAATTATTTTTGGAAAGTTTTTCATGGTTGTTATGCTGACACCCCTGACAACAAAATTTCTCGTAACGCTTTTAAACTTTATTGGGATAAAATTTCTGAAACCAATTATGTTGATATCACCAATGATGTCAACTGATAGATCATCATAAACAATGTATTTGCAGCCTAATGCTGTTAGATATTCGTGTATTGATTCCTTGTCATAAGGTTTGTTGTCCTTGTTTCTATCCAAGACATCTTTTAACAATTTAACGTTGATATCTCTCAATTCATCTTGTTTATATGAATTGATATCATCTTCTACCGCCTCTTTAACAAGTCTTAATACACCAAGTTTCTTTATTTTTGGTATTTGTTTATTTTGTTTACTGATATATGTTTTTTCTATTTCCTTTTTATCTTTATCTGATAAAATTGACGACAAATCTTTTAATGAATTAAATTTTTTCATATTATCTTTCCGTTTTCTTTTGCCCATTCTAAACATTTTTCACACAAAACAGTTGAATCTTCATCATATTGTCTTTTAAATTCTTTTCCTTTGACAACATGTGTTCCTCTATTGTTCCTAAATAGGCGTCTTCCACATTGTGTTCTGCTTGGATGAAGTTTATTGTTTCCAATGCTTTGAAATAAGTGGGCTTTGTACATTTTTATACAAATTTAATTGGTTTATATAATATACACCGCAAAAATCGTGCCAAGCTTTATGTTGTGATCTAATTTATATGAACAGTACTCAAAGATTCTTCTAACAATTGTTTAACCTTTTCTTCGGCTTCTTTATCCAAATCTGATATTGGTACAAACCTGCTAGCAAGAAAATAAGTTATTGGAAAGCAATCTGATAAGTCTATTTCTTCAAGTTGAAATCCAAGAATCCTATTCTGTACGTTTAAGTGATCCATCTTTATAACTGTGTACTTATTTCCTTTTTTAACCCATTTTGGTATCGGTATACCATCTGGTCTATTTGAATCGTTTATACAAATTACTTCGAACATGGTCAATTATATTTTATGGTGAATTTTTTGGTTTTTATTTTCCTTACTGACATAGAACCATTTATTTCAAGTTCTTTTACCATTTGATCAATCACAGAACTACATTCATAGGTTGATAATACCATTGACATTTCTGAAACGAACATGTCTTTTGAAACTTTTACATCAGTATCAGATATTTTAAACTCCACAAGACCCCAAGTATTTGATATGTAATATTTAATTGATTTTTTTCATATTTTTATAAACTTCATATTTATCAATATGTTGCAACACAACAATAACTCTATGGTTTTTAATTTATGGGATTAATAAGAATGAATGTTGGCATAATGCCATTTATTTATGGTGGCTTAAGAAGAAAATTAATGGATTCACTATCTGATGAATATCACAATCTACCAGATATTTTAAAACACAAAAGAAATGACACGAGGGAAAAAGCATATGTGTTCCACACACTTATATCAAATTTGTATAAGCACAAAACAATCAATAACTATAAATCACAACACACAAAGAACAAAATTTGTACAAAATTCAACATATCTGATAGATCTTATTATAGGTATATTCAAAATATGATACAATGTGGTATGGCAACATTTGATAAAGATAACAAAACCCTAAGATTGATATCACTGAATAGACTTTGTATAAAAGTTTTGGAGGAATATAACACATATTATTGTGAAAATGGTATAGATTCTGTTTTAAAACTCAACAACAATGACATGGCTTCTGCGACCGCAGAAAATTTTGATTTTAAGTATGTCCAATATGTTCTTAGGTACATATACATAAAATATGCTGAACATTTGGAAAAAAGAAAAATATCAATGAACATAAAAAGATCAATGAACAGAGAATTTTCTATGTCAAAGAAAAAGAAACTACCAAAAAATGGCGATTATTTTGTCTTAACAGAAAACAATTACAGCGTACAAAACAAATATGTTGGTAACAAAAAATCTAGTGAATTTAACTCTGTGTATCGTTATGTTTTCAACAGAATAAGGGGGTCTAATCCGCAAAATTTATATCACCATTTATTTAAAAACAAAAATAACTCCGTTATTAGGCTTGGCGTTAGACTAATAAACATTGAAGACAGACAAACAAACATAATAGAGGAAAGATTGAAGAACAACAAAAATATAGCTATTGACAACAAAAACATTTTAGAAGTGCAGAACAGGAGCATTTTGGGGGAAATTTCATCACTACATTCTAACATAAATAGAAAAAAAAATTTCAAGAAAAATGCCGAATCAATAAGAAAAATGGGAAACATGATATCAGAAAATCAGTATTATGATGATAAAACAGATGATATGATATCAAAAAATCATTGTGTTCTGGATAAAAACATATCGTTGTTGATAAAAAATTATAATGTGCCAAGACTAAGCATAAATAATTCAATAGACGTTTCACATTCATGTTGTGATCCAATTTATATAAAAATAAAGGATATCGAATATTTGAATAACCTATTAGTTATGTCACCGAAACAATATTATAAGTTAATGAGTTGCGATTTTGGTTTAGAATACAGATATGGTTTCAAAAAAATTTCAGAGTTGTTTGATCTTTCAAAAAGTCAGATAAGCAAAATGATAAAAGAAATGTCTCACCAAAGAATAACAAAACTGGTCAAAAGATATGTATATATATGTAGTGTCACGTCACAAAATCCTACACTATTAATAAAATCGTTAAAATCTCAATTTTCGTTGATATATGACAATGAATTTGTTAGATATGGCTATTCGTTTGATAGAATGGTATATATGCATGGAAACATATTATATGAAATAGAGAGTGAAAAGATTGATAACATAAACATAGAATTTCACAAAGACATTCTATATAAATTGCATGGCAATAAAATGATAATACAGAGCAGATACAAACGGTTGTGTAAGAAAATATACAAAAATTAATAAAACACCTGTAACAAAATTCATATGAAACGGTTTTTTATTAAAACTTAATAATATGAAAGACAGATTAATAAAAGAAATGAAAAACGGCATAGTTTGTTTAAATTCTAATCCAACGAACCCAATTGACAAGGAGTATAATGATTCATATAAAAATACGTTTGAATCAACAAAGTTGGAAGAGTTGGAAGAGTTGGAAAAATGTGATAATGTTGAAACACACATATTCAATAAAATAAAGACTTTGCCCATACAAATTAACAAATTAACAAAAGAAAGGTATGATATTGATACCTCAAAAAATTATTTAAAGTCTGCAAAGATAACCGCAAAGATAGATGTCATAAATACAGCACATTCTATTTTTACTGATTTTTCTTCAGAAGTTGCTGCATCAAAAAATTGATAGTTTTTCTTTCTTCATTTTTTCTAAATACCATTTTGTGAGATAATATCCATCTATTACATCATCTATTGGTTTTTTTACATCTTTAGAACCAACTTTTAAGTATTTTTTATTTGATTTACAATAATCAATAAATTTAGAGTCAATTTTTTCATTTATGAAAGCATCAAACATGTTTGATTTTGTATAGTTGCCAGAACCAGCCAACATTTTTATCTCTGGTGCTGTCACTATGAATATGTTGTTCAACTTAACTTTTTCAAACAATCTGTCCTTAAATGATTTTGTGAACTCTATTATTTGTATCGTTGTATCACCACCATTCCTATTTGTTATATAATTCTCTATCACGAACTTAGTATCACCATTAAACAAACCCTTTCTTATTAGTAAACCAATAACTGTATTTGATAAATGATTTGAATCGACTAATGTTTTTCTATGCCATTTGTTTAATTCATTATTTTTATCTGATTTGTGGGTTTTCTTAAGATTCAATGAATTTGGTTTTCTTGTGTACAATTCTATATCATCAAGGCTTAAAAATGTTTTTTTTATGTCATCAGAACAATGATTGTAATAATTATTGTGGATATCCTCTTTTGTTGAAGACGTTAATGAATATGTGTTTAATACAGAATAAAATTCGTATTTTTTGTTTCTATAAACGCATATTCCCACACTGTTCATCGAATAGTCTATGCCAATTACTGTCATCATTATTTATATTTTGGTACTTTAAATTTTGGTACTTTTGGTAACCTATTTTTGGTATTAGCGTTTTTGTTTTTTTCGTTTTGTTTATCGTTTTGTTTTTTCCTTTCTTTCAACTCTTCTATATAATCAGATATAACCAAGTCATACTCCCACATAGGAATTTTGTTCCAAGTACACAATGGTATTGATTTGTCTAATACAAGTTTTGTGTTAATCCTCAAATAGGGTTCTAATTTTATTTGAAATATAGAAAAGAGATTTGTATTCTCGAAATATCATGGGAAACACCTCCACGTTTCCTGAATCAAATTTTACCTTTACAGTCGGTTTTATTCCAATTTTCAATTTGTCAACAACATAATCGAATGTCTGTAGTTCGTCTGGTGACATGGATTCAAATTCCTCTTTGATTTTGTCAATATATTTAAAATCCTCGTCTATTTTCCTCCAATCATCTATGAGATATTGAGAATAAACCACAAAATTTTTATCTAAATATACGTTTTCACCATTTTGTTTCATTGAATTTATGTGTTCAGCATATTTTTTCATAGAATTTATAACGCCAACTTTTGGAACATAAACTTTTATTGGTTTTGAAAAATCTTCATGTTTCACAACAAAACATCTTTCATTTTCATCATACCATTTGTCTATTCCTTTTGGTATATCAAAGTATTCAAAGGCATTAGCGTTTATTTCCATCTTTGCTTTTTCACCTTTTGTGCTTGTAAAGTTTAGATAAATTTTTGAATTGCTCTCGTTGTTCATGAGAGTATAATCCCTTATGGTAAAAAACACGTGCAATTTGCTTGTTATGGTTAAATCTCTATAATCACCAGTTGTGCCAATCTTACAATTGTTCATGAGAATTTCGTTTATGTGTTCATCTACACTTTGTGGATCATTTTCATTCATCATGGAGTAGTGTTTTATGTGTTCAAAATCACATGCCTTTACTCTTAATACATCATCCTTTTTGTTGTATCTGAACATACATGGTATGGAATCCTTTGGTATAATCTTCCATCCAACATTGTCCAATTTATTACTGGGTACATTAGTTTTTTTACCTCCATGTTCTTTGGAGTAAATATCTTCTTCGTTATTTTCCATAGTGTTACTGTTTTGTTTATTTAAATATTAGCCATATTGTTACTATCAAGTACAACAAATCTGAAATTTGATGGCGTTACTTCTACCCATTGAACTTTTATCCAAGCGTGTCCGGCAATAGCATCGTCAAATTCTGGGAATACTGTATATGCTATTTCTTGATATCCGTTTGTATAATTTATAACAGCAAACAATGGGGCAGTAACATCGCCATTCAACAATCTCAATTTATTTGTCGTATTTTTAATGAACAATCTCATTGTGAATATCTGACCTTTTTGAATATTACTTGTGTCAATGTTTATTGTAGCATCTGATCCAGGAGCAACCAATTGGGTGCCACCATTTGCCGCATCAAATAAAATTTCGTTCAATTTACTTATATCAATTGGATTGGTTGCTGCAGCACCAATATTAGCTGGTGTTATTGCCACTATATTGTGTTTTAACAATATGGCAGAACCAACCGCAGTTAAATCAATAGTCTTTTCTATTGTTATTTTTTCTTTTATAACAACATTGCCATAGAATTCTGCCCCACCAAAAGTTGATAATTGTGCTTGATCAAGAGCAAGTTTTAGAGCCACAATTTCTCCAAGATTTGATACAGAAAAGACTGTACTTACACCATTTGGCATGGCATTTATTAACAAACCAGAAATAGCTGTTAATATTATTGCTGATGCCTCCACACCATTAGCCGGTGCAGCAATTTTTTTATTCAATGCTAATGAATCATTTGCAACATTCAACAAATTGGCTATTGCCGCTAATTCGTTGTTTACATTTGCAAAATTGTTATTGATTATAGCTGGTGCTAAACTTATTGATTTCGTTGGATCAATGTTTGTTATATTTGCCATTTGTATTTTTGTATTTTATTAATAAATAAATTTTGTAATCTTATTTATTATAACAAAATGACCGACAACAGAAATAATACACTATCAACCATATTGCACGAAATATTCAGAAGAGATAAAAATCTTTTAGAATTTTTAGAATTACAACAAACTTTATTAACAAGTGAAGATGAAACCGTTGAAATAGTTTTGACAAAATCTGATGGAAGCACAGAACGTCACAATGTTTCATCTATAGGTTCTCTTATACAAAGGATAAATAATCTTGAGGGCAATGTTAAAAGTTTGTCTAATATAGATAATTTATCAAGTGCTGTTATACGTCTTGGTGATGGATCAACAAGAACAATAATATTGAATGAACAATTCAAAGAACCAAACCCATTTGTTATTGGTGATATATCAGCATATTCTTCAAAAAACAACCCATTAGAGCATTTATTTGTTACACCGTTCTTATTTATAAAAATACCAATAAGTAGGGACATATACCCATCATATGATAAATGTTTAATCAACAAAATCACATTAACACTTGACACAGAAGATAAGTTGTCCATATTTGAATCATCAATAAAAAACAAACAACTTGGGTACGATGAACTCATTGTTATATTGGAATCAAATGATATAGAAAAATCTGAATCAAATATAGAAAAACAAATATCCGCATCAAATTTTAGGAACATAGGAACATTTGATATATTATCAATAAAACAAAAAAAAGATATTATAAGTGGAACATCATCTGACAATATAGAAATTGTTTATAAATTGAATACGTTGTTTTATAAAAATGTTGAAACAAATACAGACATATATCTGAAAGTTGGTGATCCTGTCATGATTGGTGACAACACAAAATATGAGATAACATTCTTGGATAAATCAACAAACTTTATAAGCCTAAAATTAATAAGTGGATATGAACCAGTAACTACTGGAGTTAGTGTTGTCAAATTTTTTGGCGATATAGATGACCCATATATTGAAGCACCAATAAACAGAAATGAATATTTAGCATTTTTTGTAAAACCAATAAATTCGAATTTGTCCGTTGTGAGTAATGATTGGGGCATAGGTTATTCTATAAATACTGAAGACCTCATAAGCGAAATAAACACCTATAATTTGTGGGAATCAATATCATCAATTGCTAATGAAAAACTTATACCAGCCAATAAATTCATAAAACCTAACAAACCATCAATATTAGCATCTGATATAAAAATTGTTAATGTTAACAAGCACAAAGCTGGTAAAGATACTCTTGATAATTTAAAAAATAGGTTCTCTAAGAAAAAACTTGTGGAATCTAATTTGAAAATGGTTCAAGATAATATAGCAAAAACAGAAAAACAAATAAACATAACTCCATCAGACGACAATTTTTCAAAAAACAAATTATCAAAAGAACTTACCTCTTTAAAAGAGAAAATGGGTAATTTTACAAAGGAGTTATCATCATCTGTAAATGAACTTAACGCAATAGCAACTGATTTTAAAGATTATAAACCAAAATATCAAATTCATGGATTCATAAAAAAGAGTGATGATGTTTTGGTAAATGGTTCTGTTCAGAAAGTCATAGGATACGAAACCGAATATAGATATCTCAACAAAGATGAGACAAAAGACGAAAATAACTCATTTGATATAGAACAAGATGGTATAACCAAAAAATCAATAATACCAAAATGGCTAAAGATGCCAAACCCAAAAATTAGGGAAAAAGATGCTAATGGTAATTGGTTAGAAGAAAGTGAAAGTGATGTTGATAAATTTAATATAAATCAAATAACAATACCAATATCAAGCAATGAAAAAGTAGAAATACGCACAAGAGCAATATCCGAAGTTGGTTATCCATTAAACATAAATTATAGTGACTATAGTGACCCTATAGTTGTTGAATTTCCAGAAGAAGTGTTAGACGATACTGTGTCATTATTAGAACAATCGAAATCTGATATAATCTATAACAGAATTTTTGAATCACTTGCTGAAAAGGGATTAGATATACATAATGCTGATTCATCAACTATAGGTGAATTTTATTATGCACATTTTCTTAAAAATCTTGGAACTGATGAACTTACGCCAGAGAACAAACCAATTGATGCACAGACAATAATAAACTCTATGAAAGATAGGATAAATCAGTTAGAAACAACTTTATCTGGTGCAGGTGGTTCCATAAGAGTTAGATTGCTTGATGAAGAAGAAAAATCGTTATCTGACATAACAAACAATAGCACAATAAAGTTACTTGAATACTATAAAAATTTGATAGATAGTAATACTGTTAAAAAAGGTAGCATTGTTGATAAAACTTTTTACATAGAGATAACAAATATTGGTATCGGAAACATAGAATTATTTCCATATGTTACAGGTACTAAAGATGACAAATTGATTGCTAACTATGCAGGTTATTCATATAATATCAACGAATATAACCAATACAGACAACCGTATTTAGCACCAATGGTAAGGCTTAATACAATAAATGATAATGACTTTTTATCAAGTAAACAATTATCAGAACCATTTGTTGAGTTACCATCGTTTCAAAGTTCTCAAGTAAAAGGACAAATACTTATGTCAAGGGCAAAAGATATAACATTAAATAATGACTTGTGGATAGATGATCAGAACGGATATGTTCTACCAATATTTGGCGGATCAACAGTACAATCTTTTATATGGGATGGATCACAAACTTTGACTAATCCAAATGGTGGTGGTGGTTATACAGATTTTTGTGTACACACAGATCACCCAGCGTTACAGCTCACTTCTGATTTTATGTCAAATTTCAATAATTATTATCAATCTGGTGCTTTCCAAACACTACCAATGAACACAGCAACAATTTCAAAAGTTTATTACCCAGAGTTTGTTCAGAGTTTATATAGTTCCAACGAAAACACGGTATCACAATTGTCATATTATATATACAGTACAAACTCATTTGGTTCCGCCACATTATCAAACTTTCCAAGAAAGGCAAAATTTATGGAAAATGATAAATATTTGATAGGAAGAAATACCTGTGGTTTGTATGTTAATCTTGCTATGAATGATGATAGTATTTTTTCTGATACCAAATTTTCAAATGAGGGGGTGATTATCAATAGTAACAAAAGACTTTTGATACCAATTTCGGTTTCTGGTAGATTAACAGATTATTATGGAATAGGAAGCACAGGCATAGGAAACATAGGTGGTGTTCCAAATGTAACCAACATAAAATACACAAAGAAGATTGGTATAGATATACTTGTAAAAGAAAATAAACTTGAATTACAAAAATTATTGAGTTTTGATTTTAGTTATACTATGCAATATCAAAAGTCTTCTGTCAATTAAATAAATAACATTTAAATAAAACATCAAAGAAATGAAAAAGATACCATTGTTCGAATCGTCAAAAACTAAAAGCACATTGACAAACAAATCTAAAAAATTGTTAGAGGCTGATTTACCAAAAGAAGACAAAGACTTCTTAAAATCCTTATTTGGTGGTGAACATGGTAACGAAATGAAAGAATTGTCTGATGAAGAAAGGTCTAAACTTGGTGATATTTTCACAAAAGTTAGAAAATTGACAGAATCAGAAAATGGTGATGCAAGTCTTGTTGATATAGCCAAAGGACAAATTGAGGCTGGTTTAGATGATGAATCAGTAAAATCAAAACTTATTGATTCTTCAGACGAAACTGATATTGAAGAGATAGAACAAGCCATAGAAATAGCACACAACATAACTTTGAACGAATCTTCTGAACCAAACCAAAAAATCATAAACGAAGCTTTGAAATATATGGAAAAGGGTTTACATGATGAATTGGTGAAATCAAGGTTGAACAATGAACATGTGTGGTCTATGGAAGACATAGAATTAGCAATTCCTATAGCACGAAGAGTATTCTTAAACACAGAAAACTAAATGAAAAAACTTATACCATTATTCGAATCAAGTTATTCATCAAAGTTCTATGTTGGTGGTGATATTCTTACGCCAGATAGATTGGAAATTGGTAACAGGGGCGTTACATACAAAAAACGTAACAAACATTTGATCGGTGTTGATGAAACTTTTATGCCCTATAGCAAAATATCTGGCGTTGAAATAGACAGAAGAATTATCAAATCAGATATTATTATACATAGTGTTGGTAGCCAGAAAATAATTGCTAAAGATTTCTTAGTATCAGATGCTAAGAAAATAAAGGAAGAAATAGAAGCAAATCTTTGATGCTGTCTTTTGCACTCAAATTTCTATTGTAACATTTAAACACCACAACAATTATTAACAAAAAGAAATAGTACTGTTTTAATTTTTGCTGCTGTATCTTAATTGTTCATCTTTCAATTTTCCACCCACAACATTTTTTATAGCATTTAGTTGTCTACTTGTTATAACAAAATAATCATCATTTTCAACCTTACCGTTCGTTTTTTTAACAGAATTCAATATGGTTTGTTGGTATTTAAAGAAATTTGGTGATTTGTCTATCAACGATTGTATATAATTAAGGTATGAACCCTTTATCTCTATTTTCTCATTATTTTTCATCTTATAAATGATGCTTTTATGGATGATTGTTCTAATTCTTTTATCTGCTCAATGTCATAAACAAAACCGATGTCATGCAATTTGTCATATTCATTTGTAACAGATGTATTTAGAAATACACACCCATCAGTGTTTATACTAATATCAACATGATTCATTTGTAAAATGTTCAAAATTTTATTAAAATCTTTATAATTATTTACACATTTTGTTATAACATTACTTGTTGGACAAATCTCTAAATGTATCCTCTTTGAACTTATGTATGTCAACAAATTTATATCTTCAATGATTCTTATTCCATGACCAATTCTATCGATATCAAAATTTTTAACTATATACTTGGTTTCATCCAAAGATATGTTAGCAACTTCAGCCGTGTGGATTGTTGTACCCATATCAGCTTCTTTCACCATTTTAAATGCTGATTCGAAATCTTTTATGTTAAATTCAGAAACATTTCCTCCACTCATATCAAAACCAATTACGCCAATGTTTTTATATTTTATGGCTTTCTTGGCTAATATGTTTGTCAATTTTTTGTCAAACGACCTATCGGTGCTTATTATTATGCCAGCTTTTACTGGATATATAGACATTGCACGAATCAAGCCAATACACGCATGGGAGATAACCATGTCAACATCATAAAACCCAGATCTGTTTCTTAGGAATGGATTAAATCTTAATTCAAGAAGTGTTATGTTATCATTCAAATAAGATTCAGAAATGGCATTAAATACACTTTGTTCAACAGCTAATGGTGAGCCTTGTATTTTTTGTGTAAGATTGAACTTATTCAAATACTTTTTATGATTTAATCCACTATCATTAGTCCCACTTATTATATCATTGAATTTTCTAAAATCTTTTGTTGGTAATTTCAATCCTTGTTCGTGTGCAAGTTCCCAAAGCCTTTTGCTGCCGACCATAGAACCCAAGTGGGCGTGTAAGTCAGACTTATCTAATAATAATATGTCGTTTCTTGTTAAATTCATTTTGTTTTCTTTAATTCGTCTTTTTTATTAAACGATTTCATATCAGCAACAAGTTCTTTTGGAAAAAATTGACACAAATCGTTCAATGTTTTGGTATCGATCATATAAGTTCTACTGTAAGCAGCTATATGTTCTTTATCAAACACTTTTAATAAATCATTTTGTGTTTTCTTTGTGCCACTTTTTGTCTTTAGCCAGAATGGGGGTCTTTGATAACTTTTTGACAAAATGTGATGCCAATAGTTCATTAATCGAATAGTGTTCTTTTTTCCAAGTCCAACTATTTGACAATTATTTATCTCTATTGGGTATCTTATGGAAAGAAATCTATTAACCATGTAAGAATGCTTGTATTTATCATTGTCAGAAACATTTTTCCAGGTAGTTTTACAGAATAGGGCATCAACAAATCCAAAGAGGTCTATCATATTCAGTTTTTTTAATATAAACTGTGGATAGGTTGATTTGTTACACTATCATAATATAACCAACTGTCCAGTCGCCTCTATTATCAGATTCCCACCAGCCTCTATTATAAGGTTATCATGAACAAGCTTCTGTGATCTCGCTTTAACGGTCAGTGTTTCACCGCTTAATATCCAATATTTATTAGCACCCTCACCAACACCGCTTCCACTTGTTTGTGATAAGAACCATTTGCCGTTACTATAAATCATATTATAAAATGATAATGGATTTGGGTTTTGTGGAAAAATGATTGGAAAATCTATCTGAAGTGTGTTGTTTATAGTAGTTATTTGATCTATCATATCAAGCAAACAACTCTTCATTGATGTAAAGTTATTATTTATAACATCCTTACCTGATGAGAATGAATGTTGGGATGAAAGGTATTTTATTTTATTTGTACAGTCTAAACTCATTGTGTTTAAGTATTTTGATTATCTTTTGTTTGATTATCTTTGTTTGATTACCATTTGTATCAGTAATGATGCATTCAACAGTATAAATTCCACTATTTTCAAATCTTTTACAAACATTTAGACCATCTATTGTATCTATTATATTGTTATTTATATCATAAAAATTATAGGTGGCATTGGTCTTACCAACAATTTTGCTGTTGTCTGTTGTAAAGAATATTGGTACAAAAGTTGGACAAACCATTTCATTGGTATAATATCTAATGTTATCTATATTAAATTCTTCTTCCACAACGTCAGATCTATATAATTTGTTTGTGTTGTCCCAAGACACGACCATATCACCCCATGAACTAAAATTTACATTTATGAATTTGTCCCATGAACACAAATTTATATTTGATTCTATGCCTGTGTTCCCATTTGTCCCCACATAAAAGTTTGTATCCAATCCATCAAATGGCGAAACAAACTCTATAAAATCGTTATTGAGATAATCTTTTTTGTGCGTGAATGTATAATCGTCTGTAAAGTTATTTAAGATATTAGCCAAACCAGCATAATTACTTACGTTATGTGTAAGTGGTATTGTGTATTCAAAATTGTTTATCTGTATTGTTTCACCAAGAACAAAATTGTCTATTATACCAATGGCAAGTTTTTTCGTGTTATATTGAGTATCTCTCCATGACAAGTATTCCAAGTTTATCCAAGAATCATCATTATATTCTTCCCAATTTAATTCGCCAAATCCACGTTTATTTTTGTGTGTTATAAAATTTATCAACTCATATGTTTTGAAATTTACCTCACCATTATCAATGTTAAACTCACCATTATCATATATAACAGAATTCCAATCATTATAAAGTATATCAAATGACATATTATTTGTTTCAAAAACTTGTAGGTTTTTATCATGATACCTAAAGAATTGTGTAAATTCTACCTCTTTTTGTTTTACCTCGAAATAATCATAGAATGTTCTCTTACTTATCAAGTTATTATAACCAATCAATGTCAATGTTACATTATATTTACCAATATATGGAAGAATTATTTCTATACTGTCACCAGATAAATTATCAATCTCTATTGTTTTTGAAAAGCCGTCTTTGTAAATCTTGAATCTTGTTGTGTGGTAATATAAGCCGCCAATATTAAGCCATGTTATTGTTATTGGCTGATTTTCCACAAACCAAGAAACATCTGCTTCATTCCACGATATATCAAATGTCGAATTTCTTAAAACAGCCACCGCACCAATATCTATGTTTGGTTCGTCAAATAACGTTAATTCTGTTTGATAATAATTTGAGAAGTAACCAACGTAACAGTTTTGTATAGTTCCAATCTGTAAAGGATTCAAATCATCGTCTGGATCCAAATGACAAACACCAATATTTAAGGTTCTAAGGTCTATTATATATTTTGTAAAATCACTTAATTCCAACTCTGGGTAAACTTGTTTATCAACGGAAACATATTCAACATGTTTATTCCAATTTTGTATTCTATACGATCTAAAATTTATTCTTTCACCAATTATGTCAATGATTCTTGAAACACCTCCTATTTGTCTACTACTTATATAATTTTTTAAGGCAAATAATTTTATTATTATATCCTCTATCGGTATAGTAAAAACATCCTCTGTGTTTGGATTATTGAATTCATCAAAGCTATCATCAACAATTTTATTTAGTTGATAGAATAATCCAAAATTTGATAATTTTTGATAATTTGTTCTATTTGATTTTGTGTCATCATGTTCGAACATGATTATTTTATCGTTATCAGTATCATAATAGAATTCTTTTACAGTCATTATGTCGCTGTAACCAAAAAATTCTATTATAAATTCTAAACCTTTTATTGATGATAAGTATGGTAGGCTACTTATGTTGTTTAATAAGTCCTTTCTTTTCTGATTAAGTATTATACTTGATTGAATATCATCTGATATATCACTTTCTCTAAATATTATCTCTTCGTTTTTTGTTATGTTTTCGCCAAATCTTGATAGCAATGTTATTAATCTATCGTCAGTACCCTCACTTTCACAATAAAGAACAATAACAATTTTATATTCATTATTTGTTAACGTCAAATCAGCCGTATAATTGCCGTCTTCATTTGATCTAAACATAACATTTAGAACTATTGGTGTTGGTACAGGTAATAATTCTTGTCTTTTGCCACCAACAAAAGTTTCCACAGAATCATCAAAATTGTCTGATATAAGTGTCTGATGATCAAAACTTGTTATGATTTCTTTTAAATCATTATCAACCTTAAATAAAGAAAATTCGTTATCAATAAGTGATATGGTATTATCAGATTTTAATTTTGGTTTGCTAAGGACATTTGTGCCACCATTATATACATCTTCTAAAACATAAATCGTCTGGCTTTGAACAAGTCCAACAGATGTTGTGTCCATATTAATGTACACATACATTGTGTCTTCTTCTATTCTACTATTCACAAGAAACCCCTTAGAATTGTAAAACTTTATATTGCTTAAATTGTTCATTCTTATATGGTGGTATTTTACTATTTATTAGTAAATATATACACAAAAGTAGAAATTTTGACAAAAAAAGAATTCATAGATAATGTTATTAGCGATGTGTCGATTGATGGTATTCTTCCTTTTAATGTGCCGCCAAAAACCATATTAAGGACAATAGAAAAATCATTAAAAAAATTTTATGAATATGATAATAGGGCATCACAGGAAAACATTTTGTTCATAGACACAAGTTCATATGGTCAAAATTGTTCCACTATAAAATTGCCAGGAAACATTTTATCTGTTACAAGACTTGAACACTCACAAACAAGTATAGGCTTATTGGTTGGGACAGACCCAATATCTGGTGTATCATCAAGATCTGGTGTTGGTACAGGTGGTGTTATTAATCAAGTTTCTATTGGGTTATATAACAGCTTACTAAAATTAAACACCATACGATTTATACCATACGATTACAGTGAACACAGTTGTGAGTTAATATTATTGGCACCACCACTAAGAAATTTGTTTGCTGAAGTAAGTGTGAAACTTGAAGAGGAACATATGTATAACATGAATGATTTCGAAGAATATGTTGTGGCAGGTATAACACTTATTTTTATAAAAATAAACAATTTTATCAAAACAAAATTGATTGGTAATAGAGAAATTAATTTTGACGAAATGAGAAAAGAAGCAGAGAAAAAAATAACGGACATAGAAAAAACCTGGGAAGATTCTATGGGTGATGGTACAATGCTTCTTGATTAAATAAAAGCTTATCTAACAATTTTTATTAATTCAAATACTAATGCTTTCAAACATATCATTGGATCAACTCTATTGTTGACCATGTTATTGTATTTAGCTATTGTTATTATTATATCGCCATAGTGAATGACTTTAGACGCATTATTTTTCTCAAGGTAATCCATAAAGTCATTGTCCATTGTATGAATAGCATATAGTGGATTCGATATTGACGTTAGTTCTGTGTGTATGTGCCTATTGTCTGTGGTTGTTGCATTTAATATTAAAGAATAAAGTTCGTTATGTTCAAAACTTTTTCTGTTAACAACATTTTCGTCTATTGTTTTTATGTTGTTGTTTATTAGCCTTTGTAACAATTGTAAACTTGATCTAAAATCTGGAAAATAACGCTTACATAACTCATTCAAATTCTTTGAATCAACGGCTATACCAAGATGTGTCATTATTTTATAAATTCTTATCTTATATCCATCAAATTGCTCTTGCTCCTCTTCTTTACTTTCAAAATTGTAATCTATAACAGAAAATCTTGATAAAATTGGTGCGGGTATGTTTTCTATATGGTTCGTTGTGGCAATAAATCTAACCTTATTGAATGTATCCATAAAACCTTTCAATGCATTAAAAAAACTTGCTGATACACCGTCAATTTCATCAAACAATACAACTTTTCTTTTGCCCTCGAATGAAAATGTTGAACAAAATGTGTGTAATTCGCTACCCTCTTCAAGAATACCTTTTGATGTGTCAAGTGATGAATTCAAATAATAAAAATTATTATTATTAATTCTACCAAGATACTTAGCAAAAGACGATTTACCACAACCAGCGGTTCCACAAAGCAAACTATTGTTGAGAATCTCGCCATTTGGGAAATGGCTTTTTATTCTTTTTGGTAATACGAAATTTTTGTAATCTTTTGGTTCAAACGTTTCTGTGAACAATTTATCTATATACAATCTATTTTTGGTTACTGTTTCCATGTTTTATTTTAAATTAACTATATTTTTATCTTGGTATTTGCATAATTCAAGTAACATAACTACCATTCTTGAAAATTCCATTCTTGATTTTTTTGCTGACCAAATATCAAACGAACCATAAACATTTTCTGAATCATGTAAAATTATACTCATTTCGAATTGTGCCATATTTTTGTCTATTTCTTTGACTCTACAATCCAATTTTTCTGGTAAATCTAAAAATTTATAGACAACTTTTTCTACATGTTTTTCCACATCAGCATATGTTTTTCCCATTAGATTTTTCATGGGTTTTACCATGTCCATAACATATGCCTCTGGTAAATCATGGAACAAACATTGTCTTGCCAGTTCTATGTCACCATAGCACATTAAAGCAGACATAGCCATTATGTGCGAATGTTGTGCCACAGAATAACCGTTTTTGTGTTTGTTGTGACCATTGTATCTGTTTATTTTTGATACAGAATTTATCATAAAATCCATATCTACCATACTTTTATCAAAATTAATAAGATCATATGGCATAAGATTACCACATGTTATTACACCATCCTTGCATAAATCAGGATTTGTATTATGGATACCCTTAAGAACATTTTTATTCATAGAATTGAATTTTGTTTTATAAAAACCATAGGCAAATAATATTGTTACAACTACAATAAATACTGAAAATATAATCAAGAATGAGCAAATCAAAAAAAATTACAATACTTTTCGAAGATGGTGCTAGTTTAAAAGTTGTAGACAAGAAGAAAGTTACTAAAAAACTTATCGAATCAGCTAATTTAGTCAATTCAAACTTAAAGAACAAGGATTCTGTCGTTCTTGAGGGAAAATGTATTGATTTTAAAAATGGGTGGTCGTCAAATGAAAGATTTTACAATAAAGAAAGCTATCTTGAAGAATTTGATAGAATAGCCAAACTTGCCGAAGATGGTAGATTATTTTCATCAGCCGACCACCCAAACGAGGAAGATGATTTCATAGCAAAAACAAAAGAAATTTGTGGTATCATAAATAAATTGTGGTATGATGAAGAAGAAGATTGTTGTTATATTAGATTAACCATAATACCAACACTTATTGGCGGTGGTTATGATTTAATAGTTGTTCTTGAAAATGGTGGGATTCTTTCAATTTCTTCAAGAGCAATAGGATATTTAAACGAAGATACAAGTGAGGCTTATCTTGATACGCTTTATACATATGATGTTGTTGGATCTGGTGGTATGGGTGGTACAACATTAAGAGTTTATGATGCTAAGAGCGGAGAAAATTTAACAGAATCAGTAAAAATTGTACCAAAAAATAAAATAGATAACCAAAAATTAACAGAAATGAATATAGCAGAATATAATGGAAATGAAGCCATAATAATTAATGGTGCTGAACACAATTTATTGGAAAAACCCCATAAAAATAACGGTGCATGGTTTTCTAAGATTGACATCGATGGTACTAAAACTGAAGTTATGTATAACGAAAACAAGGAATCTTGGGAAATAGTTGAAGACGAAGATGATCCATTATTGGAAATGATTGAATCTATTAGAGGAAAGGCAAAAACTGTGAAAAACATGAAAGTGCTTTTTGAAGCAAAACGTGTCAAAACAAGATACAAAAAATTGGTTGAAAATAACTCTATGCCTGAAGAGGAAAAAACCGCTGAAGAGGAAAAAATAATTGATGAAATTGAACTTTTAGACAAAAAATTGACTGAAACTGGATCAACTGATAGCGTTGAAAAAGGAATCGCAAAAGAAATTGTGGCTGACAAAGAATTGGCTGACAAAATAAAAAAAGTTAAAGATTTGGAAGATTATATAAAAAGCAAAGGTGGTGACATTGAACTGACTGATTTAGTTGTTTCAGAATTGGTTGGTTTAGGTCACATGTTTGAAAACGAAGAACCAAAATCAGAAGAAGAAGTTAAAGAATTGTTGGAATCAATAAGATTAAAAGCTAAAAAATCAAATAATACAAAAGCCTTGTTAGAAACTGTTAAAATCAACAGAAAATACAGAAAATTGGTTGAAAATGATTCTATGTCTGAAGAAGAAAAGGAAACTTTACAAATGGAAATTGTTGATGAATTGGAAAATCTTGATAAAACCGAATTAACCGAATCAACAATAGACAAAGCTTATGAAACCATAAAAAAATCAAAGGTTGGTAAAACTATTAGCGAACTATTAGCGTCAAAAGATATTGAAAACAGCAAAGAATTTAGTTTTATTGACAAAAACGGAAACAAAGTAAAAATTTGGTCAGACCCAGATGGGGATGATATATATAAAGATGATTCTCCAGGGGAGTTAGAACTAAGTGATTTATTAAAATTAACAGAAAACTCTATGGAAGATACTATTCACATCAATAAACCAACACATGATATTGATAAATTCAAGAAATTTGAAGAATTAATTGATTATTTGGAAAAAAATTTTAAAAATGGTGTTGATTTCTTTATTGTTGCCAATGGTGACATAAAAATTAAGAAAGAAAATATCAACAAAGGTTTAGAAAAAATGATAAAATTAACGGAAAATTCTAATACGCTTGATAAATTTCTAAAAAAATATGGTGAAGACGGAGAAAAAATAAAAAAGGCTTTGAGATCAGAAATGGATGCTCGTGATTATGATAATGAAAATATAGAGCAAATGTCATCCGATGAAGTTTTAAAATATATTAAAAATGCTTGGAATATTGATCCAGATTTTTATGAATTTTTGTTTGAATCGGTAAAACTAACAGAAAACATGAAAACAATCAAAGTAAAATCTGTAAAACGTCTTGTTGAATCTGTGTCAAAAAACATTTCTAAAAGAGGTAAAGCCATTAGATTGTTTGAATCAGAAGAAATAGCTAAACTTGATAAAACTCTTGAAGATGTTGAAATCAATGATACAGTTGAAATAACTGAAACCGATGAAAATCACGTTGAAATCGTTGGTGTTAATGAAGAACCAACAACTTATTCAGTTATTTCTGAAACAGAAGTTGATGAATTTGGCGATCAAACATTAATGGTTGAAAACGAAGAAACAGGTGACATACTTGTTGTGGAAACTGAAGAACTAACAGAAAATGCTAATGATACAGAAATTCTTAACCTAAGAGAAAAATTATCAAGGATGGCTAATGCTTGGAGAAATGCTCTTGCAGATGGTGATAATGATAAGGCTGACAAAATTAGAAAAGATGCTGATGGTGCTAAGGCTGAATTAAAAAAACTTGGCGGATTAACTGATAAAACAGAAAAATTGTTTGAAACAGATGATGAATCAATAAAATTAACTGAAACAGTTGGTGATAAAATACGTATACCAAAAGATAAAACATTGTCAGATGGTACTGTTGTTGGTTCTGGTGAATACACTTTATCTAAGTATGATGGTACTAACAGAATATTAGACAAAGATGGAAAATCAATTAAATTGTCACTTGATCAGTTCAAAGAATTGATGGATAATAAAAAATTAACTGAAAATGATTTTTCATCAAAATTACCTACTGGTGTTGTTAAATGGGCTGATATGGAAGTAAGAGAGGGCAAAAAGGCTGGCATCATTGATAGAATATCCAACACTTTTGCCAAATCTTTACAAATTATATCTGATAAAGGTGAAATTGTTAAAGGCATGGATCAAGATTATGTCGATCTCAAAGATTGGGTTTTTGATACTTATGGTAAAAAAGTTATGATTGAAAACGAATGTGATATGTTAACAGAATCAAAATCAGCAAAAGATTTAGCAAAAGATCATGATTTCACGACTGATATTGAATTTTTTGATTATATAGAAGAAAGTCTTATTAATGGTCAGAGAAAACAAATGAATGACTTGTTCAAAATGATGGATAAAGATTCAAGAAAAGCATTCTTTGATTATGCTGAAGAAAACAACTTCAAATCAATTAAAGAAATTTCAAAATCAGCATTAACAGAATCCAAAAAAGTGAAATCAGTCAAAAAACTTATTGAATCAGTTTCAAGAAGTAAATCAAGAAGAGCAAATGCTATAAAATTGTTTGAAAATGAAGAAATGGCTAATCTCGATGACTCTATTGAAGAGGTTGAAACTGATGAAGAGGTTACGATGGTTGAAACTGACGAAAATAGTATTGAAATTCATGGTATAACAGATGATCAGGACAATATTGATTACACAGTTATTTCAGAAAATGAAGAAATGATTATGGTTGAAAATGGCGAAACTGGCGAGGTTTATATTGTTGAAACAGAAGCCGAAGATAGTGACACATTATTAACAGAATCACCAGAAGATATTGGTTCAGCAATTAAATTGCTGGCACCAATCATTAGTACCAACGGTAGGCACATGAGCGGTTTAATTGAGTGGTTCGGTGTTAAAGGTGATGGAATTAAAAAATTAAAAAACGACTATGATAAATTGGTAAAAGATGGTTTGCTTAGTGGCGGTGTACCATTTAATTATGAAATCACTCAAAAAGGTGCAGATTTTTACAGAAAAAATGTAAACACACTGTTAACAGAACAAGCTGAAAAGATTGCTATGATGGAATCAGAACTTGAAAGAGTGTCAAAATTTTGTGAAACAGCATCAAAACACATAAGGTTGTTGGAACAAGAATCAAACAATTCATTAAGAAATAAAACCCTTAGAATACTTAAAGAAAATGCTGATGTGGTTGCTGTTGCTAACGCATCACAAAAAATACTTGATGAAAATCCAGAGTTAGAAATGTTGAAAGAAGATTCAGAATCTTTGATTAAGTTTGGTAATTTGGACAAAAGTAATCAAAAAGAAATTTTAGAAGCTGTAGGTATGTTAAATGATACAGAAATTGTTGAGGTAATAAACGAATATGGTTCTAAAATATAAATATATAAATTTTTACACACTTTAAAATTAAAAAAGATGAACAGAATAATTAAACAAAAAATGGTCGAAACTTATAAGAGTAAAATCTCTGCAAGATTAGACGAAAGAGGTATAAAAGTTACACCATCAAAATTACAAAGAATGGTTGAAGCAGCTTTAGTACGTAAAAAATTCTTAGAGGCTGCTACGCCAGGTAATACTGTTGGTAGAGGTACTTTTAGTTTTGGTAATAACCCAAACAATGCTGGTGACAAATCAAGAGGATCAGGCGAAATGTTTGATGAATTGTTTGGTTTATTTGTTGATGCTTATGCAACTACGGTTGGATTTGATATCATACATAGTAAGCAAATGACAAAATCAAATTTGCAAGTTAATATTTTGGAGCCAGTTTATGCCGGTGGAGTTATCAATGGTACAAGTACCAATGCAAACTTACCATCAATATTTGTTGTAAAATTGGCTGTTACAGGTGCACCCACAGCATTAGTTGTTGGTACTTCTTACAATATAACTGATGCAAATGCTGGTAATCAAATACTTGCTGTGACTTATATTGGATTGGACAGATCTCTTGGTTACGCCGTATTTAGAACTGGTGCGGTTGATCCTGCTTTTGCTACGGATACAATTGAAACAATGTTAGGGACTGCTACTGCTGGTATTTATACAAGTATTGGTAATTTCTTTGGTTTTGATCCAACAACTGTTGATTATACTTCTGCTAACATGAACCACATACAGGGGTTTGCTGCAGCTGGTTTAAATGATACAGACGTTTATAGAACTGGTGGACATGATGGTTCAACAATTCATAAAGGTAATTCAAGACAAGTTGGCGAGGCAAGAGATTACAGAACCGTTGGTTTTAGAAAATGGAGTAGTAATTTTAGTGCACAAACCCACAAAGTTAAAATCGCTTTTACACGTGAAATGTATCAGGATATGTTAATGGAGGAGGATGTGGACTTGCGTGAAATGGGTGACATTATTGGAACCGAAGAGTTGGCACAATCAATTAACCAAGAAATCCTTTCATTAGTATTTGCTCATGGGTGGACTTCACACAATCAATTAAGAC
>Ga0210044_10000109_pt1 | contig 111998 bp, 103 predicted proteins | sample CryGey13umfilter_2_FD_183959 | JGI IMG/M metagenome (GOLD analysis project Ga0210044, IMG submission 183959) | Groundwater microbial communities from aquifer in Utah, USA - Crystal Geyser 4/9/14 3 um filter (SPAdes) (version 2) | ecosystem: Environmental > Aquatic > Deep subsurface >... | reverse complement strand
TTATTTTTCCTGTCCCGCCGTCCTGCCGAAAAGTTTTGGGGGCGAAGTCCAAGCAGGCGGGCAAAAAGGAAGGGGGTTGGGGGGAAGGAATTTTTGCCCGCCTGCTTCCGTTCCCGTTCCGTTTAAGCAAAGGAAAAGCGGAAGGGGGGTTTGGGGGGAATTCCGCTTTTCCTTTGCGAAATCAAATTGAGGCCAGTCCCGCCACCTGCCCGAATACTTGGAGGGCAGAACACCGCAGAAAAATACTCTTTTCATTAAAAGAAGAAAAAATCGGGGGTGCGCAAAATGAAAAGAGCAAAGAGTATTTTTCTGCGGTGTGGCGAGCTTGTCGAGCAGTGGCGGGGCTGGCTTCCTTAGTTGGGGGTTTGCTCAAAGAAAGTTCGAACATCAATCAAAAAACACCGCCACCCGTCTTCGTTCGCCTATGGCGAACAACGCCGTGGTGGCTCATAAACTATTACAGGGTGTCGCGGCGTAGTTTGACGACTGTCAAACGAAGCCAGACAATCTACAATACGATCTCAATATTTCAAGTGGAGGAGACCCGTATGCTCCGCCAGCATCGATGTACACACTGTGCATACAAGCAACAGAGGCGCTTACAAAGCTACGCTGAAACAGCTGCCAATCTGAGATGTTTGTGTGGCAACAGTTTCATCCCTTCAAAGATCAGCACGCCAATGAACGCCAATACGGAAGTTTCCAGCCACTCCACAGGGGTAAGATCTGTCAGGTGGAACAGGTGGCGCAGAGGCGTGAAGAGAAGAATCATCTGGAACGTGAACGGTATGGCAACCGCACCGAGTAACCACTTGTTGGAGAAAAAACCTATCTCCCACAACGGCCTCTTGCTTCGAATGGTAAATGCCATAAGGAGCTCAAAATTAATCGCAAGTGTCAGCGTTGCCGTACGGGCATGATCCAGAGGAGTTCCCGTACTTATTTGGAATAAGAAGAACAGGAAAGAGACGCTGAATGCCAACAATCCCGCAACGACAAGCGTACCCCACTCCCCGCAGAGAATATGCTCTCCGGCAGGGCGAGGAGGCCTTTGCATAATGTCCGGTTCGGCTTTTTCCATACCCAACGCAAGAGCAGGCAGTCCGTCTGTCATAAGATTCAACCAAAGAATATGAATGGGGAGATACGGAAGCGGAAGGCCAAGCAACAGCGTAGTCATTATCAGGAGCAACTCATCGAAATTCGCACGCAGCAGAAATACGACGAATTTACGGATGTTATCGTAAATGCGCCTACCTTCGCGAATTGCCGCAACTATGGTTGTGTATTCATCATCTGCCAACACAATACTGGAAGCCTCTCGCGCAACTTCCGTACCCACCTTTCCCATGGCAATACCCACATGAGCCCCTTTGAGCGCAGGAGCATCGTTCACTCCGTCTCCGGACATGGCGACTATCTCTCCGTTTTCCTGCAGTGCACGCAGAATTTGCAACTTATGTTCCGGAGAAACTCTTGCGTATACTGAAATGGTTTTCACATACTCTTTCAGTTTACTTGGGTGAATTTTATCCAACTCTTTGCCTTCTATCGCATCTCCTTCAATTCCCACCTGCCGTGCTATTGCACAGGCTGTTTGTAAGTTATCCCCCGTTATCATCATCGTGCGAATACCGGCATCCTTTGCTTCTTGTATGGCAGACGTAACCGTAAGTCGAGGAGGATCTTCCATGGCTATTAATCCGACGAAACGAACATCTTTACCCTCTTTCACGGCACAGGCCAAAACTCGCAGACCTTCTTTCGCAAATTTTGCGTTTTCTTCCATGACCTGTTTCATATTCACGATTGTGGAAAGTCCCACCAGTACTTCCAGGGCGCCTTTCAGAAACGACAATTCGCCGTGAGTGGTTTGCATGTACTTCCCCTCGGAAGTAAAAGGAACTTCTTCGCTGTCTATATGAAGGCGCTCCACTCCGTGAAGTTCAGCTCCTTCCAGAAGTCCGATTTCTGTGGGATCTCCCAAATTCGGGAGTACTGCTCTGTTACATGACGCACCGATTTGAAAGAGAAGTTTTTCTTCCACAGGATCCGATCCCGGTATCCAGGTCTTTACGACTTTCATTTTATTTTCCGTAATGGTTCCTGTTTTATCCGCACAGATGACCGTCACGCTTCCGAGCGTTTCCAGCGCATCCAACCTGCGAACAAGAGCATGTTCTTTCACCATACGACGCACCCCCATGGCAAGACACACCGTCACAACGGCGGGCAGCCCTTCCGGTACGGCAGAAACAGCAAGGCTGATACCAATGAGAAGAATACTTAAAAAGGAAGATCCTTCTGCCATTCCTATGGCAACGATAATGAAACACAGTGCTACCACTACCAACCCAAGCAGCGTACCCAACTGCTTCATTCTTTTTTGTAACGGAGTTTCGGGAAGTTTTGTCTCAGAAACCAACTGGGCTATTTTCCCTATTTCCGTCTCCGTTCCGATAGCCGTTATGACGTACTCACCCGAACCGCGTGTAACTGTGGTACCAGAAAAAAGCATGTTTCGTTTTTCGGCCAAAGGAGCTTTGGAGGAAAGAGGTTCTATGATTTTATCGATTGCCAAAGACTCTCCTGTGAGACTGGATTCGTTCACTCGAATATGAGACTCGGCAATAAGTCTTCCGTCGGCAGAAACTCTATCCCCTGCTTCCAGAATAACAATGTCTCCCGGTACCAAATCCCGTGAGGGAGTAATTTGCTCTTTACCATTTCTGCGTACCCTAGCCGACGCAGCTGTGAGTTTTTCGAGCATGGCGATTGCTTCTTCTGCTTTGTATTCCTGCACGAAACCGAGCAGAGCGTTTAAGAGAAGGATTGCCAAAATAACAAAGGCATCGATGAAACTTTCAATCGTCAGAGGCTCGTGCTCAAAAAAGGGAGTTGCCACGGAAAGGAGAAAGGCAACAATAAGTATGTACACCATGATGTCTTTGAATTGTCCGAGAAAGAGCAGAATTTTCGAATGAGTTTTTTTAGGCAACTCGTTGAAGCCATACTGCTCATGACGTTTCTGTACTTCCGTATCCGGCAAGCCCTGAAAAGAGCTCCCGAAATTTTTCAGCACGGTGTCTGCTGTCTGCAACTCGTACATGACGCAAAGTATAGCGACTGCGGTATGTATGATACAGTGCTTCCCATGGACGCAGGCTCAACAGTGATCGGAATAGACCTCGGCGGCACGAAGATACATGCCGTTCGGTACAACTCCATGTGGGAAGAAGAGCAGAGTCTAAAAGTGCAGACCCAAGCATCTCTTGGTTTTGAGCATGTGTCAGATGTACTTTTGGAAATGATTTCATCCTTACGAAAGGACTCCACCGTGAACATAGGTATCGGTGTTCCGGGACTGGTGAAACATCCCGACGGAATAATTTTACAGCTTCCCAATATTCCGGGTGCGCACAATGTGCCTCTTCAGGAGAAGCTGAGTGCGGAAACAGGCCTCCTCTGTACCGTGGATAATGACGCGAATTGCTTTGCGCTGGCAGAAGCATTGTTGGGCGCGGGTAAAGGGCATTCCGTTGTGGTCGGCATTACAATGGGAACAGGTGTGGGAGGAGGGATTGTAGTGCAAGGACATCTCTTGCAAGGAGCTCACGGGTATGCCGGAGAGGTGGGACACATGTTACTCATGCCCGGGAATCCTCCTTACAAAACAAAGGATAAACGAGGAGATGTGGAACAATTTCTCTCAGGCACTGCCATGGGTAAACGGTGCGAGAAGGCTTCAGGTCCTCAAGACTACCTGCAAGGAGATGCCTGTGCTTTCATGCACGAAGATATTTTCAAAGAGGCCGCATGGATGTGTACGAACCTCATTCATATGATAGATCCTTCCATCATTGTATTCGGAGGAAGCGTAGGCAACGCAATCTCCACTCATCTTCCTGCCATACGATCCGAGCTTTCACATTGGGTACTTCCGGGTACGCCCTTGCCCGAACTGGTATCTGCAAAACTGGCGGATGCGGCAACCCGAGGAGCGGCTCTGCTTACGGAGCAACAGTAGTTCACTTCTGACCTTCAGCCCACTGCGTATGGAAGGAGCCTTCTTTATCGGTACGCTCGTATCCGTGAGCCCCGAAGAAATCTCGTTGAGCCTGAATGAGATTTTGCGGAAGATTCTTGCGAGTGAGTGTATCGAAGTACGTAAGCGACGCGCTGAGAGCAGGAACGGGAATGTTCCAGGAAATGCCAAGTTCCACAACTTGTCTCCACTCAATTTGCCTGTCACCGTCGAATCTATCCAGCAGATTTCTGTTGGCGGTTTTGGCAATAGCTGAATCCGTACTGTATGCATTCTGCAGTTTTTTTAGCAGAGAAGAACGAATGATGCATCCTCCACGCCAAATTCTTGCAATTTCGCTGAGATTCAAACTCCAGTCAAACTCGGAACTGGCCTTTTGAATCAGTACAAATCCTTGCCCATAGGCGCATATGCTTGAAAGCTCCATACTGGAACGAATGGAAGAGCGAAATTTCATGGCACGAGGTATGGGCTCCGTATTATCCACATGAACGGCGTAGTTTTTCCCTTCCGCTCTCTCCGCCGTACTGCCCGAAAGTATGCGGGCATCGACTGCGGCGTTTATCGTTGGAATTGCAACTCCAAGGTCCAAGGCAGCTTGTGTCGTCCATTTTCCCGTACCTTTCTGACCCGCCTTATCTCGGATGAGATCTATGATGTAGGTATCTTTTTCTTTCTGTAAAAAGATTTGAGCCGTAATTTCAGAAAGGTAGGAGTGAAGCTCTTCCGTATCATTCCACGCGGTGAAAATATCGTGAAGATCTTGATTACTGAATTCTCCGAGGCTCTTTAACAAGTCGTAACACTCAGCCATAAGCTGCATGACTCCGTACTCAATTCCGTTGTGAACCATTTTTACAAAATGCCCCGCACCTCCGGGACCAATGTACGTGACACATTTTCCTCCGTCTCCGTCATCGGCAGCCATCTGCATCAGCAGAGGTTCCACGTACTTATATGCTTCCATGTCTCCTCCAGGCATCATACTCGGGCCGTGCAACGCACCCTCTTCGCCACCGCTTACTCCCATACCAATGAAATGAATTTTTTTCTTCCGTAACTCCTCAACCCTTCTGTTCGTATCTGTGTACAGGCTGTTTCCCGCATCTATCAGAATATCTCCTTCCGAAAGAAAAGGGAGCAAGTCTTCTATGACGGTGTCCACCGCATCTCCCGCCTTCACCATAATGAGAATCGCCCTTCGGCCCTCCAGCGCACCTGTCAGTTGCTCGTAAGAAGTGCACGGAATAAAGTTTCCTTCTTCTCCGTGATCTTTCATGAACACATCCGTTCTCTCAGCTGTCCTATTGTAAATCGCCACCGTCGCTTCGTTGCGAGCGGCATTTCGGGCGAGATTCGCACCCATTGTTCCGAGACCTATTACACCGACTTGCATAGAATTGAGGGGAGAAATTACTTCTTTTTCCGCACGAGTTCCCAGTCTTTCTGGAATTGATCCAATCCTTTATCTGTCAGAATGTGCATCGGAAGCTTCGTAAATACGGAATATGGAATCGTGCAGATATGAGCACCCAGCTGTGCCGCATCCGCAATATGGCGCGGATGTCTGGTGGAGGCAACAAGAACTTCGGTATCAAAGTTGTAGTTGTTCCATGCCTGCATAATTTCTGCGATGAGATCCATTCCGTCCTGACCAAGATCATCGATACGACCGATGAACGGACTGATGATCGTCGCCCCCGCTTTGGCTGCCAAAATCGCCTGATTCACGGAGAACACGAGAGTGGTGTTCGTACGTATTCCTTTTTTCTTGCAGTACGAGAGTGTCTTAAGGCCTTCTACGGTCATAGGAACTTTGACAACCACATGCTTATGCCAACCGCTGTATTCGTCCGCCTGTGCTTTCATACCGTCAAAATCCGTTGCCGTGACTTGCGCGCTGACATTCGGAACATGCGTGCACATGGCAAGAACAGTCTCTTTGAAGTCCTTACCCTCTTTGGCAACCAAAGAAGGATTTGTTGTAACGCCATCCAGTACGCCCCACTGCGCAATTTCCGCCACCTGCTCCACGTTCGCAGTATCTAAGAAAAGTTTCATACGTGTTGTTGGGAAAGAGGTTTCTGCAACAGATTATATGGCAACCTCTCTTTCATCTCAAATACAAGTATATTACTGTGGTAACAATTCTTACAATTCACCTCATTTCCACCATATGCACAAGTATCAAATCAGCGTTGCTGCAATTGCCGTCATTCTTATGGGTGTACTGGGTTGGCAGGCAGTAAAAAGTCCGAACGTCGTACAAGAAGATGTGCTTTTGGAGAATGTGACCGCAGAGATCTCTCTAAATGCTCGGACATTGTTTCCGGAAGAAATACTGGCATCGCAGCATCAGAAAGTTACTGTGCACATTCTTAGTGATGAATCCGGAGAGTTTCATATCGCAGGATACGAACGTGTCTTTCCTTTAGAGAAAGACACTCTTTCCACATTCGTGTTCCAGGCATACAGACAGGGGAGATTTTCATTGGAATTCCATCCGATTGGTTCCGAGACGGAGCACATGCATGATCACGAGGAAAATACTGCCAATCATGCACATGAAGATATTCACATAGGTACGCTTGTCGTAGTCCCTCGGTAATCCATGAAATTTTCACGGTACTTGTTGACGGGCGCACTCACACTCTTCTTTGCCGGTGGCAAAGCGTACGCTCACGGATTCGGGGAACGCATAGATTTGCCAATCCCCTTTACCCTCTACGCACTCGGAGCAGCTGTAACAATCGCTGTTTCTTTCATACTCATCGGCATACTTTCTGGCGACAGAAACCCTCGAAATGCTCCGCAAGTGGATCTCCTGCAGTTCAGAATCGGAAGATTCTTGTTTGCAAACAGGTCGATACGAACAGTTTTGCAACTGATTTCGCTTCTTGTTGCAATTGTTATCACTATTGCAGGATTCGTCGGAAGTCCTATTCCTTCGTACAATATCGCACCGACATTCGTGTGGATTCTTTTCGCTGTCGGCATGGTCTACGTGTCTGCATTCTTCGGAAACATCTGGCCAATCTTGCACCCCGCAGCGATCGTGTATGATGCGCTGACTTTCTTCATTCCCAAAAGAAGGAAGAAGGAGACGTGGTCCGATACCGTGAGTGCTTGGCCCGCCGTAGTGCTCTATTTTCTTTTTCGATGGGTAGAAAATGTACATCCCACACCATCCGACCCGCAGACAGTGGCACTCTTGGTCGGTATGTACCTCCTGCTGTCTTTCGTAGGGATGATTACTTTAGGCAAACAAAATTGGCTGCGATACTGTGATCCGTTCAACGTCTTTTTCCGATTCCTCTCCTTTTTTGCCATATTCAACGCAGAAGAAAAGGAGGGATCTGCACGTATTTTTCTTCGATTTCCGGGCACAGGACTATTTTCCATTCAAAAAATTCCGTTGTCAGGAATTGTATTCGAAATGCTCATGCTTTCAACCATCGCATTTGATGGCATGAAGGAAACCCCCTCGTGGAAACTGGTTCGAACCGCACCATGGCACCATTTTTCTGTTCCGGTGATCGATACGATCGGAATGCTCGTATTTTTGATGTTATTTCTCTGTACGTACTTCTGTATCGCATGGCTTATCAGCCTTTGTATTCGCCACAAGTTTTCTGTTATTCACATTGCGTCCGCCTTTGCATTCTCCATGCTGCCGATTGCGGTTGCATATGAAGTTGCTCACTTCATAAGCCTCTTTCTTCTCGACGGACAGCGGGCAGTGTATCTTTTGTCAGATCCTCTTGGATTCGGATGGAATGTATTGGGTACTGCCCGCTATGAAATTCGCTACGGAATCATCAATTTTAAAGTTCTGTGGAATTTTCAGGTTCTGCTCATTGTTTTGGGACACATCGTCGGTGTATATGTTGCCCATATCAGAGCTCTTCATATTCTCGAAAACAGAAGAATTGCCATCCGCAGCCAGTATCCCATGCTGCTCCTTATGGTGTGCTACACCATGTTCAGTTTATGGGTTATTGCTCAGCCCATAATAGGAAGCTAAGTACTGCCTTTGTACACTTTGAAATTATGCAATTGCTTTGTTGGCAGATTTCTATGAAATACGCATACTATACTTCATGCATCATTCAAAACTTTCATTATGAAACACCTCAACATCTTCTGCATAAGCCTGCTTGCCTTCCTTGGACTTATGAGAGCATCGCAAGCGCAAGCAATGGTGGAGATAAAAAAATACAATGCCGGAACAGAGCTGACGGGAAGTGTGTCTCCGTGCTTGGAAATGCCCGAGTGGCAGGACCGTATAGAGTGTTTCTCCAATCTGTGTGAACCGAGCTATGCGTGTGCGGAAGTATTGGTGTTGGAAGCAACGCAGTACCACGGACCTGTTGCCGGATTACGAACACTCGATGACCTTCTCGTTGAGCCAAATATTTTCAGTATGGCAACGGACGGTCATGAATTTGCACACATCGTTGGAAGAACTCAGGCAAAAGTTAAAGGTGTAAATGGTGATTCATTTCTTGAATGCCCGGACGACTACCTCTACGGCTGTCCGCACGGCTTCTTTGAGCAAGCATTGGGAGACTCGGAAGGAGATACCGTGTCCGTTTCCACTCAAATTTGTGAGGGGGTGGAAACACATCCCGTGCAACGAAGCAGATTCTACTGCTATCACGGTGTCGGTCATGGAATACTTATGGCAAAACAGAATGATATCTATGAAACCGTTCGCCTTTGTGACGGACTTCCGTACCCCAATGCAATGAGAGGATGCTGGCAAGGAGCATTCATGGAAAATATCAATGCGGCAATAACAGGCCAAGACCGTGAAAGTGTTTTCAGCGATAAAGATCCTCTGAGACCGTGTAATAACTTTCCCGTAAAAAAACAGTGGGAATGCTACGAAAACCATTCGGCGTACCTCATGAAGTTTTTTGACAACGACATCGTACAAAGTGCGAGGTCTTGCTTAAAAGCCCACAAAGATACCATGCCAGCATGTATTTTGAGCTTGGCTCAATTCGCCACCAATCCCGGTTGGCAAGAAGTTATTCTGGGGAAGAATCCTGAATTTGGTGGACAGGGAAGTTTTCTGAAAAACGCTGTGCACATCTGCAATCAGTTCCCAAAGGAAACACAACATCAATGCCATATGTCTGCCATGAATAACGCACTGAATTACGACCAGTACGGCCAAGCAGTTGGGTACTGCTCTCTGCTGCCGGAAGAAAATCAGTTACAGCGGGACTGCTTCCAGCGTCTTGGTAACGAACTGATTTGGCGCGGAAAATCTGCGGAAGAAGTTGCTGAACTCTGCATAGGAACTCCCGATAAATATGTAGCGAATTGCACGACCTACGGAGAGGTGAAAGTATTTGCACCGCCAAAGCTGGCAGACGATGAATTCGCATGGATAGATGACGGCAAACATTTAGATTTGGAGTCAGATGAAGGAGAGAAGAAAGGAATACTGGTTTCGATAAAAAAAATATTGTTATGGCCGTTTGGAATCTTTAAAAAATCAGATGACACGAAGTCTCCCCTCACGCAGACTGAAACCACCGTTGTCACCGATGCTTCAAAACAAAGTTTTGTCAGTACTCAAGTGATTCGTTTACAGAATAAACAGTTTGTGCCGAATGAAGTCACCATAAATGTTGGAGAAACCGTGACATGGGTAAACGACGGCGAAGATTTCTTCTGGCCTGCTTCGGATGTGCACCCCACACATGAGCTTCTTTCTGCATTTGATGCCAAAAAACCTCTCAAGCCTGAAAAAGCATATTCGTATACCTTTACGAAGCCGGGTTCATGGACTTTCCACGACCATCTCAATCCTGCTTCAATAGGTGTTGTACATGTAAAATAGCGCCTACTGTACATCTTGAAAATTAGGCAATCGGAATATTCAAGAGTCGTCGTTAGGATGCGCGCTAGTGAAGTACTGGAATATCTTCTTCGGCACCGTTGCAGCGACCATCACTATTTTCATGGTGATACCGAGCGTTTTCGGTTTGCAGAGCCTCACACAATGGGGAGGAATGTACACGGACGGCTGGTGTTCCATTACAACGTTGGTAGAACCTGCCGGTCCGGATGCTCCGCCAATTGCTCCCGAATATTCGGAAGAAGTCATACAACTTCCCACCACCCGCATCGTATTTTCGGCCCCCATGAACACTGTCGATATGTGCTATGCATGGGCGCAAAGCTGGTGCGGTGTTCTTCGAAGAGACGGTCAGGCACGTGTGTACTCAGCTCGACCGCTGTACAGAGGAGAATACCCTTTCAGAGATTTGAACGTTTGTGACGCTCCTCCTATTTCTCCACCATGGTACTACCAAGAATAACCCAGGCTATTTCTCGGCATTTTCAACCTGAGCGCGGAGCGTGGGTACAGGTGTCACAGGCATTCACGGGACTGTTCTTCATGTCCGCAGGTTCATGGAAACTCTACAATTACTTCCTGACAGGCGACCAGTCCATGTACCACCACATGCAGTACTGGTTGGATAAAGGATGGCCACCTTGGTGGTACGGATGGTTTATGAAAAATGCAGTCATGTTTCACGATACGACTTTTGCCATTCTTGTCGTACTGCTCCAGTTCGTACCCGGATTTATGATTCTTATGAATATAAAAGCCAGAGTTGCCGCTTTCTTTCTTCTGTTCTTACAGTGCTTGGTGTTCCTCGGCGTATTCGGTCACACCAATTTCAATGAATTTGTCGGACTCTCAATCTGGATGGCGCTGTTCTATGTCCTGAAACCTGCAAACCCTGCAGATATGGATACAAGAGTCTGGTGGCTCTTGAAAATATTGTTCCTCATTCCGGCGGGACTCTTTCTGTACAATCGCTGGAATTACGACGATCCGTGGCTCAGAGGATTTCTCTACCAAAAAGAGCAGCTGACGAAGGATGTTATGTCCAGCCACATTTATGTCAAGCTCGCTCTCATGTGGCTCATACAGTTTAAAGTTGTCATGTGGCTATGGATAGCCAAGTGGTGGATTCGTGTTTTCTTGGCATGCATGCTTCTTGTGCCGAAATATTCGGTGAAAGCGGGAGCCATACTGCTTACCTTGCATGTATTTCAAGTTATCATTTGGCTCAACGGAACAACCGGACAGGGAACACTGTGGGTTGTGGGCATGTTTATGTTCGTCACAATGGATCATTACATGCACTACTATCACAAGGAGAAATATGAAGGTAAAATTGGCACTCAATGGAAAAAACGATGTCAAAATCTCTGCGCTCGTTTGCGACCCTCTTCGTAATTGTTTATGGTCTTACGCTCGCCGTTTCCCTGCAGCGAAAGAAGCCAGAGGTAGTATTCAACACTCCTCCCGAAGCACAAACTCAAACGAACCGTACCCGACAATACGATGCCGAACCCTTGCCTTCCGGTGTGCTCATTGAAGTTCCGTTCACTTCACAAGCTCCGTTTGCAGACTGGGGAGATCCGTACCAGGAAGCATGCGAAGAAGCATCTCTGATTATGGTACATGCGTTTCTGGAAGGAGAGTCGCTCACGCAGGAAGAAGCAGATCTGCGAATTCGTACTCTTACAAATTGGGAAAAAGAACACGGATACCCGGAAGACATTTCGCTGGAAGATGTGGCAAAGGTTGCCCGCACCTACTACGGGTACGACTCGATAATTCACGAAAATCCTTCTGTGGAAGACATGCAATCTCTGCTCTCACAGGGAACGCCCGTCATCGTCCCTGCGGCAGGCAGAGAACTGGGTAACCCCTACTTCAGCGGAGAAGGCCCCTGGTACCACATGCTGGTATTACGCGGTTACGACAAGCACTCTTTCATAACCAACGACCCCGGTACACGGAGAGGAGAAGGGTACAAATACCGATACGACACATTGATTGGAGCCATCCATGACTGGACAGGTATCAAAGAAGACATTACTTCTGGTTCACCAAAAGTACTGATAATCAAAAAAAATAGGTAATTATCCCCTCAAGGCCAGTTGCATACATTGTGTCACGGTGAGCCCGTCGAACCGCGGCACAATTTGACATCCTTCGACGAGCTCAGGATGACAAATTAAATGTACCGGTCTTAAAGGGATAGTCACAAAAAAATAACTCAGTAGAGCATTCCTCCCAGCGGAGCATTGGCATTCGGTTCCAGCAGTAACGGCTCGCCCTGTGCATCGGGCACTCCGAGCGTAAGTACTTCGGAGAGAAACGGCCCCACCTGACGAGGAGGAATGTTCACCAGTGCGAGCACTCGTTTTCCAATAAGTTCCTCTCTGGAGTAATTGGCCGTCAGTTGTGCCGAAGATTTCTTCTCGCCTATGTCATCTCCGAAAAAAACCGTAAGTTTATAAGCGGGAACTCTCGCCTCCGGAAAATCCTCCGCATTGCGAATTTCTCCCACACAAATTTCAACCTTCTGAAAATCCGTGAACTCAGCCATCTGTACTAGCCTGCCACCAACATGAGCAGCGATAACAGAACAATGGCAGAAATATTTATACTGACGAGAGGAGACTTGGCTTGAGCTTTTCTCATACGATAAATGGGGTAGGAACGTATGGTACTTCCCTATCTTTTCGGTGCAAGAAGGCACACTTGCAGGGTATGAAAATTGCACTCTTGTATGGACTCTCTTTACCTCTGCTCCGCAGACACTTACACTTGTTCCAAGCATTTTTTCCCACTCATTCATGGCTTCGCATCGACCGGAACCCTCCGCACTTATAGGGAAAGACAACACCGTTGTTCCCATGTCTTGTCAACGAATTATGGAAACATCGGACCACGGAGAAATGTTCTGGGTGGGACCCGACGAATCCGTGGCACTGAATGACGACGAAAGGGAGCAATACGAATTGGCTCATACCATTCTTATGCACTTGGCGGTGCAAGCGCCGCTCAAGCATGCATCAGGCCATCCGGGTGGGCCTCTCTCTGCTTTTACGCCTTCGTATTTCGTATACGCATTGCGAAATCCCGCAATAGACCAGCCGCTGCGCATGAGTCCCGGCCACCTTTCTTTACTGGGGTTCGGGCTTCAATATCTTTTCGGAAGAGACAAAGGAAATATGAACCTGTCTTCACCGCAAAACATCATAGATTCCTTTCGAACACCAAACGGACTTCCCGGGCACATAGAAGCGGGATTGGGAGACATACCGTTTGGCACGGGGCCACTCGGTAAAGGAGTAAGCAATGCACTCGGCGCCGCATTCGGATTACAGTATCAGAAGAAAAAAGGCATTGTGGATGTACTGCTGGCAGACGGTGACAGTCAGGAAGGGCAAGTGCAGGAAGCATTTCGTCTCGCTGCACACCTCAAGCTCGATAATCTTATCGTACACGGAGATTTTAATGATATTCAGCTTTCAGGTATGCCCACGCAAACCGTTGCCGCCGATTTTGCTTCCATTGCGGCAGCATCGGGCTGGAATGTAATAGAAGTGCAAAACGGGAACGATCCTGCGCAAGCAAAAGCAGCCATGCAAAAAGCAGATTCGCTTCTTGGTAAAGGAAAACCTATTTTCATCTGCTACTACACCACCATGGGGTACGGCATTGAACTTATGGAAAAAGGAAGCAATACAGGTTCGAAGAATTTTCACGGTGCCCCACTCTCCGAAAAAGAAGCGGAAGAAGCACTGCAAAACCTTCCCCCTCTCGAAGAAGCGGTGCTCTCATACGAAAAATTTTATGCACGGGAGAAATCTCGATTTGAAGCGGAGCATACGGAAACAGATATTGCTCTTTCATTCGATGTAACGTCATTGTCGGAATACACACGAACAATTACGACGGAAAAAGGGGCGGCCAGAAAAGACTTTGGTGCCGTGCACCTACTGAATCTTATGAAGTCGGATGCAAGGATAATGGTTCTGCATGCAGACCTGTCGGGATCCGGCGGTTTCGGAGAAGTGGAAAAAGAATATCCAACCAGGTGTATAAATGTGGGAGTCGCCGAAGCAAATATGTACATGATGGCGGCAGGGATGCGCCAAACAGGTCTGCTCCCGGTTACGTACACGTTCGCCGCATTCGGAACAAACGAAGCGAGAGCCAACGCAAGACTCATAGACGTAAACTGTGGACACACCAGATGCGGCGTAGTGCACGACTGCACCCACGCGGGGCTCTCCGTGGGAGAAGACGGAGAAACGCATCAAGAAAGGCACTACTTAAATATTCCATTCGACCACACGCAAGTCTGGATGTCCGCCGATAGCAACCAAGCAGGTGCCATGGCGGAACGCTCCATGCAACTGATAGCCGAAGGGCATCAGAGTGTGTACACGTTCTTTCCACGGGACGGTCATGAGCAGCTCCTTTCTCCCGATGGCTCGCCTACCTACGGGCCGGATTATATTTTCGATGGCAAGGCGGATCTCATTCGCGGAAACGGAGACACCACAGACCAAGCCACAGTCATAGCGACTGGCATACCCGTGCACTCCGCTTTGGCAGCTGCGGAAGCACTTCGGCAAGAGCTTCAGCCCGTTGCCGTTCGTGTATTACATGTGTCGTGCATTCGCCCCATAGACAGTGCCGCAATTATTCAAGCAGCTATGGAAACAGGGCATCTCTTGGTGGTGGAAGACCACAGCAGCGAAGGGGGTCTGGCGACACAGGTAGCAGATATTATCGCAGACTTCTCGTTGCCATGCTCACTGCGAAGATTGGGTGTGAATCATTACTTCCCTTCCGCCCCCGCCAAAGACCTCTACCTCATGGCAGGAATAGACGCAGAAAGCATCGCACAAGCAATACAGGATGAAGTGCGTGCGGAAGTATGCGGCGGAGAAGATGCATTCGTAACCGCAATGTATGAAATGGTACATAATTTGAGATACAGCAGATTTGCAAAAACTGCACAGCCCTTTGTAACAAAAGTTCTTACGGAGAAAGGATACCTGCAGTCTTTACGCAATTACTGGGAAGAAAAAGAGTGCCCAAAAGAGGAGATGCCTTCGAACGATACATTGCTGGCAAAACTAAAGGAGGCTTCGTAGGAACTACTCGAAAAGGTCTGTGTCGGGGTACTGTGCTACCCATGCAAACCAGAATGTATGAAGCGGAAGAAGTTCTTCCTTCTTCTCCGTACCGGGAAAGAACCGGGTAAATCGTACGCGTTCTGTCTGCGCATCGTACTGTATGAGAATCGGCACCGATCCGATGGTATCTTGCAGGCGACCTTCGTCTTGCACCGCATCTTGCGTGTACGCCTTGGCCATACCGTCCACAACCACTCCGTAGACAATGCGCTTACTTCGCAGTCTTTCATCCACAACGTCTACGGGGAACAAGAGAGACTCGGCTTCGTCGTACCCTTCATACGGATCCAAATCATACCTTCGAACGAAGCCGGTATCCGTACTCAGCACTTTTGCATGGGGCCACGACTCTTTCACCGTGGAAAGGGATACAATTTCACTCTTCACTCTCGTCAGCTTCTCGCCTGTAAGCGGACCCACCACAGCTTCGCCGCGAATTTGATTCCAGAAGGTCTGAGTCTTTCTGTCGTACAGAAGAAGATTGCTCTGGTACAGAAGCCCTGTGACACCGAACGTATCTTCACCGTTGCTTGTAGTACGCTCGTAGACTACCGCTGCCGCACAGAGAGGACAGTACGTCACGGCAATCGGTACGCCACCGACGGTATCGTTTACGACCTCATGCCAGTTGAGTATGGCGAAGGGGTAAAACCGTGCATCACCGTCTATGGAAACGAAGAGACCTCGCAAGGAATCCAGTTCCGTGGTTGCCAAACTTGCATCGACAAACGTGGGAGAGTCTATGGCAGGCACTTCATCTTTTTGCGGACCGCCGAACACGATGGCATCGAGAGGAATACTGTGACGAACGGAGTCTTTAAACCACAGAGTAAGAGGTCCTGTAACGGGCGACGTTTCACTATCGGGTTCTTCCACGGAATCTTCCACGTGAGGTGACGACGAGACCGAACGGATTTCTTCGACCCACTGCAGTAACTCCTCACTCGTAAACGGACCGTCTTTGCGGTGAAGCTCATTTCCCTCCGCATCCAACACGAATGTGGTAGGTTGCGTAAACACGCCGAATTGCTTTTTAAGCTCCTCAGCGGGATCCAAAAGACTTACAAACGTATACCCACCCTCTTCGACATACGCTCTGGCAACCGCCTGATCTTCCTGCAGGTTTACTCCGACAACGGCTATGTCTTCAAATTGATTGGATACCGCTTGGAGCTGCGGCATTTCTTCTTTGCAAAAACTGCACCAACTTGCCCAGAAGTTTATAATTGCAGGCTTACCCCTTGTCAGCTCTTGCAAAGAAATTTGCTGTCCCTCAAGGGTTGTTACCAGTCCTTCTTGCACATTGCTGCCCGCAGAACATGCGACCAGAAGAAGTGCCATGCAAGGAAGAAGTCTTCGCATGGGGCTATGGTAGAGCAAACACATGAAAAATCGATATTGATTGCATGGCAAGAAGTGCGAGAGATCACAATTAGACTCTTAAAGTCGGCCACAAAGCTTACTCCGTAGAGCAGATTCATATTTTCTCACAAATACGGGCTTATCGAACCGCTCACATTGTGTACAATGCGCGCGGAGAGATGGCAGAGTGGTCGATCGCGACGGTCTTGAAAACCGTTAGACCTGCAAGGGTCTCGGGGGTTCGAATCCCCCTCTCTCCGCCACCCGTCTTCGTTCGCCTTTGGCGAACTACGCCGTGGTGGCTCATAAACTATTACAGGGTGTCGCGGCGTAGTTTGACGACTGTCAAACGAAGCCGGACAATCTACAATACCATCTCAATATTTCAAGGGGAGGTGAGCCATTGCGATCCCGGTACACTACAAACCAAGACCACATGCAGATGGAAGCGAGCCATAGAGGAACGTTGAATTCGAGCTGAAGACGAGTGCATAGCAGGTATGTGCCACGCGTTCGGCAAGTTGAATTATGAAGTATTCTTCAAAGAAGAGGACTCTTTATGTTTCTAAGAGTCGGATTTGTAACCTGCGTATACCGTTGCGTTGTTCTGATATTCCGATGCCCAAGTAATTCCTGTACGTACCGTACGTCCGTGCCATTTTCAAGGAGGTGTGTCGCAAAACTATGGCGCAAGCTGTGAAAGGTCGCATTTTTTCTTATAGCTGCTTTTTGTAAGGCATTCTCAAATATTTTTTGCGCCGAACGTGTGGTCAGCTTTCCTCCGCGCTCGCTTGCAAACACAATGTCATTCATTGTTTTGCCACTCATATGCGAGCGCAAGTCATCCACAAGTTTTACGGATACGACACTGATACGATCCTTTTTTCCTTTCGCCTGTTTGATGTGAATTGTCAGTTCATCAAGATCAATATCTTGTACGCGAAGAGCTATCACTTCACTCACACGCAGACCGGCACCGTATGAAATGTCAAGAAGCAACTTATGCTTAGGATTCCGCACCGCACCGAGAAGATCTTGAATCTCACTTCGGGAAAGAACAACCGGCAGTTTGTGCCCCGTCTTCGCCACCCGTATATCAATCTTTTTCTCAGATTGTACAACGTGACGGTAAAAGAACTTCATGGCATTTAAAAACAGATTTCTACTCTCCGCAGACATTCCTTTTTGCTCACAGAAAAACAAGAAGTCACGAATATTGTTTTGATCCATTATTTCAACATCTTTTTTTCGAAATCTGAAGTATTCACGAAGCCCGTACAGATAGCTCTTCGTAGTTTTAGGGCTATAGCCACGAATGGAGAGCTCGCGTTCTGTTTGTTCCAAATACTTTTGCATACATGTGGAAGCAACTGAATATAGTGATAGTTATCGTAAGATAATCTAAAATTTATTCGTATACTATGCAAATAGTAATTGTATTACGAATACATTTCGTATATAAACGAGTTATGTAACATAAATTTTTTACCTTCTTCCGGCGGCACCGATTCCGCTTACGTTCTTTTCGCCCCCCAACGAGGGATGTTTGTTGTTTTAAAGAGGAAGTTCTTTTTATTAGGGGAATGTGTGTGTTTTTGTGTGCTGTGTCAAAACTGTATATTTCAATAGTTTTTGGTACAATGCAGTAAATTTACTCTATGTCTCAAATACTCCTTCAAACACTTGGCTTTAAACCTAAAGAAGGAGCAATAAATACTTTTTGTAAGAAATATTCATCTTGTACAATAGAAGTTGATCTTGAAAACAAAACCATTAATTATGGTGGAATCATCACGTTTAATGACACAAAGAAAACAATACAGAAAATTACAAAGCCAGAAGACTTTGTTGTACTTGAATGTACTAACCGTCTTTTAGAGAAAGGATATAAACCAAGTGATATTGTTTTGGAAAAAGTTTATCCAACTGGGCATGGTACAAGCGGAAGGCTGGATATATTAGTAAGAAAAAACGAGAAAGCATTTCTAATGATTGAATGTAAAACGTGGGGCAAAGAATTTGATAGAGAATTTCAAAAAATTCAAAAGGACGGTGGGCAGTTATTTACCTATTTTCAACAAGACCGTGATGCGGAATATTTGGCGCTCTATGCTTCAAAAATTGAGAATGAAATTGAGTATAGAAATGAAATAGTAAAAATTGAAGAATCGTACAGGGAAACCAGTAATGTGAAAGATTTTCATGATAGATGGAGCAAATTTACAAAACAAAATGGGGTTTTTGATGGCTGGGTAAATTCTTATGAATTTAAAGGCAAGGCACTAACACTGTCTCAACTCAAACCGATTACCCAAGAAGATAGTAGTTTTATTTTTAATCGCTTTTTAGAAATACTGCGTCACAATGTGGTTTCAGATAAACCGAACGCTTTTAATAAAATCTTCACGCTCTTTCTTTGTAAAATAATTGATGAAAATAGAAAACCAGATGATGAGCTTGAATTCCAATGGCTTGAAGGAGTTGATGATGACGTTAGTTTTCAAAAAAGACTTACAGATTTGTATAAAAAAGGAATGCTGGAACTCCTATCAAAAGAAGTTACCGATTTAAGCGATGATGAATTTAACCGTAAATTTAGCGGAATAGATGAAAACGTGCGCAATGAAATACTAAAAGAATTTACCGCAATCCGTTTGCAGAAAAACAATGAATTTGCGATCAAAGAAGTTTTTAATAAAGAAACATTTACCGAAAATGCAAAAGTCCTTAAAGAAATTGTCGAATTGCTGCAAGAATTCAAAATTAGATATACAGAAAAGCAGCAATATTTAAGTGATTTCTTTGAACTACTCTTAACAACAGGATTAAAGCAGGAATCTGGACAATTTTTCACTCCTGTACCAATAGCTCGCTTTATTTGTCGTAGCATTCCGCTGAAAAGAATTGTGCAAGAAAAATTAAAAGCAGGAAATGCTAATGACCTTGTCCCCACAATTATTGATTATGCCGCAGGTAGTGGACATTTTTTGACTGAATCAATGGATGAGATTCAGAAAATTATTGATCAAATCGATGAAGAAAAACTACTACCACAGGTAAAGAGAAAAATAAAAAGCTGGAAGGAAGATCAATTTGATTGGGCATATGATTACATTTACGGAATTGAAAAAGATTATCGTCTAGTTAAAACTGCAAAGGTTGGATGCTATCTTCATGGTGATGGGCTTGCTAAGGTAATTCATGGTGATGGGCTAGATAACTTTGAAAATTCAAAGGAGTACAAAGACAAATTAAAGTTCGCAGATAAGGATTTTAATCAGGATAACAAGCAGTTTGATTTGGTAATTTCTAATCCTCCATATTCTGTTTCAGCATTTAAGGCAAATCTCAAAAAAGAATACGCCGAGGAAGATTTCGATCTTTACCATCGACTTACTGACCAAAGCTCCGAAATAGAATGTTTGTTTATAGAAAGAACAAAGCAACTTCTCAAAGATGGTGGTATTGCTGCTATAATTTTGCCTTCCAGTATTTTGAGCAATACAGGAATCTATACTCAAGCAAGAGAGATTGTTTTGAAATATTTTGAAATCATTGCCATTACCGAACTAGGCTCAAATACATTTATGGCTACAGGAACTAATACTGTTACTGTATTTTTACGGAAAAGAAATAATTATGAATGGCAAAACATCGATTCTTCCGTACAAAAATTCTTTAAGAACCCAAGAGATATAACTGTAAGTGGTATTGAAAAAGCGTTTTCAAAATATGTAACTTATGTTTGGGAGGGATTAACTTTCGAAGACTACAAAACGTTATGTGAGAAACAACCAAACGAGGCAATTAAAAACCATGAAATTTTCATAGAATATGTCAAAAAAATAAAATCGAAGGATGAGTTTGATTTACAAAATAGAATAATTGAAATTGAAAAAGATAAATTACTTTATTTTATTTTGGCATATCCACAAAAAATAGTCTTAGTAAAATCAGGTGAAAAGAAAACTGAAAAAAACTTTTTAGGTTATGAATTCAGTAATCGACGAGGAAACGAAGGAATACACTCAATCCAACGGGGAAAGAGTATTGATTCCTGTACACAGCTTTTTGACCCAAATTCACAAGAAAATCTAAAGAAAGCAAGTACCTATATTTTTCAAGCATTTAATGGAAATTATAAATCAAAGATTGATGAGTCACTCAGTAGCCATATTTCAAGAATTGATCTTATAGATACGCTTATTTTGGATAGGGCAGATTTCGATAAAACAATTTCATTAAATGTAAAAAAAAAGATAAAAATTGAAAGCAAATGGGATATTGTAACATTAAGCAACGTAATCGAGATTATTGGAGGCGGCACACCAAGTACCAGCAATCCCGAATATTGGGATGGTAACATTCCATGGCTTTCTGTTGTAGATTTTAATAATGACAAAAGATGGGTTGAAACAACTGAAAAAGCTATCACAGAAAAAGGTTTAAAAAACAGCAGTACAAAGTACTTAAATACTGGCGATATTATCATATCGGCAAGAGGAACGGTTGGCGCAATGGCACAGCTAAAAAGACCAATGACTTTTAATCAGTCATGTTATGGATTGAGAGGGAAAAAAGGACTACATAATGCATATTTATTTTACGTTCTCAAGTCTCAAATACAGCAATTACAAGATGCATCTTACGGTACAATTTTTGGTGCTATAACAACAAAGACATTTGATGAAATCAAAATACCCCTTCCCCCTATAGATGTTCAAAAAACAATCGTAAAAGAAATGGAAGCCTTAGAAAATGAGGAAATAAAAAATGAAATAGAAATTGAACAACTTCAAAGCTCATTTTCCTCTACCATATCAACAAAAGCGAAGCATGAGAGGCTAGAAAATATCGCCATCATGCTTAAAAGAGGTAAATCGCCAATTTATGGTAACTCAGAAGTACAAATCATCAAATCAGGACAAGCTCGTGGATTTAAAAAATTTGATTTTTCAGAAAAACACTATGTTAGTGATGATTTTGTTTTGGATGAAAGAAAATTACAAAAAGGAGACATATTAATAAACTCATCAGGTGTAGGAACTGCTGGAAGAGTGACACTCTTTGATTTAGACGGTGATTTTGTTGTTGATAGTCATATTTCCATACTCAGATTAGATAAACAAAAAGCATTACCCGATTTTGTTTTATACGCACTTGCAGATATTGGGTTTAAAGCCATTGAAGCAATGGCAAAAGGACAAAGTGGTCAGATTGAGCTTTCATTGACAACAATTCAAAACATTAAGATTCCTCTTCCTCCTGTTCACGAACAGGAAAAGATAGTTGCTAAAATGCAAAAAGTTGAAACACAAATTACAAAGCATGAAGAAAAACTCTCGGAAATTCCCCAACGCAAAGAAGATGTTCTAAAAAAATATTTAAATAAGTAATAATGGGCTCTGGGCATTCACCCCTAACCCCTCTGCCCGTCGCCCAAACGAGCCCTGTTTGTTGTTTTCCCACCCCGAAAAGAACGTAAGCTTCAGGTGCCTTGGAATACGGTAAAAAATTGACGTTACATAACAGCGGTTGTGCGGTTCGTCGGCGGTGCTTTTAGAATAGGATGGATGCACCGCCTCCTCTCCCATATTTTGCGGCTGTGCGTCGCTTCGCTCCATTATACAGCCACAAAACATCGCACAACCGCAAACGTTGTCGGACATAACTTTTCTCCCTTGTTTCTTCGTTCCGCTTCGCTTTTTATTTTTGCGTCCCCCCTTGTTTTTGTGGGATGTTTATTGTGTGTGTTTGGGTGTACGATTGTACACTACAATATATTTCAGATCCATGCATTACGAATTTTTTGGCTAATTTTCATTTTTGACCTATTCTCTCAGCACTTCTACATTTCATATGTACAATAACGCCGTCGCACAAAAAATTGCTCAGCAATACAGGCAGAAACCTCTTACTGACTTTATCAGCGTAAATGCAGATACTGATTTAGAAACTCTCAATTTAAACTGGAGGGAAAAGGATTTGCCAGAATTTACACGGACTAAGCACGTCCATAGACTTCATCCTTATCTGGGGAAGTTCATTCCACAACTCGTAGAAATATTTTTACGGAAGTTCCAGCCAAAGCTTGTTTATGATCCCTTTTGTGGATCTGGAACTACGCTCGTTGAAGCAAGTACATTAGGCATTGATTGCCTTGGAACCGACATCTCTGCATTCAATGTCTTGCTCACAAAGACCAAAACAGCAAAATACGATATTGATATATTGGAATGTGATATCTATGGCATCCTTGACCGTCTGAAAAAGTACAAAACAAAGTACTCAGATGACGCAAAAGTGAAAACCGTTTTATCTACAAACAATCAATATCTCAAAGACTGGTTCGCTGATCAGGCGCGTAGTGAGCTTTTGTGTTTCTTAAAAATGATAAAGGATTATCACTATCAAGACTTGTTTAAAATTATTCTTTCTCGTTCAGCCCGATCAGCCAGACTCGTAACACACTTTGATCTCGATTTTCCAAAAAAACCTCAGACGGAGCCATATGAATGTTACAAGCATGGAAGAACTTGCTCTCCTGTCCAAGAAGCATATAAGTTTTTGAATCGTTATTCCCTTGATACTCTTGAGAGAGTGAAGGAATACTCCGGTCTGAGAAAGAATGTTGATGTCCAAGTTTTCCACGATGACTCAAGGAATGTTGATCTACCAAAGAATATAGATATGGTCTTTACCTCGCCTCCATACGTTGGCCTCATTGACTACCATGAACAGCACAAATACGCCTACGAACTTCTTGGACTTAAGAACAACGAAACCAGAGAAATTGGTGCAGCTAAAAATGGTCAGTCAGTTAATGCAAAACAAAGATATATTGAGGGAATTAATGAAGTATTCCTTCATACCAGAGATTGCATGACTCATGATGGAATCATGGCTATTGTCGTTCATGACACATGCAATCTTTATGACCCAGAAAAGGTAGGTTTCAGATCCATTGGTCGTGTTGAAAGGCATGTTAATAGGCGCACCGGCAGAAGAAGTGGTGCATTCTATGAAAGTATTCTTCTTTGGCAAAAAGCATAATGGACTCCACGGTACGCAGCAAAATCAAAGGCTTTCTCGAGGGATTCATTCAAGGAATGATTTCGGAAAAAACAATAAATAGCTTTGACCCTAAAAAGTTACGACCACCAAGAACATGCTCAACCAAGGGTGATCTCAAACCATTTCACGAATCCTTGTTGCCTGATGGTCTGTTGACAATCACTGAATTCGAAAGATCATTTTCAACAAAGCTTGGAACGACCTTTGAAGAATGTGCGAGAATCATTGCCTTAAATCATCACAAACACGCTGAGCGAGGTCATATTGTAAATGGCATTGTATCCAATGCCGCAGTAAAAAAGATTGAGTCAGTCATAAATATTATCGGTTCTGGTGGCATGAAGGGGAAATATCCCGACTATGTAAATGAAGTAATCTCACTTGCTAACTCTGGCAAAGGCTCTGAAAGGAAAAGGATTGCTGACCTCTATATTCAAACAAAAAAGGGAGAGGAATTCTTTTTTGAAATCAAAAGCCCTAAGCCAAACAAAGGCCAATGTCTTGAAGCCACAGATCGCCTGCTACAAATACATGCAATGACCCACGACAAGTATCCTAAAGTACGTGCTTTGTATGCAATGGCCTACAATCCATATGGATTGGTTAAGGCAACCTACAAACACAGCTTTGTTGTGAATTACATGGATGTTGAAAATGAGGTGCTGATTGGTAAAGAATTCTGGGATATTGTGGGTGGCCCAGGAACTTATGAAGAAATACTCGACATTTACCAGGAGGTTGGACGAGAGAAGGGGCCCGATATGCTCGATCAGCTTGCCATGGGCTATTAACTAACGTCTTTATATTATGTCTAATGTCATAAAAAAACTCACCGATCTAAACAATCCTGAATCATTCGTTCAGATAGATATTGTTAAGGGCTATAAATACATTGATCGCGCCGGTGAGATAGTAAATTTGTACCATTCCAACGATCAGCCTCCAGCAAGTTTCACTATGGGGCTAGAGGGATTACTAATACCAAAACCAATAAGCGATATCGATATTGGATGTTTCTCAGAGTAGGCGCATTGGGTGGAGAAATTATTTTATTTATGACTTCTCGCAGGAAAGTAAGTCCAAAGACTACTTTGATAATCTTTGTTATTTTTCAAAACATAAAGGATATTTTTCAAAATCAGAAACCTCATTTGAGCTTGAAAACGAATTGAAAGCCACTTTAAGAATTCAGCAGGTAACAAAAAAGTCAGATGAAACTAAGGGGGTGCTTTTTGATATCGACGTTTACAAGGAAGGTAAGTACGAGATATCTACATTAAGTAGCCAATTAAAAGATATTGTAGATTATTTGAGAAAAGATGAAGGTTTTCTGGCTCTAGTCAATTCTACATTCTCAAAAAATGTTTAAGGAAGTAATCAAAAAAATCGAGCTCCAATCCATATTAGTACTGTTTTGTACCTTATTTTTTGGGTATCTTATGCTTCGCATTAATAATAGTCTCAGCACCCCTGCGGGAATTCTTGGTTCAATCTCTATTGCATTTGGTATTCTTTACACTTTTGGATCTTTCTTCTCAAATCAAATAAAAGAAAGTTACAAAGATGTAATCTCAGAATATAAATCTACAATTACTGATCTTAGATCGAGCTCCAAATTTATTAGTGACAGCTACAAAGAAGCAATCACAAAAGGCTCTTCTGAAAAAATGATTGGTGATTATCAAACTTCTGAACTTGATAATGAGACAACATATCAAGCATAATTTATTGTTTATGTTCTGTTTGTTGTTTCCCCTCCCCGCAAAAATAAAAAGCTACACTAAGAACTACAAAACTCGGTCGAAAAGTGACGATCCGACAACAGCGGCTGTACGGTTCGGGGCAGCTCCATTTTGAATTGGAATGGAGGTCGCTGCCCTCACCCAAACTGGCGGGCTGTCCCGCTTCGCGGATATTGTACAGCCCGCCAGCTTCGCACACCCGCGAACGTTATGTAACATAAATTTTATTTTTGCCTTACTTGCTATAAACTGCATTTATAATCAAAAAACTATGAGAGGAAGAACAATAAATATTTTTATTCCAGACGGCAATCCTAGAAGTATCAAAGCTTGTGATATCAAGGATTCAATAGTTAAGGCCATTTTTGTCCCTCGCAGTAAAATCGAAGATATTTACAAAAGGCCAGATGTCCAAGAACCAGGGTTATATTTCCTTTTTGGATCAGAAGATGAAATCGGAAAGCCAAGGGTTTACGTCGGCGAAGCTGAAAATCTCCTAACTCGTCTCAAACAACACAACGCAGGTAAAGATTTTTGGAATACTGCAATTTGCTTTGTTTCTGAAAAGCACAACATCAATAAAGCTCATATCAAATTCCTAGAAAGTCATTGCTGTGAACAGGCAAAGCAAATTGGCAAATGTATCCTCGAAAATAACACTTCGCCGACTCAATCATCACTCACCGAGCAGGATGTAGACTTCGTCTTAAGTTTTTTTGATGATCTAAAAATTCTTATAGCAACCCTTGGATTTCCGATATTTGAAGAATCCAAAAAGGAAAAACAGAACACCATTTTCTGCTCAGGGAAAGAAGCTTCCGCACAAGGCGAGTATGTAGAGGATGGATTAATAGTATTTGCTGGTTCGATAGCCCAGCCTGATGAAACAAACACTATTAGCCCTGGTGTTTCCAATACTCGCAAAGCTCTTTTGGAAAAAGAAATTTTGAAAGCAGAAAATGACGTTCTTGTGTTCAAGGAAAACTATACATTCAATTCACCGAGTACTGCTGCGGCTGTAATTCTTGGACGTAGAGCAAATGGCTGGATTGAGTGGAAGGACAAAAATGGCCAAACATTAACTGATAAATATAGGCAAAAATAAAACATCACTTAACACGGCATATACGGCTACACTCCCACTTGTCGTTTCGCCCATATTGCTTTGCTCGCTTAGGCGGTGAGTAAATTATACCGCCACGCTCGCTCGCAATATCGTATACGTGCAAACGTTAGCCGAAATATCTTTTTTCCGTTTTCCGGCGGTGCCGACTACGCTTTTCTTTTCGTTACGGAATTAGGAGGTGAATGTGTTTTTTAGATTAGGGGAGAATCAATTCTACAATTATGATATAATACTTGTGCAAACACAACCACCCCATGCCGAATATTGATATTCCATCCTCTTTTGAAAACATTGAGGCTGATGATAGCAACTCAACCACTCCCAAGAGCAAAGTGCCTGAACGGGTAATGCAGTATGACCAAAAAAAAGAGGCTCAGGAGCAACACGATGATCACATGGCCGCAACACGCTCACTGCTTCAGGCTAGAGATCTAAGTGATCAACAAATTGAGGACTTACTTGATACTTTAGATAGATTGGAGAAAGGCAAAAGTGTAAAACTAATTGAAGGATCTGGAACTGCCTCCGGTAAAGCATCTGTTTGGTTCTACGATGCAATTGATGCTGTGCGTGAGGTAGGAAAATGGCCACATCCACATTTGTCAGAGTGGAAGAAGGGTCCTGTTGGCACTGTTAAAGTAGTAGTACATCCACTATTTAGCCTATTCATCGAGAACTTTGATTCAACACTCTGGGAAGCATCTAACAGGAACCCTGATCTACATATCGAAGCGTATGTTGTAAACGCTGCTCAAATCGCACTTGCAAAACTCAAGGAGGATCCGTCGTGCATCCCACTGGGGTATTTTCTTGCGAGAGACATACTTGAAGAATGGGAGGCATTGCATACCAAAGTACCGAATGATTCATTACGAGTGTTAGACCTTTCAAGACGTGCACTCGTACCAGACCAACAAAGGGTGCATGCATACGATACTTTCCTAAGATCAATTGAACAGGATAGAACTGTTGTTGTTGATTCTTTCGAACCTGGGACAGGTCTCTTGCAAGATAAAGACTTGGAACAACTGAATGCTGTTACCCAAAATGAAGGAAGTATAGAGATACAAGGTGGATACCTTAATGCATGTGTAGATGCAGCCGCTCACTCCATTGCGAGAATGGTACATCAAAAACATAGAAACGATATTAGCCTTACAATAGACAGCGCCCCCTCAACAGGAAGTTCATCTGTTCCTAATTCGGTTTACACCCGAGAGACACTCTTATCACTTGATGAGCAAATTTCCTCAGAGATGAGAGCAGAATACAGTGTCTCACAAGAGGAACTAGATCATTTACAGGCTTTTCAAAATACGTTTATTAAACCTCCGAATACCCCATTATCTTCACTAGAGAATGTCCGGCAATGGATCTCACAAAATAATGAAGCTAACCAGCGGTACGATCACTTGATTAGGTTCACAGGTAGACTTTCAACTCATAATGAAGACAATAAGGATCTGCGCGGACAATATCAGAAAATAAAGTACAAATAATGGCTCGGGTCAATTCCCCCTAGCCCCTCTGGCCGTCGCCCAAAACGACGAGTTTGTTTGTTGTTTTCCCACTCCGAAAAGAACGTGAGCAACAGATGCCTTGGAATACGGGAAAAATTGACGTTACATAACAGCGGGTGTGCGGTTCGTGGCAGCTTCTCTTTGAGATTTCGATGGATGTCGCCGCCACTCTCATAAACCGTTCGGCGGTGTGGCACTCCGCTACCGCTCCGTGCCAACATTATACCGCCTCGGGCTTCGCACACTCGCAAACATTTATATGCCATAGTAAATAGGCAAATTTTTGTAGCAATTTCAAATTTCTGGCAATTTTGTGGCTTTTTTCACAAGTAGTCGCTCCATAGAGGATTCGGAATGAAGGAAATGAGCGGTAGTAAGGCAATAACGACGCATTTGAGGAAACGATTTACGTTACGGAAACCATGCCTCCACGTTTTCGCTAAAATTGCCTCATTATGTATTTTATTGTATAATATACACATGCCAGAATGGGAATCGGGACTCAATCAGCTCACAACTCCAATAGCAGACACGCTGCTCTATTTGCCAAGAAAGACAATAGAGACAGGGAAAGATATTGCTCTGGGCGCTCCGGAAAAAGCGCTGCGAGGCATAGTGGGAATTTCCCTACGCGTCGCCAGACTACCGTTAATGGCGCTTCTCAACATTCCATTCCTCCCACATGGAACAAATATTGGAAAAATACACAACAGTACACGAATGAAGTACCGAGAAATTTTGCAGGGTGCGGGGAGATAGAGCTGAACAACCATAATTTGGCATATGCTTTGTGTCACCCTGAGCTCGTCGAAGGGCGACACAAAGCCAAAACGTGATGGTTCGACGGGCTCACCATGACACGTTTTGTATCGTTTTATAGTAGTGTAGCTATAGATGGTAAAGATTCTGTAAGTCTATACACTACTGTCCACGTATGAGTACTCAGGACATTACATTTACAGCATCTGCTATTACCGGTGCAGGCAGAGGAAAACAGTACGGAATCCCGACTATCAATATAAATCTGGCTGCCGTACCGGAACATTTGAAGGAAGGAATTTATGCATGCTTTATGGAACTCAGTGACGGAGTAAAGCATCCCGGAGCCATGCACTACGGACCTCGCCCTGTCTTCAACGACTCACGAGCCTGCGAAGTGCATCTTATAGATACCGTAGTCCCCTCTCTACCCGGTGCAGTGACCGTAACGGTTGTGAAGCGCCTGCGAGACATACGGGATTTTCCGACCGTTGAAGATTTGAAAGCACAGATAGTTGAGGATATTGCGCAGTGCCGTGCTATTCTAAGCAATGCATGCTGAAGCGACTGAAATCTCTTGTTCCGCAACGAAGCCCGTTCCGGTTAGGGTGGCACTATGCCAAAGGATACCTGGCGGCACTCTATTACGGTTTCCCGGCCAGAAAACTCACTGTCATAGGAATAACGGGAACAGACGGAAAGACCACGACAGTCGGCATGATTGCGCACATTCTGCACTCCGCAGGTTGCAAAGTGGGTGCGGCATCCACTGCCTTTTTGCAAATAAATGAAGTATGCGAAGAGAATGCGACTCATCTCACATCTATAAGCCCTTTTACATTGCAAGAATTCCTACGAAGACTCGTACGAGAAGGATGTACGTACGCAGTGGTGGAAATGTCATCACACGGTCTTGTGCAAGGGAGAGTGCTCTGCACGTACCCGAAAGTTGCAGGCATAACGAATACGGCTCCGGAGCATCTGGATTACCACGGCTCCATGGAGCAATATCGTACAGATAAAGGGAAGATTTTTACGATGCTTCGCGGCAAAGGTATAAAGGTCCTCAATGGTAATGACGAATCGTACGAGCAGTACAAAAACATACGAACCGAGCGTACATTCGTGTTCGGTCCGAAGAATTCAGACCTTGCACTCGAGAATATTCACGCGGATCCTCATTCGAGTTCAGCCCTCATTGTAGGGAAGAAGTACGATTCCGTTCCTCTGCGTTTGGCAATACCCGGAACGTTTAATCTTGAGAATGCTCTGTGTGCCATAGCATGTACCGGCGCTGTTGGTATTCCTGTGGAAACATCGGCAGAGGCACTGCGAAGCTTCCGGAGTTTGCCGGGAAGAATGGAGTCGATAGACGAGGGCCAAGACTTTTCTGTTTTTGTAGATTTTGCCGTTTCTCCGCAGGCCTACGAGAAGACACTTACGGCATTACGCACAATGGTAGGAAACACAGGTCGAGTTATGGTGCTCTGCTCCAGCTGCGGAGACAGGATGCGAGAGAAGCGCTCTGCAATAGGACGTATATGTTCTGAACTTGCAGACATCACAGTCGTCGCAGAAGACGAAACATACGGAGAAGACCCCCACGCCGTACTGGAAGAAGTATGGAGTGGAGTAGACGAGTCAAAAACGGATGCCCATAAAATTTTTGACCGTAAAGAAGCCATCACTTTTCTTTTCAAGCATGCCAAAGCAGGAGATGCGGTAGTTCTTTGCGGCATGGGACCGTTTAGTACTATGACCAAACTGGAAGGCCGTATTCCATGGGACGAACGGGAAGTGGCACGAGAAGTCTTACACTCATTAGAATAACCGCCCGAGACCCAAAGAGTGGGCCTCGAGCGGCAAACGCCGGCCACAGCGGTTATTCGTCTTTCAGTGGACGTTTCATGTACCACCGGTCAAGAATGAGGCAGTAGGCAATACATCCGCCGACTGTCAGAACAAGGATTGCGATTTGAACAGGAAGGAAACCTGTAAAATCCATCCACCATTCTATCCAATCATCATCTGTCGGTCGGTTATGCCACAAACAATTCCACCACTGCTTCCATGCAGACATAAGACTTCCTCCTTGAAGCCAACGTAAAGTCCGCACCGGCGAGAACCCAAGTTCCCACAGTGCAATGCGGACTATCGCAGGCTCATGGTACGATACGGTAAGGATCTTTTATAATTATAACATATTTAATATATTTAGTCTATTTTCTTCGTGAAAGCGAAATCTGTCATTGTAGGCATAGATGAAGCGGGAAGAGGTGCTCTGGCAGGCCCTGTTATGGCATGTGCATGTGTGTTTGTGAAGTCTCTTCTTTCCATGCCTCTTATCCGAGACAGCAAGCAGCTTACGCCCGAGCAACGCGAGAATGCATACGAATGGATATGCAGGAGCTGCTGTTTCGGAGTGGGAATGGCAGATGCCGCATTCATAGATGCAAACGGCATTCTTGCGGCAACGGAACGTGCGATGCAGGACGCCGTTTCGCAACTGGAAAAGAAAGTGACACCGACGTATTTGCTCGTAGACGGAAGAGATGCGTTCTGGTTTAACTACGCGCACAGCTCTGTAATAAGAGGAGATGAATCAGAGCCGTGCATTGCTGCGGCATCCATAGTGGCCAAGGTAACAAGAGATCGATTCATGGTAACCCATGATCTTGCAACGACGTACGGATTCACTCAACACAAAGGGTACGGCACACCAAGTCACTACTCCAAGATTGCCGCGCACGGTATCAGTCCTTTACACAGAAAAACGTTTCTTCGAAACATACACCCATAAAAGCAGTCCCAAAAGAAACAGCGGAACGGTAAGCAATTGACCTCTCGATATTTCCAAAGATCCCAAAAGAAGAGGTGCATAATATTGCTGGCGCAAATACTCGAGCAAGAAGCGAAGCACTCCGTATACCATAAGGAACAGCCCGAATGTTTTTCCGGGAATCGACGTTCGCCGTAAGTGCACAAAGCATACCGACGCTATAAAAAGATCTTTTGCCATACCATAGAACTGCAGAGGATGACGAAGTCCTTCCACTCCGGGTATTGCCATGGCCCATGGCACATCAGTCACCGTGCCGTAGAGTTCCACATTTATAAAATTGCCCAATCTCCCCAAAGCCAGACCTATGGCTACGGGCACGACTGCGGTATCTGCAATGGCAAGCAGGGGCATGTTCTTTTTTCTGAGAGACCACCACAATGCCAGTGCCACACCTATGAATCCTCCATGTGAAGACATGCCTCCGTGCCACACTTTCAAAACTTCCAAAGGAGTTTTGAGGAGTTCGGGAGCATAGAAGAACACGTACCCCAGTCTGCCGCCGACCAATACGCCCACTATCGCAGCAGAAAGAATATGAGACCATTCATCGGATGAAAGGTGTAATCCTCTGTATCGCTGCAAACGAGGAAGCAAGTAAAAAGCGAGTAGAAAGCCAAGAAGATACAAAAGACCATACCAATGAACGGAAAATCCGAAGATCTCAAGCGCCACTTTTCGTGAAGGGAAAAGCGCAAACATCACCGTGCACAGGTAACAAGCAGCAAAGGTTTGTCTTGTAGCTTCTCAAAGCAAGAATCCGCAATAAATGCATCTGCAAATTCACCGTAATAGCTGTAAAAAAGCGGTGTGAGAACGAAGTATACTTTTCCCGGAAGTAACCCAAGCAACGCCTCTTTCTCTTCATGCGTTCCGAAGAGAAGTTGTTCCCACCGGTCACGACTCCACGGAAGACTAAAGAGGCCCGGACCGGCAACATTGTTCTGTGGCAACCAGCCTCGCACCCACGTTGTGGATTTATTTTCCAAGGTAAGAACCAATGCATCTTCCGGAATCATTGTGTGCAGAGAAGAAACGATTGCAAATGTCTCCGCATCTATATCCGGTTGGCGGAGAAGAAGAACTTGATACGAAAGGTATCCTTGCGCGGCAATGAATGAAATGAGAACCACTTCACCGACAAACGAGGGTAGGCGCTTCCAGCAATCTGCAATTGCAATGGCAGCAAACGGCATCAGGAAGAAATCAAGCTGCAGAAAGAATCTTCTGTAAAAGAATAAACGAAGAAAAACAAACGCAGCAGACCACAGCACAGCCAAAATCCATAAAGTTGCTCGGCGTTGTTTTTTAAAAGAAACAATGCATCCGTATACTCCCGCAAGCAGGAGAAGTCCGTTCATTTTCATATAGAAATTCACGGGCGGGAAAGACCCTGCCGGAACATCGTCTCCCCGCATTGTGAGCAAAGGGAGAAGATGGTCGCCGACTGCTTGTTTCCACACCGGCAAATAGGCAAGAGCAGCCAGAATAAGAACCACTCCTCCGATTAGCGATGCCTTCCTCCAAGTCGGATCGTTTCTTTTATGTATCATTTGAATCGCCCACCACGTACCGACGGTCAGGGCAAATAAGAGTCCTGTTTGGTTATGCGTAACAAGAGTGAGAATTCCCGGAACTATGGCAAGCAAACTTTTCTTTTCGAGTAAGTAGAATGTCCATATTGCAAACAAGAGAGCTGCAAACGTTTTCCAGTACATCGCGGAAAAGCCATCGTACAACGGGACGGAAAGCGCACCAACGAGCAGCACGAGGATGCCTGTTGTTGCCCCCTCTTTGCGAGAAGTAATCCATGCGTAGGTTGCTATGAGAACAATGGGAAACAGATTCCATATGAAGCCCAAAAACCAATCTACCGGCAAGCCCGCTCGTAGGAGGATCGTTGAAAAAAAGAAGAGCCCGAGCGGATGGTTATGAGCCCACGCATCCATTTCACCTATGAAAAAAGGCGGGAATCCTTCCGCATGTCGTAAAAAGAGGTACCTGTATATTCCCGGGTCGTACCCTAGCGGAATATCGTACGTAAAAAGAGGCCACAGAAACTTCGCAACGAGAAGTGTCGCAAATCCCAGTCCCCAAAGGGCTGTGGGTTTTTTGAGTACGGAGAGGAAGGTTGCATTCATCGGTCTCAGTATAGTGAGTCAAGCACGTCGTGTAACGCTGTCTTCAGTGCATCGGACGAGAATCTGTTTCGAAAGTCATGCTGAGCTTGTCTTAAAAGCGAACTTCTTCTGTCTTTGTCTTTCAGAAGAGCAAGTATTTCACAGGCCAGTTCATCTGAATTTCCAAGCTCTGTAAGCACGCCTGATTTTTCATGGGCAAGAAGAGAGGTGATTCCGTCTGCCCTACAGGCAACAACTGCCGTACCGAGAGCCATAGCTTCCGCCACCGTCAGACCGAAGCCTTCCAAGTACGAAGGGCTTACAAGAATTTCAGACCGAGCTATGAGTCGCAAAAGATCCTCTCGCGGCAACGACGAAATGCGACTCACGGATTGCAATCGTTCAATGAAGAGATCTGTCTTTTTTTCCAAATGTCCGCTCCCTACAAGAATAAGGCGCGCGGAAGCATTCGCTTGCTCCACATTTTCCCAAGCCCTTAGGAGCACATCCGTACCCTTGCGGGCCTCCAGGCGTGCAATACACACGCACTGACCGGCCACTTTCTTTTCCGTACGTATGACAGGCGGAACATCCACGGGATGAGGAATAATTTGTGCTTGTACACCGTACCGCTCCTCAAGAACTCTGCGAGATTCTTCTCCGTAACAAAGAACTTTGTCCGCAAGTAGCAATGTTCTCTTCTCAAACGGAATGAATATGCGTTTCCAGCCTTGCATCGGTACGAGCATGCACTGCTGCAAAGATGTGTGGTGAACAATGGCAATGAGTGTGCAATGTTTTGGTTTTCGCAACAGCCACACCCCTCCCGGACCGCACGGAACAATAAGAATCGTACTCCCGGTGCGTGAAATCCACGTTGGCAGTCGCAGGAAAGCACAAGCCGAAAACATATGGTGCAGTCCGATTTTTTTCGTAAGAGGAGCAACCGTGCAGTCTCCTCCCGAAGGAGAAAGCACCGCAACCTGATTACCCATGTCTTTCAGCACGTCAGAAAAGAGACGCATGGCTCTTCCCAGCCCTCCTTTGGGAGGAAAATAATCCCAAGTGAGAATGGCGATGTTATGCGTTGAAGATTTCATTGTAGTAGCGTTTTGCGAGCATATCCCAACCGAAGTGTTGCATCGTTTCTTTTGTGACCGACGATGCAGTAAAAGATCCTGAAAGAACAGTGGTAATTTTCTCGGCACAATCTTCCGCATTACCGGATTGGAAAAAAAGTCCCGTTGTGCCTTCCAAAACAGCATCTTGCACACCTTCCAATCTTGCTGCAACCACAGGCACTCCCGCTCTTCCCGCTTCCAAACAGACAATACCAAACCCTTCCATATCACCCTCCACTTTCACATTTGGCATGACAAAACACTGCGATGACGCAAGCAGGGCATCTTTTTCGCTTTCGGATACTCTTCCCGCAAGATGCACGACATTTTCCAAGTTCATTTCTTCTACGCATTGAAGAATGGCTTTTTCGTCCGGACCGGAACCGACAACGGTATACATGACATTCGGAAAAGATTTTTGTAGCAACGGAAGCACATGACGAATAAACCATGCAACCCCTTTACGCGGAATGAGTCTCCCCACGGTGAGAAGAGAGTAAGGACGACTGCTGTCATGAGACGGAATATTTTTTTCCCATACGCCACAGGGTATGACAGCGATGGCGGCTGAGCGAACACCGCACTCACGCAATTCATCGGCAGTCGCAGTACTGATACAGGCAAATGTATCCATGGAGGCGAGAGAGTGTCTGAGTATCCATTGGTACACACGATTGCCATACAACACCTCCAGTCCGCACACGGTTGCGGAAATATGCGCAGAGGGAACCAGAAATTTTATGACAAGCGCAAGAGGAGCGAGTGACAAATCACCCAAGTGAATATGGCCTCCTCGTCGAGAAACAAGAACTCCTTGCAATACTGCGCGAAAGGGAAACGCACACAGCGAACAGGCGGACTGAAAACCGACCATCTTGGACTGATCTCCGTACTGCATCTGTATTACTTTCCACAAGTCAGCAGACAACTGTTGCATGCCGCCGGTACCCCTAAGCTTCCGAGTTATAAAAAGGAGCTGATTCATACCCAAATGGTACTACAGCTCGTACTATTCTCAGAACGGTTCCTACTTTTGCAAGCGTGCGGTCACCACCATACGGTCTCTCGTTGTTCCCACAGGATAGCACGTAATAAGCTTGACGATACTTTCATCGTTTTGTTGGCGGAGAATATCTGTTTGCGTCGGAGATACGATGACGGAGTTCGAAACAACGTATGTAAGACGCTCGCCGTTTTTCGTTACGATAATCTGGTCTCCCGGGGAGAGTTCCGGGACATGCTGAAACAGGCTGCCGTACGGACTTTCTGCGGCGCGTTCGGTGGGAGGGCTGCTATGACCCGCAATAATCAAATTTCCAGGCTCACCGGGAATCGCGGAATGAGGGTACGCCACAGACCCATAATTCAAACTTACCTGCATCTGTTCCTCCAAAAGATTCCACTGCTTGTTTTCCCAAAATCTCATGGAGGGAAGTAAAATGGGAGTTCGCACTCCCAAAGAAGGAATGGACAAAGAATACGCGGCGTGCACTTCCCACTGCGAGAGTTCATCCGGACCATTATCGTTTGCATCAGAAGTGTCAGATGGCACCGTTCCACCGATCACTTCACTGGGAACCGTAAGAACACTGGCAGATGTATTGAAAGCCGCTCCATGCAATACTTCCGTGTCCGTTTTCACAATGTCCTCTGTCAAAATTCCCATGGTGTGCAACACACCCTCCCACACCGACTGGCTGGGCGGAAACTGAAGGTTTTGTTGTGTATGTGCAGTGACCAGCACTGTCCAAAACAGCAGCGATGCCACGAGTGAACCACATGCAAACAGATACGCTACATCTCGTCTTTGTCTTTGTGTCATTAGTATTATTATACTATATTTCAATATTTTTAGCAATTTATCACAAAACGGTGGGACACTGCGTTTTATTCGCTACAATAAGGAAGATATGAATATTTTGGCTCTCGAAACCTCCTGTGATGAAACGGCTGCTGCCATAGTACAACATGGCTCCAAAGTGCTTGTAAGCTGCATTGCTTCCTCTCAGCTGTCATTTCATGAATCGGGTGGAGTGATTCCCGAAGAAGCGGCCAGAAAACAGGTAGAATGCATTGTTCCTATCATTCGCAAGGTACTGAAAGATTCACATATGGACCGAAACGACATCGATGCCATTGCGGTTACAAAAGGGCCGGGTCTTTCAGGATCCCTGCTGGTTGGCACAACAGCCGGTCGAGTACTGTCATCACTTTGGAAATGTCCGATTCTCGGTGTACATCATACGCTGGGGCATCTCTGTTCACCTTGGCTTGAGTGCACATCTCAGCCGTTGTTTCCGCTCATTACACTCTCCGTTTCAGGAGGACACAGCGACATCTGGTACAGAACGTCTCACACGAGAGGTACACTGCTTGGGAGTACCAGAGACGATGCGGCGGGAGAAGCTTTCGATAAGGGCGCATCCATGTTAGGACTCCCCTATCCCGGAGGTCCTTCCATTCAAAAAGCAGCCCTCAATGGAAAAAGATCCGCGTATGAATTCCCAAAACCTCTGCACAACGAAGAGGGATTCGATTTCAGCTTTTCGGGCCTGAAAACTTCGCTGAAATACACACTGAGAGATCTTCCCGAGAACACACCCCTGAAAGCAGTTCTTCCGGATATCGCCGCATCGTACGAACATGCACTCTGCAGGCATCTCATAGACAGATTGGAACGTGCAGTGGCCAAAAATCCCGATGTACGAGAAGTGCACATCGTCGGTGGAGTGTCTGCGAACGCACATCTTCGCGCCCTGGCAGAAGAATCATTGCAAGGGTATGCACTGCGATACCCCTCACACATAACGTACTGCACGGATAATGCCGCAATGATAGGATGCGCAGCGTATTTCCTAATCGAAGAATTGGGTGATACCGCATTCGATACGTTCAAAACGGAGGCGTCGCTGCCGTTATCGAATGTGATACATGCTTAAAATGCACTGAGGGCAGGCAACAGTGCTGCAAGCACAATTGCCACCACACCAACGGAAGCCACAATGCGAACGACTTTTTTCTGCTTCATCAGGGGTTTGCGGTAATGGAAAGAGATTCTCGACTCACACTTCCGGCTTCGTCCTGCAACTGCAGTTTCACTTTATATGTGCCGGGGCGGTCGAATACATGAATCGGAGAGCGCTCGTCTGTCTCCGTGCCGTCACCGAAGTCCCATGTGATACTTGAGGGCACGCCCGTGGAACACGAAATATCGAAACTGACGCCCAAAGGAGCCTTTCCGCTCGTGCGACTTGTCGTAAAGCAGGCATCCAGTACCGGAGATCGTATGACGATAGTACGGGAAGCTTTGAAAGATTTTCCGCTGGTGGTGAATGCAGTCAATGTTACCGAGTATGTACCGGGACGTTCAAACAGGTACTCTACCTGTGCTCCCCCCTGTCTTGGAGGAGCCTTATCGTCATCACCGAATGTCCATTCGAATCCTGTTATTTCTTCACCGGGAATAATGGTTTCAGACGCATCGAATCGGACGAGGAGAGGGGCGACTCCACCATCGGGCTTCATGCGAATTGTCACCGTGGATGTCGGTTCTTTTACTTCCAGAGATAACGGTAAGCGCATCACGCTGCCCGAAGGATCGCTTCCTATGAGAGTGATAATGTAATTTCCCGGCCTGCGATACACTGCTTTCAGCGTCGTATCTTTCGAATCCACAAGCGTTGCTTTCGGTGCTTCCCAAAAGAATTCAATAAGCGGGAGACTGGTACGAGGAGTGAGATTGACCGTAACGGGTACCTCGGCAGAAAGTTTTGAACCGTTTACCTCAGGGAATCCGTCGAAACCGAGATCCGGCACACGAAGTACGCCTACGACCCTCACTGTCTGAGAAAGTCTTGCAATGCTTCCGCTGGTAGAGCGTACCTCCGCAGTGACACGATACACTCCCTTTTGCTTGAAGGTATGACCGACCCTGTCTCCTATGGCATCCTCTCCGTCATCGAAATTCCAAAGAATATCATAGTGGGGCTCTTCTGTTTCCATGGAGAAAATAACTCCCAAAGGAGGAGGGCTCGTAAGATACTCCGGTTCGGTGGATATTCTGGCAGGGAACGGCAACGGCTCGGGTTCGTAGATGGTAATCTCTCTCTCCATACGAGTCTGTCCTTGGTTTTCATATGTGATTTGAGCGACAACAACCGCCTTTCCTGTTCGCAGGAACGTATACACAGTTTCCACGCCGGTCTGCACCTCATCGAACTCACCGTCATTGTTGTAATCCCACCGAACTTCTTTTATCGGATTTTCTTTCGAATTCAAATGCTCCACGGAAAAACGGACGGGCTCATCGACAATCGGTCGTATGGGAGAGGTGGAAAATACCGCCCTCGGAATAGGTAGGCTGTATACGATTCTCCTCTGTGAATTATCGGAAAGGTACATGCGCGCAACGACCTGGTACACACCCTGCCTGTCGTACACTGCCGAAACCACAGGTTCGACTGTTTCGTCGTTTTGTTCACCGTCACCGTCAAAATCCCATGCGTACTTCACCGCTTTCAAGCCTCGCATGCCAAGCACTTTTTCTGCCTGCTGTAAGCTGAAAGTAACGGAGACAGGAGCCACAAGATCCGATGAATTAACCGGCTGAAGCAATACGATACTGAGTCGCGGTTCTCGGGGAATTATGATGGGTACGAATGCACTGAGCAGCACTCCCGGAAGTATGATTACCGCTACTTTTACCGATCCTATTATGCGTGCCTGCTCTGTTATTTCACGCGTTGCAAGCACACGTTTAATAAGCGCCAGTCCGAGCAAGGCAAGCATGGATCCAAAAATGATACAGCTCATTACTCCAATGGGAATCAGTTCCTGATACTTCCCTTCCGGACTCGGTAAAACAGACAGAAGAAAGACACACCACAATCCGTAGAGAACGTACGGAGTGAGTATGATAAGAATTATGACAAGTTTCATATTGCTCGACGCTCCCTGTGCCGGTGGCTCAGATTCCGATGTAATGCCGTCTACGGACGCTGGAGGTGTCATATCTGTTAACGGGTGGTGTAAGGACTGTCCGCACCTTCTTCAAGAAGCTGACGGATGATGTCATCTTGCATTTCCGGTGTCAGAGGTGACGATTGCGTCTCGGGAATATCCGTAACTCCGAAGAACATCAATGGCGAAAAATCTTTCGCATCTGTCGGAGGTACGATGGCAGGGGCGTTGTTGTGATCCGAAAAGTTTACCGTGAAAGACGTTTGAATCTGCTGATTGGTATTCGTGAGCTTCTGCCGTATATCCCAGTGCAATTTTTGCACAGCGAATGTTTCGGCATCTATCCAAATTTCACCCTTAGCCTCAAGATCGGCAAGCGATGCTCTGACTGCCGCTTCGTCAAACTCACCCTGTGCCTCACCTGCCAGCTGTTGTAAGTACGTCACCATTTTGTCCTGATCCAACCGGACATCGTAGTGATACATTTTTCTTCCTTGAAGAGTCGCAAGTCCTTTGTCCTTCAGTACGGAAATAACTTGAGATTGCGCATGTAAAATACGAGGGTTCGGCGTGAGTGAAACCGAAGAAACTTGATTGTCACGAGAAGGAACTTTCCACCACGTACCTGTAAATTTATCCAAAAGCTCAGGATTAAAGAATGGATTCGTACCGTCCAAATCGTAGCGCTCTAAGCGCACGAACAAATCCTCTGAACCGGCAATTATCACATCGACAGTCGCAGAAAGTGACGAGTCTCCTTCGGGGTATTTGGTTGTGGCACTGAAATCCACACTGAATTGCAATTGCTCTCCGGAATCTCTGATTAATCCTTTCATCGTCATTGTGCCATTTGTCGGAACATCATTCGCATCGACAATATGCACATCTCCGGAAAGATCGTACCGAACCGTTTCAAGATCCATACTGACCTGTGCCGCGTTTTTCAGTACTTCCTCAGGTGACAGAATTTGAACATCCGATACTTGAGAACACGCAGAAATAACTACGGAAAGACATGAGGCAAAAACAACAGAACGTTTCATTGCAAAAGTGAGGAAGAGGCTGCGTACAGTGTGCCACTTCCGCCAGGTACTTGCCAGTACATCACTTTCCCACTGACTTCCTGCGAATCACCTCGGATTGAATGTCACTCGGTTGCTCTACGAGAAATCGAAGAGTGCGACTTCTGCTGGCACGAATATCCGCCCGTACTTCCAAGATGCGAGACTGATTTTGTTCAAGAATAAGTGGAGGCTGCAATTCCAAACGAGCGGTATCGCCGCTTAAGGAATCGAGTACTGCGCTCACTGTCCGGCTACGACCGGCACGAAGGTAAATATTTTGGAGGTCAGTATCTCTTGCAGATCCTTCATTTGTCAGTGTAATAAAATGAATAAGGTGATCGCTTGTGCCGTCCGCCGAGAGTCGCAGACGCGCTACAGTCCTGTTCTCACCGTAACGAAGTGTCTGTAAAAGACGCGGATATTCAACGGAAATTGTTCCCACTGTCGGTCCTGCACCGGTGAACTTCTTGGAAGGTTGGCGAGAGGAATGAAGAACAACATTTGTGTTGTTTGCAACGACATCTGTGGCAGATTCAATCGTAAACCAGTGCTCTCCCGCAACGGACGCATTCGGAGAAAAATCTGCCAGAATTTGTATCGTCCTCTTTCCGCAAGGCTCAATCGTAAAATTACGAAGACGCAAATGCGTCACTCCCATGCGAGAGGGTTGCACTGCCCGTTGCAATCTCTGACCATCGCTCATGGCATACACCGCATCGATGTCAGTGCTTTCTCCCAGTCCTCTTCTGTACACAACGAGTGAATCCACCGTAACCGGAGCATCGCAAGACGCAGACAGCTGCAGAGTTAGAACAGGGACACGTTGTGTCCCCTGTGCGATGGTATGAATGGAAGATTGCTGCACTTCCACAATCAACTGAGAACCGCGCACTGCAGTACTTTCTAAATCTACAGGTGCGGATTTCGGTATGAATTGCTGCAAGAAATATGCAATCAGAATCGATTCGATCATACCGGTATTCTAGCGCAGTCGACTGAGGTACGTAGGGTAGTTATAATTACTAAATTATGTTATAATATTATTGTGGCAACTCCGAATGTACCAAGTTCAATACCGCCCGGAATAGAAGCTGCAAGCACGGGACCTTCCGTTGCACAGATGGCAGAAAGTGCCGTGAGCAGTGTGGAGTCGAGCATCGTTAAATCCGGTCTTGGCATGGTTGTATTTGGAATCGGTATCGGAATCTTTCTTTATAAACGAGGCATAGAAGCAATTCTTTTTCAGAAAAATCCGTTTCGAGGAATCGGTAAAACCACATAATGTTACCAGCGGCCGCGTGCGCCGCCTCCTCCGAAAGATCCACCGCCAAAACCGCCGCCGGAACTTCCGCCTCCAAAACCCCCGCCCGAAGAAAATCTTCCGCCGGAAGACGATCGACGACGTTTTTTTCTTCTGCGTACCCATCTCGCAAATCGCTCATCTACTCTATATAAGTACGAAACGACAAAATCAAACGCCAAACCGTACGCGACAAAAAAGGGAATAGAAAGCCAAGAACCCGTAAGATCCACGAAGAATAATCCGAAAAAGAAACCCATCACTCCGCCCATCAACCATGTACGTGTCGGTGCAAGCTCAAGCAATATACCTTCTGAAATAACGGAAAAGATAATGAGAAGAAACATCCCGAACACAACAAGTAAGAAAGTAGGCATGCCGTCAGACTCCCCTGCATAACGCTGTGCTGTGTACTCTCCGCCGATATGTTTTTGCAAAGCCATTATGCCCTCCTCTATGCCATCGGCATATTTGCCATCTTTAAAGAATGGCGTTATTTCCGCGTCTATTATTCCCTTCGCAACGATATCCGGTACCGCACCTTCCAGACCGTAGCCGACCGCAAGAAAAAGCTCTCTGTCTTCGTATGCGATAAGAAACACAATGCCGTTGTCATTCTCTTTTCCTCCCACTCCCCACTCTCGTCCAATTTGTACGGCAGATTCCATAAGAGGTTCCCCCTGCAAACTCGGAAGAATAACGACTGCTATTTCAGTGGATGTTTCACTGCGATACTGAGAAAGCAAAGACTCCAAATTCTCCTGCTCGGACTGCGATAAAATGCCAACCGTATCTGTCACGAAACCATCGTTTGGCGGCACTGCAAATGCATATGCATTGCCGGTGAAAGCAATGGTAAAAAGAACGGCCAGAGTTGACAGAATGCGAATGAACATGAGACTACGAAGAAAAATCTACGACAGGAGCGTTGGCAGCGTCGTCCGATGAAGTGAAGAATTCTTTCGGACCGAATCCGAAGAGTCGGGCCAGCAAGACCGTAGGGAACCTGCTTACTGTGACTGTGTAACTGCGAACAGCTTCGTTATAGTCCTTGCGAGCAACAGCAACTCTGTTTTCGGTACCTTCCAGCTGCGCCATGAGATCTTGGAAACTCTGCGTGGCTTTGAGTTGAGGGTACGCCTCTACCGTCACAAGAAGTCGGGACAGTGCGGAATCGAAAGATCCGTACGCCTCTATGCGCTCGTTTTGCGTTTGTGCACTCGTCGCCTTGTTCCGAGCTTCCGTTACATCCGTAAACGTACTTTTTTCGAAATTCGCAGCTCCCTCTACGGTCGCAACCAAGTTCGGAACGAGATCCAGTCGCCTCTGATACTGTGTTTCCACACCTGCCCAAGCGGTATCCACAACTGTGCGCTGCACGATCAAGTTGTTATACGTGAGTGCCATCCAAGCAAGCACGAGGACTGCAGCTATGATGCCAATGCCTTTTCTGGATCTGAAAGAATGAAACATACTACCCACAGTATAGGTGAAATTGCATAACAATCCATAGTGCATTGGTCTCCCCTCTCTCCTCAGGCATACTGGAGGTATGCAGAAGAATGCGCGCATTTTTGTCGCAGGACATACCGGCTTGCTGGGTACTGCACTCATGACGCTTCTGCAGAAGGAGGGATACTCAACTCTTCTCACAAAAACACACAAAGAACTGGATTTGACAGATGCGCAAGCTACCCTTGCATTCTTCCGGGAGTCAAAGCCACAGTACGTGTTCCTTGTCGCCGGAAAAGTAGGAGGAATTTTGGCAAATGTACTGCAACCCACAGAATTCTTTACCGAAAATATCGCCATTCAAAATAATGTGCTTTTTGCGGCAAAGGAAACAGGAGTGAAAAAGCTTCTCTTTCACGGAAGTGCGTGCATTTACCCAAAAAATGCGAAGCAGCCTATCACAGAATATTCGCTCCTCTCCGGAGAGCTGGAATCTTCTAACAAAGCGTATGCTCTCGCCAAAATTTCGGGCATTACGCTCTGCCAATCCATGAGGGCACAGTACGGATGTAACTTTATCTGCGCCATGCCCACAAACATGTACGGTCCAAACGATAACTTTGATCTGCAAACTTCTCATGTCATTCCCGCTTTAATACGTAAAATTCACGAAGCGAAAGAAGCGAAATCTTCGTTTGTGGATATTTGGGGTAACGGGAATGCCACCAGAGACTTTCTGTACGTCGAAGATTGCGCGTCTGCATTTTTACATCTCATGAACAAGTACGACAGCGCAGATATCATCAATGTGGCAACGGGAGAAGAAGTGGGTATTCGCAGTCTCGCAGAAACCATATGCGATATCGTCGGATACCAAGGGGAATTGCGATTCGATGCCGATAAACTGCAAGGTGTGAACAGGAGACTGCTCGATGTGCAAAAAATCCATGACTTGGGGTGGCAGCACGCGTACTCACTGGAGGAGGGTCTGCGGAAATGTTACGACTGGTACCGTCTCCAGGACTCTACGAAAAGAAAAAGAGAGATAAGCACGGCATTGATGTAGAAATTGGCAAAGTTGCTCAAATATAGATAGTGTGGTATAATAATGCGATTACACACAAATCGTGAACACTCAAAGAAACAAATTTCATTCACCTCTCACAATCATACAGCTCGTTTATACCGAGTATGTGCTTCTTGCCATAACTGTTATACTGAAGTTTTCGTTATTTTATAAGCGAATGGGCACCTTACGCGGAGATGACTCATTTTCATTTATCCAGACAGTCAGAACATATACCATCACGGGACCACTCCCGGCGCTGGATACCTTTCTCACAAGTTATCATCCGCCGATGTCTTTTTTGATCATAAAAATGACAGAATTGCTCATGGGAGTTGACGAGATTCTTGCAAGTCAAATACTTTCGTATTTCTGTCTGCTCGGCTCATTTCTTCTGCTGCGAAGTATTTTAAAAAAAATACACATGCTTCATACCGTACATGGAATCGTATTTCTCTATTTGACTGCATCGGTTCCGCTGTTTGTTCAACTGGCAACAGACAGTACGTACGATACACTCGTGCTGTTACTGGGGGTGGCAACTCTGGATTTGAGTATAAAAATGTTTTGGCATCCTGAATTTTTCTCTTTGAAAAACAACGAATCCAGAAAGAATATGCTCCTTCTGTTTATGATTCTGACAGTAGGACTCTTTACGAAATACAGCTGCATTCTGTATTTCAGTGTTCCGTTTTTTGTACTGTTGATTCGATGTAACAAGCAGCAAATAATAAAGAATGCTGTGGCGACATCGCTTGTGTGCATACTCGCTGTCGGCGTTGTCGCACCTTTTTATTACCAACACTACTACGTCCAAACAGGAGATTGGATGCCCATGGGAATGGATCTCAGAATTCCCGGAGCAATTTCAAAAATACGAAAAAATCGCAATACGCATAAAATTGCATTCACCATGCACATGATGCGCGTACCGCTGACACACATTTCGGATATGTCTACCATAGGTGATTCCCTTCCGCAGGAAGTCTGGTATGAAATATGGAAACCGCGAAGACCATTTTACAGCGGATCTGCCAGATATATGCCCGATATTTACTTGTACGCATTTATTCCGCTCTTCCTCATCGGAATGACGATATTCGCAGTGCGATATCGCAGACGGGGAAATGAAACTTCAGACTTCGGCTGGATTCTTACGGCATGTGCGGCAATATTTCTCTTGAGCCTTCTGTATTTCGGATACAGTTATCCGTACTTCGTATGGAAACCGTTCAAGGCAAAATATGTGCCATTCGCCGTCATATGGATTACGTATCTTTGTTCACTTGGAATAACCGCATCTTTCAAAAAATTTAACGTGAAGAGATTTCCTGCTCTTTCAAGCTCTGCGGCAATTTCACTGGTAACAGCAATGATCATTCTCAATCACACGATTCCTGCATAACCTTTTCTGGAATGTATTTGTAAAACCATGGTAACTTTTGGGCATGATACGAAATAAGCCTTCCGTAAGCATCATTATTCCCGCACGAAATGAGGGAGGGCATATAGAAGATATTTTTCGCAGAATGCCTTCTTTATCCCCCGAGCAAGAACTTATTTTCATAGAAGGCAATTCTTCGGATAACACGTGGAAGGAAATACAACGATGCGCATCTGCCTATTCTGAAAAGTGGCCTGCAACCGTACTGCTGCAGCAAGACGGACACGGCAAAGCAGATGCGGTGTGGAAAGGAATTGCGTTAGCATCGGGGGAAATCATTATGATACTGGATGCAGACATCACAGTCCCGCCGGAATCTCTCCGGGATTTTTACACGCCGTTTCAAAACAAAACGGCAGCTTTTACCTACGGATCCAGACTCGTACACCCCATGGAGAAAGGCGCAATGCGATTCTGCAATTATTTCGCGAATGCAATGTTTGCATTTTTATGGCGTCCGCTTCTTCACTATCCCATTACAGATACGCTATGCGGGACGAAGGTTTTTTATAAAAAAGATTATGAAACATCCAGAAAGAAGTTTCCGAAAGTGTTCGATGCGGACCCCTACGGAGACTTTGCACTTCTCTTCACTGCCGCCATGCACAGAAGTACCATAAAAGAGGTACCGATTCACTACAAAGCAAGGCAGTACGGAACCACTAACATTTCTCGTTGGAAAGGAGGCATTCAACTGATGAATTTATATCTTCTGAGCATGCGCACACTTCTGCTTGAGGCGTTATGAAACAAGCAGTGTATTTCATCGGACATATGGTGGTACGCATCGCACTCAGTGCACCTCTGCGCGACCTGCGCTTTGTTCAAAACGGGTACGCAAAGCTCTATGCCATCGGAAAACAACTGCTTGAAAAGCCGGAGTATCGATTTTTTACACACAATATGGAAAAGGGCATGACAGTACTCGATATCGGAGCGCATAGCGGATACTACAGTCGAATTTTTTCTTCTCTCATCGGAATGAACGGAACGCTATACAGCTTTGAACCGGATCCGTGGTGCTTTGGCATACTGAAACATCAGCTGCGAAACAAAGAAAATTGCGAAGCTGTTCACGTTGCGTTGGGCGCCAGCAAAACAACCGCACTTTTTTACCCGAACGCACGCAGCAGGGCAGATAGCGGTCTTACGCCTAGGCCCCACAGTGAGAAGCCAATCGAAGTGCATATGACATCCGTCGATGTGTTTTGCCGAGAAAGAGGAATACAACGAGTGGATGCAATGAAAATAGACACCGAAGGCAGTGAAATGGCAGTGCTTCTGGGGGCATCCGATTTGCTCAAAACCGCTCCTCCGAAATGGATATGTATCGAAATTTTTCCAGAAGCGCTCAAAGCGTCGGGGTCGAGTGCGAATAAGTTGTGCGAGCTCCTCCTACAATGTAGCTACGTACTGAATCGAATATCTCCTTCGGGATCTCTGTGTACAATTACAGATATTCCCGCATTTTTAGGTGAATGTGGTCATTCCTATGCGAATGTGATTGCGACACGCAAAACCGAGAATACGGATTGAGGAAAAATGCCTTCAATGCTACAATAGTATGATTATTTCGCATACAAACACATACAACATACGTCATGACTTCCGGTCGTTTGCACAATATTCGCCAGGCAGAATTATCGCTTCTGATTTCAGTGTTACTGATGAAGTGCGTGCTCTTTTATGTGCGACTCGGAAAAATATACGGAGAAGATTCGTCTTCGTTCATAAAGACAATGGCCAAGTACCGGAAAACGGGAATATTGCCTGACCTCAAATATTCCCTTACCAGTTACCATCCTCCCGGTTCTTTCATGCTCGTAAAAACAGTGGCGGAAAGTACCGGATTTTCAGATGTCATAGCTACTCAAATTATTTCTTTTTGCAGTATGCTCGGAGCATTTTTTCTTCTCAGAGCACTGTTGAAACAAATAGACGTACTCTACACGCCCGTGGGTATCACGTTCCTGTACACCATCGCGCTGCTGCCCATTCTATTGAATTTATCGATGGCCAGCACATACGACTCACAAGTATTTTTTTTGGGAATGTTGGCATTGTATTTGAGCATAGATCTGTTTTGGAATCAGGATGATTTCTCACTGCGAAATACGTACACGCTCTTCGTATGTGCATTGTTGATCGGAACGCTATTCATCGGACTCATGACAAAGTTTACAGGTCTGCTCTTTTGCAGCTTTCCGTTCATTGTGATTCTTGTTCGGTGGAAAAAAGAAGTGGCAGCGAAGCAAATAGCCACCGCACTGCTCATCTGTGCTATGGCAGGCGTATCTGCAATGCCGTACTACTACGTACGGTACTACAAACAAACGGGAGATTGGATTCCAAGCCCAATGGAATGGCTGACACCGAAAAATTTTGCAGCAGCGAAGATGGAACGGGACAAGCACAAATTAAAAATTATTCTGGAGTTCATTACGATACCCACCATAAATTTTGCGGGAAAGAATGAAATTACAACGTCACTCATGTACGACACTTGGTATGACGTATGGAAGAACGATGCGAGACACAAGAGCACTCTTTTGAAACTTGTTCCCGAGATCCTGGTACATGCGACCATTCCGGTGTTTCTGTTCGGACTGTTTTCGTTTCTGTGGCACCAAAGAAAACGAGGGCCTCCGCTTTCTGATTTCGGATGGATTCTTACCGGATGTGCGGCCGTATTTATTCTTGCCAATCTGTACTTTGGCTATCAAAACCCGTATTTCCCCTGGAGAGTATTCAAGGCGAAGTACTCCCCTCTTACCATCGTATGGATTGCCTACATCTTCGCTGTGGGGTCTTGTGCGCTCTCAGAGAAATTTCATACGTACTTCCATGGCAGAAAGAGCGGATTGAGCTTCGTGAAGCTCGCTGCTGTTTTGGCACTGATAAGTCATACATCGGAAGTAATGCCCTAACGCCACACTGCAAGGATTCCGGCCATCGTAAGCACCACGGCACCCCAATATCCGGCATCTATGCAGAGCAATGCAACCGGCCGTTTCGTGTATGCGTAGTTCGTTGCCATGGTGGATGCCGTAAGCCCCGCCCACAACCACACACCCATTTCTATGCCCTCATCGACGGTTGTGATGCCAAGGAGATTCGCAAAAACGGAAAGTACATACGCAAGTACTAGCGCGGACGCCAGAGATACTGCATATGCCTTGCGTGCGTCTTTCATCATGTCTTGTTTCGACATGCCGGTAAGACCGTTCATACGTATCCACGCATTGCCAAACAACACAGGTGAGTACCAAATGCTGCCAATGACCATACTTGCCACGGCACAAAAGACGATGGATGCGTAATTGAGACTGAGAACGCTTGTGGTCATAAGAAGGGGGAAAGACGCACAAACTATACCTTCTTGAAACAGAATAGAAAGGACTAGCTTCTCCAGCGTTTGAGTTGCGGAATAACAGACTCAGCAAGGCTCCGTGCTTCTCGTTCGGACTTTCCAAGCTCACTCATCATGTGAATGACGGAAATTTCCACCATGGCATCCGCCGAGAGATCTTCATCCGTAAAGTCACCGTTTTCGTAGCAGAAAATGCAGTAATCGCTGTTTTGAGATCCGTCTGTTTCCGAACCGAAAAATCCTGCTCCGACAGGCATGCCACAACTTTGGCAACGTTTCGAATCAGGCATATGTGCAGTATACCAAAGTTCACATTTCGTCGCAGTGATACGAGTGTACGTCCGCAGATTTTATGTGTCGTATACCTCCCCGCCGCCCAGGTGAAAAGGATTGAAATCCGTCTTCGTATCGAAGAAGTCTTCTTTTTCCGCCGCTTTGAGGAAACGGACAACGGAGTACGTCAACGGAGTGCACAGTATTTCTATGCCAACTTTGAAAATAAAGTTTGCCACAATGAGACTCAGAGCGATGGCCCAAGGAAACACCCCGAAGGCGGAAGCAATGAGCACAAATACGGCCGTATCCAGAGCCTGCCCCACCAGTGTGGAACCGATGGTTCGCATCCAGAGTCTGCGACCGCTCATGGCAACTTTCATTTTCGCGAGCACGAATGAGTTACTGAACTCCCCGCAACAATATGCCGCCAAGCTGGCAAAAATAATCCCACCTGAGCCGACTCCGCCCAGAATTGCCGCGAACGCATCGTCACCGGCGTACTGCATCCACTGCGATTCCCCGGGCATTTTTCCCACCAGATACACATACACACTCATCAGTGCCGCACAAGCAAATCCTGTCCAGATTACGCGTCGTGCTTTGGCATACCCGTAGACCTCGGTAAGAATGTCACCGAATATATAACTGAGAGGAAAAAGGAGCGTTCCTGCATCGAAAACAAGCGGCAACGACAGAAAAGATATGCCGAAATCAGCAATTTTCGCAGAAGAAGTAATGTTGCTCACAAGTAATGTGGCAACGAACGCAGACATGACAATATCGTAATATCGGTATGACTTCATAGACGGAGTGTAGAAGGAAAGTTGGTTGTGAGCTATTCTTTGACAAATATAGTAACGGTACTACTGTAGTAGTTGATGGATAGCGAACAACATGATCCGGGTAGAAAAGAAGGACAGAAGTCAGAAAAAAAACGCCACGATGAAAACCTGCTGGAGCTTACTCCCGAGAGTATCGGATTTTTGGAGCACAGTGTCATGAGTAGATTTCATGACGCACTGAATAATCCCGATTCCGGAAAAGATGCATTGCGTGAAGCGCTGAACTTTCACGGCATACAACCTGAAACTGTGTGTGCCTATGCATCACAACGGGATCCGAAACTTTTAACGATCATGGCTAATGCACACGCCTACAGCAGAAAGTTTTACACCGCGATTGAAAAACCTGTCCGGCTTACGGAAGAACCCGTTGGTGAGGGGCGTTCCATTCCGGGTATTGTGGATGAAATAGAAGATAACCTTTCGTGCTACCCGAGAGACGGCCTGGCATTTTTACAACATGTGCGCACTCCCCTTCCGGAACATGTGTACGTACTTCCTTCCACCCAAGGCAGCATACGGCCCCTCTCCGTGTTTAAAGATTCACGATTTAACTACAGTGCAACAACGAGAATGCTGTATGACTATAGAGAAGTGGAAATGTCGTCTTGCATCGAGAGAGCACATCAGGTTTGGGAAGACCTGGAACAACTCATAGAGCAGGAGGGGCTGCTGCGTCTGTATTTGCAAACGAACAAATCCGATCCGTGGAAAATCAATGTCTATAAATTTACGGCAGATCCGTTGCGAAGGTTTAAAGCTCTGCTTTACTCCAAGGGAAATCCGAAGCCTAAAAACGTGACGCTGGGAGAAGAAAAGGACGGGGACGGCTGGGAGGAAAAGTTTGATGAAATATATTCCTATGATGCCTTTCGTGCGGACTTCACTCCCGAAGCGATAGAGAATGTGGAACGTAATGTGAGAGAACTTCTGCAGAGCAACACTCACGTGCATTTGGGCGTACAGCTGGAGTCAACGGAAATGGAAGATGTTATTGTCACCTTCTATGCAAAGAGTAAAGCGGAATCCGACAGTGATTGACAACATTCAGCCTGAGAGTAAAGTCTGTATGGAAATGCGACTTCGCAGCACCATTATCAGCTCCATTATTATTCCCGCGCTCGGCGTGAGGAGGTAGCTGATACAAGAATAAAAGCACTTCACCCCGAGCCCGCAGCGCTCGGTTTTTTGTTTGTACTTTCTTTTTCCCATGAAGCTACTCGATACGACACTCCGCGACGGCAACCAGGTTATTCGACCCGGCATGAGCTTTCAGCCAGATGACCAAATAGATCAATTTCGCGAGTACGCTCTGGCGGCCAGTGATTTTGGAATGCATTTTGTGGAAGCGGGCATTCCCATAGCGGGCCCGAGGTCCCGACTCATTGTCGGCGCCATAGCGCAAGATCACAGAGAACGAGCGCAGACCTCCGTACTGGGATTTTCCAGAGCAAAGAAATCCGAAATAGATTTGGTGGCGCAAACCGTACAACCTGCGGCGAGAAGAGGCATAGCCCTCCTCACCTCAGTAAGCGACTTTCAGATGGATAAATTCGGCTCGGTGGCCGGCCAGCAGATAGAAGGAAAGAGATCTCGAATGCTGGAAGTATTCCGTGAGTCCGTTCGGCACGCGAAGTCGCAAGACATACACGACCTCCTGGTCTATTTGGAAGATTCCACGAGAGCAGACATAGGGTATCTGCTGGATCTCTGCGCGGCGTTCATAGAAGAAGGTGCGACGATTATTTCCGTACCCGATACCGTCGGGCACGTGAACGATCCCGAAGCATATTTGGATCTGCTGCAGGAGCTGCAGGAAGGAACGCCCGGAAGCGACAAGGTCGACTGGAGCGTTCACCTGCACAACGATCGCGGCATAGCCGTTGCCACAGCTCTTCTTGCGGCCAAACGGAAGCTGATGAACGTGGTGGAGGGCACAATAAACGGCGAAGGAGAGCGCAGCGGAAACATGCCTCTCTCCACGTATATTCTCAATACGCACATAGACGGAATGGCACGGTACGAAGATCATGCCCGCATGGAAGGCCTGACGGACGAGGGTCTAACGAAATTAGATGACCTTTCGGGTCTGGGATCTTTGGCACTGCGCATCCCCCGTTCTCCGTATATGCCTGGTCATGGGCAATTCAGTCATAAAACAGCGGCAGGAATGCACCAAGACGGCATACTGAAAAATCCGTTCATGTTCGCATCGTACGATCCCAAGCGTATCGGTGTGGATATAGATACGCCGTTTGTCTACAGCGACCAGTCGGGTCGCAAAGGTCTCAAAGCAATTTTGGAAGCACAAGGAGTATCTCTGTCGGATGCGCAGCTCGAACATGCGAATGCAGATGCCTACCAAATGGCGGTACTTCTCGGCGGAAGAGTAACGGACTCGCTGCTCCATGCCACCGCATGGGAAGCAAAGAGGAACGGAGATCCTCTGCATTTGCGTATAGAAGACTTCGACGAAGTGGAAATCCGGTATGAAAAACCGACAGAAAAGGGGGCACCAAAACAGAAAGCTCGAAAAATCGTCCATGTGACCGTACCCATGACAGTGGGAGACGATACATTCGTACTTGAGGGGAAAGGTGACGGTCCGACATCTGCATTCGTAGCGGGCCTCAGTCGCATTCTGGAAGCCGAATACGGCGTCTCCGTGGATGTGGAAGAATGGGTGGAGCGTGCGGTGACGCACGAAGACGAGGCGGCGAAAGCTTCCGACAGCGAAGGTGCTCCGGGCAGAGATGCGACCGTGTGGGGGTTCGCACGCATGCGCATAGGGGCAGACGCATTGGACGGATACGGGTACGACACCGATGCCACGTACGCCAGTTTGAAATCTTGCCTGCAAGCAGTGAACCATTGGTGCACTGTGCAGCGTAAATCCTCCGGAGTGCCGACCTCCGTTTAAATTCGGACTTTTGCGCTTTCGGTAGCCAATTACATACGATAATTACCCATATTTCTCACTTTTTTGTATACATTTTTTATACAAGATTGACCGTGTGCTTTTCTTCACTTTTAAGGGGCATTTTTTGGCTAATAGTAGACAACAAACAGTGTTTTCTCTCCTGTGAATGTTTGATCACATAATTTACCCAACTAACACTGGACAATACATTTCCTACCCGTAAACTGCTCCCCTCTCCGACAACCAGTATTATGGTATACGTGAAACAATTCACACACCGCGTTTCATTTAACATCGTGCTTATGCACGCCGTACTCATCACCGCGTTCACTCTGAGCATGGTGATGACCCTTCCGGCCCTCGGCTAAGAGGACGAAGGATAAATGAGACATCGCAAGCCCGCTCATGCGTACCGTAGGAAACAGTGAGTGAACCAACGCCTCTCCCGTGCAATCGCACCACCTGAGGACTGAGAAAATTTGAGTATCTGGACTCGGGAAAAAATGAGGAGTATCTTTGCGTTGTGAACGGTGCTTACATCCTCTTCAGCTCTCCTCTTTCATCCTGGTGTTGCCGCTAAGGGGCGCACCTTTATTACAACACTGAATTTTTTACTTCTTGCGCCCCTTCATCTACGAAGGGTCTTTTTTGTATTTTATTTTCACTCACTCTCCCATGACACCGGTTGAAACACCGCCGCACAATGAGAATACGACGCGATACAAAGTGTTTCCCTGCACAGACGGTACCAATTTTTGGATGTATGCGGAAACAACCCGAATAAATTCTCTGGGGAAACAAGAAACGACATTGGAAATACTCCTCCCGCGCGTTCGCATAGAAGATCTCAGTAGCGAGCATCGTGCGAAATACCGCGAAACTGTGGCAGATGCTACCGAGGAGTCACCTTCAGCCGACCCTCCGCAACCACTTCGCCGGGAGAAGGATCTCCGTCATCCGCTTCCTGTGTAACGCGTACGTATAAATGCTTTCGTAAGTCCTGCTGTCCGCGGAACTGCACTCCATGTCGTGCGTCACCGAAATGTGCCTGTAAGTGCCCGAGACTTATCCAATCTTTTCCGTCTTCGCTCACCACCCATCCTTCGTAAAAATACCCGTCTTCGCTTAGGTTAATATTTACTTTCAAATTCTGGAGGTAGCTTCCGTCTTCAAAGTAGTGAGCTTGTGCCACACCGTTTGCCGGAGTGTCGCCGACACCGGACATAGGACCAATGGCGAACCACACCTCTTTACCGTGAGCATCGTCTATTATGTCTCCTCCGGTTGGCATGGCAACTTCCACTTTCTCCGTCCATTCTTCGGTGTTGGTTCCCACTGTATCAGAAGGTTCCTTTACACAAGCAGACACAAGGAGAAGAGCCGAAAACAGAAGTATCGTACGTTTCATAGTGCGCATTGTACCCAATGCTTTCCGGAAAATAAACCTGCTTATCTGCAGGATCCGCATTGACTAATTTGGCACTTATAAGTAGGATTTGCGACCAATATGGCACACCTTGATGATGATTTTAGAGAGCGGCCACAGGAGAATGAACTATCGTTTACGGATAGGGCTGAAATGCTGAGCTTTATGAGAGAATTTGGCGACCCCGTCGTAGATGCACGGGCAGACCAAGAGGCTATGGAATTACATGGCGATATGGCTGAAACTGCCACCCGTCTTGCCACTGCCATGTGGAAAGTGGGAGAAATAGAAGCTGCAGAATTCAACCTGACCATAGAAGCCATACAAGGACAAATAACTCTGGACCAGGCAAGGGAATGGGCAATGGAGCTGGAAGAAGAGGTACGGGAAAAACAACTGACAGGAGAACTGGCGGACGATGAAGAGTTGAATGCCGCATTGGAAGCGAAGCTTTCCCCTCCCGTTCTTTCCATACAAGAAATGGTGGAAGCACAACTGCGGGCACTGCATGAGCAGGCAGGAATCTACGGTATGACGCCCATTGAAATAGCTGAAGCTGAGAGAGAGATACGAAAAAGTGCGAAAGAATTATTTCAACTGGAACGCGATGAAGAAGACGGGAGTGGAGACGAGAAGCGTCGTACCGCCTGAGTTACCACAGGAATCCCGGAGGTCGTGCCGCTATACGCTCTCTTTCCAGTTGTGAATTATGGTCCGCTTTTGCGGCAAGGACTATGTAGAGAGGAGCTTCATCAGGGTAGAGCTTTGCAAACCGTTCGGAAAGAGCGATGAACGACTCCACGTTCGGCGAGAGAGCAATGAAATGTGTGTTAAGCACAATGGCGTTTCCAAAGTGCTGCAGAAGCGTTTCGTATTCCTGCCGCTTTTCTTTCAGGGCATCGTACCGGTCTGAGAGGAGATAGACATTCACAATGCCTTCCAGAATGCTGATGTCGTTAAAGCGACCGAGTGAGTATGCGGTGTCGTATGCCTGCAACGCTTCATCGTATTTTTTCTCTGCTGCCTCTATGTCGCCAAGGCGCTTCCAGCCGCGTGCATCTTCCGTATTTTGCAGGAAGTAGTCTTTCAGGGCTTCACGTGCTTTCTCCGTATTACCCTGCTCCGTATACAATCCCGCACGACTCAAATGGAGATCTCGGCTGAACCATTCTCCTTTGGCTTTTTCGTACCACTGCAACGCTTTCTGCGTGTCGCCTCGTTCTTCCGCATGACGACCGAGAGAAGAAATGATCAAATACCCTCCTTCCAATACCGCAGAAATGAGCAGCAGAAAAACCAACAGGTACTCCATAAGTTTGGAAACGATTGGTGTGCAGCTGCGGGAGTTGTGAAAAGTGCGGGCTGCCAAAAATCCAAGCAGCAACCAAAAGAGCACGGCTATTCCCACAAACTGCATATTGTAATCCAAAAGGCTATGCACGAACAGTCCGCTGAGAGAAACAATGAGCACCACACCGAGAGAAGAATGCTCCGCACATGTGCGTTCTCCCGCGACTTCTTGGCGAATGGCACGCAGCAGAACAAACCCTATGATGAAAAGAAGTAGCAGTGCCGCGGGCACTCCCCTTTCGGCCGCATACTTCAGCACGATATTGTGCGGGTGATCCGACGTGGCAAGTACGCTCGTTTGCATGCGTGGCTGCATGAAGCGGAAACTGTATGGCCCCCAGCCAAACAGGGGCTTTTGCGCTGCAAGCTGAGATGCCTGTGTCCAGAACTGTACACGCTCCGTAACGGAAGACGCACCCTCGGAAGATGTAAGCGTGACTTTCTCAGTGACAGATTGCACGTCGTAGACATCTTTTCGCAGGACGTTCGCTCCGAAAAAAACGGAGGTCGCCACCACGGCAATCAGCACGACGAGACTTGCGACTTTCTTTCGGGGAAACTCTTCGCGGGCGCTTAAGTAATACAGAGCAAACCATAGAAATAGCTGCCCTCCGAAGGTGAGCATTCCTCCTCTGGAATAACTGAGAGCCAAACATCCTATGACAATACCGACCGCTATGCTTCTGCACAGAACCTCCACGACCGTAATGGTATTGAGTGTGCGGAAAGACCACGTGCGGAACGACCAGTAGTACACAACGGGCCACGCAAGCAGCAAGAAGTCCGCCCACGCATTGGGCCAGTAGTCCGTATGAAAACGGTGATCGAAGAACGTACCTACAAATCTGTCCACGGGCTGAAACACATACACAAGCAACCCTATGCCGCAGGCAAGCAGTGTCACCGAACCAATGACTCGTATCATGTGCCATACAAAGGGACTGTCCGTGCACTTGTCTTTCGGCGTACTGAACCGCACCACCCAAAAGAACAGTAAGCCCATGGCACCTGTTCTTAAGACTTCATCCAGTCCGTAGTTTTGCGAGACGGACAGAAGGTAGCTGACTGCCGTCCAGACGATGAGCAGTACGAAAGCCCCCCATAACGCAACGGGAAGCGTGTCTTCAGATTTCTGAGACTGTCGTGACTGGTGCCACAGCAACGTGAGCAGCGATGCGACGCCAAGGGCAACCCAGGTGGATTCCAGACTTTTGCCACCACGCCAGAGTACGGAGAAAACAAGCAAAGCACTTATGCTCCATGTGCTCACCTGTGTACGTGAGTATCTGCTTCGAAACTGCATGACTCTATGATTGCACAGAATAGCGGTGTGCGTATACTCTTCGGGCACACTCCACGGAGGTGTTTGGTCCTTGTTGTCAATATGCGATGTGCCCAGGTGGCGGAATTGGTAGACGCGCACGCTTCAGGTGCGTGTAGGAGTAATCCTGTGGAAGTTCGAGTCTTCTCCTGGGCACCAGAATCTAATAGCATCAAACAAGATTCCAGAATTTTTTGTCTGCGAATGGAGAAGACGAGAAGCCTGTGGTGAGCGAGGAGCGAAGCGACGAGACGAATCCAAGTCTTCTCCTGGGCACCATTCGACTCGGCGCCTTCGGCGCCTCGCTCATGGTCCTCGTCCGCCTCGGCGGACTCGGGCCACCTCTTCGACGTGGCGAATGACTCTGAGCGGAGCTGAGAAGCAGCGCAGTCGAAGAGCCCAGAAGACGTTCTCTATAAGAGAAGAACTTGGAAAAACTCAAACAGAAGACCATAACCTCAAGTGGCAATTTATAATTCCCTTTTGTAGCTAATCTTTTTGAGATGGAGCTAGTTAGCCTAAGGCTATGTGGTATGTCTACATTGCACTGGCTCGCACTGGCAGGTACTATACTGGAATTACTCAAAATCCTGAGCAACGGCTGCTTGATCACAGGCGAGGCAAAGGTGCAAAATTTGGGCTTGATCAAGGTTTGTCACATTTTGTGTATATTTCCGATCCGCTTGAAACAAAATCAGCTGCCCGCAAACGCGAAATCCAGATCAAAGGTTGGACACGAGAAAAGAAGGAGAAACTGATTAAAGGTGAGTGGAGTTAGGTTTACAATAGATGTACCACATACAAGTTTCTAATTTACACATGACTGATTCTGAAGCTCAAAGGATACGAAGGCTCTCTATAAGAAAACTTAGAGAGTACATTTCCGAACAAGGAACTAATCAACCCGAACGAAAAGATGGAGAACACGTCTTAAAAGATCGAATCGAAAGGAGAAATACTATGTTGAAGGTTGCTGGGATCATAGCAACCTTAGCTGGAATAATTGTTGCCAGCGTAATAAAAATTTTTCCTAGTGAAATCCGAGAATTCTTTTTAAAAGTTTTAGTTAATTAAAAACATTATTCCGTAATAACCAGAAAACCCCTCGGCTCCAGAATAAATAGCAACAAACACCTATCCGGAATGTCCATATCTGCCAAGGAGAAGACGAGACGTTTATCTTAAAGCGAACGGATCTTAGCGCAGTAAGACGAACCCGAGCGTAACGAATTCAACAAACGTCCAGCGGGAGATTTGTACATTCTGTGCAGCTATTACTACTTGGCTTTGCAAAGCCATACATTGACAATTTCTACCAATGAAGTACACTGTGGAAGCAATGAATCTGTGCGCGTATCATTACTGGGTAAGAACTCAAACCCCCGACAGGAGGAGCTAAGCGCATATCTGTAATACGCCGGCTGCCCCGACCGGGGGAAGCCTCTTTTTTTGTATTTCTATGTATATGAAAACTCTCGGTGTCATCGGCGGTATGGGCCCTCAGGCGAGTGTTCGATTCCTCGACCTAGTGGTACGCAACTGCACGGAAACGTACGGCGTTCGCAAGAATGATGAATTTCCACGCATAGTTCTCAGCAGTCTCCCTGCTCCGGATCTTATAGAAAACAGAGAGAGTGAAGTGCGCGCGGGGCAAATGCTCGCAGAAGAATCACGCAGGCTGGAACAAGCGGGAGCTGACTTTCTGGTGATGACGTGCAATACCATGCACATTCTCTCTGAGTGCTGTATATCTTCGGTCTCCATTCCGTTTCTTTCCATGGTAGATGCCGTGGTTTCCGAGGGGAAGGCAAATGGAATTTCTCGCATAGGACTTCTTGGTTCCAAAACCACGATGAATACGAATCTCTACAAAGAGCCGTTGGAACAAAATGGCATCTCGGTTTGCATACCGAATACCGCGGGGCAGGAAGAGGTAGTACGCTGCATACTCTCTGTAATTGCGGGCAAAGCGGGAGAACAAGAACGTACTACGTTGCAAAAAGAAGTGGAGAGTCTCGCAGAAGCGGGGGCGGAAGCCGTGATACTCGGTTGTACCGAACTGCCCATTCTGCTGAAGCAAAGCATGACGAACGTACCGCTTCTCGACAGCTTACAACTACTGGCAGATGCGTCCTGCAAAGAAATATTTTCGCACCTAAGCCTGCTGCATCTCACGAAGCATAGTCCGTAATTCTCGCATCTCATTTGCAGCTTGCAGATCACCCGGTACCGCCACCTCTATGGGACTTTCATCCGATATTCCCGCATTGGTACGCAGAATATTTCGTACTTCATACCGAGTGGGAAGTTCTGCAGCATACGAAAGACCCGCTGCTTCCAGTGTCTGCCTTGCATGAACCTGACCGACTCGTTTCTCGGCTTCATGCACAAAACCCGAAGCATCTACAAATGAATCATTCCCTGCTGCTATCTGTCGCAGAGCATCCAGATCCATAGATAATCCAAAATTCTCACGAGGATCCTCCTGACCGGTTGTCAAAGTTTCTATTGCATCTGCAAGGTCCGATGCGCGCTTCTCAAGAGTCGACATAGCGACCAAATATACTCATATTTTTGCCTTCTACAAGAGCTTTTATAAATTTTTTACAACGCGAGCAACCTCTCTGAAACCTCCGTATCTTCCGGGTCTATTTCCAACACTTTCTCGTACGCTTTTCGTGCTTCTTCAGGGTTATCTGTCAGTTCGTATGCGGTAGCAAGGTTGTAAAATGCAACGGATGAAAACGGATCTGTTTCCGTAGCCTTTAAAAAGTTTAAGACCGCATCTTCCAATTGCCCCGATCGCATCTGCAACACGCCAAGATTCACCAATGCACTCGTGTCTTTGGGGCGATGCTCAAGAGCACTGCGATACGCTTCCATCGCTTTGATTGTCTGACCTTTGGTATCGTAATACTGAGCGAGATTGTAGTATGCTTCTCCGTTTGGGCGAATTGCCAACGATTGCTCATACTGAGCAAAAGCCCCATCGTACTCACCGTTTCTAAAGAGTAACGTGCCCAAGTTATTGTGCGCGAGATGAGAATTCGGATAGTGCGTGAGCACGTTGGAAAACAGTGCTTCGGTACTGCTCCATGTTTGCGCCTGCTTCTGCGCAAGAAACGCAAAGAAGACAAACAGCAGTGCCAACGCTCCCTGAAAAAGCTGCGACTTCTTGTCTATCAAGCGTGAAAAAAGCAACGCAAACAAGAAAAGAATTCCGATACTCGGAATGTACGCATACCGGTCTGATCCGATGTAAATATCTTTGAGTACGTCTTCACCTTTTGCGAAGTTACTGAATGTCGGAAGTACTGTGAACAGAAAAAAGAACCACCCGAACAGAATTTCTCTTGTCTTACATTTGCTCCACCATGCCAGTGCCGTAAGCACAAGCACCAACGCGAAGGCCGAGAGCAAATCCGGATTCGCAAACGACACGGGCGCCGTGTACGGATACAGAACGGAAAGATGCACGGGCAGTAGTAACTTGGAAAGGTACAACGTAACGGCCTTGGAGCCGATGAGAATTTTTTCCAGGAACAACGAGTCGCTTCCCGTCTTACCGCCGATGGCAATGAGCCCGAATACAAAGGAGAGCAGAAAGTACGGCGCCTTCTCTCGTATGTTTGCAGCATCTATTTTTCTGCCTTCTCGCCAGTCGAGCAGCAGCAAGACCACGGGAGCGGTAATGGCAATGACTTTGGAAAGAAGTGCCAAAAGAAACAGGACAATGCTGCGCCTGTACCACGTGCGCACATCGGATCTTCTGAAGAGAAGATACGTAACGAGCGTTGCGAGAAAGAAGAAAGTGCTTAACACGTCTTTGCGGGCGCTCGCCCACACCACAGCTTCCGTATGGAGAGGGTGAACAGCAAACAATAGCGCCGTTACACCTGCTATCCACCTGCGGCCAGTGAGGAGAAACACGAACCAGCACACCAGCGATACATTGAGCAGGTGCAGTACCAGATTCCCGAGGTGGTAAGTAAAAGGATGTAAACCGGCAATTGCGTAATCGACCTGATACGTCAGCAGCGTGAGCGGAATGTACAGTTCAGGATCGTACGTGGTAAACGCATTACGGATATTCGTAAATGACAGTCCGTGTGCGGTGGCGTTCTCGGTGATGAGGAGTCCGTCATCCCACGCAACGAACGGGTACGACAGTGCACTGCCATACACAAGGAGTAGCAACGCTCCGAGCAGCGCAACGCAAGTAAGTGCCTGTTTCCGTGTCGGAAGATACGCAGAAGTCACAAACACAGTCTAGAGCAATACGACAAAGAGTCGTAACAAACAGCGGTTGGCAGACACTGCCTGCCAACCGCTGAGGTACACAGTGCTAGTAAATCCAAAGAGTGGCGAATGACGGAGACGATATCCCCGCACCTGTAACGTTGCTTAAGTTCAAATTCACAGTTTCACCCACATCCGAAGCGGCGTCTTTTATAATCTCCACAGTAAAGGATTTTGTTGTTTCTCCATCTTCGAATCGAAGGACGCCTTCGGCCTCCTTGTAATCGGTGGATTCATGAGCGGTACCATTGGATGTTTTATATTGCACCGTAGCAACACCCTTGGAGCCACCCTGTCTGGTTACAAGAATTACAACTGAACCTTCGGATTCCACTACTTCGTATTCGTTGTCGGTAAAGCGAATGCTTCCCGAACCGAATGTCGCAACCTCGTCATCTGCGATGCGAAGAAGCGACACTTTTCGTTCGGTATCTAACACAGAACCTCCCGTAGGGTTGCCAAGGGCAAGGTTCACGGTCTTCGCACCTCCTATTTGTGCGTTGTCTGAAACCGCTACGGAAAATGACTTCACCGTCTCACTGTCACCAAAGCTAAGAGTGCCGCTTGTTTTTGTGTAGTCAGAACCACTCTTAGCCGTACCGTCTGTCATGGAATAGTCCACAGTTACCGCACCTTTCGCACCTCCTATGCGTTCCACACGAATAGTGATGCTGCCCGCGACCTCACTGACTGCGTATTCCGTCGCACTGTAGCGGAACGTACCTTCTTCCGGACTGTTGGTTGAACTTGTGGCATCGGAAGATCCCGCTCCCTCGTCATCTTCGATGGTAAATGTGGCAACTTTCGGATCGATTATTTCCGCACCACCAGTCGGAGTATCTATTTCCATGGTGAACTCTTCATCACCTTCGTTATCGGTGTCATTGAGTATTTTTACATCGAATGACTTACTGGTCTCTCCGTCCTGAAATATCAATGTTCCTTCCTGTGCCTCGTAATCTTCGTCCGGCTTCGCCGTGCCGGCAATAATTTTATAATCAACGGTTATCATACCCTTGTCCCCTCCCGTACGAATAACTGTCACGTTGGTAGAACCGTCATCTTCTTCTTGCTTGTATGCGTTGGTTATAAAACGCAGTTTTCCGAATTCATTCACCGTCACCGGAGGAGGACTGTTGCTACTGGAACTGCTCGCCGCCTGCGAAGAAGAAGATCGTGAACTTCTGCTACTGCTGGAACCGGAACGATCGGATTCCGACGTCGTGGGTTCTATACCCATAATTTCATCACGAAGCCTTTTCATCATCACTGCCGCTTGCCCGCGCGAAAGATTGTCATCCGGTTTGAATTTTCCGTCTTGAAATCCCGTGATGACTCCGAGTCCGTACATCTCCCCTATCGCCTCGTCGTAGTACGAGCCTGCGGGAACATCCGGGAATACCGAAGAACCCATTCTCGTTGCTCCGACTGCCGTACCAACTACTCCTATGGTAAGTCCGCACACAAAAGATCCGAGGGAAAAAGAACGCAAGGTACCTTTTTTCATAAAACTAGAGGGGAAGATCATGCAGTAGTATACGAAGGAACATATGAATGTATCAAGCGAGGATACCGAACAGAAAAATACTGACCCACAAATTTCTTGACGTGCAACATTGGCACTCTATACTTCCGAGTGCTTAGCACTCTATTATTGAGACTGCTAACAGCACTACGGTGCAGTTTTATACCTTTTCTTCTCTCTACGTTATGGCAGACATTCCAAAACTCGCAGTGAGCATAGATCCCCTTGGAGACCGCGTCGTTGTTGTCCCCATGGAGAAAGAGCAAGTGACCGCCTCCGGTATTGTCATTCCGGATACCGCCAACGGAGAAAAGCCTTCCGAAGGAATAGTCATCGCACTCGGTTCCGGTGGAATCGGCGATGTTCCGAACCCTCAGGAATTCTTGAAAATCGGCGACAAAGTGCTGTTTGGCAAATACGCCGGTGACGACGTAAAACTGAAAGCCAAAAATGGCAAAGACGTCGAAGTGAAGATTCTTCGCTTAGATTCCGTACTGGGCAAAGTCGCCTAGTTTTATTTCGATACCTACTTTTCCCATTTTCCACTATGGCCAAACAACTACTTTTCGGATCCGATGCCCGCGACAGAGTGCTCGTGGGAGTAACCAAGCTCGCACAAGCGGTACGAGCAACCATGGGCCCCAAGGGTCGCAACGTCCTTATAGAAAAATCGTACGGCGCACCGACCGTTACCAAAGACGGTGTGTCCGTTGCCAGAGAAATAGAACTGGAAGACAAGTTTGAAAACATGGGTGCGCAACTCGTGAAAGAAGCTGCCACCAAAACAAACGATGCGGCGGGAGACGGTACAACTACCGCAACCGTTCTGGCTCACGCCATTATGCAAGCGGGACTTAAACACCTTTCCAGCGGAAGCAACGCCATCTCCATTAAGCGCGGCATAGACAAAGCGGTGGAAACCGTGGTTGCCGAACTGGAGAACATGAAGAAAGATATTTCATCCAAAGAGGAATACAAAGCGGTTGCCACTATTTCCGCTCAGGATACGGAGATCGGTGAAATAATTGCGGCAGTCATAGACGAAGCAGGGAAGGACGGAGTCGTTACCGTGGAGTCGGGCCAGACCATGGGTCTGGAGAAAGAGTACGTGGAAGGAATGCAGTTTGATAACGGATACATTTCTCCGTACTTCGTGACAGATACGTCCCGTATGGAAGCGGTGTTTAACAACGCATCCATTCTTATTACGGACTCCAAAATCAACTCCATTCAGGAAATCCTTCCGCTGCTCGAAGGCTTGGCTCAGAAGGGAAAGAAAGAAATCGTTATTATCGCAGAAAGCATAGAAGGAGAAGCTCTTGCCACTTTGGTGGTAAACAAGCTCCGCGGCACATTCACCGCACTGGCGGTAAAAGCCCCTGCTTTCGGTGACCGTCGTAAGGAGATTTTGCGAGATATCGCAGCACTTACGGGCGGACGTGTGATTTCCGAAGAAGTCGGACTCAAGCTGGAAAACACATCGGTAGAGGACCTCGGTCACGCTACCAAAGTTATCTCCACGAAAGATGCCACGACCATCGTGGGAGGTGCCGGTAAGAAAAAAGATATAGAGGCACGAATCAATCAGATTAAAGCTGCCATAGAGAGTTCCAACTCAGACTTTGATAAAGAGAAGCTTGCGGAACGTCTTGCCAAACTCACGGGAGGAGTTGCACTCATCCGCGTGGGAGCTGCGACCGAAGTGGAGCAGAAAGAGCGTCAGCACCGTGTGGAAGACGCCCTCTCCGCCACTCGCGCAGCCGCCGAGGAAGGAATTCTTCCCGGAGGAGGCACTGCCTACATTCGTACTCTCGGTGCTCTGGATAAGCTGAAACTCACAAACGAAGACGAGCAAGTGGGAGTGGAAATAATAAAAGAAGCACTCGTCGCTCCCCTTTACAACATCGCCGCAAACTCCGGTGTCGCGGGAGAAGTGGTGGTGGAGAAAGTACGACAGATGAAAGGCAACGAAGGCTACAACGCTCTTACGGGCAAGTACGAAGACCTCGTAAAAGCCATGGTCATAGATCCGAAGAAAGTCACACGTTCCGCATTGCAGAACGCCGCTTCCGTCGCTTCCATGTTCCTCACGTTGGAGGCCGCCATCTGCGAAATTCCAAAAGATCCCGACCCTGCAGAAGCTGCTGCCGCAGCTGCTGCCATGGGAGGGATGGGAGGGATGATGTAATCCCCTCTTGTACGGCATTAAAAAACCCCTGACGAAAGTTGGGGGTTTTTAGTGGTTCAATTTTCGGTATGTCCACCACTCCACTCTTTTCTTTCTCACGCATACGCCACCACACCATGCTCGTGGGTATCGAGTCCTTCATCTTCCACACTGCCCGAAACACGCAAACCGACCGTTGCTTTCAGGACTCCGAAGAGCACAACGGATGTAAGAGCTGTCCATACCACAATGGAAACGATTCCCGTGGCCTGGACCACAAAATCTGCGGAAGGGTCAAAGAGTCCCACCGCAAGCACTCCCCATATTCCCGCAACGCCGTGTACGGAGACCGCACCGACGGGATCATCTATGCGCAGTTTCCACAGAAGCGTAACCCCTGCGTACATAGCCACCGAGCCTATTGCCCCTATAGCTATGGCAGCCAAAGGAGTTACAGACGCACAGCCCGCCGTAATGGCAACCAAGCCAGCCAGTGCTCCGTTTAGGGTCATACCTATGTTTGGTTTCCCGAGTTTCATCCACGAAAGCAGCATGCCCAAAAGCGAGCCGGCGGCTGCGGCGAGATTCGTATTTACAGCTATGAGTGCTATGGCATTGGCGTTCTCCATACCCGAGGCAGCCACCTGTGAGCCGGGGTTAAACCCGAACCAGCCAAGCCACAGAATAAAGACACCGAGTCCCGCGAAGGTGACATTGTGACCTTTATGCACGTGGGAATCGGGGTTAAACGCACCTTTACGAGGCCCGAGCAACATAGCACCTGCCAATCCCGCTACTCCTCCGACGGTATGCACCACTCCCGAGCCTGCGAAATCTATGAACCCGAGGTCACTTAACCATCCTCCGCCCCATGTCCAGTGCCCGACGATGGGGTAAATAAGCGCGGTCATTATCGCAGATGCCAGAAGATAACTGCCGAACTTCGTGCGTTCCGCCATGGCACCCGAAACGATGGTTGCAGTGGTTCCCGCAAACACCGTTTGAAACAAGAAGAATGCAAGACCGGGAATGGCATCGTTTTGAAGCCCATGCAGGAAGAAATATTCTTTGCCCATAAATCCGTTGCCCGCACCGAACATAATGCCGTACCCCATGCAAAAGAACACCAGACTGGCTATGGTGAAGTCCGCGAAGTTCTTCATAAGGATATTCACCGCATTTTTAGACTGCGTGAAACCCGCTTCCACCAACGCGAATCCCGCTTGCATAAAGAAGACAAGAAACGCAGCCAGCAGAACCCACACGGTGTCCAGCGAGTACGCAAGTTCGGAGATATCCATAGAGATGAAAGGAAGAAGAAAAGAAAAATACGACTACACGTCGAAGTATCTGTAGAACTCCCACGGCGTGGGAAAAGTATAGCCTTCGGCAATTTCGGAGCGCTTGAATGCGATGTACGACGATATGAACCCTTCTTCAAACACTCCTGTGTCCGTAAGGAACCCGTGGTCTTGCTCCAAAGCCTGCAACGCATTTTCCAAGGATGTCGGCGCGTGAGGTATTTTTTCGAGCTCGGCATCCGAGAGCGAGTAGAGGTTTTTATCCGTTGCTTCTCCCGGGTCTGTTTTATTACGGATTCCGTCCAACCCCGCAAGCAGCATTGCCGAGAACGAAAGGTAGGGGTTTGCTGTGGGGTCCGGAAAACGAATTTCCACCCGTTTGGACTTTGGAGACTGTGAATACATGGGAATACGAATGGCGGCAGATCTGTTGCGTGCGGAGTAGATGAAGTTCACAGGTGCTTCGAATCCCGGTACGAGACGTCGGTAACTGTTGGTGGTGGGATTTGTAAAAGCCGTAAGCGCGTTGGCATGTTTTAAAATTCCTCCGATGTAGTGCAACGCAGTGTCACTTAAGCCTGCGTATTCGTCTCCCGCAAACAGCGTTTCCCCGTTCAACCACAAGCTCTGGTGCACATGCATACCGCTTCCGTTGTCGTTATGAATTGGCTTTGGCATGAATGTCGCTGTTTTGCCATACCGTGCCGCCACGTTACGCACGATATACTTGTATCGCATCACTTTATCCGCCATGGAGAGCAGGTCATCGAATTTCATATCGATTTCCGCTTGTCCCGCGGTGGCGACTTCATGATGGAAACTTTCTATTTCTATTCTCGCACGTTCCAACTCACGAACCATGGCGGTACGCACATCTTGGTGCCGGTCCATGGGAGGTCCGGGGAAATACCCTTCTTTATGACGAATTTTATATCCTTTATTTCCCCCGTCTTCGCGCATGCCCGTATTCCAAATTGCCTCCACGGAATCCACGGCATACGAACCGGCACCGGGACTCTGGCTGTATTCCACGTGGTCGAAAATAAAGAATTCAAGCTCGGGACCCATGCAAACCGTATCTGCAATACCCGTGGACTTCAGGTATTCCACGGCACGCAACGCAACTGTTCTCGGGCTGGAAGCGTAGATGTCTCCCTTTATGGGGTCTTTCACGTCACACAACACCGAAATGGTTGGCTCCGCCGAAAAGGTATCCAAATACGCAGTGGTGATATCGGGCATGAGGAGCATGTCCGACTCCTGAATTTCCTGAAACCCTCGAATGGATGATCCGTCGAACCCGAATCCTTCTTCCACGCTGTCTTCGTTAAACAGTCGCACAGGGCACGACGTATGCTGCAGTGTTCCCGGAACGTCGGTAAATGTAAGGTCGAGCATGGTTACTCCCTGCTTCTTTGCAAACTCCAGCACTTCTCCCACTGTGGAGAATTTGGGAAGAAATTCAAGATCCGCAGATGCTGCTCTTCGCTGTATTTCCTGCTGCACGGCATTCTTCGCTACTGCTTCTACAAGGGAATGTGTGGGTGGTGGCATAATGAAAAATGATGAAATGGAATCGAATGTCTGTGTTCTACATCAGGCACTCAGCAAACGTACACAGCCGGTTGTGGATGAAAGTTGTTCTGTTCATATTTTGAACAACTCTATTTTTTTGCAAAAACAAAAAAATCCGACTCTCAGGCACAAGGGAAGAGACGGCGTTACGGTATGTTACACATTGCAAAAAATCGTCATAGTACGTGAGATGCAAATTCAATAAGTGCCCTCAATTCATTACTTAGTGCGGTGCTTGCCCATCACATTATGCAACTCTTCATCGTGATCAGCGCCGAAGAAATATAAGTACAGAAACAGATTACACAAACCAAACACAGCCAGTACGACTTTGGAAACAGAGTCGTAATACTCCGCTGCAAACAACAGCTCTATGGCCGGAGCAATAATGGAAATCTCCACGATGTACTCCACGCTTACATGGTGAGTCTTCAGGTACGACACCAGTATGCGGTACGCCTTTATAAGAATAATCATCTCGGCGATGGAATGCAGCGCTCTTCTGCTGAATATATCCAACACGTCGTGATCCAGCAGTTCACCCGAAAGAACTCCGCTAAACATGTACTCCGCTCCCACTCCTATACGGAGAGCCATATACAACGCCAACATGACGATGACGAGAAAAACGAAGAACGAGAAGAGTTTGTCCAATTGAGAGATAATTCTTTGCATGCGGCAATCATACAGCGTCCCATACATTTACCAAACCACCCATCTCCGACAGAAATAGGTGGTGGTCGGTCGCGGGTTCCCGCGACCGAAAAGCCGGTCAATACAGTTTGCCGGTCAGAAGCGCAGATGCTCCGCCGACTATCGTAACCGCATATGTCGCAGTCGAGAGAGTCAGCAACACAATGGCTGTGGGATTACATGCCCGATTGGCAATTGCAGTCCTCCACATGTCGTACAAGCCGTACGTGCAAGACAGAAACACCAGGTAAAGAAACAGCGGTGCAAGCACCGCCTCCCAGTCCATCGGTTCGCCGGATGAAGTGGAATACGACGCCTGCCGAATGACAACAGAAGCCACGACGAGTGTCTTCATAGCGTTCACCTCCTTTTCCTTATTGTTGGGGGTGTAATGAAAAAAGACCGGAGAAATAACATATCCTTCTTCGAAAACTTTGCAAAAAAGTCGGGAGGTTTTCAGTCGAATATCTCTCCGTACCGAATGCTACAATGCAGTAACCTGCTCTTGTATTTTTTCGACGAGCAGATCTATTTCTGCCTGCGTTATCTCTCCGTATTGTGTGAGTATCTGCAAATGCTTAGCCAGTCCGAATCTCTTTTTAGAACCGTGAAGCACGGCGTTGAAAAAAAGTCGTACACAATTACGTGCGCACATATCTCCCCCAAGGCTGGAGCCGCTGGAATACAGCATACCCAACTGTACGCTCCCACTTCCGCCCGTGCCTTCCACTTCCACGTCATCATCGCCAAAAATATTGCCGATACGTATCTTCCCTCCAAGCTCTTTAACAATAGCTGCCACTTCCTCCGCTTCCTGAGAAGCAATTTCTCTGTCCGTGTGTCGGGACTGCGCATGTTGTTCGTCTATTGCTCGTTGGTCCGCACGGTCACCATGTGCAGCTATGTCCGTGTCCGTAATGCCGCTGTTATCCATAAAACTTTCACGTATGGCCTCATTGTCCGGTTCGGGAGGTGCCTCGGGCGATACGTCGTGTGCAGCGCTGAGATCCACATTTTGCATGCTGAGTATCTCGGGTGAGTCGTCTTCAAACCCTACCGCTCTTATTCTGAGGGCAAATGAATACAGAATGTCAGCTATCCTTCTCGCATAGAACGCATCAAACTTTTCATTGGATTTCGGTGCCGTTCCACCCTCTCCGACGTATGGCATTTCGTACAGGGCATCTCGTACGAGATGGTATCCTTGCGGATACATTTTCAGTGCAGGTCGCATGGCATCCAAATTCTCCAGCGTCTCTGCTGTGTTCTTATCGACAAACTCTTCGTAAAGCTCCTTTTCTGTGGGGGCAAATGTTTTATATGCAGGTTCTTTGTCGCTCATGGCAGAATTCTAAGATCATATCTCTTTATAAGCAAAGAACATAATGATGTTTTTGCAATATTCTGTTTTTCAGCGACATATGGCCATGAGAACTCATCACAACTGAGTACGGTGCTACGGCAATCGTACCGCATCCACCATCTTCTCGAATGTTCTCGTTTCCGTTGTTCCCGTTTCGTACACAAAGGAGTAAAGCACTCTGCGATGTACAGTCAGTACTTCTCTGCGTGTCACCAACTCCCCTGCTCCCGTTTTGCCTCTGTATTCCAGCTCAACGGCGGGATTGCCGTCCACGGTAATGTCTCTGGATGAGAGCAGTGTGAAGTCAGGTACGGTTTCGGCGTACCGCGCTACTATCGCGTCGCGTACGGTACTCAACCAAAAACTGTCGGGTTGTTCCGTCAGCCTCTTTCGCACGGCGAAGTCACTTGCCTGCGCAATGAACGCCTGATACAGATCCGTAATGGTAACCGTAAAGTGCAGAGCGTTCTTTTTTGTTCCCGCAACATACACGGAGGAAGAAATGTAATTGTCGTATATCGGCTGCGCCTTCCGGTCTTGCGGAAAAAGAATCTGCAATCCTCCGGCGGTGCGGTAGGTGTTCGTAAAATCGTTGCTTGGAATGTTGCTTCTGCTGCGCGGGTCGGCAAATTCCGACATGCGACCGAGAGGAAACATATTGTCTGTGGCAGTCAGACTCCCCTCCCCTTTTCTGTAGAGCGATTCCAGCATGTCGGTATACAAGGACTCGTAGTGCTGCTGCCTGTCGCCAAAGAGTTGGTACGTACTGAGTCGCAAATTCACTGCGGTATCTCCGAATGCCTGCCATGTCTCGGTCACGTACATGGTTCCGTCGTCTCCGAGCATGGTGTAGGAGAACCGAGCCGCGGGACGCTGCTGCACTTCCAGGTCAGTCCTTGTAAATGCGCGGAAGATGTGCGGCCTGTCTACGTAGTACTGCTGAAAACCGTCTGCCAGAGCGTGAATATCTGTGGTGGCGGAAGCAAGAGAGCGCACCACGCGCATTTCCACCGTCGCAGGCTGGTAATTCATAATGAAGCCGTTCGTTATGGGAGCGGCGAATGTCATAACGAGTTCGGGGTCTGCGGGGTTGGTTGTCGTATCTCGCCCCCAGTAGGCAGGATATCGTACAGACAGACCCGAATTCGGGTCGTCGTACCTTCTCCAACTCCCCTCTGCGTGAGCCAAAGAAACGGGCAAGAATGCGCACAGGAGCAGCGAAAGGCACAAAATGCCGGAATGTATGGCCCTGCCTCGTATGAGAGATAGATACATAGGAGGTTATTTATATAATATTTGTGTTTATTTGTCAATATATCGGCTTCCTACTGATCTACGGCTTATAGCGCTCCGGCATCTTCGGGTAGAAGAAATCAAAGGATCTGCGCAGGGATTTTGCAATACTCCGAGAAGTACCCATAAGCGCACTGTGCTTATTGGAAAGCTGATTCGCCATATTCACACATCTTTTTTGCATTTGTGTGTGCAGTACATCTTCCGGAACATGCAGCCCCTCGAAGTGATCTGCCGCCACAGCAAACAGTGTCTGCATCTTTGTATCTGTGTCCACGTTCTTTTCATATTCATCTATGCCAAACCTCATCGTACGACTCAGCGTGGAAAATTTGCGCAGCGCTTCAAATTCATTGCGCTTCTTTATGCACCAACGTGTCCATTCACGAATGAGAGGATTATGCTCTTGCTCTATCTGAGACAAATTACCGGCAACATCTCCCGCTTGCGCAGCAAAGGACTCCTCCTGCTCCAAGAGAGCATGAATGGCATCGCGATACTGCACCTGCTGCTCTTGTTGCCAGCACAAATAGTTTTCTCCGTATTGGTCGTACAACATGTCGGAGTACAAAATCAACGTATCATGCAATTCCACGGAAACAGCTCGGCACTCTGCATCTATGGTCACGCAAATCTCTTCGACTGATCTCTCTAACACTTCTTGAAATATGGTACCGTCACTCGGAAGGTCGAACACCTCGCCGAGTCTGGCCATATCCATAGACATGCAAATTAATAGACGCGATCAGGACGTATCACTTCTTTCGCAAAGCGATCGTACGAATATGTAAATTGACTCTCCGGTATGCGGCCGTAACGCTCGTACGGCTGACTTCTGTAGTACGGATGCAACATGTGCGTCGTGGTTCGGTATCTGCTTGCGTACAATCGTTGAATTTCAGCGTATCCCCAACTGCGCTTGTTGTTTCTGTGTGTCAAACCGCGAACTGTTCTTTCTGGTTCGTCGTAGGGATGTGTGCTGTTCCGGTCATCCGCACTTGCGATGGCAGGCAGAGTAAGGAGAAGAAAAACGATGGCTGCTATGGTGGTTTTCATAACATACATGCAGAAAGTACGACATGGTAATCCCTTGGCGTGAAGTGTCAATAATCCTGTACTTTTTCTTTCTGAGAAAAGCAAAACAGAAATTTTCATACCTCCGCCCACAATTACGCAGAATAGCGCAACACTCATCATTTGCGTTTTAAAGCGAAGAATTGCATTCTTTGCGCATGCAGAACCCAAAAAAGTGGGCGCCTTTTTTACACAGAACACTCGTCTTCTGTTTCGTCCTCGTAGGACTTACGTACCTGTATGCCTATTCCAGGCCCGTATTCGTTGAAAATCATTTCATTCTTCGCAATCAATCCGAATCGTTTACGCACCCTCTGCATATACCCGTAGCACCGACCGGTCCCTACTTCGTTGAATCTGTTATGCAGATTCATGCGCTGCGCCCTTCCAAATATTACATAGAAGTGGATGACTGCCTGGACTCCATTATCATCAACGATGTTCCCGTTCTGAACGTACGGTATCCCATCTGCAACTGGCCGTGGGGTACGGTGATAGATCTCAGCGACCACCTGCTTCCGGGCGTCAATACCGTACAGTACTACATGCGAAACAGAAGCGGAGGCGTGGGGGTAAACCTGATGCCGTGGATGTTTGATCCTCTGGGAATTGTTTTGGCGCTGGCGGGAATCGTGAGTCTTTTGTGGTATTCCATGGAATACAGATCGCTGCGAAGAGCCATAAAAAAGACAGTCGGAACTTTGGAAACCACATTCAAAAAACGGCGCAGTGTCACCGTAATCTGCACCGTCGCAGTACTGGCTGCCACATTGCTATTCGCTGTGTACCTTCCGCTCCGAAGCTTCCTGCCAAAGCAAGGCATGTTCTCGTACGCATACGAAGGCGAACAAACCTACATTACTCCCCCGCCGCTCAACCTGTACGATACCACCGCACCCGAAGAGCAAACGTACACGGTCGAAACTACATGGGATCTCCGCAGAGTTCATTTCACTCGATACTACTTCTCCATAGATGACTGTCTGGTAAAGTTATGGGTGAATGCCATAGAGGTGCAAAGTGACAATATTCCGTTGTGCCCCTTCCCGTACGGGGACACCATAGATCTCTCTGCGTATCTTAAAACCGGAACAAATACTCTGAAGATGGAAGTGGAAAATGAGAACGGAGCGACCTTGGTACGGGTGCGCCCCTCCATGGCAGATTCTCTGCTGCGTCCGTACTTGCTTATCGCATTCATACTGCTGTTGCTGGTCATACAATCCAAACGTTCTCTCTTTTCAGATTCCCGGCGAAGCGAACTGCTGCTTCTCTGTACGTTTATTCTCGCTCGGCTCTGGTCGTTCTTCGTGCACATGCGCATCAATGAAGGATGGGACTGGGGGTACCACATGGACGTGCTTGCTGCGAATCTTTTCACTGTTTCAAACATACTAAATCGCGAAGTGTTCCAGATGTTCTACAGCTATCACCCTCCGCTCGGATTCCTGCTTTCCGAACCGTTTCTCAACAGCGGATTCGGGCTCCTGCTCAGCGCAAAAATCGTCTCACTTCTCACATCCTTCATTGCATTTTTCTGCATACGACAAACGGTAAAGTATCTCGGGCTTTTGCAAAAACCCATCGGACTTGTTTTCCTGTACGGAGGAATGAGCATACCCATGATGGTGTTCCTCTCAAGATCCGTAAACTTAGACATGATTATTTTCATGTGTACGTGTTTTGCACTGCATTTGTCCATCATGCTCTTCGGGAAAAAGGACCCGGCTGCAAGTCACAGGAAAACACAGGTGCGAATGGCGCTGCTGGCTCTTACGATCTTCGCCGGTCTCATGACTAAATTCAACGGGCTCCTCATAGCTTCTCTTCCCGTCATCGTTGCTTGTGCCTTCGGATTCTCGCAGATACTGCGCAGATCTCCGGAGGCATTGCGCACGGTACGCAATGCCCTTTTCATCAGTGTGGTGGGAGTGGCACTCGCTTTCCCGTATTACCACTGGAGATACTTCCTTACACAGGGAACCTACTTCCCCCATAACGGACAATTTTATGAGGACAGAATGCAGGGAGGACAAGAAATAAAAGAGAAAGACAAAACGGCATATTTCCTGGAATTATTTAAGGGGTCGCAAGCCCGCAAAGAACAACCCTACTGGAGAGACTGGGAAATGCCACGACTATCGGATGCGTGGAACGACTTTTGGATTCGCGACCACGGACTGGGTACTCCCAATGCATTCTCCACAAAAATTAGCGTGTTCTACCAATATGTGATTCCCACACTCCTGCTTCTCAGTCTCTTCTTACTGGTAATTCAGACCGTGCGGAAGAAAGCGGACCCCGTGTGGATAGCTCTCGGCGTGTCGCTCCTTGCCTACAGCGTTGTGCAATTCACACTTCTTACGTACTACGTATGGAAAAATGCGTGCATCTGGTGCTACTCATCCAAAGGTATTTACATTACTCCCGTCATACTGGCAGTCGCTTTTTTTATTGCCAATCTCCTGACAATTCAACATGTTCTGCCTCATTCATGGCAGAAGAAATGCCTGCATTCCAGATGGCTCGTAACTGCAATCCTGTGCATTGTCATCATATTGCACCATGTGATTCCCGTGTATTGATCACATTTTTTGTTCATGTTTCTCCGCCAGTAGCAGAGGAAAAGAATAAATTGGGCCTGCATGTTCATCCTTGGTCTTCGGTGTTCTGCTAGACTGCCTCGGTTACTTTTTCAAACACCTTTACATGAAGATAATAAAGCACGCTGCGACGCTCTGTATTCTCTCACTTACCGCCACCGTATTCAGTCCGCTTTCGGCCGAAGCATTCGGCGATGTTCGCCAGGGTATTACCCCGTACTCCACAGCCATACAGGCTCTGAAGGACAAGGGTGTAATAGAAGGATACGACGACGGTACGTTCAAGCCGACCGCACATATAAACAGGGCGGAGTTTCTGAAAATAGTCATGGAGAGCAGAGGGAAAGTGAGCGAAGGTTCACGCTGTTTCCCGGATGTAACCGACGAATGGTTTGCTGGCTACGTATGCACCGCAAAAAAGGAGGGAATCATAGACGGATACCCGAACGGGTTCTTTAAGCCGGAGAAATCCATTTCGTTTGCCGAGGCATCGAAAATTCTCTCGCTCGCCTACGAACAGGATGTGGAACAAAACTCACCCGACTGGTACGAGCCGTTCGTACGAGCATTGGAAAACTCCAATGCCATTCCTCTCTCGGTGGAAAAGCTGGAACAAACCATTAACAGAGGAGAAATGGCAGAAATGATGTGGAGACTCACCGAAGACAAAACAGATCAGCCGAGCAAGGGGTACTTAAACGTAAAGTACCCGGAGGTCATGGTGAACATGGCATCGGATACTCCGCAACGCGCTTCTTCCTGTGCGGACATCAAAGCGTTTACGGAAGAGTCCAACAGAGGTTTCTACGGCAACTACGGAATAATGGAAGATGCCATTGCCATGCCAATGGCACAAATGAAATCCCTTCCCTCCATGGCACCGCAAGCGGGAGCATCTCAAATGGATTACTCCGAAACCAACGTGCAAGTGGAAGGAGTGGATGAGTCCGACATCGTAAAAACAGACGGGTCGTACATCTATGCCGTCTTGAACGGAAAAGTGCGTATCGTACGAACGGACCCCGCCAATTCCATGGAAGTGGTAAGCACTATCGATCTGCAGGATTCCGAATTCAATCCGAACGATCTCTACATAGACGGAGACAAGCTCATTGTGCTCGGAACGTCGTGGAATTCTTACAAAACCACGCATCCGGCCGCAAACAAAATGGCAGTCGGAATCATGGCGCCCGCATTTTACGGCGGACAGCAAACCGAAGTTCGTATCTACGATATTGCAGACAGGTCCAACCCCGTTTCTCTGCGAACGCTTTCATTCGACGGTAACACCGTTTCCACAAGAAAAATCGGATCTCGAATCTACCTTGTGATGAACGAAGGAGTGCGCTGGCGTGTGCCCAACCCCATTCCCGTTCCGCTGGAAGGAGATCTGCTGCCATCATTCAGCGACTCCGCACTCGGCGGCTCCACTCATGCTGTGAGCAGATGCGGAGACATCATTATTCTCCCTCATGTGCAAAATCCTCAGTACCTTATTGTCGCCACTATCCCGACAGACAGTGCCGATAAAGAAGTGAAGAGAGAAGTGGTGCTCGGCAGCGCCGAAAATATTTACGCATCCACTTCCAACCTCTACGTTGCAGCCAATCAATGGCTCTACCACTGGAGAGGTCCCGTTGGAACCAGCACGGAAGAAACAAGTATCTATCGCTTTGCCTTTACGGATAACGGCATAGAAATGAAAGCACACGGAACTGTTCCCGGTCGGGTACTGAACCAATTCTCCATGGACGAGTACGACGGAAACTTCCGCATAGCAACAACCACGGGACAGTCGTGGGACCAGAGCAATCCATCAAAGAATAATGTGTACGTCCTGAATATGAATTTGGAAGATGTGGGCAAAATAGAAGATATCGCGCCGGGAGAAACAATCTATTCGGCACGGTTCATCGGGAACCGCGCTTACCTGGTAACATTTAAGAAGGTCGATCCGTTCTTCGTGTTGGATCTCTCAAATCCCGCGAACCCGACCATTCTCGGAAAACTGAAAATTCCCGGATACAGCGACTACCTTCACCCGTACGACGAAACACACATTCTCGGCTTCGGCAAAGATGCGCAGGAAGCAAAGGAGGGAGAATTTGCATGGTATCAGGGAATGAAAATAGCACTGTTCGATGTCACAGACCCTTCGGATCCCAAGCAGCTTCACACATTCGGTATCGGAGACCGCGGAACAGACAGTCCGCTGCTGCATAACCATAAGGCACTCCTGTTTGATAAAGAAAGAAACCTTCTGGCCTTCCCCGTGGAAGTGCACAAACTGACAGCAGAACAGAAGCAGGGTGCTCCGGGCAGTTCTTGGGGCATGCCTGTCTTCCAAGGTGCGTACGTATTCGGTATCAGCCTGGAACAAGGATTCACTCTGAAGGGCACAATCAGTCACTACAACCAACAGGATTACCTGAAAGCAGGCAGTTACTTTTACGGCAAGAATGTGGAACGAATTCTTCGAATCAAAGACTCCCTCTTTACAGTGTCTGAGTACGGTGTGCAAGCCCACAGTGAATCCGATGTGAATCTTTTGGGAGATCTTCCTTTCACCTCCGCAGACAGAGCTCAGGCCTGTCCGCTCGAAGGAGACGAAGGCGTACACTACGTATCTGACAATCCGGAAACATGTGCAACGGTCCGATTTTCCTGCGCAGACTCCTCCAAAGCGTTCAGCAATGAATGCGGATGCGGATGCATAGATGTCGAATAATTTCTTCCTTTCGTATGACAACAGTCTACGCAGCCTCCAACAATGAGCCCATCGACATAGAGTCACTGGAAGGAACGTCTCTTATCGTCACCATTCCCGCGGCGTTCAGCGGAACATGCACCGAGCAATGCGTTCCGGGAATTCTTTCCGTCATCACGGAGCTTCGAGATGCCGGGGTGGGAAGAATTATCATCGTCTGCTCAGACCAACCTTTTGCCATCAACGAATGGGTACGGTACTCGAAGTGGGCGAAATCAAACGTGGAATTTGCGTCCGACTTCGGCAGTTTTCAAATGCGCGGACTCATAGGAAAACTGAGCGACGAAGAGGGGAAGAAAACACTGCCACCCTGTGTGGGAGATCTGCTTCGTCGCAGCTACACACTGTATCGGGACGGGAAAGTATTATGGCAGTACAGAGAAAAAGATACCGTTGCCTACACGCTGAATGTTCAGGAAATGCTGAGCGCAGTCGCTCAGTAATTTCTACTCCGATTTTTCGTCCTTCAGTATGTCTTTTCGGGATATAAAAATGGTATCACCGCGCTTTACGTCGTTGCGCAGAAGGTAGTCCGCCAGAAAGTTTTCTATCATATCCAGAATCACGCGACGCATTTCGCGAGCACCGAACTCGACCGAATACCCTTCTTTTACTATTTCAATCACCACATCTTCTTCCACCTGCACTATGTAGCCTTTCTTATCCGCTATTTCACGTACGATGTCTTCAAGCATAACCAATGCGACCTTAATGGCATTTTTTATGGAGAGCGGATAGTACAAAATAATTTCATCGAAGCGGTTCACAAACTCGGGAGAGAATATTTGCGATTGTAGGATGGTATCTATCAGCGCTTCTTTAAATTCCTCCTTGCTCTTGTTTTCATTCTTTTTAATGAAGTCACGAATGAACAACGCTCCGGCGTTGGACGTGGCAATAATGATGGTGTTGCGGAAATCCGTGGTGATGCCGCGACTGTCAGTCAGTTTTCCTTCGTCCAAAATCTGCAGGAAGAGGTTGAGAACCTTCTTGTGAGCTTTTTCAATTTCGTCCAGAAGAATAAGAGAGAACGGTTTGTCTTGGACTTGTTTGGTCAAAAATCCTTCGGATGCCTTCGTCGGATTCGGATCTCCAATTATTCCGAATACGGAGTCCTCGTTGCTATACTCGTTCATGTCCACACGAATGAGTGCGTCGGTGGACCCGAAATACTCTTTCGCCAACGTTTTAGCAGTGTGAGTTTTTCCCACACCGGTAGGACCGAGGAACAGGAACGTACCGAGCGGCCTCTTGCCGGCATTTATATCCATGCGAGCTCTTTTTAAGGTATTCACCAGAGACTGAATGGACTCTTCCTGTCCCATGATATTGGATTTCAAGGCTTCTTCCAGATTCAAAAGTCGCTGACGCTCATCTCCCGATACCTCGCTTATGTCCATGTGCGCCTTGAGAGAAATGGCTTTCCGCATATGAGTATCTTCCACGTACGTGGAGTGGTCATCTCGCGCCGCGATGATTGCATCTCGCAGTATGTCCACCGCCTTTCCCGGCATGGCACCCTTTCCCACAAATCGCTTGGTAAGGGCCAGCAGAGACTTAAATGCATGGTATGTAACAAACGCCTTGTACTTCTCATGCAGGGAGAAGTACTCCATCATCAACACTGCCATGGTTTCGTCGTCGGAAGTGTCGTCCAAATATATTTTCTCCATGAGTCCGTCCAAAACAGGGTCGGACTTCACGTATGTGTGATAGTCTTCCGGGGCAACAATTCCGAATATGGAGACATTTTTGGACTGCAGAAACTTCGTAAGCACATTGCGAAGATTCGCATCTGCGGCACGCAGAAGAATGGAAATATTTTCAATGATCAACACTACCTTTCCCGATTCTTCCCCCTTCTTCAAAGCTTTAAGGAATATTTGATCCGGCTCTTTGTAACCCGAAAGCAATTCTTCGGTTTTCAGCACAAGGTGCCGAGAAAGCGGCAACCCTTTTTCCAGTTCATGTTTGCGTAACATGTAGCAGACGTTCTGCACCATGGTACGCTTACCTGCGCCCACTTTTCCTATGGCCAAAATATTACGCTGACTCGCTCTGGAAAGCACCTGTACGGCAAGCTTGAGCTGCTCATCGTGAATCAATACACCGCGGTGCTCACCGTCCCATACCACCTGTCCGCTGATATTATTGGTAATAAGATCCAGATCATTGGTATACCCCTGTACCCAAGATCTTCCGAAAGATCCGAATGCACGAACCAATCGGTGCGGGTGAAGTATCCATTCTTTGTGCGACACCTCTTTGTGAAAAGACTCCCATTTCAAAATGGTGCGTACATCTTCAATCGAGACGTCGCATTCATTGAGGAACGTCCGAAACACACCTTCTTTCTTAAAGAAGGAAAACAGAATCGCATTCGCATCTATGCGCCTTTCTCCCAGTTCCGTAGCGGACTCTACCGCATATTGCATGAAATCGAGCACGGAATCTTTGGAAGACACTCCTCCTTTGCAAGCAGTGAGAAACTGCTTCTTGTCTCTTCCCAACTGCCTGAGAATAAACTCTCCTCGCGGAGTGGAAGCAGCCGCAACCAGAAGTTTTGAAAGAGTCACATGTCCTCTTCCGTGAATGCGTCTGACAATATCGAACGTCACGTAGCATCCGAGGTTAGACCTCGAAAGTACGGGCTCGTCGTCACGCATCAGTTTCTTCTCTATGAATTTCCTCTCCGCATGCACGCCAAATGCGATGAGAGACGCAATGGTAAAGAGCGTGGAATAATCTTCGGTAAGCATTGCATGCAATACCAAGGGCCCCAAAAGCAGCGCGTACAACACAAGAGAAAGCGGACTCACAAAAATTCTGTGTAGTATGAGTCCCGTGTAGGCTCGTGTCGGCCGAATATCAAAAGTAACTGCTGACATTTACAGTGAGGTGCTTGTGAAGTAAGCAATCGCCGCCACAAGGACGCCGGGGTATAAAATCCACGCTATGAAGTAGGCAAGGTAAAACAAAAACAGAAGAATTTGAGCGGCAATTCCTATGACAAGCGTGATGCTACGAAACAGGAATCCGATGACACGAGAAGTCACATTGAGGGTGAGCGATTGCGCAAGTTCGCTGAAGTTAAAGCCTTTCACCTCGTATTCGTCCGTAATACTCTTCCATGGACTCACCAGCGTTCTGAGCAGAAACGGAATCGAAATTATCTCCAAAAATGCCGCAGCATAAGCGATGTAATTTTTTACGATGTGTTTCGGCTCCTCAAAAAAGTACCACGGGAGGAATGAACCAAGAAAAAGTCCCGGAAGAAGCCAAATGATTTCTAGAAGTCCTAACATGAATTTGGTTTCAAATATCTAGTGATTATAGCATATTTCGGGTAGTATTTGAACTCTATAAATTATGAAAGGTATATTCATTGTTCTCGAAGGCCCCGACGGAAGCGGTACCACCAAGCATACGCAGCTTCTTGCCGAGAGAATGCGACGGGAAAAGTACGACGTGCTTCTCACAGCGGAACCTACAGAAGGGGCTATTGGAAAAGAAATTCGGTCTTTGTTGCATTCGCAAAGCATGCCACCTGCAGAAGCGGTGCAGCTGCTTTTCTGTGCGGACAGAGCTCAGCATGTGCAGGAAGTCATAGAACCCGCTCTGCGAAGCGGAAAAGCGGTCATCTGTGACCGTTATTCCCTCTCCACCATCATTTACGGTGCTGCTACGGGAGTTTCCGCTCAGTGGCTCAAGGCTGTAAACAAAGCCTTCCCGGAGCCCGATCTCACCATTATCACCCTCCCTCCCGCAGATGTGTGCATGGAACGCATACGAAAAAGAGCGGTACAAGACCAGTTTGAAACAGAGCTGTTCCAGAGAAGAATCTACGAAGGATACAAGGCAGTGGAAAGTCCGACCGCATTGTTTGTCGATACATCGGGAGAAAAAGAAGAAGTTGCAGAATACATCTGGCAACAGGTACATGCACATTTCGAGCCGATATCACGAGAGAGTATTACGAATCTTCATGAGTAGCACAGCCTGCTTTGCGTCTCTATACTCAAGCCATGACTCCCCTTCTCCTCGACGGTCGCAAAGCATCGCAAGCTCTTCTTGAGTCTCTTAAAAAAGATGTTGCTTCGCTCAATCCGTCACTCACCGTAGTGCAAGTGGGAGACGACCCCGCCAGTACAAGCTACATCGCACAGAAAATGAAAAGTTGCGATACTGTCGGCATGCGACACGAGCACAGGCATCTTCCTGCCGATACGACGTTGGAAGATCTCTTCGCTGTCATAGAAGAACTGAATACGAACCCGGATGTCACAGGATTCATCGTACAACTTCCGTTGCCGGTTCACCTTTCGCAGTATGTGCCTCAGGTCATTCGGGCGATAAATCCCATGAAAGACGTCGACGGATTCTGCGCGTACAATCTCGGAAAAATGTTCCTCTCGAAAGAATTTGAACACCTGCCACCCGCCACTCCTTCCGGAGTCATGCAGCTGCTTGCATTTTATGATATTGAAATAGAAGGAAAAGACGTGGTGGTCGTGGGCCACAGTAACACCGTGGGAAAACCGCTGAGTACCATGTTTCTCAACCGTAATGCCACAGTCACCACATGCCATATTCATACGAAAGATCTGGCTCGCCATACGCGCGAAGCGGATATTCTTGCCGTAGCGGTTGGCAAGCCCGGTCTCATTTCCGCCGACATGGTAAAAGAAGGTGCGGTGGTTGTGGATATCGGCATTACGAAAACGGAGTCCGGCCTGAAGGGCGATGTGGATTTTGATTCGGTTTCTCAAAAAGCTTCCGCCATTACTCCGGTTCCCGGAGGAGTGGGTCCCATGACTGTGGCGAGCCTTATTCGAAATTGCGTTCGTGCAAAACAGAGACAATTGGAATCTGAAAAATCAGAAAACAGCTTCTGAAACTTGCGCCGCAGTAATACTTCTATAGAATGTCTCTGTGGTAATACCCTTCTGCAAAGATCGGCTCTTAGATTCACTGTCTGCGAGCTTGCCTTACGCTACATTCCCTCCTCCAAGAAGCTGATATGTGTGGGATTATTGGAGTCTCCGGCTATCAGGATGTCATCCAAGATCTCTACGACGGACTTATTCTTCTGCAGCATCGCGGACAAGATGCGGCGGGTATTATGACCTACGACAACCAATTTCATCTTAAAAAAGCAAACGGAACGGTACGCGACGTGTTTCATACGAAGTCGCTGGGAAGACTGAAAGGTCGCATGGGAATCGGCCATGTGCGGTATCCCACTGCGGGATGCGCCAGTGAGTTTGAAGCACAGCCGTTCTTCGTCAATTCACCTTTCGGTATCGCACTCGCTCACAACGGAAACCTTACGAATGCTCGTATGCTCAGTAAGAGACTGCTCGAAGAGGAGTACATGCATCTCAATACCAATTCGGATTCGGAAGTACTGCTCAATGTCTTCTCAGTTGCCCTTCGCAAAACCAAACCGAAGCACCTCACTCCGGACCACGTGTTCCGAGCGGTGAAATCGGTATTCAGACAATGCACAGGTGCGTACTCAGTAGTTGCTCTCATAGGAGGGCATGGCATCGTGGGATTTCGAGACCCCTACGGCATACGTCCTCTGCAACTCGGAAAAAGAAAATACGGCATGAAAGAGGAGTACATTATCGCATCCGAAAACGCGGCATTCAAAGCACTGGATTTCGAATTTATTAGAGATATTCAACCCGGGGAAGCCGTGTTCATCGATAGGAAAAACAAGCTGCATTCCCGCATATGCAGGCAAGGAAGTCTGCGACCCTGCCTCTTTGAATGGGTCTACCTTTCGGCTCCCGACTCAGTCATAGACGGCGTAAGCGTCTACAAGGCTCGTGTTCGCATGGGAGAATCCTTAGCAAAGCAAATTAAGAAGGCAGGAATAAAAATCGATTCTGTGATACCCGTACCGGATACCGGTCGACCGATGGCAGCGGGATTGGCAGACCAACTGAAGATTCGCTACCGCGAAGGTTTTGTGAAAAACAGGTACATCGGTCGTACGTTCATTATGCCGGGTCAGGGACTACGAAAGCGAAGTTTGCAGTTTAAGTTGCACCCCATAGATCTTGAATTTAAAGGAAACAACGTGCTTCTGGTAGACGATTCAATAGTGCGGGGAAATACCAGCAAGAAGATTGTGGAGATCGTACGAGGTGCCGGCGCGAAGAATGTGTACTTTGCCTCGGGTTCTCCGCCAATTATTTCACCCGATCCGTACGGAATAGATCTTCCGACAACAAGCGAACTGATTGCCGCAAATCAGAGCATAGAAGAGATACGAAAATTTATCGGAGCGGACGGACTCTTCTACGCGACCATAGAGGATGTGAGAGCAGCGGTGAGAAGAGGAAATCCTAAAATTAAGAAATTCAGTGACGGCTGTTTTACAAAACACTATCCGACACCTGAAGTTACACCGCAGCTTCTAAAATCTCTCGGCTGCGGAAGGAATGATCTTCGCAAAGGTTTCGATGACAACCTTACGGAAGATGAAGGTGAAGGAGGAAAGATGATGGCACTCGTGTAGATACATTGATTTCCTATGAATATTCTTCTCATCACCAGTAGCGCTCGTGGCCATGCCATAGCAGAAGCGCTGTCTCGCAGTAGTCATAAACCTTCCATTATCGCGGTAAGTCCTTCCGGGAATCCCGGTATAAAAAGAATTGCAGATGAGCAGCACGTCATGGATATCATGGACTTCGATGCCATCGCAGATATCGCAAAAAAAACGAAGCCGGCATTCGCCTTCATTGGTCCGGACGATCCCATTGGGGCAGGCCTTGCCGATGTCCTGGAGAACATGGGAATCCCGACGGTTGCCCCGAAGAAATCCCTTGCTCGCATCGAGGCAAGCAAAGGGTTTACGCGAGAGCTTCTCGAGAGAAATGGCGTATATGCATCACCGAAGTTTCGCTTGTTTAATAGGGCTGAACCCGAAATTCTGAACACATATATTGCTCAAGAATTAGGCGGTGAATATGTCGTAAAATACGACGCCCTCAAAGGCGGCAAAGGAGTGAAGATAAGCGGTGAACATCTCTCGTCTGTGGAGGACGGAGTACGATATGCAATGGAGTGCATAGAAGAGTGCGGACAAGTCGTCATAGAAGAAAAGCTGGTGGGAGTGGAATTCAGCCTGTTAAGTTTTGTGAGCGGTACGCAAGTGGCAGACATGCCTGCGGTGCAGGATCATAAGAGAGCGTTTGAAGGAGATACGGGCCCCAATACCGGTGGTATGGGAACCTACAGCGATGCCAATCACTCACTCCCCTTCTTATCCGACGCCGATATTGCAAGAGCGAAAGAGATAAACCGTCTCACAGCAGCGGCATTGCAGAAAGAATGCGGAGAAGGTTTTCGCGGCATTCTCTACGGGGGATTTATCGCAGTGAGAGACGGCGTGCGACTCATAGAGTACAATGCTCGTTTTGGAGATCCCGAAGCACTCAATATTTTGCCGATTCTTCAGTCGGACTTTGTGGATATCTGTACGGCCATGATTTCCGGAGAATTGTCCGAAGATCTCGTAACATTCAAGCACAAAGCAACAGTGTGCAAGTACATCACTCCGCAAGGGTATCCCGACAATAAAAATCAGAAAGGTGAAACGGTTACATTCCCCCACATAGGAGAAAACGCGCGTCTTTATTACGGAGATATCACGGAAAACGACGACGGCTCTCTGGCTCTTGGCAGTTCCCGCACTGCGGGAATAGTAGGCATAGCAGATACGATTTCCGAAGCAGAAAAAATAGCACAGCAACTCTGTGAGCAGGTTCAAGGACCTGTTCGATTTCGTGCGGATATCGGAACAGATGAACTGGTGTCTCAGCGTAGTACTACGATGGAACAACTGCGATCGTAAATCTCAAATATATAAATTGTAAGTGATATCTACTTTAGAAATAGGTTACTATCACGGCATGCGAGATAAAGCCACGAATATCCTCATTCCATTCGTCTACTTCATAGCCGGTGCCACAGGGCTTGCCAGTGTGGCCTCCACATTCTTTTACAAAGAGGATCTTAGTCTCAGCATTCAGCAAATGCAGTTTCTTGGTTCCATCTCCATCATCCCCTGGAGCATTAAACCGATCTACGGCTTCCTTTCAGACAGGCAACCTATCTTTAAACTCCGCAGAAAACCCTACCTCTTTTTGGCTGGATTACTTGGAAGTGCGGGATACTTCTCGCTCGCGCTCTTCGTGCATAGCTTCAAGGGTGCTGCTGCCGCTTTGTTTGTGTCCGGTATGGGTTTTGCTCTGGCAGACGTGATTGTGGACGGAATTGTGGCCGAGAGAAGCCGCGATCAAAAGGAAGCAGGGAAACTGCAGAGCATCTGCAGGGGCGCAATAATGACGGGAGCACTTCTGGTCGCCTATGCATCTGGAATTCTGGTGGAAATGATAGGCGCAAGAAACGTATATATGGTCACGGGTATCCTCCCTCTTTTTACGGCGTCCTTCGCTCTGGTTATTACAGAAAGACCTGGCGAAATACTGAAATTTTCTCTGCGGGAAACATGGCAAAGCATTCGAAATGCCATAAATCCCGCAATCATGTGGTCTGCAATCTTCCTGTTTATATGGCGAGCAACACCCAGCAGCGGAGGATCCCTGAGCTATTTTATGATAGATGAGCTGCAATTCACACCCGAGTTCTTCGGTCGCTTAAGTCTCATAGGTCATGCTATGGGCATTGTCGGTGTCGTAATTTTCAGAAAGTTTCTTCTGTCGGTTTCGCTTAAAAAACTGCTTTTTTGGATAATCATTGCCAGTGTTGTGCTTTCGCTGCCCAGCATAGGACTCGTGTACGGATGGTATTCGTACCTCGGCATGAGTCCAAAAATGTTTGCCATGGCAGATACCTTCATATCGGGACCGCTGAGTGAAATAGCATTCTTACCTCTGCTGGTCTTGGTGGCACGCGTATGCCCCAAAGGTGTGGAAGCCACTATGTTCGCTCTTCTCGCCAGTATCATGAATATCGGACTTGCGGTAAGCGATCTCGGCGGAGCGTGGCTTGTGACCGTATTCGATGTCCGCCAAGCAACGGGTGAGTTGGCAGCGAACTACGCAAATCTGGATAAAGTGCTCTGGATAGCAATTCTCTCCAGTTTCCTGCCAATGCCTCTCATACGATTCCTTCCGGATATTCAAGCGACGGGAGAAGGGAGGGGTGCATCCATGGAAAAAAGCATTGCGGCGGAACCGCAGCCGGGAAAGAGAGAAATTGCCTAACTCTCTGCAATGGCAGAGAGCTTCATCTCCTGATCATGACGTTTGAGCTGTTCGATAATATCGCCAATATCCCCTTCCATAATGGAAGGAAGATTACTGAAATTCTGGCCCAATCGGTGATCTGTCACGCGATCCTGAGGGAAATTGTAGGTACGTATTTTTTCACTGCGGTCTCCTGTTCCTATTTGACCGCTGCGCATATCTCCACGTTCCTTTGCAAGACGCTCCTGCTCCGCCGCATACAGACGGGATCGTAAAATACCCATTCCTTTCACTTTATTTTTCAGCTGACTTTTTTCGTCTTGGCAACTTACCACAAGCCCCGTGGGTATGTGCGTTATACGAACAGCTGAATCTGTCGTATTAACAGACTGACCTCCCGGTCCGCTGCTGCGAAACACATCAATACGAAGGTCTTCCTCTTTAATGTGTATATCCACCTCTTCGGCCTCCGGCAAAATGGCGACGGACGCGGCCGACGTATGAATGCGGCCTTTGCTTTCCGTTGCGGGGATTCTCTGTACGCGGTGCACACCGGACTCATACTTTAAGTTTCCATACGCTCCTACTCCGTCTATTTTACACGAAGCTTCTTTTATACCTCCTCCTTCCGCATCTGCTTTGGTAAGCAATTCCGTAGACCAGTGTTGCTCTTCTGCGAAACGCAAATACATGCGCAGAAGCTCACCCGCAAACAGCGCCGCCTCTTCCCCTCCCGTTCCTGCCCGTATTTCCAGAATAACAGACCTGTCATCGTCGGGGTCTTTGGGAATAAGAAATAATTTCATTTCTTCTTCCAATTCAGACATTCGAATTTTAGCAGCATCGGCTTCTTCTTCTGCAAAGGCCTCCATTTCGGAGTCTCCTTTTGCCTCTTGTACAAAGTCTATGGCAGCAAGACATGCATCATACTCCTTCAAAAGAGAGACGAGCGGCTCCAATTCGGAGATTCGCTTCCCCACACGTGCAATTTCTTTGGGATCGGAGAGAACGTCAGGATCTCTCATCTTCGTATTGAGCTTGTCTATCTCACTCGCCAATGAACGAAGCTTATCAATCATGAAAGCATGAAAAGGAAGACATGACCACTACAGAGACTGCAAGCTGACCGTTACGGCATTGCAACGTGTTGTCGTTGCCACTTCGGCAACCATGGAATTGAGGTTTTGCTCTATTTCTTTTCCTTCCCCCTCAGGCACAAAGTACTGAGAGATCTGAGGAAACACCACAGAACCCCACTCCCCTCTTGCGGACAGGCACGCCTCACCCTCTTGTAATGTCGGCTTTTCGAATCCCGCAGAAACAAACGTAGCGGGACGGTCGGTTGTAACTGTCACATAAATCAGAGCGTTGTTTTCTCGTGCCATATCTCTCAAGTCTTCGGAAACCTGATCTCCAACGGGATAATCCAATATGACGTAGTCGCCTCGAAACAGAGAACGAGGGTCGACTCTTCTGGTTTCCAGATACACACGAGTGCCCGTATTTTTTACGAGAAGAGGTGGGACAAGAACGGCAATCATAATGATCACCTGTATGCCGATGGCTAGTGCAAGTGAACGCTTCATGATGCGGTGAATGTGGAAATCAATTTCTTTCTCTTGCGTTCAATAAGTAAGGTCATGACTATGAGAAGTATACCTCCGATAATAAAGGCCAACGATTTGTCCAACAGAAGGAATGACCAGGAGAAGTACTGAATGGTAATAATAATCGCAGCGGCAGCAATACCGTAGTTTAAGAGTCGAGCATTCTGGCACAGCACCCCCATCCATACAGACCACAGTGAAAGTACAAAAAGAACCAAGACGTAGAGGAAGTAGAGGAAGGCGTTGTTTTCCATGATGTCTCCGACCATGGAATGTCCGTCGCGCTGAAGCAATAAGGCACCGAACAGGGCCAAGAATACCAACAGGTATCCTCGGAGTTCGGAGCGCTTCATGTCTCCTTGGAATATTGCCCCCACAGTCAGAGCAACTGAGGAGCCAATGATTATCCACTGTTTCACCGAACCAGTCATTTTGTACATTTCCTGAGGAATGGAGGAATCAGCACTGGAGACGATGAGAGGAACCGTAACAAGCAATACTCCCCAACTCATCAGTGCCTCGTGTAAAAATGCAAATTTTTCATTTCTTCGTGTGAGCAGAGAAGCGGATACCATTCCCATACCGAGGAGTGAGAGTAGAGGAAGAATATTGTCGCTTTCTCCCAGAAACTCCATTTGTCCTCCGAAGAAGCGCCCGCCACCGCTCCCTACCCAACCCAGAGCCAGAATACCAAGAGGAACCGCCAGGTAACCGTGTACCTTCTCTTGCCTGGCAAATCCCATTGAGAGAGTGCCGAGCATCCACAAAAACGGACCTTGCCAGTATGTCAGAGAGAAATGGAATATCTGAGCCAGCAACATAATATTTGCTCCGAATACAATGTCTGTAAGCAGCCAGAGAGCCTCCGACGTACGATTGAATGTATGATTTTCAGCAACGTAAGCTCCTGCTGCAACAACCGCGTATCCCAAGAAAAGGACTGCAATGCGCTGAAACGGAGTCATATCCGCCCAGTTACTGCCGATAAACAGCAGGATTCCCAACCCCACCAATACCGCTCCCACAGTCGCAAAAATACCGACAGCTCGCGGAATGCCATGCTCGTCCGCGTGATCACTGTCTTTGAGGGAAGCAGCGAGTTCGGAAGCCTTCGCTTTTGTAAGAAGTCCTTTCTTCTGCCAATGCTTCAGAGCCTGCTCAGCTGTCCAAGTCATACCAGCATTGTATACAAATACCACCGAAATACTATCCCTAATACACGTAGCATTACTACAATGATACGGATGAAAATACTGGTTGCAATGTCGGGAGGTGTGGACTCAAGCGTTCTTGCACACATGCTGCACGAGCAAGAGCACGAATTGGTGGGAGTAATGATGAAACTTTGGACAGACCCTCTTGCTCCCGTGGTGCAAAGAGCCATTCCTACGAAGTGTTGCTCCGTCGAGCACATTCAGAGAGCCCGGTCCGTATGCGACACACTGGGAATTCCCTTTTACGTGCTGAACATGGAAGAAGAATTCAAAACGAAAGTGGTGGATCCCTTTTTGGATGCACATAAGAAAGGAGAAACACCGAATCCGTGTATCGCATGTAACAGAACCATAAAATTCGGCACTCTGCTTGAGAAAGCAAAGGAGCTTGGATGCGAGAAGCTCGCAACCGGTCACTACGCGCGTATAGCCACGGAAATCGAATCCAATGGCACGCAGCGGCATCTTCTGCTGGAAGGAGCGGATGCCGAAAAAGATCAGAGTTACTATTTGTACGAACTCACACAGGAGAAACTCTCTTCCATCCTGTTGCCGCTGGGAGGAATGCGAAAAGAAGAGATCTTTGAGATGGCGAAGAAGTACAACGTTCCTATGACTGCACAGTACAGAGAGAGTCAGGACCTCTGCTTCTTTCCGGAAAAAGATCCGAATGCGTTTTTACGAAGGTATATTCAAGACATCCAACCCGGCGATATACGTACGGAAGACGACAAAAAAGTCGGAACACACAAGGGTTTGCCCTTTTACACTATCGGTCAGAGAAAAGGGCTCGGTATTGGAGGCCTAATCATACCGCTGCATGTGAGCAGAAAAGACAGTCAGACAAATACCGTCTATGTGGCTGAAAACGGAAAAGACATGAAGAAATCTCTGACTGCGGACAATATTCATTGGATTTCGTGGAGCCCTAGAGAAAGCCAAGAAGTGGAATTATTGGCTCGAGTAAGTTCTCTTGGTTCCAAAAGGAAGGGGACGTTGAAGTACAGTGGAAATACCGGAATTTTTACCTTCGTAACTCCTGTGAGAGGGATAGCATCCGGCCAAGCCATCGTTCTATACAAAGGGCAGGAAATTTTGGGAGGAGGTCGAATAGCATCCGCAATACATTAATTCGAGAATAGCCCTACTATAAGACAATAAATACTCTTTATAGGTCCAGTCTTGTCTGGTAGTATCTAGTCCTTTTTCTGTGCAAAAGAGCATCTGTTCTGTTATAATACAATGATTTTCGATCCTCAACACCAGCACCGGGCATCGTATGATGAAGACGGGAATATTATTCTTCCGCCGAATTCGGGGGGTGAGGAGCACATCATGCAAGAGAACGCGTGGACCACTATCGAAGAAGAAAATGAAATTTCACTCACAACAGAAACAGTCACCCCGGCTCATAGCAGACTGACGAGGCACATGGAAAGTACACAAAGTATCTGGCAAGATGCGAGAACAAAGATTTTTTCACTCACAGAAAATTTTCTGCAAGAAGGAGTGGAGCAGTATCGCTCAAGTTACAAAGAAGGTGTAAAGACCGCGTCCGCATCTGCCATGACACTGCGTGAAGCTGCTGCCGAATTGTGGAAGTTTCTTACACAACCCGTATGGATTATTCATCGTCGTAGCAATACAACAAAGCAATACAGCAGGCTCAGTCTGTTTGTACTCGATACCATACGATTCGGGGGAACATTTGCCGCACTGTTCGTGTTTCTTTTTGTGACGCTGAACTACGAAAGTTTCTGGAAGATAGGTCACTCATACATCAACCCCATAGATCGTGCTCAATCTTCGCAGTCAGTTGCCAATACCACAGACAACACGCTGAAAGAGAAGCTGTTACGTAGTCCCAGTCTGGCAACTGCCGGAGCATCAAACGGGGATTTGTTGAGTTTTTTGCCGAATGTGGGACCTCCTGAAAACAGAATTATTATTCCGAAACTGGGGTTGAATATTCCGTTGGTCACACCGTCATACGAAGCATTGCTCGCCGAAGACTGGGAAGGTCTGGAAGGAAACATTCAAGATGCACTGCAGATGGGAGTCGTGCATTACCCGGGAACTGCAAGGCCGGGACAAGCGGGAAACTTCTTTGTAACAGGACATAGTTCGTACTACCCATGGTCACCGGGAAAATACAAAACAGTCTTTGCAAGACTGAATGACTTGGAAGTGAACGATGAATACTGGGTGTACTACGGAGGCGATAAATATCGCTATATCGTTCGCTCGAAAGAAGAAGTGAAACCGACAAATGTAAATGTGCTGGATCAGCCGGTGAGTAAAAGGATGGCCACTCTCATGACATGCACACCCGTGGGTACCACACTGCGCAGACTTATTGTCAGTGCGGAAGAAATAGATCCCATTACGGGGGCTCCTCTGGATGTGGGTGAGCAGTACGTGAAAGCAACACCGAAGCTGAATCTCGAGGCACTGCCTATCTAGCTGTGCTCAGGCTACCGTTTGTGTATATACTCGTGAAGCAAGCCGCCGTGGTGGAATGGTAGACACGGGGGACTTAAAATCCCCTGCCCGCTTAAGGGCGTACTGGTTCAAATCCAGTCGGCGGCACCACCGTGATTTCACAAAATAGCTTATTTGTAGTATAATATATACAAACACATGAAAGAACTGGCTTTGACACTTCCGGTGGTAGAGAGAAATGTCTCTCGTACAAATTCTGCAGTTGTAGGGGGAATCAGCCTTACATGCATGGTAGTGGCAGGTTCGGTGTACCCCGTATTCGGAAAACAGCTCACAACAGCATTCTCCCCTCTTTCTCTCCTCTTTCTGAGTGAAATGATGGGCGGATTATTTGTCATTATGTCCTTCGGACTCTTTCCCGTACTGCGAAAAATTGCGGGCATTCCCGCGAAGAAATTGACTCTTCTTATCATCATTGGTCTTACGAGCGGGGTTATTGCTCCGTACTTATGGTTTAAAGGATTACATCTTACAACCGCGGTGAATGCGGAACTCTTCAGTAGGGCGGAAATGATTTTTCTCATCATTCTCTCCGTATGCATTCTCCACGAAAAAATTACCAGGTACCAAATGCTCGCTCTCAGCGTCATCGTACTGGGAATAGTTTGTGTGGCTCTGAAAGGATTCAGTGTGGCTATCGCACTGAACAAAGGCGATGCGTTCGTACTGCTTTCTGCCGTTGCCTACTCATTCGGAGGAGCATACGTAAAGCGAGATATGACAGACGTGGCACCGGAAGTGATAATTTTTGTGCGAGCATCTTTGGCGTCGGCCTTCTTTGTATCGGTATCCGTCTTCATGCAAAATACGTTACTCAGTGAGCTGCGCACAATGCCTCCCGAACTTATGACAGCGCTGCTCTGTTATGGATTTATCGCAAAATTTTTAGGAATTTACAGTTATCACGAAGCAATAGACACACTGAAGGTATCCACAGTTTCCATGTTCAGTACTCTCGCAATTGCAGGAGGAATCATATTTGCCGCTCTGTATCTCAAAGAAGAGATACACCTGTACCAAATCGCAGGAGCAACACTTATTGTTCTCGGAGTGCTCATGATGCAACGCGTTGGCGTCCATAAGAACAGTACGGTGCACAAACACCACATGAGTCAACATCACAGACATAATCTGTAGCTTCTACTGCGCGTATACCTGTAGCGCCAAGGATATTATTTTGGCGATCTCCGCTCTGTTTACGGGATCTGCCGGACCAAATTCACCCGTCGGATTTCCCGAAGTATCGGAATACCCCGCGACCAAGTTGTCGGATGCCGCTCTTTCTATTGCTCCACTGAATTCCGTGGAATTAGTGACATCCGAAAATACGTCTCCCAGTGCGCGACCGAACAGAACATCGAACGCCTGAAGGACGGTAACTACCACCTCAGAACGAGAAGCAGACCTTTTCACCAATACCGAACCGTCGCTGTATACGGCCCAACCCAGTTGCTCCGCACAAAGAATGTACTGCTCAGACCAGCTGCCGAGGGCGGACTTGTTTTGCAGAGTGCCTTGAGCACATGTTGCAAGACTCTTTCCGGAAGCTTCCACTGAAATTTTTGCAAGCTGCTCTATGGTCACGTTGTCAGCGGGTCCGAACAAACCGAGAGGCAGCCCGTTTTGAGCCCTGTATCCGGATACGATGCCTTTATCTGCCGCATCTCGCACATACGGGGCGAACCAAGCATCCGAAGGAACATCTTTCAGCTCTACGGGTACACCGTCTATGCGCACCGAGACAAACGGATCGAACGTGCGCTGATGTGTTCTCTCTTCGCCCGCACTCTCGGTTCCGGGAAGCAGTTCATCGCTCAAGGAATCTTTATGCGAATCCGAATCGATATCCGAACTGTGTTGTTGCATCTGCAATTCATTCTGAAATTTTTTCAGATCTCCCATAAGGTAATCGAAATCCTCACTTGCAAACGCTCCGTATGCCGGAAGAAATACCAGCGGCACAATAAGTATTGAAAACGTGGATGACGCGCGCATGTAAAGAAGAGAAGGGGGTAGCGTAAGGCTAACTATCGGAGGCAAAAACCACAATTGACAAGACTTGCTCACAGGCACGGGAAACGAAGTCGGGGAAGAACTTGTGCGACCGGTTGTATTACTCTACCCTCGGCAGGAACATGATTACGAAACAGCACGCAGGCTCTGCAGAGCCCTCCCGGGGCGGCAGAGACGTTTTTTTAAAATCCGGAAATCCGCAGAAAATTCTGCTGCTTGGATCCGGTGCGTTAAAGATAGGTGAAGCGGGTGAATTTGACTACTCGGGAAGCCAGGCGATAAAAGCATTTAAGGAAGAAGGACACCGGGTTGTTCTCATTAACCCGAACATTGCGACGAATCAAACGAGTTGGAATCTGGCAGACAGCGTGTACTTCGTCCCCGTTGTGCCGGATTTTGTGACGAGAATCATAGAAATGGAGAAGCCCGACTGTATTGCACTGAGCTTCGGAGGACAGACTGCGCTCAACTGCGGCATAAAACTTTCGCAAAGCGGCATTTTGGTAAAAAACAATATTGCAGTCCTTGGAACACCCGTGGACAGTATTCAGAAAACGGAAGACCGCGCCCTCTTTAATAAAGAGCTGCAGACAATAAACATTCCCGTTCCACGTTCGTTCGCATGTGAAACCATGGAAGAAGCGTTACAAGCAGGTAAAGACATCGGATTCCCCGTGATTATAAGAGGAGCTTTCGCACTGGGGGGCAAAGGAAGCGGGCGTGCAATGAACGAGAAAGACTTAAAAGAAATAGCGCAGACCGCATTCGTGGAATCACCGCAAATTCTGGTGGAGGAAGACCTCACAGGATGGAAGGAAATCGAGTACGAGGTGGTACGTGACCGATGCGATAACTGTATAACCGTATGTAATATGGAAAATGTGGACCCGCTCGGTATTCATACCGGTGAGTCCATAGTCATAGCACCGAGCCAAACGTTGGATAACGAAGATTACCAAATGCTGCGTTCGGCTGCTCTGAAAGTCATACGACATCTTGGTATTGTGGGAGAATGTAACATTCAGTACGCACTGGATCCTCGGTCTCGCGCGTACAGAGTGATAGAAGTGAACGCACGACTGAGCAGAAGTTCCGCACTGGCTTCGAAAGCGACCGGGTATCCTCTTGCATTCGTTGCAGCAAAGCTTGGTCTTGGGTACACACTGCCGGAACTCACCAACGCCATCACACAGGTAACATGTGCGGATTTTGAACCTTCACTGGATTACGTTGCCGTTAAAATGCCTCGGTGGGATTTACAGAAATTTCGCTTCGTTTCTCAGCGGGTAACGAGTGAAATGAAATCTGTCGGAGAAGTAATGGCGTTGGGAAGAACTTTCGAAGAAGCGCTGCAAAAAGCAATTCGCATGTTAAACATAGGTGCCGAAGGATTGTTGCCTCATCCGTTTGAAATACAAGATGTATCGGGCGAACTAAAGCGTCCTACTCCTCGACGACTCTTCGCATTGGCAGATGCGCTCATGGGAGAATGGAGCACCGAGGAAGTCGCCATTGCAACGGGAATAGACAAATGGTTCTTAAAGAGAATAGAAGCATGCACGACGCATGCGAAAAAAATGCGACAAGGGAAAAAGGTTCCATCCGGCGAGGATATGAAAACGGCGAAGAAAATGGGATTTTCAGATACGGGCATCGCATGGCTTACGGGTACGGATGCCGAAGAAGTGCGCTCTGCGCGAATTCGCGAGGGCATCGTGCCTATCGTTAAGCAGATCGATACTCTCGCGGGAGAATTCCCGGCCAAAACAAACTATCTTTACGTCACCTACCATGGAACGGAATCCGATGTCTCTTTCGCAACACCCGCACACCAGGAGAGAGCGATCGTACTTGGCGGCGGCCCTTACTCCATAGGTTCTTCCGTGGAATTTGACTGGTGCTGCGTGCAGACCGTGCATGAATTACAGAAACAGAAGTACGAGGTGGTGATGATAAACAGTAACCCCGAAACAGTCAGTACGGATTACGATGAGTGTGACATTCTCTTCTTCGAAGAACTTACCGAAGAGCGAGTGCGAGACATTATCGATGTCATCGAGCCGAAAGGTGTCGTGGTATCCATGGGCGGACAAATTCCGAATTCACTTGCGCGTAAACTCGCTGACAGAGGAATCTACATATTCGGAACCGATCCGGAAAATATAGACAAAGCAGAAGACCGTAACAAATTCAGTTCCCTGTTGGATACGCACGGCATAGACCAGCCGGAGTGGAAAGAATTTACCGAACTTCCGTCCGCGGAGAACTTTGCAAACGAAGTCGGATACCCGGTAATAGTAAGACCAAGCTATGTGCTCTCGGGAGCATCCATGGCTGTGGTGCATTCCCAGGAAGATTTGGATACATATATTCAGGGCAGTGCATTCGTAAACAAAGAAGCCCCGATTGTCATCTCCAAATTCGAAGTCGCTGCGAAAGAAATTGAATTCGACGGAGTAGCACAGAACGGCGAACTTCTCATTTACGCGATATCCGAACACATAGAACATGCGGGAGTGCACTCGGGTGATGCGACAATGGTTATGCCTCCTCAACGTGTCACACTTGCCACGTTAAGAAGAGTAAAAAAAATTGCGAAGAAGATTGCCGAAGAGTTGTGTATTTCAGGACCGTTCAACATTCAGCTTCTGGCAAAGCACAACAGATTAAAGGTAATAGAATGTAACCTGCGAGCAAGTAGAAGCTTTCCGTTCGCAAGTAAGGTGACGGGAGAAAATTTCATTACCATCGCAACGCAGGCTCTTCTGGGAAAGGCCGATACATCGAAGCGCTACCAGACCATAGACTTAGACCACGTCGCGGTAAAAGCAGCGCAGTTCAGCTTCAGTCGCCTGAAAGGTGCGGACCCCCGCTTGGGTGTGGAAATGGCAAGTACCGGAGAAGTGGCATGCTTCGGAAGCAATGCGGAACAAGCGCTGTTAAACTCACTCATTGCAGTGGGATTTTCCATTCCGAAAAAGAATATTCTTCTCACAGTGGGGCGACTGGAAGACAAAGTGGATCTTCTTCCTGCCGTTCAGCTTCTGCATGAACAAGGATTCTCTTTCTTTGCCACAAACCGCACCCATAAGTTCCTTGAATCCAGAGGAATACCATCTGCGCTTCTCCATAAAGTTTCGGAGCCGAGAGATCCGAATATTCGCCAGTACCTTGAAAAAAAGAGAATAGACCTGGTAATCAATATCCCCACGCACTCAACAGGTACGGAACAAACGGACGGATACTACATTCGCCGTATGACGGTGGATCAGGGAATACCCCTTATTACAAATGTCCAATTGGCCAAACGTATCATTGAAGCTCTTGCCCAGGAAGATGTCGAGAATTTGCCCTTAATGCGCTGGCCGGACCTTCTGCAGCAGTAACCGAGGAAATACCCATAAGATTCTTGCCGTTTGTGCACCCATCCAGTACAATTCCGCGGCTTATTTCCAACGTATTTCTTATGGCCGATGACGACAATATATTCGATGAAGATCAAACTTTTGTGACCAAAGAAGGCTTGAAAAAGCTGAAAGAAGAACTGGAATACTTAAAGAAGGTTCGCAGACAAGAGGTCGCACAAAGATTGAAAGAAGCTATTTCCTACGGCGATCTTTCAGAAAACTCCGAGTACGAAGAAGCCAAGAACGAACAGGCATTCGTGGAAGGACGTATTCTTGAGCTGGAAAATAAGATTAAAAATGCCAGAATTATCGCAGATAAGAAAGATGCTCGTTCCGGCAAATTGGTAGAGATAGGGTCCACCGTCACAGTGCAAAGCAAAAGCGGAAAAGACGATTGCGAAACGTACACCATCGTCGGTTCCACCGAAGCGGATCCTGTTGACCATAAAATCAGTAACGAGTCCCCTATCGGAAAAGCATTTCTCGGCAAAGCAAAGGGTGATGTTACCGTAGTGTCAACGCCGGGCGGAGAGCTGAAGTACGAAATACTGAAGGTGGCGTAAGCGGAGTGCTTGGCTTGAGCACTCGTGAAAAACCACGTACCCTGAACACATGGCTGAACCTCCGGCTCAATCACAGGGACAAGGTCAAACGCAAAATTTGGTTATTCCCGACGACCTTCGTCAGAAGTTCCCCGAACTCATAGAACTTATCATTGCTTCCGAAAGCATGAATGACGAGGAACGGCAGTACTGGATTAACATCCTCCCTATTATGACTCCGGACCAAATAGAAAATTTGAACGGAATACTTATGAATGAACGACAGCAACTGGCAGCCATAGACCAAAAGTACTCCAAGCAAATTCAGGAAATAGGTCAGGAAGAACTCATTCGCAAAACGGAGCTGAAACGCAGAGAGAAGAGAACGGAAAGAGAATCTGCAGAAGCGCAGTACTCTATAAACGATGAATCGGCGGCAGACGCTCTGTTGGATCAAATAGAAAACGCCTAGGCAAAAGAAAGTATTGACCTGTCTATGAGAGCAAGAATCTCTTCGGGTTCTTCACCGGTTTCCTTGTACTGACCTGTTTTTAATCCGAGATCCGCATCCAAGGCGATATCCAGTATTCGTAAGAGAAAATCTCTGTTCATTTTTTTTGCCGAAGGGAGAATTGCTCGTATGCCCGCTTCATTGGTATGCAGATCTTTGGCTATATTCCGGGGATTTTTTTCACCGGCCTCCACATACGCCACAACCTGCACCAGAAGAGAAACCATCCAAAGGAACATACTCCACAGTGCATGAGGACTGAAACCTCTGTCTAATAAAGTACGTATGTATCGCAACGCCTCATCGACGTTACCGTCTCCGAGGAAGTCCATAAGCAACCACACTTCACGTTCTGCCGAACACGCAACCATACTGCGTACGTCATCGGGCTGTATTTGTCTGCCGGATGCATACAGAGCTATTTTTGCAATTTCCTGATACAGAAGCTGCTGATCTTCACCGATCATGGAAAGCAGTACCGTTTTCGTTTCGGAGGAGACGGAAGACCCCTGTCTGGCAAGATACTCGTCTATCCAGGCACAAAGTTGATGTTTGGTTTTCATGGGAAACTGTTTTACATGAGAAGCTTCTTTGAGTTCTTTCTGAATAATTGTAAGTTTTTCCTTTCGTCCCGGTTCAGTCTCCAATGTAAATAGCACCAATACATCCGGATGTATTGCATCTTGCAATGCGGCAATATCCCCTTTTTTTCCCTTGGGTACTCCTTCCACTATCACCAAGCGCTTCTGTGCGATAAAAGGGGCAACCGCGCTTTCATCCATAAGATCACGGAATGTGATTTTCCGACCGTCGAGTACAGAAAGATTCTCCGGGCCATGCTTTTCTTGAAATTCGCGCTTCCAACGAAGCCTTTCTTGGGATATCTCGAAGGAATTGGGACCAATGAGAAGATGAAATTGAGACATAAAAGATGGCTCTACCGTACCCGCAAATTGCGCAAAAATCACTGTACATACAGGAGATCTTTTTACAGATAAGTCAACATGCGGTACATTGAGAGAAAAGCCAAAATATCCTATAATACATAGAAATGTATACACATATCCGCACCATTGCCTCCAGGCAGAACTTACATGTGCTCACGCTCAGCGCTCTCGCCGTAGTGAGCTCGTTCGCACTGGGGGTACAGTCGGCAGGAGAAGTGCAGCCTGTTTCTCTCATAGAAGCAGGAAGCACTCAGATTGCAGGCGATATCGATGGCAGCGGAGAGGTTACTGTCCGGGATGCAATTGCAATCCTGGAAGTTGCCCAAGGGTACCAAGTGGCCACCCCTCAGCAACTCAAAGCCGATCCCAATGGAGATGGGCTTCTGACAGTAGACGATGCAATTCGCATCCTCAGAGATCTCTCCCTGTAATCAGGTACACCTTCCTTCTTCTCATGTCTTCGTATCGCAGCCATCACAGGCAGCTCGTAGCACGCAGCATATCTGCAGCAATGCTCACAGGTATGCTCAGCGCCCCTCTGGGAGCGCTTGCTGCAACTCCGGATGCCATGTTGTACTTCAGACCTCATTGTGAACTGCAGAGTGAGGACCGGGACACTATTTTGGGACCGGTACCCGATGTAGAAGAACTTGTGAGTTTGGGCAGCGATAACTGTCCTGCATTCGAGGTGGAAGATCCGCAGACTCTCAAAACATCACCAATGCGTGCCGGAGACGTGTTAAACTTCGATGTCGCGGTACGAAATCCGAGCAAGCAGACAATAAATCACGTTCGATCTTGGCTGGCATATGATCCGAATGTCTTCGAAGGCATTCGCATTGAAGTCAGTTCAAACTTTCCCATGGTCACTCCCGGAGAATCCGATTTCGACCACGCAAACGGATACGCCATGATAGAAGCAAGTAACGATGCCGAGGGAGTAAATCAAGCGGGCTATTTGGCTGTTGCCCGAGTACAACTGAGAGCAAAGATTGCTCCGGAATCCGGAACATTCATCAGCTTTTACGATGTGCAACGCGGCGGCCACTCTGCCGTGACAGCGAAGGAAAATGGCAACGATGAATACATCGTCGGAGAAGAACCAGGCGGCCTGCATGTGCTTTTTGCAGAGTCTCCCGGTCAGCAAAATAGCAATGAGCCTCCTCCGCCACCCCAGCAGAATACGTCTGCCGAAAACCTGCTTGGAAATGGCGAAAAAGAGCAGCCTGCTCAAAATCCTCCACCGCAAGATGCGCCGCGGGAACTCTCCTGGGACGGCGGCGCCTGTTTGGAAGATGCTGACTGTTGGACTTTTAACTGCGTGGAAGGAATTTGTGTGGATCCCGCTTCACAGCCACAATCAGAAGATCCAAATGCTTCTCCTGTAAATCAGCAGAATGAGTCGAACACCGATGTGGAAAATCAAAACAACGACGGTAACAATGCGGAAATTCCCGGCCTGCTGGATGACAGCGGCTCACAACCACCGACTGACACTACCGATGATAACCAGACGATGGAGAAGCCTCCGGCGCCGGAAGACAGGACTCCGTTTTCGTTGCTCCAAGTTCGAAACGTACGAACGACTACGGAAGGAAGTTCCATACTTCTTGCGTGGGACAAGCTCAATTCATCTTCTCTCAAGGCGTACAATATTTATTACGGCACAACGACAGGAAGATACATTCAGCGAAAGACAGTGGATAAAGAGCTCAACAGTCTCATATTGAGAGCACTTCCTGTCGGCACGACCTATTACATTGCCGTTCGTGCCGCAAATGCACAGGATGAAGAAAGCGCCTTCAGCCAAGAAGTGGCTGTGGAGGTTGGAAATCCGGGCAGTTCCACCGCACCGCTGGTAGAAAACCAAGTGATCGTTGCACCCGGTGTGCCAAATGAACTTATTCCCGAAGTGAATGGTCAGCAGGTCGTACCCGGAGAAACAGGCACATCTTCCACTATCGCACTGCTCTTTATTCTCTGCGCGGGCATGGGAACATTGCTCGCATCTCGTCGTCAACTTATTGCCATACACAACCCATCGTCTCTCCATGAGTGATATTCATCCTGATTGGCATACGCTGGACGAGGACGATATGCTCGTTTCCGTGAGGGCAGTGAACACCTCCGCTCAAAAAGAGGAAACAGCGCCACCTGCGAAGAAGCAAATGCACACTATGACAGTGTCACGCAGACCTGCAGCCGTATTTGGAATACTGCTTGTGGTGGGAGCAACGACATTGTTTTACCAAGGGGTTCAGAACCTTACCGGTCAACTTGCCGGAGAAAACAAGACGATAGAAATAACTGAGGAAGGCCTTATTCCATTGGAGATTTCAGCTGATCGCGGAGAAACAATTACATGGCTAAACAAAAGACAAGTGCCACAATACATCATTTCAGATACTCTCTGCGCAGGAAACGGCGATTGTCTCAATACGCCGACATTGTTTCAGGGAGACAGCGCAAACTACAAAATTCCACAAGATGTAGCAGACGGTACATATACGTATTTCTCACCGACGGATCCGAACCTCACAGGAACGATTACTATCGGCCAAGGAGGTGGCATACCTTCTCAGAACTCCAATGCCCTCACACAACCCCCTCTGGATAACGGCACTGCGAGCAACTTCAGTGTGGCGGAACAGTCTCTGCTCGATGCCATTCAGCGTCAGTTACAGTTGGATCAGACGACACTGCAAAACACACAAGAGCCTGCAGATGAGCCTGAGGAGAATCTTCCCCCTGTCAATGCCAGTGGTATTCCGCAGAACCCGTACAAAGTAGGCTCCAGTGTCGCACCGCTTCGAACGCCCGAATATGCATACGATGACCTCCCTACCCCGCCGATAGAAACGTACGATCCCCCCGCATTTGCAGGAGACGTTCAGCGTCCCATGCATCAGCCCGAAACAGGAGGTGCAATATGGGTGGTACTCATGCTCAGCGTTGCGGGCATTCTTCTCCTGACCCGAAAGTCATTGCAGGCATATCGCTAGATTGAATACATAATTTGTTCAATAAGTGAAACAATACGGAGTGCCGTTGCTTTGGTGCACTGCTGAATTCTCTCTGCTATAGTTGCGTCATGAAACAACAAAGAGATGTGCAAAAAGCACTGCGAGAACATCAAAACAGTGAGCGACATGGACACAGACTTGGTCCGTTTATTCACGATATCGTCTACGGAGGCAACGATGGCATCGTCACAACATTCGCTGTGGTAGCAGGAACCGTGGGCGCCGGTATGCCACGATACGTGGTTATTATTCTTGGTCTTGCCAATTTGTTTGCAGATGCATCGTCTATGGCTACGGGCGCGTACCTCTCGCTGAAATCCGAATTGGATCAGTACAAAAGACTGCGAAAAGAAGAACAGGAAGAAATACAGGAAGATCCTGAATTGGAACGAGAAGAAATACGAGAGTACCTAACACAAAAAGGTCTGAAAGGAGAAAAGCTTACCGCAGCATTGGATGCCATTACATCCAGTGAAGACCTGTGGGTGGATCTTATGATGCACAGTGAGCATGGTATGACAGAAGAAAGCTCGGCACGACCCGTGTTGCACGGTGTAATGACCTTCTGCTCCTTCGTATTGTTTGGTTCCATTCCACTTATTCCGTATATTTTCACAGTGAATCCTGACATACGGTTTAGAGTCGCGATTGTTTCAACTTTTGTCTCTCTGTTTATTCTGGGTCTTACCAGAAGTGCCGTGACGAGAGAGCGTCTCATACGCGGTCCGCTGGAAATAGTAAGCGTAGGCGCTATCGGTGCTTTCATAGCCTATTTTGTGGGAGTTCTGCTAAAGAGCATCGTAGGTGTTGCTCTGTAGTTGAATACATTTTTATACGATATTTCTCCTTTTCCATTGCACGATACACCCACTCCACTGCCAAGTCGTGGCATGATAGGTGCGTTTGCGGGACTGCTTCTGCTCCTGACAATGACAGTGTACTTCCGGTCTCTTTTTCACGAGTTTGTGCGGTGGGATGACGGTCTTCTTATTTACGATAATCCGGCAATACGCGCGATAAATCTCTCCACTCTAAAAAGAATATTCACGTCCTACGACCCTGAGCTGTACATACCGCTTACATTCTTCTCGTACCAGATTGATTACCTCATAGGAGGCACGAAGCCTGTTATGTATCACCTCACAAATCTTCTTCTCCATACAAGCAATGCATTTCTGTTCGGATGGTTTGCACTCCTGCTTTCTCGCAGTAGATGGGTAGGTGTATTTTGCGCACTGCTCTTTGCCATTCATCCGCTGCATACGGAAGCAGTCGCATGGGCAAGTGCGAGAAAGGATGTTCTTTCGACTTTCTTCTTTTTACTCTCTCTCATCGGATACGTGCGTTTCCGAGAGACAGGCAAATACAAACGTCTGAGCATTGTGTCTTTTGCGCTGGCCCTTATGGCAAAAGTAACCGTTGCCACCCTCCCCGTACTTCTTTTGCTCATAGATATCCGGGAGAACAGACCCTTTGGAAAAAAGATGCTTCTTGAAAAGATTCCCTACTTTGCGCTGAGCATTGTGTTCGGAATCGTAGCGATCGTAGGAAAAACATCCGTACTGTCGAGATCGCACCCCTATGAAACCATGCTCATGGCCTTTAAAAGCACTGCCTTTTACATAGAGAAGCTTTTGGTACCCATACATCTCTCCGTACTGTATCCGTACGTTGGCACTATATCTCTCTCATCACCGGATTTTCTCATTCCGTTTCTTAGCGTACTGATACTAACGGTACTGGCTCTTTTTTCTTTAAAGAGATCGAGAGAATTTTTCTTCTGTTTCTTCTTTTTTCTTCTCACCATATCTCCGACATTCATAAATTTTGCAAAGGGAGATTTGGACTTCTATTTCGCATCGGACAGATACGCCTATGCGGGATCCGTAGGAATTATTTTTTTCTTGGTTGGAGTCGTAAATACACTCGCCGTAAAATTTTCGCCGAAATATGTGACTGCGGCAGCGGGTGGAATTGTTCTTGTATTTGCATGGATGTCGCACATGCAATCTCTCACTTGGAATTCCACGGAATCACTGTTTACGAACGTGCTTGAGCATTACAACAACTCACATGTCGCGTACAACAACCTTGGAAACGTCCATAGACGAAACGAAGATTTGGGTACTGCAATAGATCTCTACGAAAAAGCCATAGCCATACGAGACCATCCCCGCACAAGGAGTAACCTTGGCGCCGCTTTGCGAAAACAAGGACGCACGCAAGAAGCGCTTGCAGAATACGAGAAAGCTCTTGCGCTGGACCCTGACAGTAAAACCGCTCATTTTGGACTTGGCATACTTCTTGCAGAACAAGGAAATACCTCTCGGGCAATACAGGAGTACGTACTCGCTTTGGAGACAGATCCGACATATGTGGAGGTATCTGTAAATTTGGGAGCGCTGTACATGAAAATTGGTGAAACAGAAAAAGCCATAGAACAGTACGAGCATGCCATAGCGGTATTGCCACACTTCCCGCAAGCCCACTTTAATCTTGCGGTTGCATATGCGAAACTTGGCAGTCCCGGAAAAGCATTGGCAAGCTACGAGCGTGCCGTTGCACTGGAACCTTCTTTCGTAGCTGCGAGAATTAATCTTGGAATAGCGTACTATGAACGCAACAGAAAAGATGAAGCAATAGAACAATTCGAAGCCGTACTACGTTACGATCCGCAGAATAAACAGGCACTTTCCGCACTGCAACAAATACGAAACTAGAGCTTCTGTTCCGGAAGCCGTATCCCCCTTTTTTCAGCTTTTTGAATAATGAGATCTATGATGCGATCTCTCTGAACAGGGGCAACAAAGCGAACATCTTCAAGATCTTCGGGCTGCGCAAGCGAAGCCAGCAGAGCCTCTGTTCGCACGGCGGGATCTTGCACGTCATCCGGCCCCAGCCAGCCTTCCATGAGAGCTGCTACAGTTTCGGGATCTGGAGGGGATTCAGTCATGCATGTAAGTATGATATATACGGGAGGTATTTGACAAATTTTAATAGTAATTTATGATTATATACTTTTGTACAACTGATGTCCTCTCTTCAAGAAGCAATACTTCACAGCGAACAGCGGCAAGCGTACTTGGAACGTATACCAAATCCTGCTCGAGAACTCGTTGAGCAATTGATACTTGCATTCTCCGGAGCCATGCATTTTCGTATGGTGCCCGACCATGCACAATTCCTTGGTGACATGATGATGGCAAACGAAAAGAGTTTCGATGCCATGTCTGTGAATAGGGATAATAGAGCTGCGCTTCTGGAACTCTTTCACAGAACACGAGAAACAATGAAAGACATATACGATGCCGTACCAAATAAAATGCAACAAGGAAGAGGATTTGGAATGGCAGGAATTCCTACGTGGGCACTGTGCCTGAGAGCTGAGGTACACCAACTGCTCAATGTCATAACACCCGCCAAAAGAGTAGCAATGGTAGTGGATCGTGAACTGTTCAATGCAGGTGCGGTCGTAGACTATGCCAATGCAATGCCAGAATCTCTGCAACTTAGCGCAATTATCAGCCCTTTCCACGAAGTAGATGAACAGATAATTGATCTGTTGCAAAGAATGGAAGACTTACGGGAATACGGTGAAATATTTCCACAGCATCATGATGATGGCTCCGATACTGTGGATTTCTTTGCAACCGGACCATGTACAGACCAGATGTTGTACACGCATGCCGCGTATGATGCGGCTGCAATCAAAGGTAACGAGCAAGAACGGGCCAGGTATTGCCGAGAAGTCTTATTACCTCGCATACTGGAAGCAAGTCCGGATGTGGTTTTTTTATCTAACTTCAAACTGATTCTGGATGAATGTATTCCGGAAATTTTACAACAGCATGGAATAAAAGTAATCAATGTGCACCCGTCCATTCTTCCTTTGAACAAAGGCTGGCGAACAGAAATGAAAGCATTGGAGGGAATACATCCGGAGGCAAGCGGATGTACGTTTCACTACGTAACGCCGGACTTAGATGGCGGCGCTACCCTACTTACTATCCCTTATCCGCTTATAGAGTACGACCCGGAACTGGCGAAAGGAAAAAAAGGAGAACAGTATGCGGCAGAACGCGAACACCTCATGCGGCTTCTCATCATTCGTGAACAAGCAAAGTACACTCCAATGGTTCTGGACTTAGTCACTCAAAATCTTCCGCAGAAAACAGTGCGAAATGAAGAAGCGTTTGCGTGTGAGTGGCGTAGCAGACCAGAAGGATTTGAAGGAAACTACGAGCGTGTTCTATTCGAAGTAGAAGGAAAATGGCTTACACTCGAAGAGATTCTTGGTAGAGAGCGTATTGAGATTCCCGAGAGTGGCGTAGCACCCTATAGAAAATATATGTTCTTCCTTCGCCGATCAGAAAATACTGAAAGAGATGTTATAACGCTCACCGATGCAGTGGAGTGCGGCATAGGAACAAGTATCCATTTTCATGGTCAGACACACGCACAGTTTGGAGATGGTTTTTATGTAAAAGCAGAGACTTCAGCACAGGATTTTGCACACATACTTTCCGGTATGAACCATGTGAGTATGGTAGGCACGGAGAAACTCTCTGTTCTTTCTGGCACCAAACACGCACCTCGTAAAAAGCCTCCAAAGTAAGGAGTGCCAGACGACTTTAGCCCTGTGCCTCCTCACACCATTCGAGAATGCGCCGAGCATCTTTATTCCAAGGTCCTTCCCACAACTCCAGCAACTCTTCTGACGGACTTTTTTCTTTAATGAGTATCTGCTCCTTCAATGGAGCCAAAAATATACTCTCATTGTTATCCGATGCATCGGTATTGCTAAAACTATGCAAAGACTCATTGGCTATTATGATTAATTCTTGCGCATACGATAACAACGGTCTGTTTCGCATGGTCGCAGATAACCCCTCTTTGGAAGCACGAATATCCAAATCCAGTATTTCTTCATATGTCCATCCTTTGGTCATTTTCTTAACCATATTCCAACTCTGCGAAGACATCAGCAAGCCTTTCATAAGGGCAGCATGGGACATTGCAAGAGGGTAAGGATTACTGTCTGCGACTCGATTTTCAATGTAAGAAGGTCGTAAACGAAGATCAGACCAGATTGTTTTTACATGTTGATCAAAATCAAATACAGATGGGAATCTGCCTTCGTATCCTTCGGATATCCACTGAGAGAATGTGAGATTTTCAGGACGAATATCTGCTCCGTCAGATTCTTTTATAAGCAACACCTGCAAACCTACATAATGCTCTATCCATTTCATCAGTGAGAAGTCTTCGTCGAGTATGGTTGAGGGAAGAGCAGTGGGAACAGGAGGATCTTTTTTGGTAAGATATCGACGAGTATTTATATAACCACTTGGCTTCCCAAAATCAAACGGGCTGCTGGCAAACATTGCTGCGACAATGGGGAGTACTCTGAATGCAGTCTGAGTTTTTACTATAAGATTTTCTTCGTCCGTGTAGCTCAAATTGGAATGAATACCGTTCATACGTTTCAACCACGTATGCATCCAAGCAGAACTATCATGTTCCATAAAAATCTCATAACGACGTTTAGGCAGCATTCGTATGTCATCGTTGGATGCAAGAGGATGTAACCCGAGAGGTAACCAAGCGATATTGAACACGTTGCCAATTTCAATCAGTTCATTGTCATGCAAACGAAGTTCACGAGCCAAATCATGGAGAGATTTCTGCGGAGATCCCGTGAGCTCCGGACGACCGTCCACTTCCGTCGTAATACTTGTCTCACCTCGTGAAAGCTCATAGATGGCGTCTTCGTTACGACTCTCAATCTTCCAACCAAGTTCGTCCACAAGTTTTTGCATGACATCCATGTATCCGCCTTCGCCATCATACTGAACACAATCCAATGTATGGCGATATATACCCGATTTTTCCACCTCTATCCCAACATACAGATTTTCTTGGGGATTAATGGATTGAAAATGCCGAACCAAATCGTGCGCCGATGTAAGTATCTCCGTATTGTGCATACACTCGAATATATTGCTCAGAGCAAGCGAACTGCAATCGCCTTTTTACCCTAGCACAGTGTGTTAGCATGACAAGCATGAAGATCGAACGAATTCTCATCAGTATTCCACATGCTTCTACGTACATACCGGAGGATATTCGTATGCTCATTCCACATAACGATTTACATCTGAACAGAGAGTTGGATCTCTATACGGACAGAATCTATAATGTGTCCGGACCCCAAATAATACAAGCTCGGTACTCTCGTATTATCGGAGATGTAAACAGGGCACCGGATGAACTGTATTCCGAAGACCGCCAACGAGCAGAGGGGGTAATTATGCTTTCGTTGGCCGAAGGGTTCGATACGTTTGCAATCGATCCGAGAGAAGCAGTTATGCAAGATTGGATCGCAAGATTTCACCAACCCTTCCATACGGAATTTATTGCAGCAATGAGTGAGGCGGATTTTATAATAGACGGACATTCATACGCATCGGTAGGAGCTGCGGCACACATAGATCCCGGAAGGGAAAGATGCGATATATCTATAAGCAACAGACAATATTCAGCGTGCGGCGCAGAAACCACTTTTTTCTTCCGAGAGTATTTCCGAAATTTGGGATATGAAGTCTCTATTAACGATCCGTACCCAGGCAGATACATTTTAGGCACATATGCTAACAGACTGCGTACGCCGGGAGTGCAAATAGAAATTAAGAGATCGGTCTATATGAATGAAGAAACGCTAGAGCCATACGAAGATGCCATAGATAGGCTGCATTCGGAAATACAGGAATTGGTAATAAGTTTCTGCGCATGGTATGAGGTGGGCAAAGATACAAGACCTCTTACCGATATGAGCGAGTGAACTTTCTATGCACACGATGCAAGAACATAGAATCTACTAAATAATCACCGGTAATTCTCTGCGCAATAGAATTGATTGTCATGTCCGAGCCAGTGAAGACTACAGTTTTGAGAGCTCAATAAGTTGCAACCGCAAGGCATGTGTAAGAGATCTGAAAGATGAAACAATGTGTGTACGCTAAGAATGCTCCTCTATTCCCCTGCTGTGGAATCATACGCGGTGCTTTATGTTTCGCGCATCAAACTTGTCGTCCAATTGTATGATGCGATCCGACCAAAAAATATAGAAAACCAAATTTGTAATACTGAAGATCGCAAGAACAATGACCAAAGGAAGAGAGTGTTTATCCGGAGCGAAGATAATCTCTATCGCAGGGGCAATAATAGAAATTTCAATAATGTAATTAAGAGATACTCGGTAACTTGCTAAATAGGAAGTGAGAATTTTTAATGCTTTTACAAAAACAAGAAAGAACGCCACATCATGCAAAAAGTTTCTGCCCTTTGGATCTAAAAAGGAAGTCTGCAAGACATCGTACACTTCCGTAGTCATAAAAATAAGCAGCGCAACTATAAGTACCACGATAATAAGATTTGTTGCAAAGCGAACGACGGGAATAAGGAACGCAAAAAATGCATTCACTGCGGGAAATTTATGGGAACTTTTGGCATTGTAGTTCGGTTCGATTTTCATATTCAAATATCTAAAAGCAGAGCATACTATACGCCACCTTCAACGAAAACAAGTAGCGAACCTTCTTGGAGTAAGAGTAAAATGCCCGTATGGAACCCTACGACATCATAAGCGGGCTTGCGATTCTCACGATAGTGGGGCAAATTATTGCTTCATTTCTGATTCTCTGTTTCATCGGGTCACTGGCTAAGATATCCGCAACGAAGCGTGTGTTGGATTGGGTGGGAAATCATGCGACAGTTCTTATGATCATAGTTGCTGCTGTCGCGACATCCGGCAGTTTGTACTTCTCGGAGATAGCTCTGTTTGCTCCATGTAAAGATTGCTGGATTCAGCGGATTTTCATGTATCCGCAAGCTGTTTTGATTGCCGTGGCTCTCTGGAGAAAAGACGCCACTATCCCCTACTATATTCTTGTACTCTCCTTACTCGGAATTGCCATGTCCGGTGAGCACTACGTCGAACAATGGAAAGCCATGCTCAACCCCGCAGAGCATGACCCTCTCAAGCCTTGTGATCTTTCGGGTGTCTCGTGCAGTGCAACATACATATTTGAGTACGGTTACATCACCATTCCCCTCATGGCAGGAACGGCATTCTTGCTCAATATTCTTGGAAGCGTACTGATGATTCGCCCCCGGAGAAAGTACAAATAACTGCATGGCAGCAACCAAAACGAATGTACTCTTTTATGCATCGGTATGAGAACTACTTGGCATAGTCCGTTCTGTACCTCCAATACGAAAGTGCCCAGAGCCCTACGAACACAAGCATAACAGATGCAAGTTGCAAAGGCATGTTCACATAGAGCGCTTGCAGAGCCAACAGTAAGATGTAGAGATATCCTGCATAGGCCCATTCTTTCAGTACTTTGGAGACAGGTGCGACAATGGCAATTGCTCCCAATATTTTTGCGGCGCCATTGAAGTAGAGCACGTATGCGGGGTACCCCAACTGATTGAATGCCTCGGATGTTCCGGGAATATCCGTAAAGTACTGCACGGCAGAACCCACCATGGCAAAGAGGAGCAGACCTGTGGGAATCCAGTAAAGAAGCTTCTTTTTCATGACAGAATTATAGCTGATGATTTTTTATTATAAAAACAGAATCTTTATTGCCCTTCAAAACGAGTACTGCTCTGAAATACGCAGTCACATACTTATAAAAAAACCGCGAAGCGAAAACAAGTTTCCGCTGGAGCGGTACCGCTTTTAAGGGAAGGGATACTGGGGGAAACCGTAGGTTTCTTTCAGAAAACTGGTGGGCCGGGAGGGA
>Ga0210044_10000107_pt1 | contig 113844 bp, 89 predicted proteins | sample CryGey13umfilter_2_FD_183959 | JGI IMG/M metagenome (GOLD analysis project Ga0210044, IMG submission 183959) | Groundwater microbial communities from aquifer in Utah, USA - Crystal Geyser 4/9/14 3 um filter (SPAdes) (version 2) | ecosystem: Environmental > Aquatic > Deep subsurface >... | reverse complement strand
ATCCTCCGTATCCGTAAAGGAGGGTCGGGTTCTTCCCGTCGAATTTCATGCCCTTTTGTCCGACGAGGAAATAGGGGATCGCCTCCCCGTCCTTGGAGACCGTGAAGAACTGCTGCACGTCCACGCCTGAAGCGTCGAATTTCGCCGGCAGGGCTTTGAGCAGTTCGGGTTCAAGAGCGCCTTCGCGCAGATGGAGCAGCGAGGTCGGCGTCAGGAAGTCGGTGTAGCCGAAGAAGATGTCGTTGGAGTAATCGTCGGCGTGCGACAAAAACGCGGTGCCGTCCGTGCGTCCCGGAAGCTTCCGGATCATCGCCTCTCCATCGCGGTCGAAGCGCGCTTCATGCAGCGCCGTTTTCACGTCCGTCATGACGCCGAAAACGACGGCGTCCTGCGTGAGGGACAGCCCGCCCGAGAATCCCGAGTTCTCGCCGAGTTCGTACACTAAAACGGTGCGAGGATCCGCTTTTGCGCCCCGGACCTCCGCCAGGTCCATCGCGATCAGCGCCCCGGCCGGGAAGTCCTTCCATGCCGTGCGCAGCGTTGCGAGCATCCGTCCCTGGAACACGCCCTTGAGTTGCGCGTCATCGGGCAGAGGGATGCGAACGCGCTCCCCCTGTTCGTTCAGAATCCAGATTTGGGAGGTGAAAAACGAGGGGCTCTTTCCCACCATCACCGTCGTTCCCTCCGGACGGTGGGACACCCACGGCCAGGCGCTGACGTCTTCTTTCGCGCCTTCGAACACCGTCGTCGCTTTCTCCAGCGGTTCGCCGCGGCGCCACCGTTTGACGACGCGCGGATAGCCGGAGTCGGTGAGGCTGCCGGGGCCGAAGTCGGTCCCGAGCAGCAGCGCGTTTTCGTCGAGCCAGGCGAGGTCCGATTTGGCCTCGGGCACCGTAAAGCCCTCGGGAAGGAAGGCCTTCTTCATCACGTCGAATTCCCGCCAGACGGACGCGTCCTTCCCGCCGTCGGAAAGCTTGATCATGCAGCGCAGATAAGCAGGGGGGAGGCAGATTGCGCTCTTGTAGACCCAGCTTTTGTTTTCGACGGCGCCGAGGGCGTCGACGTCGAGCATGGTCTCCCAGTTCGGCGAGGGCTTGCGGTACTCCTCGAGCGTTGTTCGCCGCCAGATTCCGCGCACGTGATCCTTGTCCTGCCAGAAGTTGTAGAGCCAGACCCCGCGGCGCGTGAAGTAGGGGATGCGGTCCGTCGATTGCAGTATGTCTTCGGCTTCGGTCTTCAGGGTTTCGTAGCGCGAGTCGGCCTGGAAGAACGCGAGCGCTTCGGTGTTGCGCGCGCGCGCCCAGTCGATCGCCTTGGTTCCGTCGATTTCCTCCAGCCATGCGAATTCGTCGGTCTGCTGCGCGGCTGAGGGCCCGGCGGCGAGCATCAGCGCCCCGAGGAAAATGAGGATCGTTCTCATGGTCGGTCTCCGTTGCGGCGGCTAGAGGTCAATATCCGAATTCCTTCAGGGCGCCGGGGTCCTTGCGCCAATTCTTGCGGACCTTGACGAAGAGTTCCAGTTCCGTCTTCCGCCCGAGAAATTTTTCGATGGCCTTGTGGGAATGGATGCGAAGTTTCTGGATGGCCATTCCGCCTTTGCCGATTACGATTCCCTTTTGGGGAGGCCGTTCGACGTAGATGGTGAGGATGATGCGGTCCTTGCGTCCCGGTTCTTCCCGGAATTGTTCGAGCATCACCGCGCAGGCGTGGGGGACCTCTTCGTGATAGAGTTCGAAGATTTTCTCCCGGACGATTTCCGTGACGAAATAGCGCTCCCAGCGATCGGAGATTCCGTCGCCTTCGAAAAACGGGGGAGACTCGGGCAGTCGCTCCAGCAGGTCCTTAAGCAGCCCCTTCAGGGCCTTTCCGTTCTTGGCGCTGACGATATGGGAGGAGGATATCTCAAGTTCCTTTCGGTAGGCCTCGACGATCCTCTCCAGTCCTACGTTGTCTTTCACGAGATCGGACTTGTTTACCGCAAGCACCACGGGCTTGCCGAATGAGGTCAGCCGCTTGAGGCTTGCGAGGGTTTCCGCATTGGGCCGCTGGGGTTCGACGACGAGCAGAAGGGCGTCCGCGTCTTCGCGCGCGGCGATTTTCGCGGCGCGGATCAGATTCGATTGGAGCTTGTCATCCGCCCGGTCCAGCCAGCCGGGCGTGTCCAACAGGCAGAGTTGGTGGCCCTCTCCGTTGAGAATGCCCAACAGCGCGTGCCGGGTGGTCTGCGGTTTGGGGGAGACGATCGAGAGGGGGAACTCGAGCAGCGCGTTCAGCAAGGAGGACTTGCCCGCGTTGGGTTTTCCGATGATGGCGACGAAGCCCGCTTTGTGCATCAGAGAATGGTACATTTAGCGGCGCTTTTTAGTAAACTGCCGACAACCGCCGCACGCAGGAGGAACGCGCATGTTCGGATTTTCGCCCCTCGTCGTCCTCGTCGTCGTTCTCATCTTCACTTCCATCAAGGTCCTTCAGGAATACGAACGCGGCGTCATGTTCACCCTCGGACGTTTTTCCGGCGTGAAAGGCCCCGGCCTGATCCTCGTGATCCCCGGCGTCCAGTCGATGACGCGCATCAGCCTGCGCACCGTCGTGCTGGACGTTCCGCCGCAGGACATCATCACCCGCGACAACGTCACCGTCAAGGTGAACGCGGTCGTCTATTACCGGGTGATGGACGCCTCCAAGGCGATCCTCCAGGTGGAGAACTTCTACTTCGCCACCAGCCAACTTTCGCAGACGACGCTGCGCAGCGTGCTCGGAAAGATGGAACTGGACGACCTGCTTTCCAATCGCGACAAGATCAACATGGAGCTTCAGCACATTCTCGATCAGGATACCGAGCCGTGGGGCGTGAAGGTCGCGAAGGTGGAAGTGAAGAACGTCGATCTTCCCGTCGACATGCAGCGCGCGATGGCCAAGCAGGCCGAGGCCGAACGCGAGCGCCGCGCGAAGGTCATCCACGCGGAAGGCGAACTGCAGGCGTCGGAAAAACTCAGCCAGGCCGCGGTCGTGCTGGAAAAGAGCCCGGCCGGCATCCAATTACGCTATTTGCAGACGCTGACGGAAATTTCCGTCGACAAGAACTCGACGATCGTGTTCCCGCTGCCGATCGAATTTATGGCCGCGCTGACCCGGGGGAAACTCAATAGCTAACGATTTCCGGGACGCCGGGGGCCAACCCCTCGGCCTTTACGTCCATGTCCCGTTTTGCGCCGTCAAGTGCTTTTATTGCGACTTCACCGCGTTCTCGGGGAAGAAGGCGCAGATGGCGCGCTACGTCGAGGCCGTCGCCCGCGAAGCCGATCTTCGCGGCGAAGGACTCGTTCCGGGGACGGCGTATTTCGGGGGCGGGACTCCCAGTGAGCTCCCGGTCGAGGCGCTGGACATGATGCTGGCCCGGTTGATCGAGCGCTACGGCCCCTTCGACCGCATGCGCGAGTCTTCCTTCGAGGCCAATCCCGACAGCCTCGACGCCGAAAAACTCGCCGTCCTTTCCCGTGCCGGAATCTCCCGATTGAGTCTGGGGCTGCAGACGAGCGACGACGGCCTGTTGAAAAGCGTCGGGCGGCGGCATACCTTCGCCGAGTTTCTTTCCGTATATGAGGAAGCCGCCCGCCGGGGGTTCGACCTGAGCGTCGACTTGATGTTCGGCCTGCCGGGGCAAACCCGCGAACAGGCGCGCAAGAGCGTCGCGCGGGTGCTCGAATTGGACCCCGGCCACGCGTCGGTGTACGGGCTCCAGGTCGAGGACCGGACCTTGTTCGGCAAGCGCGAGGTCGAGGTCGACGAGGATTTGGCCCGGCTGATGATGGAGGACGCGATGGAGGCGTTCGCGTCCGCGGGCTACCGGCATTACGAGGTTTCCAATTTCGCCCGTCCCGGCCGCGAGTCGATTCACAATTTAAACTACTGGGTCAACGGTCCGTATCTGGGGCTCGGCTGCGGCGCTGCGGGCTATCTTGACGGCGAGCGCTATCAGAACGAGGAAAAACTTGAAGCCTATTGCGCCCGCGTCGAGCGTGGTGAGGCGCCGACCGCTTCCTCCGAGAGTCTCGCGGGCAAGGAAGCGCTCGGCGAAACGATGCTGCTCCGTCTGCGCCTGATCGACGGCATGACGCTCACCCCCGATTTGCAGGACGCGTTTCGCGGCGAAATCCGGTCGCTGATCGAACGAGGGCTCGTCTCCTTGGAAACCGACGGTTGTTCGCGCTGCGCCGCGAAGCTCAAGCTGACGCGCGAGGGCGTCTTTCTCGCCAACGAGGTCTTCCGGGAATTCGTGCCGCCGTTTATTTCGGCCGCTAAAGAGGCTCACGCATGAAAACCTTCGTGCTCGATACCAACGTCATCATCCACGATCCGGACGCGATGTTCGCGTTTGAAGGCTCGGAGGTCGTTTTGCCGCTGCCCGTGATCGAGGAACTCGATTCCTTCAAGCGCAACAACGACGAGCGAGGCCGCAACGCCCGCATGGTCGCGCGCGCGCTCGACGGTCTGCGCGAGCAGGGCAAGCTTTCCGACGGGGTCACGCTCGAGCACGGGGGGACCTTTAAGGTCGAGATGGCCCGGCAGAACGGACTTCCGACCCCGTTCGATCTCAACAAAAAAGACAACCAGATTCTGCACATCGCGCAGTACGTGAAGGAGCAGAATCCGAAGACGATCTTCATCTCCAAAGACATCAACCTGCGGATCAAGGCCGAGGCCGTCGGGTTGGAGACGCAGGACTACGAGAAATCCAAGGTCAACGTCAGCGAGCTTTACGAGGGATGGCGGGAGCTCTCGGTTACGAAAGACGATGTGAACGCGTTCTATAAGGCCAAGAAGCTGGTGCCGGAGGAATCCTTCCTTCCCAACGAGTTCGCCATCCTGCGCGCATCCGACGACGAATCCTCCAGCGCGCTTGCGCGCTACGACGGCATCCAGAAATGCCTGGTGCCGCTGCTGAAGGCCGAGGTTCACCCGTGGGGCGTGAAGCCGTTGAACACCGAGCAGAAGTTCGCGCTTGAACTGCTGTTGCGGCCGGAAATCCAATTGGTGACCTTGGTCGGACTGCCGGGCTGCGGGAAGACTCTGATTTCCCTGGCGACGGGGCTGGAGCAGACGATGGGCGGCGCCGAAAATCCGTACCGGCGCCTGCTGGTCGCCCGGCCGATCGTTCCGGTCGGAAACGACATCGGCTACCTCCCGGGTTCCAAACAGGAGAAGCTCAACACCTGGATGGGCGCGATCTACGACAACCTGGAATTCCTGCTCGACCGCCCGCGGCGCGAGGAAACCAACATCGACATTCAGATGATGCTCGACGACGGTCGGCTCGAAGTAGAGGCCGTGGCCTACCTGCGCGGCCGGACGCTTCCCGGCCAGTACATCCTGATCGACGACGCGCAGAACCTGACTCCCCACGAGGTGAAGACGATCATCTCCCGCTGCGGGTTAGGCTCTAAGATCGTCTTGACCGGGGACCCGTATCAGATCGACAACTACTACCTCGATTCTTCGTCCAACGGTCTGACGAACCTGGTGCAGAAGTTCAAGGGCCAGAACCTGTTCGGCCATATCTGGTTCTCGAAGGTGGAGCGTTCTCCGATCGCGGCGCTGGCGTCGGAATTGCTTTAGAGCCTTAGAAGTCAGTCTTTTCGACCGCAGAGTTCGCGCACCGCGTTCCTCACGACGCGGGTGGGAACATCTTCGCCGCGGTCGCCGGAACCCGCCTTGACCAAGGTCGGCAGGGTCTTCATGGAGCGTCATCGGTTGCAATAACCTCTTTTTACGTTTAAGCTTCGGTCATGTTCGTTTGAAATCGGAGGATGACATGACCTATTCCGGGCCCTGTAGTTTGTGCATCCCTTGGGTTTTCGCAATAGCCTTGACGATCTCGATCGGATTCATCCCTTCCCCCTCATCAGCCTATTGCGCTCCCACCTACATTTGCAACTGCACCTGTCCCGCAGTGTGCGACCAAACGCTTTGCCAGGGTCATCGCGAACTTCGCTGGGAAGAGGAGAACGGCCGGTGTTACTATGGTCCGTGTCATTCGTGCACCTGCGGGGCCTACGGCAATCACGGTATGCCGGATTTTTTCAGACGCTTTGCGCATGGCATCATGGATGCGCTGCCGGTATCGCCGGCCAGTGCCGCCGAGCCCGCTTCCGCGCCGGACGACGATTCACCCAAAACGGTGCAGACCCCGCTGGGTGAGTTTTTCATCGTGAAACCATCGCAAGCGCCGGACCAGGACCGATCAGGAACGATCGGAGTTCAAATTGCGGTCAAGGACAAAGGAATCGTCATTCAAGGCGTGGCCAAAGACAGTCCGGCGGCGAAGGCCGAACTCCAAGCCGGCCAACGGGTATTGTCCATAGACGGTCGTTCCACCCGCGGGATGCCGCTGAAAACCGCCGCAGAGGCGTTGCGGGGCAGGCCCGGGACCCTGGTCGTGCTCCGAATCAAAGCTGGGATTCTTCCCTGGGGCAAGAAGGTGCCGATGATCCGCAGTTCCGTGAGCTTCGCGTCAGAGGCGCATGAGGGGGAGCCGCGGGTGCGGTTTGAAAGCCGTCCTGTTCTCGAAACGGATCGGAAGGAATGTCCGACGCCTCGCTCCGGGTGCTACCTTCTCATCCGCGGAGACGGCGGGCGATGCTCTTACGTCTGCTCGGACGAGTAGGCCGCTCGACTCGCCTCCGGGTTTTTCAGGAACAATTCCTCCGTTCGGGCCGTAGTCTTCTCATGGGTTGCGAAATCCGCGATTTTCATTTAAATAATAGGGAGATGCGCCGAATCCTGTTGGCGGGGGCGTTCGCCTTATCGGCGATCGTTCCTCTCTCGGCCCCGGCGAATGCCGCCGGGAGCGCTTCCGACATCGTCGTGATTGATCCCGGACACGGGGGAAAAAACGCCGGTGCGCGCGTGCACGGTCGGGTCGAGAAGGAACTTGTCCTCAAGGCGGCGCGCGGTCTGGCCGATCGCCTGCAAAAATCGAAAACTTTGGTTCCCTATTTGACGCGGTGGGACGACAGCTTCGTGCCGCTCTCTGACCGCGTGCTTCGCGGCGAGTCCGTCGGGGGGGACGTGTTCCTCTCACTGCACGCCGACAACGTCAGACGCGTCCGCGACCGCGGCGTCGTCGTTTTCGTGTACGGGATGAACGAGACCATTCCCGCGGGTCCCAAGCGCGAGCCCGGGGAAAAGAAGCTCCCACCCCCGACTCTCTCGGCGCGGCGCGCCTCCACGCGTTTGGCCGAACGCATCCGGCTGAATCTGCAGAAGCACGGCATCCGCACCGCGCCGTACGTCGATAAAGGCCGCTTCGCGGTGCTTAAAAGCCGGCAGATGCCGAGCGTCCTGATCGAGTTGGGGAACCTGCGCGACCCGAAAGAAGCGAAGCTTATCGAGTCCGCCGCGTTTCAGGAGCGGTTCTCGAAAGCCGTCGAAGAGGCCGTTTCCGCTTTTCTTCGCGACGAATTCAAACGCGCCGGCAAGTAGCCCTGCCGCCCCCGGGCTTTGTAGAATTCCCGGATGCTTGAGAAGGCCTACGCCCCCGAAGCCGTAGAGAGCAAGTGGATCGAAGCCTGGAAAAGGGCCGACCTGTTTCATTCCGAGCCGGACCCCGGCGGGAAGAAATCCTATACGATCGTCATTCCGCCGCCGAACGTGACCGGCGCGCTGCACATGGGGCACGCGCTCAACAACACGCTCCAAGACGTGCTCGTGCGCTATCACCGGTTGACGGGTCGCGAGGCCTGCTGGGTGCCGGGAACCGATCACGGCGGCATCGCGACTCAGAACGTGATGGAAAAGCAGTTGAAGGCCGAGGGCGTCACGCGGCAGCAGCTCGGGCGCGGGAAATTTTTGGACCGGATGCAGGATTGGGTGCGCGAGTGCAAGAGCACCATCCTCGGGCAGTTGACGCGTTTGGGCTGCGGTCTTGATTTCGGCCGCGAGGCCTTCACGATGGACGAGGCCCGGGCCAAGGCCGTCCACTACGCCTTCAAGAAATTCTACGAAGAGGGCCTCGTCTACCGAGGCGAGCGCATGGTCAACTGGTGCGTCCGCTGCGGTACCGCGCTTTCCGACATCGAAGTCGAATTCGAAGAGAAGAAGGGCCATCTTTGGCACATGCGCTACCCGCTCAAGGACGACCCGAAGCGGTTCTTGACCGTCGCCACGACGCGTCCGGAGACGATGCTCGGAGACACCGCCGTTGCCGTGCATCCTAAAGACGAGCGGTATGCCGATTGGGTGGGAAAGGAATTGTCCCTTCCGCTGACCGGACACGCGCTGACCGTCGTCGCCGACGAGCACGTGGACCGCGCGTTCGGCACCGGCGCGGTCAAGGTGACGCCGTTTCACGACCCCAACGACTTCGAAATCTGGCAGCGCCATGAGCGGGAGATGCCCGCGCCGCGGCAGGTGATCGGTCTCGACGGGAAGATGACCGACGAGGCCGGCGCGTACGCGGGGCTTCCGCGCGAAGAGGCCCGAAAAAAAATCGTCGCCGATCTGGAAGCGCTCGCGGGCGCCGACGGAGAGCCGATTCTCGAAAAGACCGAGGCGTACAAGCACTCGGTGGGCACCTGCTACCGCTGCAATCAGCCGATCGAGCCCTTGGTCTCGGAGCAGTGGTTCATGAAGATGGAGGCGGTCGCCGAGAAGGCCGTCGCCGCGGTCGACGACGGGCGCTTCACGATTTATCCCGAATCCTGGAAAAAGCCCTACCGGGACTGGTTGGTCAATATCCGCGACTGGTGTCTCTCCCGGCAGATTTGGTGGGGACATCGCATCCCCGTTTGGTACGACGCCGACATTTTGGCGGACCGCATCCGCGTCTCCGTGGAGCATGGCGGCGTCGTGGTGAAGGGAACGCTGCGCGAGGCGCTCGACGCGGGCGTTCCGTTTGAAACCGTGCGCGACGCGGGCCGCTACCGCTACGAATCCGGCGGCAAGGCCGCCGGCGGCGCGCTCCGCGTGGGGGCGGAGATCCCGGAAGAAGGCCGCTGGCTGCAGGACCAGGACGTGCTTGACACCTGGTTTTCTTCGGCGCTCTGGCCCCTTTCGGTATTCGGTTGGCCGGAGAAGACCGAAGACTTTAAGTTCTACTACCCGACGAGCGTTTTGGTCACGGGCTATGAAATCCTTTATCTCTGGGTCGCCCGGATGCAGATGATGGGACTTCATTTCGAAGGGACGGTTCCCTTCCATCACGCGGTGATGCATGGGATCGTCCGCGACAAGCGCGGCAAGAAGATGTCGAAGTCCTTGGGCAATGTGATCGACCCGTTGGTGGTGATGGACAAGTACGGCACGGACGCGACGCGCTTCGCGTTGGCCTCGCTCGCTTACCCGGGCAAGGACATCCCGTTCGCCGAGGACTCGATTACGGGTCCGCGGAATTTCGCGAACAAGATCTGGAACCTGACGCGCTTCGTCCTCGATTACGCGCTCAAAAACGAGACTCCGCCGGCGGGGGGGTATTCCCTCGACTCGCTCGACCGGGGTTCGCTCGAACTCGCCGATCGGTGGATTCTTTCCCGGTATGAAGAGACGGCGGAGGCGGTGCGCGCCTCGATGGCCGGCTACAACATCGCCGCCGCCGCCGACGCGCTGTACGGATTCCTGTGGGATGAGTTCTGCGATTGGTACGTGGAGCTTTCCAAGTCCGGGCTCGACGATGCTGCGCGCCTGCCGGTGATCCGCGCGATTCTGGTCCAGGTGCTGACGGGAAGCCTCAAGATGCTGCATCCGTTCATGCCCTATATCACCGAGGAGCTCTACGAAAATCTTCGCGCCTACGCCGGGGAGAGCGCGGACTTCGTGCTCCGCGCGGGCGCCCCGGCTCCCGAGGGCTGGAAGGACCCCGGGTCCGTCGCCAGCATGGGCGTCGTCATGGACGCGGTTCGTTCGCTGCGCGCGCTGCGCGCGCAGTTGAATGTCCCGCCCGCGCTTAAGATCAAGGCGTTTCACTCCGGAGACGAAGCCGAGCTTCGGGCGCTCGCGCCGCACGCAGGGTACGTCCGCCATCTCGCGCGCCTTGAGGCGTTGGAAGCCGCAGCCAACGGCCGCCCCGCCCAGTCGGCGACGGCGGTATCGCGCAAGCTGACCTTTTTCGTTCCTCTCGCGGGCGTCATCGATTTCGACCGGGAGCGGACCCGCCTGACCAAGGAGATCGCCCGGGTCGCCAAGGAACTGGAAAAGTGCCGGAAGCAGCTGACCAACGCGAGTTTTCTCGAGCGCGCCCCGGTCGACGAGGTCGATAAGATCCGCGCCCGGCAGGACGAATTTGAATCCATGCATTCCAGCCTCGCCGCAACCCTCGAAAGTCTAGGAGAAAGCTGAAAAAAACACGATCCCCGGCCTTGCGCGGGTTCGACGGGACTGTTACGCTATTGGGCTTTAATGAAACGAGTACTGGTTATCGAAGACGACGAGGCGCTCAACGAGTACGCGGTCCGCGCGCTTGTAAAGGCGGACTACGAAGTCGAGCGCGCCTATGACGGGCAGGAAGGGGTCGAAAAGGCCGCCGCCTTCAAGCCCGACTGCGTCGTCGTCGATTTGATGATGCCGGGGATGCACGGGATTCGGGTTTGCGAGATTCTGCGCAAGGACTCCGAACTCCGCGGCGTGCGCATCCTCGTGGCGTCCGCGAAGGGCTACGCGGCCGACGTCGAGGCGGCCAAGCACGCCGGTGCCGACGACTACCTCCGCAAGCCGTACCGCCAAGAGGAACTTCAGTCCAAGGTCGCCGAACTGCTCGCATCGGAATCTTCCGCGCGCAACGGATCGCGGCCCGCCGAGGACGAGGAACTCTCCAAATCGACGGTCGCTTCCCCCCGGATGGAATCCGAAGCCGGGTTAAGCAAGGATGTGAAGGTTCGCTTTTGGGGCACGCGCGGTTCCTGCCCGGCCCCCGGTCCGGATACCGTGCGCTACGGCGGCAATACGGCCTGCACCGAAATCCGCTTCGGAGATCTCATTTTCGTGATCGACTGCGGCTCGGGTCTTCGGGAACTCGGCATCGAACTGCTCAAGGAATTCAAGGGCAAGGACAAGCCGATCGAAGCCCATGTCTTCGTCGGGCATACGCACTGGGACCACATCCAGGGGTTTCCGTTTTTCACGCCGTTCTACATCCCGCGCAACAAATTCAATCTCTACAGCGTCCGCGGCGCCGGGAAGAGCCTCGAACGGGTGTTTCGCGGGCAGATGGCCAGCGATTACTTTCCGGTTCCGCTCAAGAGCCTTTCCGCCGACGTCCAATTCATCGAACTCGAGGCCCCCGTGGAAATCGGGCCGGTGAAGGTCAGCTATCAATTTTTGAATCACCCCGGCATCGCGATCGGCTTTCGCTTCGAGGCGTTTGGAAAATCGGTCAGCTACATCAGCGACCACGAGACCTTCGCGCGCCTCAACGGCGACAGCGAGGTGACGCGCAAGCAGGATCTCAAGATCGCCGAGTTCGCCAAGGGATCGGACCTCTTGATCTGCGAGGCCCAGTACGACGAAGACGAGTATGAGATGAAGAAGGGCTGGGGCCACAGCACCTTCAAAGACGTGCTCGAGCGCGGCATGGCCGCTGAGGCGCAGCATTTGGTTCTCTTCCACCACGACCCGATGCACACCGACGAGATGATGGACGAGTATCTCGACCACTGCCGGGAAATCGTCCGCAAGGCGGGATCCTCGATGATCCTGACCGCCGCCCGCGAGCGGCAGACCCTGCACGTCTAGACCAGAGGCTCGCTATCGGCCGGGCTTGACCGTGTGAGTCCAGCCGATGCCCGGAATCCACTCCCATTCTTCATCGTCGGACTTTTGCGGAGCTCCGTCGTTGGGCGCATCGCGCCGGTCGGACCCGGATGGAGCGTGTTGGACCTGCGGCGGGGGAGGCCGGTGGTTGCGGGCTGCGGCGATGAAGGGCGCGAGGTCGACGAAATATCTCACCTCGCCGGGTGCGGGTGGGTCCTGAACGGGCAACTGGCGGACGAGCGCTTCGAAACACCCGCCGGGGTCGGTGGGGGGCGCATAGCGCCGGATCGCGTCCCGCCCGTCCTCGTACTTCAGCAGGTTATCGATCGCGTGGTGGCCGTCGCTCCCCAAGTGGTTTCCGTTTGGATTCGCGCAGAGTCGCTGGAAAAACCGCGCGACGGGCGGCGCTCCTCGCGCCACGCCGCGCGCGATTGTTTTATCCGGCATGAACATCTTGACGAGATTGACATGGTAGGCTTCGATGGCCGTCTTCATCGCCTTCGTGAGGTAGTTTGTGGCGAGCCGCTTGTTTTCCTCGATAGCCTTTTCAAGTTGATCGATTCGATGCAGTTTCTCGCTGATCTGGTCTTCGGAGAGGATGTCGACTCCGTTTTCTCTCTTCTCTGTGACCGCCGTTGCTAGTTCGTTTTCAAGATTTTTCTTTTCTCCGGTCGCCTTAACAAGGTCTTTGTCGTAGTTGATTCCCAGTTGCGCCGATCGGAGAATATCGGCTTTCACTTCGGGGTCGGTGGGCGTGCAGGGCATTTTCAACTCGGGAGTGCAGTTGGGACTCGCCGTGACAATTCCCGAAACCAACAGCAGCACGCTGAGAATCGCCGCGATCACGGAACTACCTCGAATTCGACCGTGTCCGCGATGTGTTCAGCGGCATACCTGGCGTTCTTTTCACGGACCTGCCTCTTCAGTTCCTCAAAAGAAATGTCAAGCTCTTGAGCCGTCTTTTCTACCGGGTCAGGATCAAGTTCGGGGCCATACTCGACCCTGAGCCGATAGGTCCCGGTTTTCGTCAAGTCGAGGTGTTTAAATGGAAATTCCCGGAACCGGCCCGTGAATTCGGGTTCTTCGGGCAGCCCCTCCTTTTTCCGCAGTTCTCGCTCTTCTTCCGGGACCCACCACCAGGGGGAGGTTTCGATCGTTTCTCCGGGGTAGAGAGATACATGTAGATCGTGCTTTCGCCGACTTTCGGCAGCCCGGCGCCTCAACTCGGCCATCTTCTGTTCGTGAGTCCATCCCTCGGGGAATTCGACATAGCCCTCTAGCGGATTGAAATCGTCGACGGCGGGGGCATTGTAAAGCAGTTCGGTCTCGCCGTCGGGATCGGTCAAAACGTAGCGCCACCACCTAGAATCGCCACCGGTGTAACCTCCGGTTTTGAAAAAGGCATGAGACCAATAGTTGCTTTCGCTTCCTATATTTTGAACACGCAATCGAAACCAGAGCTTTTCTCCGCGGCGCAGCATCGTCTTCTTGAGGGCGATCTTCAGCTCTAGCTTCTCTCCTTCTGCCTTTGGTTTAAACCCCGGCGGCGGGGGCCAGACGAGCTTGTTGCGGTCTTCGATTGCCTGCGCTCGATTCGGATCTTCTGCCGCCATTCTTTCGTATGTCGCGATAATCGCCGCCCGCTTGGGGTGGTCTATCGGAATTCTCCTCATCTGGGGAAACCGCTCCGGCAGCGGTTTCTTGAATTCTTCAGCGTTCTCGATGGAGGCTTTTGATTCCGCCTTCCTGCAGGCGATGGGCCCCCCGGCCAAAAGGCACGCTCCCGCCAGGCATGCGAAGATTCCACGCGTCATGACCTCATCCTCCGTCGCCGCCGGATCGTACGCCAGCCCTGCTCGAGTCCGTACCCGAGCAGGGCCGCAAGCGGGGGGAATATCCCGAGCGTGTAAATCGTTTCGCCGCCGGCGATGCCGTAGGCCATCAGGTAGAACGCGCCGATGAACCCATGCAGCGCCCAGACACTTTGATCGCTGTCTGTATCCCACCAGGGACCGGCGAAGATTTCAAACAGCGCGTATCCCGCGACGGCGATGAACCACGGCTGCACCCATGCGGAGGTCCCCCCGTTCCCGAAAACGACGATGGCGGCGATGGCGGCTAGAAAGGCGCCGACGACCCCCAAGGGATTGAGCCTGCGATGGAGGCGCGCCTCTTGTTTCGCGAAGGAGACGAGCCCGATGTGCCGGCGACGGATCCATGCGCCCAAGTACCAAAGACCGGGGATGAGGGTGCCCGCGAGCGCTGCGATCATCGGCCAGTCCTTAATCATCACCGCAAGCAGCTTCGGCGAGAAGAAGTAGAGCTCGAAGTACGAGAACACCCCGAGCAACGGAACGAGCAGGGCGAGAAATATCGGCGCGACGAGGGGATTGTTCCGGGAAGGACCGCCGGAGTCGTTTGCGCCCGCGCCGGCCCACGGCCAGCCGCCGGCGACGAGAGCCGCGATTACGCCGTAGGCCAGCCCAACGGCCAGCCCTGCGCCGAGACGATCCGGGAGTTCCCAAACGCCGAGTCCGATCGTGTACACGGAGAAGGTCGCAATGTAGCCGCCGATGAACCAGCGCAGCGGCTGCCGCTCTGCGCCGCGTGCGTTGCGGATCGCGAAGGCCATCAGCAGCGTCTCCGCGGCGACAAGCGTGCCCGCGGGGACCGGGTCGTATTGGATGTAGCCGATGTTGAGTACGAGTCCGGAGCCGACGGCCAGCCAGGCGCCGCCAAGAGTGACGATCGAGATCGCGAGGGCGTGAACCCCATCCTTAAATGGCTTCACGGCAGACGCGGGACGAAGCGCTTTGCCGCTGGAATCGACCGCGTCGCGCGCCCTCATCGGCGGTTCCGCAAGATTGGCGCGCGGCGAATTCGGGTCGGTCGGCCGAAGGCGCGCTGAATTTCGCCGCGGCGTAGGATTTCCGTCATCAGTTCCTCCCGATGCGTCCCCGGCGTGGACGGCGAGCGCTCCGTCGCGCTCAACCACGCGTCGCCCAAGCATTGCGTCGAAACTGTTTTTGGCCCAAAGATGGGCTTTCGCGCTTGAGGAGCCTTCACGCGAAGGCGGAGTCAGCCAGCGGACCATCGAGGGGCTGTCGGCGGATGCGCGTCCGAGCGCGACTGCCGCGAGGCCGGGCGATGCCTTCGGTGCCGCGACGCTTTTCGGCGCGATCGCCACGGCCGATGGGGCTGTGGGTCCAAACGGCGCAGTCTCCAAGACCGGAAGACCGGCGGCGGGCAAGAGCGACGGCGCGGAAAGCGAGAGGGAGGGGGCCGAGAGCACCGAGTCGGCCCGCGCCAAGCCGACGCCCGTCGCGGCGCCTGCTCCGAGGCGTACGGCCGCCGGCGCGGCGCGCAGCAGAGGAAGGGGTACAAAGGGCTAACACGAGACCGAGAGAAGCGAGACTTCGAGGATCCATCGACCCCTATTGTATCGTGGTGCCGGGCTTTAGGAATAGGACTTTCGGCGATTAAAAATAAGGCAAAGGGCGTACCCAACGGTGGGCCTATCGGAGTTATGCCGGCAGGAGCACGAGCGTTTTTAGTGTGAAAACGATCCGATCCTCCGTCGGAGAAGACGATAAGGGGCCGACTGCTTTTCGGCCCGCTTCCATAATAGCTGGTCCCTTGACGGTTCCGGCGGCTCTCTTTACACTCCTCATTGAATCCCATGAACTCCCGACTTTCCTCGCTCGCGTTATCGCTCGCCTTCGTCGCGTCTCCGGCGGCGGCCGACGGTCTTCAGAAGCCCAAAACGGTCGTGGAGACCGTCGTGGCGGGCATCCATACCGGAGTGAAAAAAGCCGAGATCCCGCCTGCGGGTGAGTCCTTGTGGGGGATTTTCTCCCCGGTCGGAGAGTCTGGAAAAAATCCGAACGGAGGTCTCCAGCGGGCGGAGGCCTGCCGTGGTGGTGGGCGATCGCGGCCGTGATCGGCGGGGTCGCCGGGGGGTGGGGACTTTCGCGCGCGTGGGGACGGGAACCCGCGGCATGGATGCCTGTTCCGGCTTCGTCCCCAGCCGCTCCCTTGCCCGCGGTCGATGCCTTGCGCGGCTTCGAGACGCTCGGGTTGCTCGGCCGCGGGGGAATGGGGGTCGTCGAGCTCGCTCGCGATCTGGGCACGGGGCGTCTCGTCGCGCTCAAGTGCCTGCGTGAGGAAATCCGCCGCGATCCGCGCGAGCGCGAGCGCGTCGTGCGAGAGGCGCGCATCGTCGCGAAACTCTCGCATCCGGGCATCGTGTCGGTTTACGAGGTTCGGGAATCCGAGGACGACGTTATCATCGTGTTCGAACACGTCGAGGGGCGCACCCTCGCGGAAATCCTCTCCGACGATGGGCGCGTGTCGGCGGAGCGGGCGGCCGCGTGGGCTGAGGCGGTCGCCGAGGCCGTCGACCACGCGCACATGAAGGGCGTCGTGCATCGGGATCTGAAGCCCTCGAACATCATGATCGATGCGGACGGCGCTCCGCGGGTCATGGATTTCGGCATCGCTCGGGCCGCCGCCGACGCGATGACCCGCCTTACCGGCACGGTCGCCTCATCTGGAACCCCGCCGTACATGGCGCCGGAACAAGAGGAAGGCCTCGCGCGGAAGGAATCGGATGTTTTCGCGATGGCGGTGTGCCTCTACAAAGTATTGACCGGAGAACTGCCGTTTCCCGGGATGGGCTACGCCCTGCACCTTCAAAAACGGGAGGGCCGCTTCGTTCCGGTGTCCAAACGCATCCCCGGCGCGGGCGCCGAACTCGACGCGGTGTTCGCCCGGGCCCTCTCTCCTGACCCCGGACGGCGCTTCCCAAACGCGAAAGCCTTCGCCGACGCCCTGAAGGCTTCGATCGCCGTCTAGGGGGGTACCGCGCTCCCAGGGAAAGAGATAGAATCCAGGCATGCCCGTCTCTTGGGAGACCCGTTACCCGAAGAGCCCGGTTTTTTACCGGAGGTTGAAGCGCGACTATCCTAGAATCGTGCGGGGAGAAGGCGTTTGGCTCTACGATGTCGAGGGAAACCGCTACCTCGACGCCTGTTCCGGCGCCTATGTCTGCAATCTCGGCCACGGCGTTCGGGAGATCGCCGAGGCGCTCTCCGGTCAGGCCCGTCGTCTCGCGTACGTGAATGGGACCGCCTTCACGCACGACCCCGCCGAGGAACTCGCCGAAGAAATTTCCAAATTCTGCCCGAAACCGCTCGATAAATCGTTCTTCCTTTGCGACGGCAGCGACGCGGTCGAAGCCGCGTTCAAGCTTGCGCGGCAGCATTTCGCCGAGACCGGCCGGCCCAAGAAGAACAAGATCGTTTCTCTTTCGCCGAGTTATCACGGAAATACGATCCTTTCTCTTTCCGCCTCGGCCCGCCCTCAGTATAAGACCCACTTCGCCGGCTGGCTGATCGACTTCCCGTCGTTTCAGGCTCCGTATCCCTATCGCTTCGCCGCCGATCATCCGTCGATGACCGGCGATTTGTTCGAAGAGACGATCCTTCGCGAAGGTCCGGAGACGATCGCGGCCTTCATCGGGGAGCCGGTGGGCGGCTCCTCGACCGGCGCGTCGGTGCCGCCTCCGGGCTACTGGAAGCGTATTCGAGAAATCTGCGACAAGCACGATATCTTTTGGATCGCCGACGAAGTATTGACCGGCATCGGCCGGACCGGGACCTGGTCGGCCCTGGAGCCCTATGGCGCGGTTCCGGATATGATCCTGTTCGGCAAGGGCATTACCGGGGGCTATGCGCCGCTCTCGGTGCTTGTCACGCACGAAGAGGCGCTGCGCCCGATCGCGGCCGGCAGCGGCGCTTTGCTGCACAACGCGACCTTCTCCCATAACGCGATCGGCTGCGCCGCCGGTCTCGCCGCTATTCGGTATTTGCGCGAACACGCGCTGATCGAACGCGCGGCCTCCATGGGGAAGATCCTGCACGAGAAACTCGGGGTCCTGCGCGAGCGTCCGGAGATCGGCGATATCCGCGGCCGAGGCATGCTGGCCGGGATCGAATTCGTCAAGGATAAGACCGCCAAGACGCCGTTTCCCCGCGCGTTGAAATTCGCCGAGACCTTCGCCGAAATCGCCCAAGCCGAGGGCCTCGTCGTGTGGCAATCCTCCGGCGGCGCCGACGGCGTCAACGGCGATTTCGTGATGATCGCCCCGCCCTTTATAATCACCGAAGCCGAGATCGACGATATTCTGGCCCGATTTGTCCGCACGCTCGATAAGATGACTACGGAGGCACGATGACCACGACGACCGCACCCGAGGACATGAAGATCACCTACACCTCGAACACCGCCGACATGGGGACTTTTCACAAGTATTTCGACGAGGCTCTGGAGAAGGTGAAATCGGAGATGGGCAAGGATTACCCGATGGTCATCGGAGGGAAGGCGTTCGAATCGGAGTTGGATCCGATCGTGGACGTGTCTCCCGTCGACAACGATCTGACGCTCGGCAGTTTCGCCTCGGCGGATGAACGGCATGTGGACATGGCGGTGAAGACGGCCAAGGGTGCCTTCCCGGCCTGGCGCGACACGCCGTGGCAGGAGCGCGTGAGGATATTGCGCAACGCGGCCTCGCTGATCCGAAAGCGCAAATTCGAGTTCGCGGCGGTGATGAGTTTGGAAGTCGGCAAGAGCCGGATGGAGTCCATCGGCGACGCCGAGGAAAGCGCCGACCTTTTGGACTACTACTGCCTGCAGATGGAAGACGCGAATGGGTTCATCCGGGAGATGAACAAGATCACGCCGATTGAGACGAATTTCGACGTGCTTCGCCCGTTCGGCGTATTCGCCTGCATGGCGCCCTTCAACTTCCCGCTCGCGTTGTCCTGCGGCATGACCTCCGCGGCGTTGGTGGCGGGCAATACCCTCGTCTACAAACCCGCGTTGGACGCCCCATGGGTCGGCTACAAGTTGGCCCAGCTCTATCACGAAGCGGGCGTTCCGGTCGGCGCGTTCAACTATCTGACGGGACGCGGCCGCACCATGGGCGACCTGATCACCGGGCATGAAGACGTGGACGGCGTCGTCTTCACCGGTTCTAAACAGGTCGGCATGCACATCTACCACCGGCTTAGCGGCAAGTGGGTGAAGCCTTGCCTGATGGAGCTCGGCGGGAAGAACGCCGCGATCGTGATGGAAAGCGCCGATCTCGACGCGGCGGCCGAGGGAATCATCAAATCCGCGTGGGGGCTTCAGAATCAAAAATGCTCCGCTTGTTCCCGCGTGTACGCTCACGAGTCGATCATCGCGGCGCTCACCGAAAAGATCCTCGAGAAGACTGCCGCCATCGTGAAGGGCGATCCCACGCAGCGGGACGTGTATTACGGCCCGGTGATCAACGAGCAGGCCTTCAAGAAATGGGAGGAAGGCGTCGCGCTCGGCCGCAAAGACGGGGAAATCCTGACCGGCGGGAAACGTTTGTCCGGCGGGATCTTCGATAAGGGTTTCTATGTCGAACCCACCGTCGTGAACGCGCCGCTCAAGAGCAAGCTGTTCTTTGAGGAATTTTTCACCCCGATTCTTGCGATCGGAAGCGTGAAATCGCTCGATGAGGCGATTCGCGAGTCGAACAAGGCCGAATACGGCCTGACCGGCGGCATCTTCACGGCGAAGAAAGAGGAGATCGAAAAGTTCTTCAACGAGATCCAGACCGGCGTGCTCTACGCGAACAAACGCTCCGGCGCGACGACGGGCGCCTGGCCGGGAGCTCAGCCGTTTTGCGGCTGGAAGGGTTCCGGTTCCACCGGAAAGGGCGGATGCGGCCCTTATTATGTGGCTCAGTTTATGCGGGAGCAGACCCGTTGCGTGGTGGAGGAATAACATGACGAACGCGGCGAAGCGTCCCTCCGGCGGATCGTCGAATTCCAAGTCCGTGAAGCGCGCAGCTCGGTTGTCGACTCCCGTCTCTCCGACTTCCGCGGATCGCGGCTACCCGCGCATCGTCGTGCCGCCGCCGGGTCCGCGTGGCCGCGAAATCATCGCCCGCGACAAGAAGTTCGCGTCGACCTCCTACATCAAGGCGTACCCGCTGGTGATCGCCCGGGGAGAAGGCGCGATGGTTGAGGACGCCGACGGCAACCGCTTCATCGATTGGATGGCGGGCATCGCGGTCGCTTCCACGGGCTACGCGCATCCGAAGGTCGTCGAAGCGGTCCGGCAAAGCGCCGGAGACTTCTTCAGCATGTGCTCGACGGATTGGTACTACGACAACTTCTCCGCGGTGCTCGAGCGTCTCGCGAAGATCGCCCCCGGTTCCAGCAAGAAGCGGGTTTTCCTGACGAATTCCGGAACCGAGGCCGTCGAAGGGGCGATCAAGCTTTGCCGCAACTACGACGGCCGCAAGTCGATCATCGCCTTCAAGGGAGCGTTCCATGGACGCTCCTACGGGGCGATGAGCCTGACCTCGAGCAAGGTGAAGCAGCGGGCGTCGTTCGGCCCGTTTCTTTCCGGCGTCTACCATGAGGAGTACGCGGATCCCTACCGAACGACCTTCGACGCGAGCCGCTTCAAAGACGCGGGGGAAGCCTGCGTCGCGCACATCGAGGAGGACCTCTTTCAACGCGCGGTGCCGCCGGAAGACGTCGCGGCGATCTTCATCGAGCCGATGCTCGGAGAGGGGGGATACATCCTCCCGCCGAAATCTTTTCTGCGCGGGCTCCGGGCGCTGTGCGACGAGTACGGTATTTTATTGGTCTGCGATGAAATCCAATCGGGAGTCGGACGCACGGGGAAAATGTGGGCCTGCGAGCACGCCGGCGTCGAACCGGACGTCCTGCTGAGCGCGAAGGGTCTGGCTTCCGGGATGCCGCTGGGAGCGATCATCGCCAAGGAATCGGTAATGAAGTGGGAGGGCGGTTCGCACGGCTCGACTTTCGGCGGAAACAACGTCGCGTGCGCCGCCGCCTTGGCGACGCTCGATCTCATCGAGAACGAATACATGCCCAACGCCCGCAAGATGGGCGCCCGTCTGATGGAGGGGTTGAAAAAGCTTCAGAGAAAATTCCCCTGCATCGGCGACGTCCGCGGTGAAGGATTGTTCATCGGCGTCGAGTTCGTGAAGGACCGCAAGACGAAGGTCCCGGCGAAGCAGTTGGTCGACGACATCATGCAGCGCGGATTCCGCAACGGCCTGCTGCTGCTGTCCTGCGGGTCGAGTACGATCCGCGTCGCCCCGCCGTTGTGCCTCGATGAATACGACGTCGATGCCGGATTGAAGATTTTCGAGAAGACGATCGCCGAACTCACATGAGCAAGGTTCTCTCCATGCGGGAGGCCGTCTCCCGCTTTGTCCCGGACGGGGCGACGGTCGTTATCGAAGGCTTCACGCATCTGATCTGCTTCGCGGCGGCTCATGAGATTATCCGTCAGAAGAAGAAGGATCTGACGGTCTGCCGCTTGACTCCTGATCTGATCTACGACCAGTTGATCGCGGCGGGCGTCGTGAAAAAGCTGGTGTTCTCTTGGGCGGGGAATCCCGGCGTGGGCTCGCTGCACTCCTTCCGGCGTGCGCTCGAGGGCAAGGGACCGGAGAAGCCGTTCGAGATCGAGGAGTATTCTCATTTCGGCATGGTCGCGCGTTTTCAGGCGGGCGCTTCCGGGCTTCCGTTCGCGGTGCTGCGCAATTACGCGGGGACCGATCTTCCGAAGGCGAATCCTCGGATTAAAACGATCGTTTGCCCGTATACCGGGGAGACGCTGTCGACCGTCCCCGCGCTGAATCCCGACGTGACGATTATTCACGCGCAGCGGGCGGACGCGGAAGGAAACGCCCAGGTGTGGGGGCTGCTCGGCGTTCAAAAGGAAGCCGCATTCGCGTCTCAGAGCGTCATCGTCGTCGTTGAGGAACTCGTGGACGAGAAAACGATCCGCTCCGATCCGAATCGCACGTTGATCCCCTCTCTGATCGTGAGTGCCGTCGTTGTCGAGCCGTTCGGGGCCCATCCGTCCTATGCGCAGGGCTATTACGATCGCGACAATGATTTCTACATCGCCTGGGACGAGATCGCCAAGGACGCCGGGTCGCTGAAGAAGTATCTGGACGAGTTCGTCTATGGAGTGGAGGACCGGGCCGGCTACATGAAAAGGAATCCTGGTTTGGCGGAACGCTTGGCGATCACCGATCAGGTCTGCGCGGGAGTCAATTATGGTTTCTGAGATTCCCGCCTACAAGCCTAACGAGATCATGACGACGGTCGCGGCGCGGGAATTGCGCGACGGGGACGTCGTCTTCGTCGGGATCGGGCTGCCCAATCTCGCTTGCAATTTAGCGCGCGCGACGCACGCGCCGAATCTGTTGTTGCTCTACGAATCCGGGGCTGTCGGCGCGGTTCCGGAGCGTCTCCCGGTGTCGATCGGTGATCCGTGTCTGGTGACGGGATCGCTGATGGTCGCGCCGATGACCGACGTTTTCAATTACTTCCTGCAGGGCGGGAAGATCCAGGTCGGGTTTCTGGGCGGAGCCCAAATCGACAAGTACGGCAACATCAACACGACCGTGATCGGCGACTACGCCGCGCCGAAAGTGCGGCTTCCAGGTTCCGGCGGCGCCTCCGAGATCGCCGCGCACGCTCGACGAACCTTGATCATTTCCAAGCTGGGAAAAAGGATGTTCCCCGAGCGCGTGGATTTTATCACCAGCCCCGGTCATGTCTGCAACGGCAAGACCCGCAAGGAACTCGGGATGCCCGGCGCCGGTCCCGTCAAGGTCATTACCGACAAGGGGGTTCTGGAAGCCGATCCGCAATCGGGGGAACTCGTCCTGAGCGCTTTATACCCCGGCGTGGACGTCTCGGAGCTTCGCGACTCGATCGGCTGGGATCTGAAGGCCAAGCCTTCCCTCGGCGATGCGGCTCCGCCCACCGCTGAAGAACTGCGTCTCCTCCGGGAAGTCTTGGACCCGCAGAAGCTCTACCTGAAAGACTGATGGGCCGCCGGGGCGGAAAATCCAAATCCAGACCCCGGAGGATGGGCAGGGCGGATCGGTTTGCCTTTTCTCTCGCAGCCGTCGGCGCGTTCGCCGTTGGGGTGTGGCTTTTGGGTTATCCGACGACGCCCGGCCCATATTCTCCGAGCGCCGCCTATGGCGTGACGCTCGCCGGATTCGCGGCGACGGCGATTCTCCCCTTCTTTCTGACCGCGCGCGAGGAGGCCGAAGTCTTGCGATCGGAATGGAAGCGCCGTTCGATTTTTTTGATGGTTGCGGGCGGGTTGACGGCGGGGCTTCTCGTGTGCGAGTGGGGCGTTCGCCTGACGGGTCGCGCCGAGTGGGGGGGCGGTCAGGGTCCGCTGCAGCCCAGTTTCGGGCTCAAGCGCTACCGCCTCAACGCGGAAGGGTTTCGGGGACCGACGGTGAGTCCCGAGTCGCGGGCGGGAAAGCGCGTGCTGATGGGACTAGGGGATTCGTTCACGTTCGGGCAAGGGGTGGAGTGGGAGGAGACCTTTCTGCAGCGGTTGGAAGCGCGGCTAAACTCCGCGGGCGGACCCGGGAAAGTCGTCACCGTGAACGCGGCGCGGCCGGGATGGAATACCGCGTCCGAACTCCGCTATCTCGCCGAAGGCGGGCTCGATCGGCATCGGCCCCGGGCGCTCGTCGTTCAGTTTACGCTCAACGACGCCGAGATTCAGCCGTATTACCTTTATCCGATGACGCCTTGGCCGTCGTTCGAGATGAAGGTGCTGTGGCGTTCGCATCTGTTTTTCCTGCTCGTGAAGGCATACAACCTGCGCACGCGCCCGTACGAGGATTTCATCCAAGGGTTGTACGCCGATGGGAGTCCGGGGTGGGATTTGTTCCGCCGCTCGCTCGCCGGCATCGCGGACCTGTGCCGGGCGCGCGGGGTTTATCCGGTGTTCGTGGTGTTTCCCATTCTGCAGGATCTCGATCACTACCTCTTCGAGGACATCCACGCGAAGGTCGCGGCCGAGGCGCGCTCCCGCGGTTTCGCCGTCGTGGACCTGCTCCCGTCATTTCGGGCGCATCCCGCGCCGACGAAAACGCTGCGCGTAAGTCCCGGGGATTGGCATCCGAACGCCGAAGGGCACCGGATCGCGGCCGACGCGATCCTGCCGGCGTTGAGCGTTAAGCCTTAGCGGGCGTGGCCGCGGAAGCGGCTGCCGAGGATCTCGCCTTCTTTGGGGGGAACCCCTTGCAGCTGCTTCGTGAGACGGTCCAGCCGCGATTTCAGCGTCGGATGGCGGCTGTGGAAGGAGGCGGTGAGTTTTTCCTGCTTCTTTCCGTAAAGCCGTTCCAGCGCGGCGCTGAGGCCGTAGGCGTTGTATCCCGCGGAGCGCATCAGTAGAATCGCTTCCTTGTCGGCTTTAAATTCGTCGGCCCGCGGGAAGCCTTTGTCGGCGATGCCTTCGATGAGGTCCTTCACGACGCTTTTGAATTCCGATTTTTCCGCGATTTTCCCGCCGAGAGCGCCTAAGGCCTTGGCCTTCACGAATCCCTTCACGGCGTGTTTGTCGTAAACATGCACGAGTTCGTGGGCGAGCACGCCCGCGAGCTGCGCTTCGTTGTTGAGCTTCGCAAGAAGACCTTTCGTGACGAGAACATGCCCTCCCGGCGTCGCGTAGGCGTTCACGGCGTCCGTGTCTAGCACGCCGAACGCATAGGGGACCTCGATGGGTTTGGCTTTGCGCGCGAGCGTCCTTCCCACCAGAGATACATAGCGGGTCAGTTCTTCGTCTTGGACCAATCCGTGGCGCGCGATCAGGTAGGCCGCGACCTCGCGGCCGAGGGCCTTCTCGTTCTCGGCGCCTAAGTGGAGTTCGTCCCGCAGGTCGCGCGCCGCTTCAACGCCCTTCTTGATCTTGTCCCATTCCGGCTTCGCGGCTTGGCCGCGCGCCGCCAGGAGGGCGAAGAGACTCGCGCTCAGGAAGGCTGGGAGGGCCCCTCTTCTCATCGGGATGATTATAGTAGAATAAGCGCATTATGGCGAAGATTGTGCGAACTGAAAAGCCCTCGGCTCATGCGGCCCAGCAGCCGTTTGAATACCCGTTGAAGCGGGAATTCGTCGAACCCGACTGGAGACGGTTTCCGGGGTGGAAGGACGTTTCGGCGGCGGATTGGGAGAGCGCGCTCTGGCAGCGGCGTCACTCGGTTAAAAATATCAAGGAATTAAAAGAGGTTTTTGGGGAACTGCTTCCCGAGGACTGCGCCGAGGAAATCGCCCTGGACCAGAAACGCCTGGCGACGATGTCTATCCTGGTGCCGCCGCAAATGATCAATGCGATGGACCCTGCGAACTTCCGGAACGATCCCGTTCGGCGCTACTTCCTGCCGATGATCTCGGACCGTCACGCCGAGTGGCCGAACCATCCGATGGCCAGCCGGGACAGTCTGCATGAAGCGGAGATGTGGGCGGTGGAAGGTCTCACGCACCGGTATCCCACGAAGGTGCTCGCCGAGATGCTGGCGACCTGTCCTCAGTATTGCGGTCACTGTACGCGCATGGATTTGGTGGGAAACAATACCGAGCAGGTGACCAAGCACGCGTTCGGCATGAAGCCGGCCGAGCGCTATGAGGCGATTCTCGAGTATCTGCGCAAGACCCCCTCTGTGCGCGACGTCGTCGTTTCCGGCGGTGATATCGCGAATCTCCCGATCCAAAATCTTGAGCCGTTCGTCAGCGCCTTGATGGACATTCCGAATATCCGGGACATCCGTCTTGCGTCCAAGGGGCTGATCGCGATTCCGCAGCATTTCCTTCAGGACGAGGTGCTCAAGGGTTTCGAGCGTCTCGCGAAGAAAGCCCGGCAGAGGGGCGTGGACATCGCCCTTCATACGCACGCGAACCACGCCTCCCAGATCACCCCGTTGGTCCGGAAAGCCGTGGAGAAGATTCTCGACTTGGGCTTTCGCGACGTGCGCAACCAGGGCGTCCTGCTGCGCGGCACCAACACGACGGCGAAGGATCTGCTGGACCTGTGCTTCTCGCTGCTCGACAATGCGAAGATCATGCCGTACTACTTCTACATGTGCGACATGATCCCCAACTCCGAGCATTGGCGGATTTCGGTGTCCGAGGCGCAGCGGCTCCAGCACGACCTCATGGGGTATCTGCCCGGTTTCGCGACTCCGCGTCTGCTCTGCGACGTTCCCTACGTCGGCAAGCGCTGGGTGCATCAGGCCGCCGACTACGACCGGGAACGGGGCATTTCCTACTGGACGAAGAACTACCGGACCGGGATCGAATACGATGATCCCGAAGCGCTCGCGCGCCGCTACGAGTATTACGATCCGATCGGCTCCTTGCCCGAGGCGGGCGTCGCCTATTGGCGGGAGCGGTCGAAGGAGAAGTCGGTCGCCTGATGTTTTACCGGCTGGGGGGCAAGGACGCCGCCTTTCTCCTCGTTGTCTTCGGACTTTCCGCGGTCGGTTTTGTTCTTCCTCAACTCCGCGCTCGTGCCTGGCACGGCGTCTCGTGGTTCGGATGGTGGATGGCCGCGCTGATGGTCGCGGGTCCTCTCGTGGGATATCTCCACATGCGGACCGGCGCCCGCCGGTGAGCGTAGAGGCGATTCTCGTCGGGGTCTACCTGGCGTCCTGCACCGGCATCGGCGTCTACTTCGCCCGGCGCGGCGCCGATAGCGAGAGCGAATATTGGGTGGCCGGACGGTCGATCGGCGTCGCGGCGAACGCGATGGCGATCATGGCGAGCCTCGCCTCGGGCGGGTCGATCATCGGGGTGATGGGACTCGCCTACAAATCAGGGATTCCGTTCACGTTAGCTCTCTTCGCGGGAGCCATTCTCGGCTTTCCGCTGGCCGCCGTGCTCGTCGCCGCTCCGCTTCGCCGGTTCGAGAGCATCACGATTTCGGATTTTCTGACCTTCCGCTATCCGGGGGCGGTGGCCCGGTGGTGCGTGCCCCTCTTCATTCTCTTCAGTTTTACGGTTTACATCGTCGCGCAAATGAAGGCCGCGGGGATCACGGCCCAGGTGCTGCTCGGGATGGAGTATAAGACCGCGGTCACCGCCTCGACTCTGGTGTTCGTCGCCTATGTCTCTTTGGGGGGCATGCTGGCGGTGACCTGGACCGATGTCGTTCAGGGGACGCTGATGCTGCTCGTAGTCCTCGGGACTGCGGCCGCCTTGACCTACGACCAGGGGGCTCCGCTCGCCGTCCTGGATCGCGCGACCGAGGCTGCTCCGAAATTGGGGGAAATGACTCAAACTCCTATTGCGAGTCTCTTGGGGATTTTTACCCTGTGGGCCGCGGCGATTCCCGTGATCCCGCACATCGTGATGCGCGTCTTCACCGCGAAGGACGCGGAAGGGGCCCGGGTTTCACTGAATTTGGCCATGATCCTCTACTCGATCCTGATCCTCGCCGCGGTTTTGATCATCGTGCCCGTCGGGATTCTGCTTCATCCCGGACTTCAGGACGCCGACCAGGTTTTTTTGAAAGTGATGCAGGGGCAGTTCCCTCCTTTCGTCCGGGGATTGGGAATCGCCGCCGTGCTGGCCGCCGTGATGTCCACCACGGACGCGCTGCTCTTGGCGTGTTCGGCCGCCGTGACGCACGACCTGTTGGGGCCGTTTCTTGCCCGCAAAGGGGAACGCGTGCGCCGACTCACGACCGCTGCCGTCCCATGGGCAATCGGGTTGTTCGCGATGGCGTGCGCCTACCATCCTCCGAAACTGATCACGACCTTTTATTCGTCGGCGATTGGATTGCTTTCGGCGAGTCTCTTCGTCCCGTTGCTCGCAGGGCTGTGGTGGAAGAAGGCGAACAGGATCGGGGGAAGCGCGTCGATCCTCGTCGGTGCGGTGGTCTATCTCGCGCTGGAACTCGGCGGCTTCGCCATCCCGAAATTTTCGCCGGTGTTGTTCGCGCTCGCCGCCAGCGCGGGCGCCATGGCGCTGGGGAGCGCGTTGGGAAAGCCGCCGGCGCCGGAGATATCCCTGCGCATCGAGCGCCTGCATGCGAACTGACCGACGAGCATGACTGAAAGTCGTCGAATAATGCGTTGCTGTGCCGGATTCACCGCGTTGGAGCTCATCGTCGTTTTGCTCTTGCTCTCCATCGGCTTGGCGTTCGGCCTGCGTCACCACGCCAAGTCGGTCAAGCTCGAGCGAGCGCGGGACGCCGCGCGGCGTCTCTCCGCACTGGGGACCGCGAATCGGATGTTCGCCTCCGATCACGGCGGGCGTTACGCACACCGGACGCGGACCGCGGCGACGCTGGAGGGCTGTCCGGACACCGCATGCCGACCTTGCGCGACCCCCTCGTGCCCATCGTGTTCCCTATTCGCTTGCCGCTACGCCGATGTCTCGCTCGGGCAAACGGCGCATTATTGGATCAATGCGGTGAGTCCGCGCGAAGCAGGGGGCTGCGGTCTTCCGCGCCCCGAAGCGGGGTCCCCGATGGTCGCTTGCGCTTCAGCGGGAGAGATCCGCTGGCTGGATTCTGATGCGGCGCCGCCCGAGTACGAGATCGTTTACCACGGATGGGCCTATTCTTACCATGAAGACGGAAGCATACGCCCCCATCGCGGGGCCCCGCCGATAACGCCGGCGAAATAGCGTCCTACGATCGCTGACCCTGCGATCAACCCTCGACGTCTCGCTGTCGATTCCCGGACGATTCCTATGCAGATCGGTCCCCGCCGAGGCTCCTTTTTGCTAAAAAGGCGACATAATTATTTGCGTAAATAGAAAAAGTTTTCTATATTCATTGCGAGCAAGGAGATTCAGCATGGTTCAACCCCTGAAAGTTCGCGACCGGGACGGCAGCGAGCGCATCATTTGGCAGGAGATCATGCGCAACGGCGACTCACGCTACAATCATCGTTTGCACGGCGTCCTGGCCGTTTGCAGGGGACTCAGTTGCTATAAAACCGCCGCGATCTGGGGCCAGAGCCCGCGCGCCGTCGAATACTGGGTAAAACGATTTGAGAGGGAAGGAGTGCAGGGTCTTCAGGAGAAGAAGCGCCCCGGTCGCCCGAACATGCTGACCGGCGAACAGAGGGAGTTCCTGCGCTCCGATCTCGAGCGCGGTCCGGAAGCGGTCGGATCGGACGCGAAGAAGTGGACCGGAGAGATGCTCTCGCAGCACCTGCGGGAGTTCTACGGCGTCGACATGGGCGTGCGGCAGTGCCAACGCCTCCTTAAAGGCCGTGCCGGGGTTGACAAAGGCGCATAAACATACGAAATTAATTAAGACGATCTCGGTGATGACGGAGTCTCGGCCTCTGTCTCCCACGCAGGAGCCCTCGCGACCCCAAACGCGAGGGCTCCCTTGCATCCGGCCGTGCTGGAAGACGGCGGCGCCGCGCCGACTTGATCGGCTGCGGATGCAATAGGCCGCCTTTTGTTCTAAGAGATGGAGTCGGCGACCGAAGCCGCCACGTCGAGCAGTTCACGGAGGTGATCGCCGTCCGTGACCGGGTCGGTGCGCACGACGAATGTCTCGCCCTGGGCGAGTATGCGCATGTCGGGAAGATTCGCCACTTTCTGCCGAACGTTCGGGTCGAAGGCCGACTCTCCGATTTCCTTCGGCGTCGACCGGAGCAAGTAACGTTCCTCGAACTGCCGATCACCGAGGTCGACGCGATCGTGGACGATCATGCCCGCTTCTTTTTCCAGTATAGCTTTCGGTCCGAGTTCTATGCGCATCCCCTGGCGGCCGCGTACGCCGACCTGAAGGATCGCCTCCCCCGAATTTTCATCGTAGGAAAGCCGCATGTTATGCCCCTTCCAATTCCCGCTAAGTCTCGCCGGTTTATCTTCGAACTTAAATTCCACCGCAGGCGCTAGTTCCGGCCAAGCGCTGGAAGGATTCTTCGCCTTCGCCTCACGCCATTGCCAAAACGCGAACGGTATGGCCACACCGAGAATAATGATGACGATTTCCATTTTACTGGGGTCAGACCCCCGTAAAGAATAGATAGGTTCCGGGGGTTTGGCAATACAAGAGGGAACTAAATGAATAGCACGGTCGTACGAGGGTTGTGGCTAGGCCGATACGCGATTTTCATTCGGGTCATCTCTATCATGTCTTCGGGCGCGGCGTAAATCGGCAGGATATCTTCCGATGCGGCGCTGATGCCGACCGCTTCGTCCATCTCCTGGAAAAATATCTTCCTTCCTTCGCTGTCTCGATCCTTAGTTATTGTCCTATGCCGAATCATTATCATATCGGCGCGAAGGGGCCCGAAATCTCTCTGTTCATGCAGAGCGTTCTGACCGCCTACAGTTGCTACTTCAATTGGAAATATGGCCGCACGGGGCACGTATTCGAACGGCGGTTTAATGCGAAGCGGTGCTTCACCAATCGCCATTCGCTCGTTCTCCCAGGGTATATCGATTTAAATCCGGTCAAAGCCGGGTTCGTGAAGCATCCCCGGGACTGGCGATGGTCCAGTTTTTTGGAGATCGAAGGAAAGAGTTCGAGAACCATCGTGAATGTGGAGGAGTTCGAGCAGATATTCGGTTCGATCGGAGATTACAGAAGCAGAATGGAAAAGCGTCTCCGGCGTTTGGCGAAGCGCGGTTCGGTCGCGCCTGCGAATCCAGCGATGTCGGATTTCGGCGATCCTCGCCGCGAGGAGGTTTACGCTTTCCTGGATGAAATTGCAGGCGATGTTATCCGGGGAAAAGAGATCGATGCCCGCGCGGTGTTACAGGCGCGCGACCGTTCTCGTCGTGCTTGGCGCTCCGAATTCGCACGCAGGAGCAGAGCGGAGGGGATATCGATGCGCTGGATCGGAGACTACCTAGGCCGAACCAAACAGGCCGTCATGCATCTGATCCGCTAGTTTTTACGGGGGTCTGACCCCAGTAAAGAGTGGTAGAGGCGGTTGTAGGCGTCTAGGGAGGAAGACCAGCTGTGGTCTACGGCCATGGCGCGGCGTTGGGCGGCGGTCATTTTGGTCGGGTCGTCGTAGAGGGCGAAGGCAGCTGCGATTTTATCCTTCAGGGCGTCGACCGTGAAGTCTCGGACGAAGAAGCCGTTTCCGGCTTCAGAGTTTTCATCGATGTCGATGACCGAATCGGCGAGGCCGCCGACTCGGGTGGCGATGGGGAGTCCGCCGTAGGCGTGCGCCATCATTTGCGACAGGCCGCACGGTTCGAAGCGCGAGGGCATCAGGAGAAAATCGCTGACGGCGTAGACGGTGTGGACGAAGATCGTGTCGAAGGGGTTTCGGAGAACGGCATTCGGATACTGCTTCACGATCGAGTCGATTGCTTGTTCAAGATTCGCGTCGCCGGAGCCGGTGATGACGACTTGACCGCCCCTCTTGACTATGAATTCGATGATTTGGGCGACCAGGTCGATTCCTTTTTGATCGGCGAGACGCGAGGCGACTCCGAAAACGGGGACATGGGGTTTGCGCGCCAGGCCGCGTTTAGATTGCAGGTCGAGCTTGTTTTTGCTCTTGCCGTCGACGACGTCTTCCGGTCCGTAGTGGTGCGCAATGCGGGGATCCTTTTTCGGGTTGTAGAAGTCGGGGTCGATGCCGTTGAGGATTCCGATGAGTTCCTGCGCGCGGTGGGCGAGGAGTCCCTGCAGGCCCATGCCGAACTCTTCCGTTTGAATTTCCTTCGCATAGTTGGGACTGACGGTCGTCACCGCATCCGCGAAGGCGATTCCCGCTTTCAGGAAGCTGAGGTTGCCGTGGTATTCGAGCTTGTCGAAGGTGAAGTCCTCCCAACGGAAGCCCGCCTTCTCAAGGGTTTGCGGCGCGAAGGTCCCTTGATAGGCGATGTTGTGAATCGTCATCACGGAGCGCGTGGCCGCGAAGAAGGGGTCCTTGTTGTATATCAGCTTGAGGTAAGGGGGGATCAGTCCGACATGCCAGTCGTGGGCGTGGACGATGTCGGGCGGCGTGTCGAGAAAGCGCATCGCCTCGAGAGCGGCCCGCGAGTGGAAGATGAAACGCTCATCGTTGTCGAGGTAGTCGGCTCCCTGATAGCCGTACGCCCCGTGCCGTCCGAAAAACTCTTCGTGCTCGATGAAATAGACATCGACGCCCTGCTCCTTCTTCGTCCAGAGCCGGGCGGTTTCGATGCGCCCGGCGACGGGAACCGCGAAGGCGCCGGGAAGGCGGCGCAGACCGTGCTCTTGAGGAGAAATCGACGCATAGAGCGGAATCACCAGCGAGACCTTGTGTCCCGCGCGAACAAGACCCGGGCCGACATCGCCGACCACGTCAGCCAAGCCGCCGGTCTTGATGTAGGGATTGGCTTCGCCGGCGGTCATCAGGACATGAAGCGATTTCGGCCCGCCCCCGTCGAAGGCGGTCCGCATCCGCTTTTCCAACTCGGTAGGCGGGGCGCGATCGGCCTTTTGGGCGATCGCCGCCGCGGTTTCCTTCGCGCTAGGGGAGGTTCGGTCGGCGGGGTTCGCCGCCGGGGTTCCTTTCGAGAACAGAGCGAAGGGGCGAACGGCTCGCGCCGGTAGAATTCCCGAGTGTGCTGCGGAAAGGGTTTTCGGGCGGAGCTCCTGCGCCGGAGCTGCCGGCGAGGCGGCGGCCGGGGCTGACTCCGCCGAAAAAACCGGGGCGACGAGGCTCGGGAGACCGCCCTCGGCGAGTGAAGGGGAGGAAAGAAGCGAGGGAGTCGCGGCTCCGGCCGCACCCAGCGAGGGAGCCAGGACGGGGAGATGCCCGGGTGCGGCGGACGCGACGCGCGACGCGACCGGCGCCGCATTCGCGGGGCCGACGAAGAGGATCAGGGCGAGAAGCGATCGGATCATAGCTACCTTAATATCTTAAGCCGGATCATTCTCTCGCGACAGAAGCGAACGGCCCAATTCGGATTGGGCCGTATGGACTCAAATTCAGCAAAACTATGGATTTTTCAAGAAAAGGGAATCAGTCGCCGGAAATTGGGGACAGACCCCTCTGAGTGTACTGAGTGCTGGTGAGGAGATGGAACGATTTTCAAGTTCGTTCGTACGTGTAGGTAATCGATGGCTAGAAAACAGCGGGTTGATCTTGCGGGATCCTTCCACCACGTCATGGTGCGGGGCGTCGATCGTCAACCGATTTTTCGGTCGGAGCGTGATTTTCGGCGGTACCTCGACTCGATGGAAGAGGCCCTGCGATTCGGTTGGGTTCGAATCGAGGCGCGTTGCCTATTGATGAATCATCTCCACCTGCTGATTGAGAGTCTCACAGGCGAGATGTGGAGATATATGCATCGCGTGAATAGTAATTTTGCCGCGCGCTTCAATCGAATTCACAACCGAGTGGGTCATCTCTTCCAGGGGCGATTTAAATCCAAGATATTGCTGAGCAACGAGGCGGTGTTCGAGGTTGGACGCTACATCCACATGAACCCGGTGCAGGCAGGAATCGTCCGTGACCCACGCGATTACCGGTGGAGCAGCATGAAGGGACTCTATCTGAACCGGCCCGAGCCGCTGTCGGGAAACCGTAGGCTTCGTTCTCCATTTTCGGGGCCCGATGGCGCCGAAGACTTCTTTCGATTTACGACGGCTCGTTCGGAATTCATCGAAACGGCCGACGGTTGGCTGGATCAGGAAGGTTTGTACGAGACCGAGAATTCCCCTTCAGCTTCGCCTGCGAACGCCTCGGTCGGTGTGGTGCGTACCGACGAAGTATTTGAACGTGTTCTCCGCGTTGTCAGCGCGGAGTTCGGAATTCCTATCGACCGATTGATTAACGCATGGCGTGACCGGCATGCCGGATACGCGAAAGGAGTCACCGCCGCGATTTTAAGCATGTCTTCGCCGCTAACATCGGCTGAAATCGCAGAGAGACTCCGTTATCGATCTCCCGGTGGTGTCCGACAGGCCGTGCAGCGGATTCGTGAGGTCGCCTCGCGTGACCTGTCGCTCCGCAAATTCATTAATAGCTTCGTCTAGAATTCGGCAGACGTTCTACTCAGTACACTCAGAGGGGCCTGGCCCTAATGGTTCTTAGTCGCCGGTGGGCTGGTTGACGGCGTCGTTCAAAATCGACTGGATCAACGGGTTCCACTTCACCCCGGCCCGTTCGGCCGAGAGCGCGAAGTCTTCCTGCCGGGCGAGATGCGGGTTGGGGTTCGCCTCGAGGACATAGAAGTTGTTGTTGTCATCCAAACGAAGGTCGAGGCGGGCGTAGCCGCGCAGGTGGAGGGCGCGGTAGGCTTCGCGGCAGGAGTCGCTGATCCGGTCGATCAGATCTTGTTCGAGATCGGCGAAGTGGTATTTGACGCCCCAGCGGCGTCGGTAATGGGCGTCCCATTTGACCGAGTAGGACGCGATCGGATGGCTGTCGCTGTCCTGGAGCTTCCCGAATTTAACTTCACGGAAGGGGAAGACGCGAAGCCGGGCGGTCCCAAGCACGCTGACATAGAGTTCCCTGCCGGTGATGAATTGTTCGGCGAGCGCGTCCTGTTTGGCTTTCTCATGCACGAAGCGTACGCGATCTTCAAAGGCCGCGTCGTCTGCGACCACCGAGGCCTGTGCGATGCTGTAGGACGCGTCGTCGTAGCGGGGCTTGATGACGATCGGGAACTCGAGTCCGGAGCGGCGTTTGGGACTTTTGCCGCGCTCCAGCAGTTGATAGGGCGGCGTCGGTACGGAATGCTGCTCCATAATGACCTTCGCCAGTGCTTTGTCCTTCGCGAGGCGCAGTCCCAGCGGCGGCGCGCCGGTGTAAGGGACATGCAGCATTTCCAGAAGCGACATCACGTTGGCGACCTTGGTCGAGTCCCCCTCGTACTCCTCCATCAGGTTGAAGACAACGTCCGGTTGAAACTCGCGTAGTTCCTCGAAGAGAAGGTCCAAATCGTTGTGCAGCGCGAGGAGGCGGAGTTCGTGGCCGAGGCGCCTCAGCGCGTTGAAAATTTCCTTTTCGGGAAGCCATTCGGGAGTCTTGAGTTCCTCGGCGAAGTCGTGTCCGCGGGGAAGCTGTTCCGGATTGTCGAGGAGGGCCAGCACCTTCAGTTTTTTGCGGGCCATCAGCGGAGCCTCTTGAATTTTCCGGTGAGGAAGTAATGAGTGGCCATCGCGGTCAGGCAGGCGGCGGTCGTGGTGAGCGCCAGGGTTTCGTTGTCCGGGACATAGAGACGCAATTTGCGGCTGCGTTCGGCGAAGCGGGTGACGAGATCGTGGATGGTGAAGCGCTTCTCTCCCGTCCAGCGGGAAATCGTCGAGACCAGCAGGGGTCGATGGTCGCGGAGAAACTTGGCGGCCTGACGGCGGGAGGATTCGGGGGTTTCGACGAAGATCCGGCGTAGGTCCGCGTCGAAGAAATCCGGAAAGTCCTCCGCCCATTCGCGCTTCTTGATCTGGTGGAGGCGTGCGATCGTCATTCGAATCGTCGAAATCCGACGCCAGCGCGGTCCGGTCCGCTTTTTCGGCTTGCGGTCCTTGATCCGGCGCATCAACGTGTCGACGTATTCGAGCTTGTCCAGCGCGCCCCAGCCGCGGTATTCCTTGCGCCAGCGCAACCCGGGGGTCAGCCACACCGCGAAGGTCTCGGCGTAGTCTTCGTCCGGGTGAGTCTGAGCGTACCAGCCGTGCAGATGACGGACGAACTTCCGGCTATAGGGCCGCGGGTGATGCGCCTCGGGATAATCCTGGGCGCTGTCGCCGAAATGCTTCCTGTAGCCGCGTTCGTTGACGAGGTCGTAGGCGTGCGCCAGGGCGTGCCCCATCTCATGGCGCAGTAGTTTGAGAAATTGCTCCTTCGTTTCTCCTTCGGCCTCGAGCACGTGGCGCTTCTCCAATTCGATCAGGCGAGGATGGGCGAGGTAAAACGGAATGCTGACGACCGGGTCCCCTTCCGGAGAGAACCATTCGTCCCCGAGATAGACCGAAGGGGAAAATCGCAGCCCCTTCGCCGCGAGTTCGTCCTTCACCTCGATGATCCATCCCTCAACGGGAGTCCCCGGGATGGCGATCGGCAGATCGCAGATGCGAGTATTGAGCAGTTCCTCGTCGGAGATTTTGTCCCAGTCGAACTCGGCGACGCTTTTCGGGGCGGCGGGCTTTTTCCCGGCTTCCTTCTCGCTCATTGGCCGCGGCCGTTGGACATAGGGATGCCCGCCGCCTTTCTCCATACGGAGGAGACCAGGCGAGAGGGGAGTTCCCGGGTGGAAATCCATTTCGCCGGAGACGGAAGGGGATGTGAGATTTTCGCTTCCCGCACGGAAACCGTGATGCGGTGATGGGTGATCGAATGCCGGATGGTGCGCAGGAGAGCTCCGGTTTGAACGCCCTGCAGGTGTCTGCGCTCGGGAAGTCCCCAATGTCCGGGGAGGAAGCGTTCGTCCTCGGAGCGCCTCCACAGAAGCACGCGGCCGTTCTCGCGCAGCAGGCAGGCCGTCCACTCGACGTGAACGGGTTTCCGCGCGGCTGAGGTTTCGGGGAGTGATTCCTGCAGGCCTTTCTCGAAGGCCGCACAGGATGAGGATACGGGACAGCTTCCGCACAGAGGGCTTTCCGGAACACAGACGCGCGCCCCGAGTTCCATGAGGGCCTGATTCCAATCCCCCGGGCGCTTGCGATGTAGATGTTCTCCTGCGAGCATCCAGACGGCCTCTTGCGTCGAGGGCTTTTTCGCGTCGCCGCGGATCTCGAAGAGGCGGGAAAACACGCGAATCACGTTTCCGTCAACGAGTTCATGCGGCTTGCCGAAGGCGATGGAGGCGATCGCGGCGGCGCTGTAGCGACCGATGCCGGGAAGGGCGCGAAGCTGCTCTAGAGAGGACGGGAACTCGCCAGCGTACTCGGAGACGACGGCGCGAGCGGCTTTAAGCAGATTGCGCGCGCGGCAATAGTAGCCGAGACCGGCCCAGTACTTAAGAACCGACGGTTCGGACGCCCGTGCGAGGGTCCGCAGATCCGGAAACCGCTTCACGAAGCGCTCGAAGTAAGGGATGACCGTCGCGACCTGGGTCTGCTGCAGCATCATCTCGGAGAGCCAGGTCCGGTAGGGGCTCCTCTCCTCGCGCCACGGCATCTTTCGTCGATTTTCGTCGTACCACCGGAGTAGAGGGCGGTGCAGGCGGGAGCTACTCATGGCGCAGCGCTTCAACGGGATCGAGTTTCGAAGCCTGGTAGGCGGGGAAAAGGGAGAACGCGAAGCCGGTAAACACCGAGATGGCCAGCGTCGCTGCGTAATGCCACCACAAGAGGGCTTCGAGTTGGCGCGTAGCGTCGGTGCTGAGCTGCTTGATGCCGCCCAACGCCATTGCGATTCCGATGACCCCCCCGATCGCGCCCAAGAGCATCGCTTCCGTGACGAATTGTCCCAGGATGTCGAAGCGCGTCGCGCCGACGGCGCGCCGGATGCCGATCTCCTTAATGCGCGAGAAAATCGTCGCCAAAGTCACGTTCATGATCCCGACTCCTCCGGCCAGAATCGCGACGACTCCGACCGCGAGGATTTGAATCGCGTATTCCCGCTGCTGGTTGATCCAATGCTGGATCTGCTCGTTGAAATTGGCGACCCGAAAATCCTTCTCGCCCCGGTGGCGGACGCTCAGCAGGTTTTGAACGCGCTGCATCACCGTCGCGACGGTGTCCTCGCTGCCCGTGTCGATGCTGATTCCGTTCACCGCGTCCGGAACGAACTCGCCCGCGCGCATTTCATCGTTGAAGTAGCGCTGGGCGGTCGAAAGCGGGACATAGACGTCCGCAGTGTCGCGGCGTCCCCAACTGCGAGGATCCTTGTCCTGCGGGGGATTGCGCAGCACGCCGACGACGGTGAAAATCTGGTCGTTGAGCCGAATTTTGCGGCCGATTAGTTCGACCCGCTTCACCCATTCGTCGTATGGGTTTTTGTCCCATCCCCAGAACTTGCGGGCGGCCTTCATCCATTCGGGCTTTTCGATCCACCCGCCCGGCTCGTTGAGGACGCAGATCCGGTCGGCGGAGTCGTAGTCGTGAGAATTAAAGAAGCGTCCGCGGACGGTGTAGACCCATTCCCGCTTCGACCAGTCCGCCGTAATACCCCGAATTCGGACGTTCGTCTTAAATCCGCCGTATTGGATTTCAGCGCTCGACTGAAGCGTCGGCGAAACCATGTACAGGCTCGGCATCGCGCGGCGGATCACCTCCGCGTCGGCCGAGGTCAGCCCCTTGGAAAGTCCCGGGGATTCGTCGCCGCCGCGCTGCCATTCCTTGTCGACAAGGAGCAGCCCCGGGCCTTTCAAGGCGAGGGCCTGTTCTCGGCGGGAGACCATCTGGTTGATCTGGGCGAAGGTGTAGAGAATCGCGGCGACGCCGAAGGCGATCGCGGCGAGGCTGAGTACGGAGCGGGTTTTGTGGGACCAGATTTCCTGCGCGCCCGTTCGCACGCTTTCAAGCAGCAGCACGCCTAGCGCTCCTCTTTTAGGACGAGGCCGTCCTTGATGTGGATGACATGGTCGGCGCGGTCCGCCACCGCCCGGTCGTGGGTGACCAGAATCACGGTCATGCCTTCATCGTTGAGTTCTTTGAAAAGCTCCATGATCTCAACGGCGGTTTTTGAATCGAGATTCCCGGTCGGTTCGTCGGCCAGAAGGAGTTTCGGTTCGTTGGCGAGCGCTCGGGCGATCCCGATGCGCTGGCGCTCGCCTCCGGAAAGCTGCAGCGGCGTGTGGTGCCCGCGGTCCTTGAGGCCGACCTTGGCCAGAAGCCGCTTGCCGCGCGCGATGCGTTCTTCGTTCGGCACGCCCGCGTATCCCATCGGAAGACAGACGTTGGCGAGAGCGGTCATCCGGGGCAGCAGGTTGAAGGATTGGAAAACGAATCCGAGCGTGTCCCGCCGCACGCCGGTGCGCAGCGTGTCCGAAAGATCGTCGACGCGGTGTCCCGCGAGGAGGTACTCCCCGCCGGTGGGTTGGTCCATCAGGCCGAGGATGTTGAGCAAGGTCGATTTGCCGCAGCCGGAGGGACCCATGATCGCGGCGTATTCGCCGTCGGCGACCGAAAACGAAAGGCCGTGCAGCGCCTGAAAAGCCGCGTCGCCCGTGCCGTAGACCTTTGTGATGTCCTGCAGCTTGATCACATTCTCGACGGTCGCGCGGCCCGCATCGCCCGGCGGGAGGCTTTTCGGGATTTTTTCCCGTCGCCCGATTTCTCGCTCTCCTCTAATTTCTTTTTTCGCTCTTTGAAATCATCCTTAGGGATTTCCTCGAAGAGCACCGGTTTCTCGGTGTGGATTTTTTGTCCTTCCGTCAGGCCTTCCAGAATTTCCACGTCGGTTTCCGTCCGGAGCCCCGCCTTGACGAAGACCTGCTTGGGCTGCTGAGCCTCTCGATCGAGGTAGACGAGGTTCAGTCCCTTCTCTTCGTAGAGCCCGGAAAGGGGGATTTTAAGCACGCCTTCGCGTTTTTCCAGAACGGCTTTGACGCGGGCGGTCATGCCGTTGCGCAGACGCGGATCGGCTTTCGCGATCGCGACCTCGACCCGGAAGACCTTCCCGCCGCGGTTCTCTCGTTCGGCCTGGGGGGAGATGACGGCGACTTTCGCTTCGAAGTCTTCGTCCGGCAGGGCGTCCACGGAAACCGTGACCGGCATGCCTTCTTTGAGTTTGAGGATGTCGAGTTCGTTGATCTTAAGCCGGACGACGAGTTCCCCCATGTCCGCGACCGACATGAGGTAGTTCGGGTTCGTGCTGTCGAAGAGCCCGGTGACGTAATCGCCGACTTCCGGCCAAGGCTCGGGGGCGGTTTTTCCGTCGGGATTCTTGACGTAGCGCAGCAGCAGACCGCCGATCGGAGCGACAACGGTCGAGGGAAGGTATTTGTCCGCGGCGGTTTTACCGGGTTGGATGATCGCGAGTTCCCGCCCTTCCTTCACCGTTTGCCCTTCTTCAACATAGAGTTTCATCACGCGTCCCGAGACTTTCGAGGGAACATTAACGATGTTCTTCGCGGCAATGTCCCCCAATTCCTCGAACGTGACCTCGAGCGATCCGCGGTCCACATCGGCCCGGGTGTCTTCGGCGTTTTCCGCTTCAGCCGACTTCCTCTTTTGATGCCAAAACCAGGCGCCTCCCGCGGCGACGAGCAAAGCCAACGCCGTCGCGGTCTTCCAGCGGTGCTTCTTCGACCAAAGCTTTTTGATCAGCGCCATATGGATTCTCCGATCACGCGGCGGTAGGCCGCGTGGTTGATGTTCACGTCGCGGAAGGCGTCGAGCCGCTCGATCTGCGCGTTGACGAAATCGATTTGCACCTGAGAGAGACGGATGACGTCCACCGAGCCCCGTTCGTACTGTTCGGTGATGAGTTCGAGGTTCTGGCGGGAGATGTCCTCTTTGCGCTCCGCGATCTCGAGAGAACGGACCGCCCGAACCAGTTCGATGTGAGCGCCGTAGACTTCTTCACGGACGCTGCGCTCCAGCGCGACGCGGGTTTCGCGGCTTTGTCTCCAAGCGGCGCGGGCTGCGATGAGGTTCTGGGCTTGGGAGTAGAAATTCAAAGACGAAGGAAGAGAGAGGCTCAGCGTGAAGCCGTAGACCGCGTCCTGAAGTCCGAATTCGGTACGCTTCGCCCCGAAGGAGCCGCTGACCGGGTCGCTGTAGGAGAAATTGAGAGAGGTCGTCGGGCCCGCGTCGATCTTGGCGCGGCGCCACGCCAGATCGGCCGCTTCGAGGGTATTCGCGTTCTTCTTCACCTCGGGGCGGGAGAGCATCGCCGCGCGCAGGCCGTCCTCGAGGAGGGGGATTTCCGTCGTTCCGGCGCTGAGTGCCTGAGGAAAGCGAACCGGAGCATCCTCGCGTCTTTCGATCGCGGCGTTGAATTGGTAAAGCGCGAGGCGCTGCTCGGCCAGCCGGTTTTCCCGGTTGAGTTCGGCGGAACGCCAGTCCGTTTCCGTTTTCAGGAGGTCGAAGAGGCTTTTCATGCCGTTCTGGTAGCGGTTTTGCGTCAACGCGTAGTTCTGTTTTTGGACCTCGAGGTTGCGCTCCGCCACTTCAACGATGCGCTCCGCGCGAAGCAGGCGGTAGAAGGACCGCAGCGCCGCGAGGGCGGCCGATTGGCGGGAAGTTTCAAGATCCTCTTCAGACGAGGCCGTTGAAAGAGTCCGCGTGCGGTTGGCGATGACGTCCTTGAAGTGGTTGAAGAGATTCCACGAGGCGCCCGGAGTGATCGTCCAGTCGTTGTCTGAAAGTCGCCAGGAGTCGAAGGTGAAGCGGTTGCCCGGGGCGAGCCTCGCCGGATTCATCGAGGCCGAGAAGGAGAGGGAAGGCAGCATGGCGGAGGCGAATCCGGAGCGTTCCCGGGCGCGGGCGGCCGCGACCCCATCGGCGGCTTGACGGACCGAAGGGGATTTTCCCAGGGACAGGCGGACGTATTCCGCGGGCGTCCAGACCGCTTCTTCGGAGTCTCCCGCCCGGCAGGGGAGGGCGGCTGCCAGAAGCGCGAGAAGGAGGAACGAGAGCCGCATCCCTATGTTGTTGCCTCCGAAGAGATTCGGCGGAAACGGCCCAACGACTGCCGCGAGTCCGGGTCCAAAGGGAAGACTTTCGCGGCGGGGGGAAAAGCCACTATTCCTTAACGACGAGGTTGATAATGACTTGCCGGACGCCCGGCACGCGGCGCACGAGGTTTGTGATTTTGCGCTTTTGTTCGCGGGAATCAACCATTCCGGAAAGCGTGACGACCCGCATGTGCGTATAGATGTCGAGGTAGCGGACGTTCAGATCGGATTCTGCGCTGAGTTGGGAACGGACGCGGGCGGTGATTCCGGGATCCGAACGGTCGACCGGCATGCGGGCCCGGCATCCCGAGACCAGGACCGCCGGCGCGGCGGAAAGAAGCGCGCTGAGCGTCAGCGAAGCCAAAAATCTCTTGTTGAACATCCGCATCCTCCTCCTTGCACCGGCCGTCTCGATTGCCCCGAGGAAGGCCGGCACCGCAAGGCTTCCGCCCCGCTTGTACCGCGAGAACCGAGATTGTACAATTTTTATCGAAGATATATGAAGATACTGATCGCCACCGGGAATCGGCACAAGGTCGGGGAAATCGAGGCGATTTTGGCGGGATCGGCCGCTGCTGATGCCGCGCTCAAGTTCCTGTCTCTGGCCGATTTTCCGGATCTGCTCCCTGTCGAAGAGGACGGAGAGACGTTGGAACAGAACGCGGTCAAGAAGGCCGTCACGGCGGCCCTTTCCACGGGCTTGTGGACGCTTGCCGACGATACCGGTCTTGAAGTCGAGGCGTTGGACGGGGCGCCGGGCGTGTATTCCGCCCGCTACGCGGGTCCCGACTGCGATTTTAAGGCGAATTGCGACAAGCTCGTCGGCGAAATGAAGGGGCGCCGAAACCGGCGGGCGATGTTCCGCTGCGTCGTGGCGCTCTCCTCTCCTCAGGGACAGGTTCGGATTCAAGTCGGCAGTCTGGAAGGACGCATTACCGAGACTCCGTTCGGCGGCAACGGCTTCGGCTACGACCCGGTATTCCTCGTCCCCGAACGCGACAAGACCCTCGCCGAAATGAACGACGAGGAAAAGAACGAGATCAGTCATCGCGGAGAAGCGCTGCGCGCCGTGGCGCCGTGGCTTCGCGAAATCGGGAACGGGCCTTGATTCTCTCTCTGCTGTTCGCGCTGCTTCCCGCCGTTTCGTTCGCGGCGCGGGAGGAGGTTGTCGGGCAGACCACCTATTGGGACCGCATTATGGAAGCGCAGGCGTCGAAGGATATCGCGTTGGGGATGCGGTTTTACGATGGGAAAGACTACGAGCGCGCGCTTCAGCACTTTTCGAAGGCCGTCATCAAATCCCCGGAGGATTCCAAGGCGCATCAATTCCTCGGAACCGCCTACTACTGGCTCGGCCGCGTGGAAGAGGCCGAAACGGAATTCCGGGAGAGCCTTCGGCTCGACGGGAAGGACCCTCAGTCTCATCTTCTTCTCGGCATCGTCTACGCTTGGAAAGGCGACGTCCCGGGGGCGCATAAATCGTTTGTCAAAGCCGCCGAACTCGCGCCGCAGCGAGCCGACATTCAAATGAATCTCGGTTCGGTCGAGGAATCCCTCGGCCGCTACCAGGAAGCCCTGACGCATTTCCGAAAGGCGGTGGAACTCGATAAGCGTCACCCGTTGTACCGCTATCAACTCGGGATGCTTTACCGGCGGCTCGGCCGGGAGGAAGAGGCGGCGTCCGAGCTTCGCGAGGCGGTCGTGATCTATCCGCGCTATCAGGACGCGATCCTGGAACTCGGCGCGCTATACGAGCGAATGGATAAGCTGAAGGAAGCCGCCGAGATGTTCGAGAAGGCCGTGCGGCTTAAAAGCCGCGACGCCGTCGCCCGCTTCCGTTTGGCCCGGACGGCGCTGCTTCGCGACAGGCCCGATGAGGCGCGCAAGACGCTTCGGGATGTTTTTCATCTGACGCCGTCGGACCGCGGCGAAGGATTGGCCCTGTCGGTTTCTTACGGCGGGAATTCCCCGAACACCGGCCGAGGGAGCGAAAAGGGGGAAGGGAAGGGCGATCCGCAGGAGAACGCGTCCGAACCGACCGGACCTCTCGACGTGTTGAGGCGCAACCTGTCGCGCATTCCTCTCGAACAGGAGGCGGTTCTTCAAGTGGACATGGCCTTTTTGCCGAAGCCCAAACTCGTCAGGCGCCGCGTCGACGAAACTCCTTCTTCCCTTAAGTCCGCCCTTGAGCGCGCCGGCAAGCTTCCCCAGCAGACGAGCATCGGGGCGCAAAAGGAATTCTCCCTGCCGGCCGGCGATGCCGGAGCGCGGCGCGAAAAGATCCGCGAGATCATCGACGATCTCCAGAAGACGCTCGACGGCGCTCCCCCGGAAAGTGAGACGCGGATTGGGATGAATCTGAAGTTCTCGGAAAAGGCCTCGGGGCCGGGCGATCCCAAAGACGGGAAACGCCCGAAGGTCGCGTTCCAACCCCGCGATGTCGGCAACGACCTGGGCCTGTGGGTGATGGGGACCGCGTGGATGGAGTTGGTGGCGGAGTCCCTGACTTCCGAGCGCGTCCCTGAGGCGGAATCCGCGCTCTGGTACGTTCTCGAAGGGATCGGTCTTTCCACCCTCGGTCAGGCGGACAAGGCCGCGGCGGCGTTCGGACGCGCGGTGATGCTCGACCCGTCCGACGCGCTGGCCCATCTGGGGCTCGGCGTCGCGATGGTGATTCGCGGGGACGAGGAGGCCGCGATCGCGGCCTACCGACGCGCCCTGCAATTGGATCCAGGCAACAAAAGCGCGGCCGACGGCTTGAAGTGGCTGCTGCTCGAGGACGCGACCCGATGAAGGGATTCGTCAAGCGGATTCATTTCGTCGGGATCGGCGGCGTCGGGATGAGCGGGATCGCCCAGGTGCTGCTCACTCTCGGCTACCGCGTGTCCGGATCGGATTTAAAGCAAACGGAGTTGACGCGGCGTCTCGCGGCCGCCGGCGCGAAAATTCGGATCGGGCATCGTCCGGAAAACGTGCGGGGCGCGCAGGTGGTCGTGACCAGCACGGCGGTCTCCGCGTCCAATCCCGAGGTACGCGAAGCGAAGCGCCTGCGCGTGCCGGTCGTCGCGCGCATCGAGATGCTCGCCGAGTTGGCTCGTCTCAAGCGAACGATCGCGGTTTCCGGAACGCATGGGAAGACGACGACGACCGCGATGATCGGCGTTGCTCTTCAGGCCGCCGGCCAGGATCCGACGGTGATCGTCGGCGGGCAGGTCGCGGATCTCGGATCGAACGCGAAACTCGGCCTGGGAGACACGCTCGTCGCCGAGGCCGACGAAAGCGACGGGTCCTTTCTTCGCTTGTGGCCGCTCGTCGCCGTCGTGACGAACATCGATGACGACCATCTCGAGCATTACGGCGGCTTGCCCCAGCTCAAAAAGGCGTTCGAGACTCATTTGCGGCGTCTTCCGTTCTACGGCGCCGCCATTTTATGCTTCGACGATCCCGAGCTTCGGCGGATGGCGCGGCGGTTGACGTCCCCCGTGGTCTCTTATGGATTCAACATCGGCTCGCTTTGGCGCGGAAGGAGGCTGCGGACGAAGACGGGTTCGGTGCTGGAGATCCGCCGCAAGGGAAAGAAAGTCGGACGATTGCGCTTGAAGGTCGCGGGTCGCCATAACGCGCAGAACGCGCTGGCCGCCGTGGCGGTCGCGGGATTTCTCGGTCTGGAGTTGAAGCGCGTCTTCGCGGGTCTCGAATCGTTTACGGGCGTCGGACGGAGGATGGAGTCGCTCGGGGAGGCAAACGGGGTCGCGTTTGTCGACGATTACGGCCATCATCCGACGGAAGTCCGCGCGACGCTGGACGCGATGCGCGAACGATTCGGACGGCGCAGGCTCGTCGTCCTGTTTCAGCCTCACCGTTTTTCGCGCACGAAGGCGCTTCACCGCGCGTTCGGGAAATCATTTTCCCGGGCCGATCGGCTGTTCGTCGCCGACATCTACGCGGCGGGGGAAAAGCCGATCGCCGGCGTGAAGTCGAAGTTGATCATCGACGCCGCGAAACGCGCGGGCGTCGACGCGGCGCCTCTAGGCCGCGCGATCGAACTCGTACGGGAACTTCGCGCCGGCGACGTGGTTCTGACGCTGGGGGCCGGCGACATCTGGAAAACCGGAATGGATCTGATGCGCCGATTCGGCGGCGTCACTCTGTCCGACGCCTGATGCGCGCGCGCTACGATCAACACTTTCTCATCGACGACGGGGTCGCGGACGCCATCCTCGCCGCGGCCGGCATCAAGCCGGGCGACACGGTCATTGAGATCGGACCGGGAGCGGGGGTGCTGACGCGGCGCATCCTCGCGCGCGGCGCGGCGCTTACGGCGGTCGAAGTGGATCCAAAATTGATTCCGGGGCTCGAGCGGCGTTTCACCGACGCGGAAAATTTTTCGCTCCTTCACGCCGATTTTTTGAAGCTGGATTTAGCGCGTCTGCCGCGCCCGGCGGTCGTGGTCTCCAATCTTCCCTACTCGGTGGGGACGCCGATCCTGCAGCGCCTGCTGGATTGGCCGGGATGGGAACTCGCGGTGCTGATGCTGCAGCGCGAGGTCGTCGACCGCGTGTTGTCGTCTCCGGGGTCCCGCGCGTACGGTCCGCTGACGCTGTCCGTCGCGCTGAAGGCCGAAGTGGAGCCGGTCTGCGAGGCCGGTCCCGAATGCTTTCAGCCGCCGCCCAAGGTGAGTTCTTCGGTGATGCGTCTGCACCGTTTCGCGAAGATCCGCCTTCCGGACAAAGTAAAGGAAGCGGACTTCTTCCGCGTGGTCAAAGCGGCGTTCGGGCAGCGGCGGAAGATGGCCGCGAAATCGGCCGCATCGGTGCTCGGCATCGATCGGGCCGCAGCCGACGCGGCGTTCCTCGCCTGCGGACTCGATCCCAAAGCCAGGGCCGAGACGCTCTCGCTCGACGACTTCATCGCACTCACCCGGAAACTGGCGTAAGCGGTCTTAGTTTCTGACGACTTTTTCGAGGGCGGAGCGGATAGCCGTGCGGGCGAACGCGTCGCGTTCGGTTTCGAGCGCGCCGTGCAGCGCGTCGAGGCTGTCGAGTCCGCCGATCTCCCCGAGCGATTTCGCGGCGCTGTAGCGCACGCTGGGATCGAGATCGCGCAGGGCGTTCGCGAGCAAGCCCACGACGCGTTTCCCGTTGAAGCGCGCAAGCGACCGGGCCGCCTGCTGGCGGACTTGCCAGCGAAGATCCTGCGAGAGGACTTCCGCGAGCGCCGGGACCGCCGCCGGGGATTTCGTATCCCCGAGCGCTACGACCGAGGCGTAGCGGACCCACCAATGCGTGTCGCGGATGCCCGTCTCGGCGAGCAGCGACACCGCGTCCTCGGCCTGAATGTGGCCCAGCGCGAGCGCGGAGGCGAAGCGCACGCCGACGGAGGGGTCTCCGAGCGACTCCTCGAGAATCTCGACGGCTTTCCAATGGCCGATCTTGCCCAGAGACATCGCCGCGTCGGCGCGCGTTTTCTCGTCGGCGTTCGAGCGAAGCAGCACCGCGCTGAGATAAGGCACCCCGCGCACCTCGCCCTTTTCCCCGAGACGGCGGACGGCGTCGCGGCGCTTCTTCTCGCTCTGGCTCGTGAGCGCGCGGATGTTGTCTTTGAAGGTAAGCTGATGCCCGAGAGAATCCCGCAGGTCCGAATCGCCTTGCGGGAGGTTCGCGGCGGAAGAGGTTCCGAGGAGTTCGTGAATGGGGGGAAAGTGCTGGGAGCCGGTCTGCTGGGCGAATGCGGCCGCCGCCGGCATCGCCGCCATCGCCGCCATCCACATTGCTTTTCGCATCGGCCGAACCCCCGAGAAACAAAAAATCCGCTCCCCATGCAGGAAGCGGCTCGGCGATACACTGAGACAGCGTCCTTTATTATAACAGATGGAATCGTATTTTGCTAGGATTTTGTCGTAAATGAAGGCATTATTCGTAAGCGAATCCCAAGGTTGGTCGGGCGGCGCCGCGCAGCTTTTGGCGCTCGCGAAAGGACTGAACGCGATCGGGTGGGAAGTCACTTTGGGAAGTCCTAAGGACGGTGAGGTCGCTAAACGGGCCCAGAGCGCGGGCGTCCGTCACATCCCGCTTCATCCCCGCCAGGATTACGATCTGATCACGGCCCAAAGGATGGCCCGGATCATCGACGCCGGAAAATTCGACGTGCTGCACGCCCATCACCCGCGGGCGCATGCCGTGGCCCTCGCCTCGGTGTATCTCGCGCGTCACCGGCCGGTGTTTCTGATCACCCGCCGCGTGTCGTTTGCGATCCCCAAGCACATCTTCAGCCGGTTGAAATACCGCAATCCCCGCATCAGTTCCTTCATCGCGGTGGCCGACAATGTCCGACGCGAGTTGGTGGGGGGGGGCGTGGACCCGGCGAAAATCCGAACGATTCCCAGCGGCGTCGATACGGAAGTTTTTTCGCCCCGCGAGGCGGATCCCGCCGTGCTCTCCTCGCTGAAGATCCCTCCCGGAGCCGCGCTGATCGGAAAAATCGCCAATTACAGCGACTGGAAGGGACAGAAAATCCTGCTCGAAGCCGGGGCGAAGCTCGTGGAGCGAGGCCGCGACATCGTGCTGCTGTTCGCCGGCCGCGACACGGACGGCGAAAACATCAAGACCGATGCGGCTCAGGCGGGGTTCCCCGAATCGCGCGCTCGCTTTTTGGGGTTTCGCTCCGATGTTGAGGCGCTGCTGCCTTGTCTCGACGTCAGCGTCAACGCGGCGGTCCGCGGCGAGGGAATCTCCGGAGCGCTTCGAGAATCGCTTTCGATGGAAATCCCGTGCGCCGCTTCTGATGCAGGGGGAAATTCCGAGCTCGTGGTCGAAGGGATCACCGGAAGACTCTTCAAGAAGGGACATGCCGGCGATCTCGCTCGCGTGATCGAGGAAATCCTCGACGATCGTGAAACCGCGAAGCGTCAAGCGAAGCGAGGCCGCGAGATCGTTATCGAGCGATTCAGCGTGGACTGCATGGTCCGCGCAACCGACAAGTTCTATCGCGAGTTGATCGCCGCCCGGGCGAAGTAAAGAGTCAGGCCAGCGCTCGGCGCAGGGCGGCTGCGGCGGCGTCGACGGGGATATCGCGGCAGGAATTCCACGATTCGGACACCAATTGAAAATGGCGGGGGCCGTCGGGGCCGCCGTCTTGGGGCATCCAGACCTTTTTCGTATACGCGGAGAGGAAGGTCAGCGTCTTCGTCCCGACCGCCGCCGCGAGGTGAGCCGATCCCGTGGCGTTTCCGATGAAGAGCCCCGCGGCTTCCATGAGCGCCGCGCTCTCCTCGATCGTGAGGGATCCCAGCACGGGCACGGGTTTCCCGCTGTTGCGCGCGATTTCCTCGACGGCGTCGCGCTCCCCAGGACCCGCGAGCAGCGCGAAGCGCCCCTCCGAGCGGGCGAGCAGCGCCGAAAATTTTTCCTCCGGCCAGCGGTTGTCGTATTTTTTGAAGTTGCCGGGATGAACGAGGATCAGCGGACCCTCGCCCGGGACGCCCGCCGCCGCTTCTCGCGCGCGAGCGCGCGCGCGTTCGGGTACGATAGCTTCCGGGGTCCCTTCGGGAGCGGCTCCTATCGCCGCGCCGAGCCGCGCGTAGCGGTCGAGCATATGCTCTTGCGTTCCGGCGGGCGCCGCGAGGATGTCGAAGAGGGAGTTCCCGCGATTGCGTTCAAAACCGGCGCGGACGCGGGCGCGCGCGAGACGGCACAGCACCGCCGCGGCCCTCGAGAACGCGGAGTTGAGATCCAGGAGCAGGTCGGCTTCGACGCCGCGCAGCGCTCGCGCGAGCTTTAAATTATGAAGCGGGCTGGACGCGCGTTTGAGCACGAGCACTTCGTCGATCGCGGGAGCGAGTCGGGCTCCGGGCAGCCCGGCTTCGCCGGTGACCAGGCGGATGCGGGCGTTCGGCGCGGCCGCCCGGATCGCTTTAAACAGCGGCGTCGTCATCAGGACGTCCCCCAGACGGCCGATCCAGATCAGGACGACGTTCTTCGTCCGGGGGGAAAGCGGTGCTTCCATGACGCCAATATTCTATCATTCACGTTCGGGGGAAGCATGCAATGATCCGCGGCGTCATTTTCGATATCGACAACACTTTAACCGATTTCATGCGCACGAAGCGGGCGGCCGTCGACGCCGCAGTGGAGATGATGATCGACGCGGGGCTCGAGGCGGACAAGGAGACCATGAAGGAGAAGATCATGGATCTCTATTTCGCCGAAGGAGTCGAGGACCAGCGGATTTTCGACAAAATCCTCAAGAAAGAGCTTGGCCGCATCGACATGCGCATCCTCGCCGCCGGCATTGTCGGATACCGCCGCGCGAAGCACGGGACCTTCGCGCTGTATCCCCACGTCAGTCCGGTTCTTTTCGAACTGCGCAAGATGGGCATCAAAATGATCGTGCTGTCCGACGCGCCGAAGCTGGAAGTCTGGCTGCGCATCGTGGGCTTGGGCCTGCACCATCATTTCGAGGACATCATCACCTCCGAGGATTCCGGCGCCCGCAAGCCGGACCCGAGACCCTTCCGCGCCGCGATGAAGGTGCTCGGGACCACGCCCGCCGAGACCTTGATGGTCGGGGATTGGCCGGAGCGGGACATCGTCGGGGCGAAGAAGCTGGGGATCAAGGCCGCGTGGGCGAAATACGGCGATACCTTCGGGACCGAGCCGGGGAAGTCGGGGGCGGATTACGAACTCGACGACATCGGGCAGTTGCCGGGGATCATCCGCAAGGAGAACGGATGCTGAGCATGAAGCGATCGATTTTGACGGTGCTGTTCGCCGCCGGGTTGGCTGTGCCGGCGGGCGCGATTCAGGTGGAGACTTTGCGTCGTTCCGTTCCGTTATCGACCGGCGGCTCGGGTACGGAAGAGATTCAAGTGGCTTCCGGCGAGGTCTTCGTGCAGTTTTCAAACGGGGTTTCCTCTGCCGCGAAGAATCAGGCGTTTTCAGCACGAGGAATGTCTTTGCTGCAGGAGTTTCCGAGCATCCATTGGGATTTGGCGCGACTTCCGCCAGGGATGTCCGTTAGCAATGGGTTGATCTTCGCGCGCGGCGTGGACGGTGTTCAGGCTGTGACGCATAACACAGCGTACCGTCCGACGAAGGTGCCCAACGACCCGAACTATGCGTCACAATATCACCTGGCTTCCATCAATATGCCGGCCGCGTGGGAGTATGAAGTCGGTTCCTCCAGCACCGTAACGATAGCGGTTGTTGATGCCGGCATCGAAGTGACGCATCCGGAATTGAAGGATAAGTTCCTGTCGACGAGTTATTATTGCGATCCTGGTTCTGATGATACTGCTGGAACCGGGGCGGTCTGTGTCCCCGAAACCCCGCTTATCGCATGCAATCACGGAACGCGGGTTGCAGGGGTTGCGGCAGCGGCTTCCAACAACGGAACCGGTGTGGCGGGAGTATCTTGGGGAGCCCGTCTTCTGTCATTCCGTGTCTTCAACACGACGGACTGCACTACGGATTGCGGCGATAAAGCCGGTGGGAATACCTGTTTTACCGACGATCAGGCGATTATTAATGCCTTGACGACGATTATTACTGTCAACAAGAGCAGTCCGACGGTTAACCGGATGGTCGTTAATCTGAGCATCGGCGGAGGAGGAACGTGTGCGGCGGGTGACCCCGTGAACACGGCCCTCGGGAACGCCGTCGCCGCAGACATTCCGGTGTTCGTGTCGGCCGGAAACGGAAACCCCACGACGATAAATAAGCCGGGAAATTGTCCGAACGCCATCCCGGTCGGCGCGACGGATGCAAACAACAACATAGCTTCTTTTTCTTCACGCGGCCCGGAACTCGCTGCCAACGGTTTCGTGGCACCGGGTGTTGCGATTGTTACCACCGATCTTTCGGGAAGTTATACCGGCGGGGCCACCGGTACTTCGTTTTCATCGCCCATCGGAGCCGGAGTCGCCGCTCTCATGATCGCGAAAGATCCGGCAATTACTTGGGCTACGATTAAAAGCAACCTCAGGGCGTCGGCCGTCGGCATCGGTGTTGCGTCGTTGACCCCCTCGACTAGGGTGATGGGCGAATCATCGGGAGCGGGTCTTCTTAATGCCTTTCGCGCCATGAAATTGACAGCCGAAGGCACCCTCTCCGGCTTCGACGGAGACGCCAAGGTGATCGCGTTCCCGAACCCTTTCCGTCCTTCCACGCACGGCGCCGCGACGATCACGATCCCGACGGGCCTGCAGGGCAAGAACGCCGATATCCGCATCTACACGATGGCCGGGGAATTCGTCCGGCAATTGGGCTCGAACACCAGTTGGGACGGCAAAAACGACGCCGGCAACGACGTCGCCAGCGGGGTGTACATTCTGCTCGTCAAAACCGATGCCGGGATGCAGAAGGCGCGCTTGGCGCTTATCCGCTAATCCGGTTCCGCGCCGCCCGGTCGGAGGCGGCCCGCATAAACTCCTCTCCGAAAATGCGCGCCGCTTCGCGTCGGTTGTGCGCGCGGCAAAGCAGGCGCAGGTTGCCGGCGTCATCGGAACTCCCTCCGAGGGCGTGCGGGACCACATGGTCGATCTCCAAAAAGTCCCGGGATTCGCAGCGGCGCCCTTCGTCGTCGATGTACGCGCAGCATCCTTCGTCGCGTATCCAAACGGCGTCGCGCAGGCGCGCCGGTATCGTCCGGCCTGACGATTCTCCCGAAACGACGCCCGCCCGGGCCGGGTTCTGACTTCCGTCCGAAGACTGCTCCGAAGCGAGTCTGGATTTGGATGCCCGCCTCGCCTCCCGGCGGAACGGGTCGACGCGGTCCAAAAGCGCTTCGAGCGCGTCGGCAAGCACCTGCTCAAATCGCGCGGCCGGATACTTATGACGCAGCAATTGCCGGGCCCTTTCCAGCCGGTCGACGAATCTCTGGTCGGCAGAGAACGTGACCGAGACGCGCTCACCCTCCTTCGGTCCCGGGTCGCCGGGCGGAGCGGAAGAGGCATCGTCTTTTTGCCCTGCTTCGCCGCCGGACGACATCGGTTGGGGCTCCGTGAGGGCGGAATCCGAAACGCCTGAGAAGGGCAGCGCGCCGCTGGCGTCGTCTCCCGGAATTTCGGATGGCGACGGGGCCGTGCCGAGATGGCGGATCGAGTCGCGGGGAGCCGGACGCGGGGAGAATTCCGAGAGGATTCGGTCGATCTCGCGAGAACTCTTCCCGGCGCATCGGTCCAACAGCCCGCGATGGTTTTCATCGTCCAGATGCGGGGCCAGCAGTGAAACGGCAGTCAGGCTGATGCTGCCGCCGGAAAGGCGCCGATAAATGAGCGGAAAGTTCTTCGCGGCTCTAGCGGCATGAATGCGCCGCGCGGCAGCGCCTTCCGAGTAGCCGAGCTCGCCGATGCAAAACGCAAACATCGAGGAATATCGCTTCTTGGAAAACAAGTCGCGTCGTTCCACTTCGTTAAGCCGCTTTAGGATCTTAACTGTCTGGCGGCGCTCGTCCTCCACGCAGGCCTTGAGTGAAGCAATAAGTTGAGCATCGCTGAGTGAAGCGCAATCGAAATCATCGTCCATGTCTGACCCTCTCTGTACTTTTGATGCTTCGTACGCGTCGGCCACCGAAATTGTTCCCTGCCGCGGGAGATCCAAATCGGATTTTTCATGAAGCGCTTAAAATGTAAGGACTTTTTGCATATCGCGCGATATGCTAAAAGTGCTGAAATTTAAATGGCTTCTCAAAAAATCCGATTTCTTCGGGATGGCAAATGGGGAAAGACGTTATAAAACAGGTTCGTCGTCAACGCTCTGTGGCCGTTATGTGGCGAGCCAATATTCCCCATTGCCGCAGGTCTCTCCTTCGGTGCCCTCCAACGACTGGAGTCGGGCGCGACGGACCCCCGATGGTCTACCATCACGGCGACCGTTGCGGCGCTTGGCTTCTCGTCCGCCGGTGCCGAAAGGCTCCTTGCCCGTCATTGGCTCGCCGGTCCGGATTCGGTGGCCGAGACTTCGCTGCGGATCAAGCTGGAGGGGGAGGAAACGTGGACGCTGTGGCTGTTTCAATTCGTCGACGCGTATCGCCGTCTGCGTGATCCGGGCCTATGCGCGCTCGCGCCGGACCCGGACTGCCCTCGGCGAGTGCGGGCGTTGTACGCCTCGAGCGTGGAATTCCTGCTCGGAGAGTCGGCACCGGAATGGTGTCGCGGGATTGGTCGACTCGAAGACCCGTGGTTCTTATCGGAAGCGGAGAGCCTGAAGGCTTCTGCCCTGGTGGAATCTCCGGCGATCTTTCGCAAACGCAATCTGTTCGTCCTTGGGAATTTCTTAGAGAGGGGATAAGCCTCGACGCGACGAAGAACGTTGACGCGATTTTCGCGCCGACGTCGAATTTCTCATCGGTTATCTTGGCCTCACCGATCCGAGGCAGGTTTTCGCGGCAATCGAAGCCTACCTTGCGCGGGGTGTAATTCCGCTGAAGGCGCGTTTTCTCGTTGAGGAACTGCTCTCTCCGCCCGAGACCCCCTCCGATTAGGTAATATCCCCATACACCGCATGGGAAATTCTTGGAGCCTACGAGGCTATTTTGATAGCCTTTAACCGTACGCGGGACCGGATTGTGGCGCGGGAAGTGGCGCTGGCGGATACGGCCGCGTCGCGGGCTCAGGGGCTGTTGGGCCGTGACCGGATGGAGGCCGAGGAAGGGCTTTGGATCGTCCCGTGCCCGATGATCCATACCTTCTTCATGCGCTTTCCGATCGACGTCCTGTTCCTCGACCGAAACTTGCGCGTACGGCGCGTGATCGAGGATTTGAAGCCTTGGCGCTTGTCTCCGTGGGTGTTCACGGCGCACAGCGTGCTGGAACTGCCCGCAGGCGCGCTGGACGGCAGCGTGTCCGAAGGGGACCTATTGGAGATTCGATGAGCGACACGGTCGACGAAGCCTCCGCGGAGTACACGACTCCGTCGGGAATCACCTTGGAACGATTTTACGGACCGGGCGCCGAAGGCGCCGCCGGACGCGATACGCGGGAAAAGACCGCCGCCGCCGCGATCGGAAACGCCGGAGAGGGCCCTTATACGCGGGGGGTGCACTCCGACATGTACCGCTCCCGGCTTTGGACCATGCGCCAATACGCGGGCTTCGGGACCGCGTCCGAGACCAACAAGCGCTTTCGCTTCCTGCTCGAACAGGGGCAGACCGGCCTTTCGACGGCGTTCGACCTGCCGACTCAGATCGGGCACGACGCGGACGCCAAGGCTGCGAGCGGCGAGGTGGGCCGCGTCGGGGTTCACATCGGCTCGATCGACGACATGCGCACCCTGTTCTCCGGGATTCCGCTGGGGGACGTTTCCACCTCGATGACGATCAACGCGACCGCGCCGGTGCTGCTTGCGCTGTACGCCGCGGTGGCCGAAGAGCAGGGCGCGAAGCCCGCGATGCTGCGCGGCACGGTCCAAAACGACATTTTGAAGGAATATCTGGCGCGCGGCACCTACATCTTTCCGGTCGAGCACGGCATGCGCCTGGCGACCGACGTGATTGAATACTCGGTCCGGCACTATCCGAAATGGAATCCGATTTCCATCTCGGGCTATCACATCCGCGAAGCCGGTTCCGACGCGGTTCAGGAAGTCGCGTTCACTTTGGGCAACGCCGAGGCCTACATCGACGCGGCCCTGGCGCGCGGACTCTCGATCGACGATTTCGCGCCGAGGCTTGCGTTCTTTTTCGGCTGCCACAACCATTTCCTCGAAGAGATCGCGAAGTTCCGGGCCGCCCGCCGACTGTGGAATAGGATCGTCACCGAACGCTACGGCGCGAAGGACCCGCGCTCCGGAAAACTCCGCTTCCATACCCAGACCTGCGGCTCGACCTTGACCAGCCGACAACCCCTCAACAACGTCATGCGCGTGTCCCTGCAGGCGATGGCGGCGGTTCTCGGAGGGACGCAGAGCCTCCACACGAACGCGTTCGACGAGGCGCTCGCGCTTCCGACCGAGGAAAGCGCGGAACTCGCGCTGCGCACGCAGCAGATTCTGGCGCATGAGACCGGCGTGCCGGACACGGTGGACCCGGTCGCGGGCTCGTATGCGATCGAGGCGCTGACCGACGAGATCGAGACCCGGGCCTGGAAGACGCTCGAAAAGGTCCGAGAAATGGGCGGGATGATTCCCGCGATCGCGAAAGGCTGGGCTCAGAACGAGATTCAACAGAGCGCCTACCGCTACCAGAAGGACATCGAGGCGGGTCGCCGAAAAATCGTCGGCGTGAACTCCTACGAAATTGACGGCGCGGTCGAAAGGGCCGGGGAGCGGGAGACGCTCAAGGTTTCCCCGGGGCTTGAGCGCGAGCAGAAGAAACGTCTCGCGTCCTTCCGGCGCAAGCGAGACGGCGCAGCCGCGGAGGAGGCGGTCGGGCGGCTCGCGAAGGCGGCCGGTTCGAAGGAGAATCTGTTTCCGCTGGTCGGCGACGCGGTCAAGCGCGGCGCGACCACCGGAGAAATCTGCGACGCCCTGCGCGGCGTCTTCGGAGAATACCATGGCTCTTAAAGGCCTCGTCCGACGCAAGACCGTCGCCGAGATTCTCAAGGAGCGAAAACTCCTCGACGAGAAGATTCTCGAAGCCGCGGCGGAGAAGGCGAAAAAGGAAGACAAGCCGATTCAGCAGGTCATCGTCGAAGACAAGCTGATGAAGAAGCCGAAGCTCCTCAAGGTTTTGTCCGAGGAGTGGCAGGTGAAGGCCGTCGACCTTTCCCAGATGGAGCCCGACGAAGAGATCGTTCAGATCATTCCGGAAGCCGTCGCGCGGCGGCATCAGGCGATTCCGTTCGCGAAGGAGGAATCCATCCTCTTCGTCGCGATGGCCGACCCGAAGGACTTTTTCGTTTCCGAAGATATCCATCTGCGCACCGGCCTCGACGTCCAGGCCTATCTGGCCATGCCGTGGGACGTGATCGACGCGCTCAATCAGGCGTACAACCGAGGCGAAGGCGCCGCGCTCGGGGCTCTCATCGAGGACGTGCAGAAGGGAGGCGAGGACGGTCCTCCCGATCTCGACGGCGACGTCAAGAAAGACGCGCCCGCGTCGGATATTTCGGACGTCGACCCCTCGGCCCCGGAAGTCGAGAAGTGGGTCAACGCGATTTTCCTCTCGGCGATTCAGTCGAAGACCTCCGACATTCATATCGAACCGTTCGCCGATCCTTCCGGAAAGAACAATGCCCTGCTGCTGCGCTTTCGCCAGGACGGTATTTTGAAGACCGGACCTTTCAAGGTGCCGTGGGCCTACCGCCAGGCCATCATGGCGAAGTTGAAGATTTTGACGAACTCGATGAACCTGACCGAGCGCCGCATCCCTCAGTCGGGGCGCATCCAGATTCTCGCGGGCGGCAACCCCATTGAGTTCCGCGTCGAGATCGTGCCGACCGTCTACGGAGAGTCCGCGGTGCTTCGTATTCTCGACCGCCGATCGATTCAGGTCGACATCAACGTGATGGGTTTCATGGAGGATACGAAGAGGAACCTCCTGGGACTGCTCGAGGGCATCGGCGGGAAAAAGAACTTCGGTCTCATCGTCGTCTGCGGTCCGACGGGTTCCGGAAAATCGACCACGCTCTACTCCTGCCTTAATTATGTAAACCGCCCGGACATCAAGATTCTCACCGCGGAAAACCCGGTCGAATACAACCTCGACGGAATCGTGCAGGTCCCCGTCAACCCGGACCTGAAGCTCGGCGAGGGGAAGAAATTCGACTTCGCCTCGGCGCTCCGCTCGTTTTTGCGTCTCGATCCGGACGTTATCATGGTCGGCGAAATTCGCGACGGGGAAACGGCGCATATCGCGATGGAAGCGGCGATGACGGGTCACCTCGTCTTCTCGACCATTCACACGAACGACTCGCTTTCGACTTTAAGCCGCGTCGCTGAAATGGGCGTACCGGCCTACATGGTCGCTTCCACGACCAAGGCCATCCTGGCCCAGCGTCTCGGCCGCCGCAACTGCAAGAATTGCGCCGAACCTCACGATCCGAGACCTGAGGAACTCGCCCTCTTTGAAGAGCATAAGGTCGATGTTCCACCTGGGACGAAATTCATGAAGGGGAAGGGCTGCGACGAGTGCAAGGATTCCGGCTTCAAGGGTCGTATCGGATTTCACGAACTGCTGATTCTCGGCGACGAGCTGCGCAAGGTTTCCCTGACCGACATGTCGGTCTCGACTCTGACCCCGATCGCCGTCGGACAGGGGAATTTTCGAACCATCATGCAGGACGGTCTCGAGAAGGTGAAACTGGGCTGGACGACGGTCCGCGAAGTGATCGGCGGCCAGGAAAAAGAGGAGGATAAGCCGCAATGACCTCTCCCGCGCCCGATTCCATTTCCGCAAAGGGAGGCGTCGGCGATTTGTCGCTCGCCCTCGAACTCTTCTCAATCGCCGGTTCTCTCAACTCCACACCCGACCTGGATTTCCTGCTGGAGAAAATCGGCACGGCCGCCGAGCGTCTTCTCGATTCGGAAGCCAGCGCGATCATGCTCGTAACCGACGACCGGAAGAGCCTCTACTTCAAGGTCGCGGGAGGCGAGGCCGGGGCGAAGCTTAAAAAAATGACCTTGCCCATAGGACAGGGCATCGCCGGATGGGTGGCGAAAGAAGGCCGTCCCGAGATCGTCCCCGACGCGTCGAAGGACCCGCGGTTCGCCGGGCAGTTCGACAAGAAATCGGGGTTCATCACTCGCTCGCTGATCGCGGTGCCGATGTTTTTCCGCGGGGAATTGGTCGGGGTTTGCGAGGTCCTCAATAAACGGACAGGCACCTATGCCAACGAACACATCGGATTGCTCTCGAGCCTGGCGAATCTCGCTTCGGTCGCCATCACGAACACGCGCATCATCCAGGATCAGAAGAATTTCTTCTCACACGTTCTGGAGCTTCTGGGCGGGATGATCGAGGTTTCCAAGCCGCGCAACTTCGACCACCCCAACCGGGTCGCCCGCCTGGCTTGCGCCGTGGTAAGGGCGATGGGCGGAGACGATTATTTGTACCGCATGACGTACTACGCGGGCTTGCTGCACGACATCGGCTACGTCGGCTTTAAGAATCCGCGCATCCTCGGATTGGTCGGGATCACGTCTCCGGTGGAGGAACAGCACACGCTTCTGTCCGTGAAAATGCTCGAGGGCATCAACATGCTCGAGGGCGCTCTTCCGATCATCCGTCACCATCACGAGAACTACGACGGGACGGGCTACCCGGGAAAATTGAAAGGCGAGGAAATTCCGGAGGGCGCGCGCGTGCTCCGCGTCATCGAAGAGATAGAAGATCTGCGCATGAACGGCGGGGTTCCGCCGGAGCAGCGCATCGAGACGGCGGTTCGGGAAATCCGGGCCGGAAAAGGAACCCGGTTCGACCCGGACATCGCCGACGCGATCGTGGAGCTGCTCGAGACGCAGGAAGGCATTTGGTAGGAGATTCCGATGGCCAATAAAAACGCATATAGAATTCTTATCGCCAAGCCCGGTCTCGACGGGCACGACCGCGGGGCGAAGGTCATCGTTCGCTCCCTGCGCGACGCGGGCTTCGAAGTGATCTACACCGGGATTCGGCAAACTCCGGAAATGATCGCCCGAACGGCGCTGCAGGAGGACGTGGACGCCGTCGGACTGTCCCTCCTTTCCGGAGCGCACATGACTTTGTTTCCGAAAGTCGTCGATCTTTTGCGCAAAACGGGGCTCGACGACGTGATGGTTTTCGGCGGGGGAATTATTCCCGAAGAAGACGAGGCCGCCCTTAGGAAGAGCGGGGTCGCGGCGGTCTTCGGGCCGGGAACTCCGACGGTGCGGATCGCAGAGTTTTTGAAGGACGCGCTGGAGACGGGCTCGTGGAAGTCGTCCCCGAAAAAGACGGCGAAGAAGGCCGCCGCGAAGAAGAAGGGACGCCATGCGCGCCGCTAAGCGCCGCGCGGCGACCGCCGACCGAGCGCTATCGCGAGGAAGTGCCGCCTCCAGAAGCCGTCGGGCGGCGGCACCCGAACTGCTTGAGCGGGTCCGCCGCGGCGATCAGGGGGCCGTCTCGCGGGCGCTCACGATGGTGACCGACGAGTATTCGGGATACGAAGCGGTGACGCGGGCATTCTTCCCGTACCACGGCGGTTCCCGGACCATAGGGTTGTGCGGATCCCCCGGCAGCGGGAAATCCAGTCTTGTAAACGCTCTCGTCGCCCGCGTCCGAAAGGACGCGGAAACGGTGGCGGTGCTCGCGGTGGACCCGAGCAGCGCCTACACGGGAGGCGCCTTCCTGGGAGACCGCATTCGCGTTCAGGAACACGCGCTCGACGAGGGCGTATTCTTCCGCAGCCTGGCGACCCGCGGGATGGTCGGCGGACTCAATGAAACTATTTTCGCCGCGATTCACGTGCTTCAGGCCTATGAAGCCGCGAAGGGAAAGAGGGGGTTCGACTGGATTTTCATCGAAACGGTCGGAACCGGGCAGGACGAGGTGGAGATCGTCGACGTCGTCGATACGGTCGTGTGCGTCACGGCGCCGTATCAAGGCGACGAGTTTCAGGCGATGAAAGCGGGGACGATGGAGATCGCCGACGTCTTCGCCGTCAACAAGGCCGATCTCGAGGAAGTGGACAAGGCCGTCGCGAACATCCGCGACGCGATGAGCCTCGGTCCGGACGCGGAAGAAGGGGCCTGGGTCGTTCCGGTTCACGCCGTCTCCGCCCGCACGAAGAAAGGCGTCGAGGAACTTCTTGGCTCCATCGTGGACCACGGCCGGCATCTCGAGGAAACCGGAAAACTGCTTGAAAGACGCAAGCGGCAATTGCGCAAAGAACTCTCCCTGTTGATTTCCCGGCTGATCACACGCAGCACGCTGGACCGCGTGACGGAGCGGCACATCGATCTGCTTTTGGATAAGAAATCCGACCCGTTGACTTTAGGCCGCAAGCTCATTAGAGGCGGTGCGTGAGGATCGACCACATCGGCATCGCGGTGGAAAATCTCGATGACGCGATCCGCCTGTATGAGGAAACCGCCGGACTGGTGCTCACCCATCGCGAAGAAGTGAGGACGCAGAAGGTCCGCGTGGCCTTTCTCGGGCATCCGGGTGAAGCGGAGGGCGCGACCGAGATCGAACTGCTCGAACCGACCGGCGAGGAGGGGGCGATCGCCTCATTTCTACGTAAGCGCGGTCCGGGTCTCCATCACCTCGCGTTTCACGCGGACTCCGTCGGCCGCGAGATGGCGCGGTTGAAGTCCTCCGGGCGGCCTCCGCTTCAAGAAGCCCCGCGTCCCGGCGCCCGGGGACATCACGTTTGCTTTTTACACCCCAAGGATTGCGGCGGCGCGCTTTTAGAACTGGTAGGAGCTCCTTAATGAAGATCATCAGCGACAAGGCCGAAGCGCTTCGAAAGCTGCAGGAAAAGGCCCGCGCCGGAGGCGGCGACGAGCGCGTCAAAGCGCGCGCTAAGACAGGCAAGTTTTCCGCGCGTCAGCGCATCGAGCACCTGCTTGACGAGGACAGCTTCGAGGAAATCGATCTGCTCCGAAAGACGCGGGCTCGGGAGTTCGGACTCGCAGACAGGGATATCCCGGCGGACGGCGTCGTGACCGGACTCGGCAAGATTCGGGGGCGGAGCGTCGCCGTGTACAGCCAGGATTTCACCGTCCTCGGGGGATCCCTCGGGCTCGCTCACGCGGAGAAGATCTGCAAGATCATGGATCTCGCCGACAAGACGGGAGTTCCGGTGATCGGGCTCAGCGACTCCGGCGGCGCACGCATTCAGGAAGGCGTCGACGCGCTCGGAGGCTACGCGGAGATCTTTTGGCGAAACGTCCAGTCGTCCGGACGCATCCCCCAGATTTCGGCGATTCTGGGACCGTGCGCCGGAGGCGCGGTTTATTCACCCGCGATGACCGATTTCGTGTTCATGGTCCGCGGCGAGAGCCACATGTTCATCACCGGTCCCGAAGTCGTTCGGGCGGCCACCGGGGAAGAGTGCGATTTCGACGAACTCGGCGGATCCGACGCGCACGCCTCAAAGTCCGGAGTCTGTCATTTTGTCGCGAATTCGGAGCAGCAGTGTTTCCGCATGATCCGGGAATTGCTTGATTATCTGCCGCAGAATTACCGGGAACTCCCAAGAGTGAAGGCGAATTCCGACGATCCCAAGCGGGAATCGGAGACGCTCGACCGCATTTCACGCAGGGCCGCGCGCCATGCCTTCGACACCCTCGAGGTGATCCGCGAGATCGGCGACGGAGCCAACTTCCTCGAAGTCCATCAGGACTGGGCGCGCAACATCCTCTGCGGCTTTATCCGTCTCGAGGGGCGCACCGTCGGAGTGGTCGCCAATAATTCCAAGGTGCTCTCGGGGGCCTTGGACATCCAGGCCTCGGAGAAAGCGGCCCGCTTCGTTCGCTTTTGCGACGCGTTCAGCGTTCCACTGCTGACCTTGGTGGACGTGCCCGGCTATTGGCCCGGTAGGGAGCAGGAACATCGAGGAATCATCCGCCGCGGAGCGAAGCTGCTCTACGCCTACTGCGAGGCCACGGTCCCTAAGGTGACCGTGATTCTGCGCAAGGCGTACGGCGGCGCGTACGACGTGATGAGCTCCAAGCACGTGCGGGGAGACTTCAACTACGCCTGGCCTTGCGCGGAAATCGCCGTGATGGGGCCTGAGGGCGCGGTCAACATCCTTTTTGCGAAGGAGATCAAAAAGGCCGCCGATCACGAGAAGCGCCGCCGGGAACTCGTCGATGAGTATACGAAGCAATTCGCCAATCCCTACCTCGCCGCTCAGCGCGGCTACATCGACGAGGTGATCGAAGCCCGCAAGACCCGGCCGAAACTGATCCGGGCCTTCGCGTTCCTGCGGAACAAAAAGGCGGATATTCCGCGGAAGAAGCATGGCAACATCCCGTTGTGAATCCTCCCCGTTAGCCGAGACTTCCCTGCTCGTCGCTGCGGGCGCCGTTCCCGTCCTCTGCGTTTGGATGTTCCGCGATCCGTTCGGCGTTCCGAAATTTATTTTCGCCGCTCTTGCGACGGTCGTGTCGCTTTCGGCGTCGCTGCGTTCGAGGGGTTTCGCCGGGTTCGTTTCGGCGCTGGATCTCCCGGTTTTCGCGTTCGGCGCGGCGGCGTTGCTGTCGGCGGGAGTTTCGACGGATCCTTGGCTGAGTTGGACCGGGCCCGATTTCGAGCCGCTTCCCGCCCTGCCGGGGCTGGCGTTGTGTGCGGCCGGGTTTTTCGCCGCGCGCGCCGCCACGAACCGAGGAACCTTCGATCGTCTCGCTCGCTGGACGGCGTCCGGGGCCGCTTTAGTCGCCGCGTTGGCGGTTGCCGAGCGCTTCGGATGGAGGACGACGCCGTTCGAGCGAGGCGATGCTGCTCGCGCGATCTCCACGTTTGGTTCCCCGACGGCGCTGGCGGCCTATTTGGCGTTCGCGCTTCCGTTTGCCGTGCGGGAGGCTTTATCGGCGCCCCGGCGGCGTCGGCTCTTGGGCGCCGCCGCGTTCGTCCTGACGGTCACGGCACTTGGGCTGACGCGTTCGCGCGGGGCCTGGGTCGCGGCGGCGGCGGGGCTCGCGCTCTCGTATTGGCTTCGCCTGCCGCGCTCGAAGGCGGAGGTTCGGCGTGCCGTCGTCGCGGCGCTCTGCGTTCTCACCGTCGGGGCTTTTGCCGCGCGATGGGGGTGGGGCGGGCGTACCGGGGATTGGGACCGGTTGATGGCGTGGAAAATCGCGGTCGAGCAGTTCCGGGAAACGCCCTGGCTGGGTTCGGGTCCCGGTACGTTCACTCTGGCGTTTCGAGGGCGATCGTCCGAGGCGATGGCGGCTCTTTCGAGGGGCACCCTCTCGTTCCCGCACGCCCACAACGACTGGTTGGAAGTCGCGGCGTCTTTCGGGACTGCGGGATTGGCCGCCTTTTTTTGGCTGCATTGGCGAGCGGGAAAACGCTTGGCCGTCCTGTTGCGCGAGAGCTCCGTAGAGACCCGCAAGGACCTCGCGGTTTTCTGCGGGGCCGCGGCCGCGTTGTTGACGGTTTGGAAGTTCAATTTTCCGGGAATTCCCGCGGCCTGGCTGGCCGGCGTGTGGGGCGGAGTGGTATTCGTTCCAGAAGCTTCGGCGACTCGCTCTTCCCGTGCCGCGGGCCCCCTCGCGATATCGGCGGGTTTGTTCGCATTGGGATTCGGGCTTTGGGACGCCTCGGCGGATCGTCTCGACGTACTGGGAAGGAAAATGCGTCTACGCGGCGAGCCGCGACGGGCGGCCGAGTACTTTCACCGTGCGCTTGCGCTCAATCCCGGGAAGACGGCGTACCGCTTAGATTTGTTGAATACCCTTTGGGATTCCGCGGGGGATCGTGTGGAGGCGTTGGACGCCGCGATCGAGTTGGCGTCGGACGGGGTCCGCCGGCGTCCCGCTGAAGCCGAAACGCACCGGATGCTCGGATTGGCGCTGATGCGTCGGGGGCGGCTGGTCCGGGCGCGCGCGGCTTTGGAAGCGTCGGTGGCGTTGGCGCCCGGCATGCGGTTCGGGCTGCACGATTTAGCCGAAACGGCGAAGCTTCAAGGCGACGCCGCCAGGGTTCGGGAGCTGCAAGAACGATTAGAACGCATCGAGGGCCGGTCGTCTTATAGCCCCCATGAAGACCGGCACAACGGGGCTTGGGCCCCGCTAGGCCGGTCCGCAATAATTAGCACCCAGGATGACGGGCACAACGGGGCTTGGGCCCCGCTAGGCCGGTCCGCAATAATTAGCACCCAGGATGACGGGCACAACGGGGCTTGGGCCCCGCTAGGAGGAAGTTAATATGGCGCGCAAGAAAATTACCGTGGTCGGAGCGGGCAACGTCGGGGCGACGCTCGTACAGCGGCTGGCCGAGATGGAACTCGGGGATATCGTCGTCGTCGACATCCCGGAGTCGAAAGGGATGCCCGCCGGCAAGGCGCTGGATATCCAAGAGTCGGCGCCGATTTACGGATACGACGCGAAAATCGTCGGGACCACCGAATACGGACCGACGAAGAATTCGGATATCGTCGTCATCACGGCGGGGCTTCCGCGCAAGCCGGGGATGAGCCGCGACGACCTGTTGAAGACGAACGCGGGCATCGTCGGAGCGGTGACCGAAAACATCGTTAAGCATTCGCCGAACTGCATCCTCATCATCGTTTCGAATCCGCTCGACGCGATGTGCTCGGTGGCCTTGAAGAGATCCGGATTCCCGAAGCACCGCGTGATCGGGATGGCGGGAGTCCTGGACTCCGCGCGCATGCGGGCCTTCCTGGCCGAGGCGCTCGACGTCTCGATCGAGAATGTCCACGCGATGGTGCTCGGCGGACACGGCGACACGATGGTTCCGCTTCCTCGTTTCTCGACCGTCAACGGAATTCCGATTCCGGAACTGCTTCCCGCCGCCAAGATCGAGGAGATCAACACCCGCACCCGCAACGGCGGCGCCGAGATCGTAAAGCTGCTCGAGCGGGGTTCGGCCTACTACGCCCCTTCGGCGTCGGCCGCGGAGATGTGCGAGGCGATCCTCAAGGATAAGAAGAAGATTCTTCCCTGCGCGTGCTACCTCGAAGGCGAATACGGCATCGACGGCATTTTCGTCGGCGTGCCGACCAAGCTCGGAGAGAAAGGAATCGAGCAGATCATCCAACTCAACCTCACGGTCGAGGAACGGGCCGAGTTGATGAAATCCGCGGGAGCCGTCAAAGAGCTTATCGGGGCGCTCGTCTAGCCCCTTCGGCCGAAGCGTCCGGGGCCGGAAGTTCCCGGCCCCGGAAGCGACGCCGCTTCCATGAGCGGACAAACCTTGCTCGTCATCGACGCAGGCAACACCAATCTCACGTTCGGTCTCTATCGCGGGGAGCGTCTCGCGCGGCGTTCCCGGATGGAATCCGTTCCCGCTCCCGCGCCTTCCGCGCTCTCGCGTCGGATCGCGTCGTTCGGGAAGATCGACGCGATCGCCATCGCGAGCGTCGTCCCATCACTGGACGCGCGCCTTGGCAAAGCCGCGCGCGCGGCGTGCGGACAGGCGCCGTTTGAATTGACCCCGCGCTCGCGCTTGGGAATCCGGCTTCTCGTCGACACGCCGAACTCGGTGGGGGCGGACCGTCTGGCCAACGCCCTGGCGGCGCATCGCGCCGCTCGCGGACCGGCGATCGTCGTCGATTTTGGAACCGCGACGACCTTCGATTGCGTAGACGGCCGGGGGGATTATCTCGGGGGCGCGATTCTCCCCGGTCCGGGGGTCGCATCCCGGGCGCTCTCGCTCAAGGCGGAAAAGCTGCCTGAGATTCCGATTCGCCCCATGCGCCGCGTCATCGGAAAGAACACCGTCGAGTGCCTCCAGGCCGGGCTGTACTTCGGGTATTTGGGGATGATCGACCGGGTCCTGGAAGAGACAATCCGCGAAATGGGGGGGAAGAAACCTCCCGCTGTGCTCGTTACGGGCGGGTTGGGGCGTCTGTTTTGCGGGGCTCTCCGTCGCCCCGCCGTCTATTTGGCAAACTTGACGCTAGAGGGTATTCGCCTGGCCGCGACCGGCACGACGCTTGCGGGCTCTCGGAGCGTTCGTCGTCGAGGGTGAAATTTTGTTAACATGCGTTGGTGAAAATGGGGATATCTCTCTGGATAACTTTTTGAAAAAGCTGTTTTATTGCGTTATTTCGCTGCTTCTGGCTTCCGCGACCGCCTGGGCCGAAGACCCGTTTGGGGGCTTTCAGCAATACGCGGATCGCCCTTCGCTAAAGCCGTTCGCCCGCGATTTGGGAGCGGTGCTTGGCGCAGCCACTTTTCACAACGGGGCGAGCTTGGGCTTTTCCGGGTTCGACGTCGGAATACGGGGCGGGTTTCGGTTCAATTCGGAAGCGGGGAACCGCCCGCTTCGCGACAAGGGAACGAAGGGGTTCGGGCTTCCGTGGGTGCAGGCCGAGATCGGCCTCCCCTTCGGCTTGGACGGCTATATTCGGGGCGTGAGTTTTCAGGGAACGACGATCGCAGGCGGCGGTATGCGCTACGGGATCAACAAGAAGACCGAAAGTCCCTGGCTGCCGCAGGTGCTCGTGGCATGGTCCGCACACTCGGTCGCGCATCAGCAGTTCTCCGCGAGTCAGACCGGTTTGAACCTGGTGGCCTCGCTCAATTTTAAGAAGTTCTCTCCCTATCTCGGAGCGGGCGCCGACCGCACCCGATTGGTTGTTCGCTCCTCCCCGGTACGCGATCCCGCGCTGCTCGGAGAGGCGGTGAGCGTCGTTGTGCCGCGGGCGACAGTCGGACTCAGTCTCCGCCCAAAGGCGTACGTGTACCTGCATTTCGCGGCGACCTACACGAACCGCGTCGGCGTCGATTCCGGAATCGGAATCCGTTTCTAATCTAGCGAAGCCGCGCCTCGAGCCGCGTCAGCAGGTCTTCATCGTAGCCGAGGATGAAGCGCGGGTATTCCCGCATCGCCTTGAAATTCCCGCTCCGGTCGGTTTCCGCGTAAAAGCGCTTCAGTTGCTCTGCGGCTTCACCCCGACGCCCCATCTCCAACAGCGCTTCGCAGCGCATCAGTTTCGCTTGGGCCGCTCGCGGTTCCAGCGCGAGGACGCGTTCGCTCAACAAGAGCGCCGCGTTCCAGCGCCGTCCCGCTTGGAAGATGCCGGCGCCCATCAGCGGATACAGCGCGTGAGTGGGATGCAGGGATTCTGCGGCCCTTAGGGCGTCGAGCGCCTCTCTCGGACGTCCCTCCTGGGCTCTCCGGAAGGCGAGCTCTCCCCACAAATCAGGATCGCGCGGGGCCGTCGCGAGGGCGCGGAGCAAAGCGTCCTCGCTTCCGTCCGCGCGGGCGGAGGCAACGGTCCAGGCGGGCCACCAGGCGAACGCGGCGAGCGCGGCGCCTGCGAAAGGCAAGGCCGCGGCGGGGAATCTCGGCGCGTCCCTCGGTGGGCCGGAGGCCGTCGAGCCGAGCATCGCGAAGAACAACCACTCAAGCGCGGGAAGCGCAAATAGATTGTCGAAACAGGCATGGGCGAGCAGCGCCGCGCACGCGGCCGCCCGGGGATCGAGGAGATCCGACCGTCGCCATGCGGCGGTCATCGTCGTCAGCAGCGCGGCCAAGAGCAGCAGCGCCCCGGGGAATCCGGTTTCCGCGGCTTCCTGCAGCGGTTCCGAGTGGGCATGTTTGGAGACGATCCCGTAGCGCGTCGGAGCTTCCTCCGGCGCGGCCGGGAAATTGTGTTTTAAGAACCCGCGGTCGAATTGCCCCGGCCCCTGTCCGAAGAAGGGGGCGTCCTTCGCGACGGAGAGGGCGGCCGACCAAAGGCGCGGCCGAAGATTAGAGGAAGGGCGGTCGAGTTTGAGCAGCGGGGAACCCGCGGTGAACAGCAGCGCGAGGGTGAGCGCAAACGCCGCGGCGAAGGCGGCCAGCACGCGAAAGCGCCGCGCGCGCAGAAGTACAACCCCGATGCCCACGACGGAGGCCAAGGCGCTCCCGCGGCTGGAGGCGCAGAGTATCCATACAACGGAGATGGCGCAGACTGCGCCTCCGAATAAGCGGTCCTTTTTGGAGCGGCCCAGAAGAAGTCCGAAGCCGAGTACCGCCGCGACGGACGCGACCGCGCCCGTGTAGTTGTAGTAGGGATAGAGAACACCGACGAAATCAAATCCCGGAACCGCGACCAGCCAAGACGCGGCTTCGATTGCGAGCGCCGCCCCGAGGACGGCACGGACCCATTGCGTCGGCCCATCTTCGGCGGAGGCCGCGAGCGTCAAGAGACCGAACGCCGAGGCCCGCAACGATAACGCGGCCAGTCCTCGCAGCGGTTCGGCGGAAAGCGCGGCGCTCACAGCCGACCAGAGCAGCCAGGCGATCCAAAGCCGCGCGCCGGGGAGCCGCCGCAGTCCTTCGGGGGCGGCGGCGACGGCGCCCCAAAGAAAGACGGACGCGGCGCCCAGGGCCCACGGATTTCTCAGCCCGCCGATGGCGAGCGCGAACAGCGCCAGCGGCAGGGCGGGACCCGTCATCGTTAAACCCGGAATTTGCCCTTGAACGACCGTTCGAGTTCGCGGGATTGCGCTTTTCGCTTCAGCGTATCTCTCTTGTCCGCGCCCCTTTTCCCCTTGGCCAGCGCGACGGCGACCTTCGCCCATCCCTTGCGGAAGTAGAGTTCGAGAGCGACCACCGTCAGGCCTTTTTGGTCGACGCCTTTGCGAATTTTCTCGATTTCCTTGCGGTGGAGCAGAAGGGGGCGGGTCCGCTCGGGGTCAATTTCCTCGCCCGTGTTGTGGGAGTAGGGGGCGATGTAGAGGTGATGCAAAAACACCCGGGACCCTTCCAGGCGCGCGAAGGCCCCTTCCAGGCGGGCCTTGCTGTCCCGCAAGGATTTGACCTCGGGGCCTTTGAGGCTCAGCCCGGCTTCGACCACGTCGAAAATTTCGTAGTGGAACCGCGCCTTCTTGTTGGAGGCGATCAGAATTTTATCCGGATCGGCTTTTTTCTTCGACAAGATTCGAGTTTAGCAAATTGCCCCCGGCGAGTCCGGGGGCCGAAATGGTATACTGCGGCCACGCGCAGGTGGCGGAACTGGCAGACGCGCACGCCTCAGGAGCGTGTGGACGCAAGTCCTTGTGGGTTCGACTCCCATCCTGCGCACCCACTCATCGTATTCGGAAAAGCCTCTCGCTTCGCGAGGGGCTTCCTGTTTTGTATCTTCCTTTATAATGGAACTTAAACCCACGCATGCCCTCGTATTCGGCGTCCCCGGTCCGATTCTCGATGCACAAACCCGCCGCATCATTGAAGACGTTCGGCCCGGAGGATTCATTCTCTTTTCCCGGAACATCCAAGAGCCCAGGCAGCTGCGGGAGTTGATCGACGGCCTGCGCGACGCCTGCGATGTCGAGCCGGTGATCACGATCGATCAGGAGGGCGGGCGGGTATCCCGGCTTAAAGAGCTCGGTCAGGAACCGCCGCACGCGGTGCAGCTGCGCGACGTCGGCGACCTCGAACTCATGGAGCGCCATGGAGCGCTCACGGGACGCCTGCTGCGGCTGTTCGGCTTCAACCTCGATCTCTGTCCCGTTCTCGACATCGCGTTCAACGACGACGCCGAGAACTCCCTTCGCGGGAGAACCTGGGGGAGAACGGCGGGAGAGGTCGCGCGCAATGCGGGAGTCTTCCTTGACGCGATGCGGGCTGAGGGAATTCTAGGCTGCGGGAAGCATTTCCCCGGGTATTCGGGCGCCGCCGTCGATCCGCATTATGCGCTTCCCACTGTGGACCGCGCTCCGGACGATCTTCTCGCCAACGAGTGGGCGCCGTACGCCGCGCTGCGAGAGCGTCTCGACTGCGTGATGATGGGGCACGCCCTGTACCCGAAGGTCGACGCCTCTGGGCTTCCCGCGAGTCTTTCGCGCGCGATGATCGAGGGGGAACTGCGCGGCCGCCTGAAGTTTCCGGGATGGGTCGTTTCCGACGATCTCGACATGGGCGCCATCACGGGGAAGTGGTCTCTGGGCGAAAGCGTCCGTTTGGCCGCGGAGGCGGGAACGGACCTGATCCTGATCTGTCATCGGATGAAGCTGGCGGCCGAAGCCGCGAACGGCGTTTCGAAAGCCTCGGTCGATTTGAAACGGCAGGCGGCGCTGCGGGCGAAATTGGCCCCGCCTGAACCGTTCTCCCTGGAAGCGTTTCGGGAAACGGACGCGGAGATCGGTCAATTGCGGGAGGCGGTGCTCGCGAAAGGGGCGGGCCGCGTGGAATCAAAGGCCTCGCATTCCCCGGTGGAGGACTTTTGACGCTTTGGGAGCGGCTGCGACCGGGGGGACGTTGGTTCCCCGGAGCGCTGCTCGTCTCCCTCGGGCTGTTTCAACTGCTGTGCGTGCCCGGGCATTACCTCGGTTTCGAGCACGACGACGTGCAGTACGTGCTCGCCGCCCGGTCGCTGCTCGAAGGCCGCTATTCGCTGGGAATTCTCCCCGGCGATCCGCCGCTGACCATCGCCAGTCCGGGATGGCCGCTGCTGCTGACTCCCGCGGCGCTGGTGAGCGGAGACAACCCGCTCGGATATCAATTGTGGACGTGGGCGTGGTTGTTGGCGTGCGACGCTCTGTTGTGGTTGTGGCTGAGAAAGCGCTTTTCGCCTTCGGTCGCCGGCGCGGCGACCGCGCTGTTCGCGCTCAATCCGCTCGTCTTATCGCGCGCGGGCGTGGTGATGAACGAGATCCCGTATCTCGCGTTCGTCCTTGGGGCGTTTCTGCTGTTCGACCGGGACGATCCCCCGTCCGGTTGGGCGGGAGGACTGCTGCTCGCCTTTTGCTGGCTGATTCGCACGGCGTCCGTGCCCTTGGTTCCCGCAGTCTTAGGCGCCTACGCCTCCCGCCGTCGTTGGAAGGACGCTGGGGCGGCGGCGGCGATTTGGATGTCGGCGGTCGCGGCTTGGAAGCTGTGGAGCGATTGGGCCGGCGCGGGATTAGCGGAGCAGGGGGAGTTGTGGAACACCCTCGGCGTCGAAGGGATCGGCGCGCTCTTTGTGATTGCGGGAAACAACGCCTCCCAGGGGATGCGGTTGCTCGGAGAGTCCTTGCTTGCGTGGCGTCCGCAGCCGGGAACGCCGACTGTCGCGCTCGTCGTCGGCGCCGGGGCTTGGGCCGCCGCCGGTTGGGGCATGCTTCGCCGCGTTCGTGCCGACGGTTATCAGACCGCCGCCGTCTATCTGGGTTTCGGAATTCTTCTGCACGCGTTCTGGCCCTATTGGTACGAACGCTATTTGCCGCCGTTCCTGCCGGTTCTCGTGTTCGGGTGGGCCGCGGCGTTGGAATTCGTTTCCCGGCGCGCCGGCGTCGTTTTGGCCGCGTGCGCGCTGCTCACCGTTCCGGGGCAGGGCGCGGTGCTGGTCTCCCGCCAGAATCTACGCTACCGCCCGGAGGCCGCTGAGACCTATGCGGCGATCCGCGCGTTCGCCGAACCCGGCGCGTTGTTCGCCTCGGCGTTCTACTGTCGGGACGCCTATTATACGGGGCGTCCGTTCATCCCGCTCCCCACCGGAGAGGGGCCGTTGACCGGTCGGATGCAGGAGAGGGGGGTGTCCTACATCCTCTGGGCAGGGCTTCCGGACATCGGTTCCTCGCTCGGGGAGCGCTTCGCCTCGGCTCGCCGCCTGAGAGATTTTCGCGCTCAGCTGCAGGGGCCTGACTTTAGAGTTTTATACAGCAATTCACAGGAGAAAACCGTCGTTTTTGGGCTCGCGGGTGCCAGGATTAATCCAGGCACCAAAGTCACTCTCGACCCTATTGACTTTGGTCGCTCGCGACGCTAAACTAGCTCAGTCGCAGTTGACGGCTTCCATGAGGACCGGAATCGAACGAATTACTCCTGCTTACAATACCGGTACAAAGGAGGGAAGCTGTATGCGGAACCTGATGAAGGATCGGAAAGCGAAAAAGGGTTTCACGCTCATCGAGCTGATGATCGTGGTTGCTATTATTGGTATCTTGGCGGCCATTGCCATCCCGAAATTCGCGGACCTGATCCGAAAATCGAATGAAGGCGCCACCAAGGGAAACCTGGGAGCGATCCGATCGGCGTTGAGCATCTACTACGGTGACATGGAAGGGTATTACCCCAACCTGCCCGAATCGCTCACGATCGACGGTAAGTACCTGTCGTCGGTACCGAAGGCGAAGACCCCGAACTACCATGCGGACTCGGCGGCGTTCACGAACGCGTCGGTCGTCGGCGATAGTGCGGAAGGCTGGCGCTACGACAACGTATCGGGCGATCCGAACTACGGAACGCTGTGGGTGAACTGTTCCCACACGGACTCGAAGAACTCGGTCTGGACGACGTACTAACGGCACGGCAGTGCCGTTGTGCTGGGCGCTCGGACAGCGCGCAGTGCTAACGGCACGGCAGTGCCGTTGTGCTGGGCGCTCGGACAGCGCGCAGTGCTAACGGCACAGGGCTTAAAGACAAGGCGGGGTCCCCGGCAAACCGGGGGCCCCGTTTCTTGTTTTTCGTAAGATATTCCCGACCATGCACAGCGAGCCCTCTTTCGTCTTCACCTTCCCGTTTCACCTCTGGGTGTTTTGGCTTGGCATGGGCCTGGCGTTGGGTAGCTTCGTGAACGTGCTGATCCACCGGCTTCCGCGCGATCAATCGGTGGTCCGCCCGGGCTCCCACTGCCCCCTGTGCCGCGCGCCGATCGCGTTCTACGACAACATCCCTGTGTTGAGCTGGCTGCTGCTGCGCGGCCGTGGCCGCTGCTGCGGAAAGCCGATCTCGGCGCGCTATCCCGCGGTGGAGGCGTTCGTCGGTCTTTTGGCGTTGGCCTTGTGGCGGCGCTGGTTCGGGTGGTGGCCCTGGGTCGGGGCGGCGTTGGTCGCTTCCGCGGGCTTCGTCGCGGTGGCGATGATCGACTGGGACACCTTTTTAATTCCCGACGAGTTGTCTCTCGGGCTTTGGGTGCTGGGGACCGTCCTGGCGCCGCTCAATCCGCTCCATGCGGGGAGCGCGTGGACGAAGGTCGCGTTTTCCGCGGCCGGCGGCATTTTCGGGTTTCTGCTCTGCTTCGCGATTCTGCTACTGGGGAAGTGGGCATTCAAGAAGGACGCGATGGGCGGGGGAGACGTAAAGCTGCTCGCCGCGGTCGGCGCCTGGACCGGAATCCTCGGCGCCTACGACTGTATGGTCATCGCCTCGTTTCTCGGGGCGATCTACGGCGGACTGCAGATCGCGGGCGGAAAGCTGGAACGTAAGGACCACATCCCGTTCGGCCCGTTCTTGAGCGCTGCGGCCGTCTTCAACTTCTTCTATCTTCTGCCTTTCGGCTTTCCGTTCCAGTAGCTCCGGATAAGATAGATTTCGAATTCCTCGAACCGGTCGACATATTGGAGGCCGAGGCCGTCGAGATGCGCGATCCACTTGGGACTCAGCGAGTCGGAGGCGGCGAAGACGGGTTCTCCGCGGCGGGCCAGCGCTTCGATTCGCTCCCGTAGAGCCGTCGGACGCCCGTCAAAGTAGCGCAGGCTGAGCGGTCTCAGGTGCGCAAAGTAGGGGACGTAGACCTCTTCGAGACCCACGCTCGCGACCCAGGCGTTTTGCGGAAGCGTTCCCTTGTACCACAACGCCTTTTGGTACTGCCGATTCGCTTCCGGTCGTTGATGCGTCCGCATCGCTCCGGCCATGTTCGTCGCCGCCAAGGCGAAAAGGAAAACGACCGCCCACGGATTGGGAGGCGAGGACGCCGCGCGCCGACCGCGCAGCCAAAGGGCGGCCAAAAGCCACAGCCCGACGAGATCGGTGACGCGGTAATCGAAAGAATACGGTTCGTAGGACAGCGTCATCGGCAGATAGGACAAAATCGCGATCCATGCCGTCGTGATCGCGAAGCGCGGCGCGGAGTTCTTGGATAGTTTCGACAGGACGGCGAGCGCCCAGAGAGCGGCGCCGACGGGCATCACGGGAGAGACGACCCGCATCCCCGCGCGCGCCCAGTCGGCGAGACCGGAGCCCAAGGACGACGGAGCGTACCAGAGGAAGCTTCGTCCCGGACCCAAGGCCGCGCTGCCCAGCAGCCACAGCTTGAGTTCCTCGGCGCCGGCGGGGCGCACGCCGTGTTCGGCCGCGAGTGCGTAAGCGCCTAGGACGAAGACGGCGGACGCCAGGCAATAGCGCATCATATCCCGGCGCAACGCGTTCGATTCCCGGGAGCGCCAAAGCGCGTACAGCGCCGCGGGAAAGAAGAATACGTTGAGCACGTGACCGAGCACCGCCAGGGAATTCCAAAATGCGAGAACGTAGGGCCGCGGCTTTTCTTCCAGCGCCTCGGTCCAGGCGGGCAGGAGCAGGGCCGCGCCGAGAACGTAGACCTGCGCGTCGATGCTGAACAGCCACCAGCCGTGGGAAATCGTCAGGCCCATGGCGGCGAGCCAGGCGATCCAAACCGGGGTCTTAAGGCGCAGCAGCAGCCGGCAAAAGAGTCCCGCGCCGGCGGCGCCCAAAAGCGAGTCCATTAACTGCAAAGACCAGAGGGCGTTGAGGGGAACTCCGATCGCGTTCAGAAAGGAATGGAAGGTGAGACCCAACACTCCGTAGAGGAGGTGATTGCCGTGAAGCAGATGCTTAACGTCGGCGAGTTCGACGGCGATCGCGCAGGCGACGCCGTCGTGGTTGAACCGAAAGGAGGGCAGCGCAAGATACAACGCCAGCGCGGCGAAGGCGGCGACCCACGGGGCCACCCGCTCGTCGGCGACGCTGAATCGTTCGAGATCGGGCGGGCGCATGATGAAAGTGGCGGAGAGGGAGGGATTCGAACCCTCGAGGGCTATTAACCCTACACCCTTTCCAGGGGTGCCGTTTCAACCGCTCACGCACCTCTCCTAGAACGAAGGCCGATTATATCATTTTCGGCTTGGAGGGCATGTTTTCGCGGGGTGGCCCCCAAAAGATCAGGTTAGGGTCCGGTTTGCGCCGTTGGGGGAGGGAGCAAAAAGCCGTACCACGCTACGGCTGTCAGAAGCAGAAGCGTAGGGGATTCTTTTCTAATCGCGCGCGCGCAAAGGAGCGGCGCAGGTCAGCGTCGCTCGCGCTTTTGCACCGCGGAAAAATCGAATATTTGCAAAAATAATGAAAAACAAAGTGCTATTTACATCTCGCGCGAGATGTAAAAAGTACTTATTTTTTAAGTATTTCTCAAAAAATCCGATTTCCGGCGCGGGGGCGGCGGCTTTAGCTGATTTTCTGGGGTATCCGCCTGATCGACCGGGCCGACTGCAGGCCCTTCAGCGCCCGCCGCGCGCGGCGCAACGTGCTCGAATCACTATGCGAGGGCATCGTTGCCTACGCCTACCGAAAGGCCCATTTTTTTTCGGGTCTTACGCGATTTCGCGTCGGCCCATAAGGCTTAGAGGCTAAACTCCGGCACCTGCTAGAATTAGATATGTCCAATGGCCGAAGTTCATTCCTATTTGCGGTTCTCATAACCGTTTGCGCGACCCTGTCGAGCTGCAAAAGGGAAACCCCGAAACAAAGTCCCAAAACCCCCAATGTCGACATGACGAAGCCCGCCCCGGCGGCTTTATCTCGGGACGAACAAATAAAGGCCGAGTTGGCGACCTTTGATGAAAAGACGGACCGTGAGATTGCCGAGGGAAAGAAAGACCGCGCGAAGTTGGTGACCCCCGCCCCGAAGGATTTTAGGCCCAAGGCTCGCGGACGCAAAATCCGCATGACCTTGACGCTGCGAAAGGCCGAAACGGTTGTCTCGGGCAAGCTGTTTTACCGGCTCGATGTCCAAAACATAGGGTCGGAGACTATTTATTGGAGCGAGGAATTTTTCAAGAACGGCTGGAAAGCGCCCGGCATGCAGTGGTCGCGGATCTTAACCGAACCCAGTGGTAAGGTCCTCAAGATTCTGCCGGCCTATCGCGGTCATTACGGGAGACTCCTCAAAGAAATCCCGCGGGAATTGTTTATTAAGGTTCTGCCCGGGGAGACCGTCAGCCCCGTGGCCTGGACCTCTTCTGACGATGACTTGGCCGTCGCCGAGGAGGGGTTTCGGGAATTGGATACCCGCTATGAGTTCGAAACCACCGGCAGATACAAATTGCAGTTCGTGTATGAAGACCCCGCCCTTCTTTTCCCCAGCGAAGACTTGATAGGGAGGATGATCGCGGGAGGACTGACGCGTGAAGAGATTACTTCCTCTTTCGAGCGATCCCGAGCCGAGTCCTTAGGACGCGTCGAATCCAATATCGTGAGCTTCCAGGTACGGCCGTGAGATTTCTAATTCTGAGTCTCCTGCTCGCGGCGCCGAACGCGGCGGCCAAGCCCTGTGCTAACACGAAATCCGGTCCGTGTACGCCCAATAAGAAGGTGCAAGGGCAAATCCTGGCTCATATTAAGAAGGGCCTTGACTTCCATCCTATTTGGAAAAACCTTGAGGCGGAAGAAAAAATACTTCGCGACGGACTACGAGATGGAATTTTTCGGGATCGAGACAAGAAGCGCGCAGAGTGGAAAGGCAAATATATCAAGATGATGGCTGCGAAGGACGCCACTATCGGTGAATTCAATAAAGCCCTGGACTTGACCAACAACTCCTACCGCTTGGAGCAAGTCGGCTCAAATAAAACCATCACCGGCGGTCCGTTCGACGGGTATAAGCCTTCGCGCAAGCTCGAGTTTTTAGCGACGGACGGGTATTACGGCTATGCGGGAGAGGGGGATAATCGCAAGCGGCTCTTTAATCCGATGGAGACGATTGATCGCGCCAAGGCGATCACCTTTCGCAACGGCGCGCGGGTTTTTAAAGTCGAGGCGTTTCAAGAGGCTTACAACAACAAGAACGCGGGTATTCTCGCGGGAACGATTTTTCATGAAGGCACCCATCAACGGGATTTGGTGGACGGCAAGTTTATAGAAAAGGAACGCACGGAAGAGCGCGCCTATAAAGCCGTCATGGACAGGGCGGAAATTTTCGGCATCGATCGAAAAGGAGCGGCGCAGGTCAGCGTCGCTCGCGCTTTTGCACCGCGGGAAAATCGAATATTTGCAAAAATAATGAAAAACAAAGTGCTATTTACATCTCGCGCGAGATGTAAAAAGTACTTATTTTTTAAGTATTTCTCAAAAAATCCGATTTCCGGCGCGGGGGCGGCGGCTTTAGCTGATTTTCTGGGGTATCCGCCTGATCGACCGGGCCGACTGCAGGCCCTTCAGCGCCCGCCGCGCGCGGCGCAACGTGCTCGAATCACTATGCGAGGGCATCGTTGCCTACGCCTACCGAAAGGCCCATTTTTTTTCGGGTCTTACGCGATTTCGCGTCGGCCCATAAGGCTTAGAGGCTAAACTCCGGCACCTGCTAGAATTAGATATGTCCAATGGCCGAAGTTCATTCCTATTTGCGGTTCTCATAACCGTTTGCGCGACCCTGTCGAGCTGCAAAAGGGAAACCCCGAAACAAAGTCCCAAAACCCCCAATGTCGACATGACGAAGCCCGCCCCGGAGGCTTTATCTAGAGAAGAGAAAATAAAGGCCGAGTTGGCGACCTTTGATGAAAAGACGGACCGTGAGATTGCCGAGGGAAAGAAAGACCGCGCGAAATTGGTGACCCCCGCCCCGAAGGATTTTAAGCCGCAGGCTCAGGGGCGGAAAATCCGCATGACCCTGACGCTGCGAAAGGCCGAGACGGTTGTCTCGGGCAAGCTTTTTTACCGGCTCGATGTCCAAAACATAGGGTCGGAGTCTGTTCCTTGGAGCGAGGAATTTTTCAAGAACGGCTGGAAAGCGCCCGGCATGCAGTGGTCGCGGCTCTTAACCGAACCCAGTGGGAAGGTCATCAAGATTCGCCCCCGCTATCGCGGTCATTACGGGAGACTTCTCAAAGAAATCCCGCGCGAATTGTTTATCAAAGTTCATCCTGGAGAGACCGTCAGCACCGCGGGCTGGACCCTTTCGGACGATGACGCGGCCGCCGCCGAGGAGGGCTTTCGGGAATTGGATACCCGCTATGAGTTTGAAACCCCCGGGCGCTACAGGCTTCAATTCGTTTTTGAAGAAACATCTACCCCCTTCCCGAGCGAGGAATCCATTCAAGCATTGATTGCTGAAGGGGTCACGCGGGAAGAGCAACTCTCCATTTACGAGAAATCGCGAGCCAAGGATTTGGGAACGGTTAAGTCCAACATCGTGAGCTTTCAGGTACGGCCGTGAAATTTCTTTTTTTGAGTCTTATGCTCGCGGCGCCGAACGCGGCGGCGAAGCCCTGTGCGAAAACTAAATCCGGTCCGTGTACGCCTAGCAAGAACGTGCAGGGGCAAATCTTGGCCCACATTAAGAAGGGCCTGGACACCTATCCCGAGTGGAAGAAATCTGAAAAGGAAGAAAAAGATCTTCGCGACGGACTGCAAAAGGCGCTTCCCGGGGATGTGGATCAGAAGCGTTTGGAGTGGTTAGTCGTATTCAAGAAGATGACGAAAGCGAAGAACGCCACTATCGGTGAATTCAACAAAGCCCTGGACTTGACCAACAACTCCTACCGCTTGGAACAGGTCCGCCCGGATGAAACCATCACCGGCGGTCCGTTCGACGGGTATAAGCCCTCGCGCAATCTCGAATTTCTAGCGACGGACGGGTATTATGGCTATGCGGGAGAGGGGAAAAATCGCAAGCGGCTCTTTAATCCGATGGAGACGATGAACGAGGCCAAGGCGATCACCTTCCGCAACGGGGCGCGGGTTTTTAAAGTCGAGGCGTTTCGAGAGGCTTACGACAACAAGAACGCAGGTATTCTCGCCGAAACGATTTTTCACGAGGGCGTTCATCAACGGGATTTGGTGGATGGCAAGTTTATAGAAAAGGAACGCACGGAAGAGCGCGCCTATAAAGCCGTCATGGACAGGGCGGAAATTTTCGGCATCGATCGAAACGGAAAATATTTCAAGTTTCTTGAGACGCAATACAAAGAAAACTCCGCAAAGGTGAAGGCCGCCGACCGCTGGCTGTTCAAACAACAAATCGCGCGTTTCATCCCCATATTGACGATTGAGAATCAGCCCAACGGCCTCACCCCCCTTGGGATTCCGGAGCATCTGCTGCGGGATCGAGAACGGCAATTCGACTCAGATGCGGCCCGTTTCGCGGAAGAGTTTCGCGAACAGCAGGCGCTGCTTGAGACGACAAATAATGAGATCGCCGAGAAGAAGCGGAAGATGGAAGAGCGCCGCGCCCGGGAGAAGATCGAGAGAGAGCGCAAGCTGCAGGAGGCGCTCGAGCTCGAGCGAAAGTGGAAGGAGAAACTCAAGAATCAGGCCGTCGGCAGACTGCTCTATTTTATTCGCGGCGCCTGCAAGATACGGGAATTCCGAAGCTCGAATTGGGATCGGTACTATAAAAGCCGGGGTTTCCCGAACATTTGGGAAGAACTACCCCTTCACCTCCCGCTTCGGAAAACCGACGACGCGTGTCTAAACGAAGTGTACACCGAGCTCCGATCGCTCAGACACAGCAACCCATGGACCGTACCCTCCGACTGGCATGTGTATAACATCGTCATCCAAGTCCAAATTGACATCATCCGGCGACGGGAAAATTCTAGGCAGCGTCAATACTGGCGTGGAGAGCATGAGCCTCGCAGGGGAAACCCCGGTCCGCAGGCGCCTACCCCGCCGGACCCCGAACCCGTAGCTCCGCCGGACCCCGAACCCGCGACTCCGCCCAAACAGGATTTGCCGTGGTGCATGCAGGCGCCCGGCAGGCGGTGCATCCGGTGACGAGAACGCCCACTTCCTGTTATAGTAGGAGCCGCATGAAGAGCGGGCGGACGTGACGCGCAGGAAGACGGAGGCGGCCGATCCCATGGAGCTTCGGATCGCGACGGGTCTCGCGTTCGTCGTCGCGCCGTTGATATGGACGCGGGTCTTCTATTCCCTTTTCGTTCTTCCGAAGCTGATGACGGTGTCCCTTGCGGCGCTTCTGGTCGGGATCGCCGCGCTGCGCGCCCGCGAACCGCGGGGCGGCGCGGGGCCGTTCGTGGAGCGGGCGGTGTTCGCGTTCTGGGCGGTGCTTGCCGTCTCAACCGCGCTTTCCGTGGATCCTTATCTGAGTTTTGTCGGGCGCTACAACGACTACGCCTATGGGGCTCTCTCGCTGGCCCTCTACACGATCGCCTTCTTCTGGGGCGCCGGGATGTCGGACTCTCAGCGCCGCGATTTCGTTTTTTACGCCACGGCGGGCGGCGCCGTCGTCGGATGGGTCGCCGTGACGCAGACGTTGGGGTTCCGTCCGCTGCTGCAGTTCGATCTTCCGGGGGGGCGCGCGGTGTCGACCATCGGCAGCCCCGTCCATCTCGGGGCTCTTTGTGCGGCACTGCTCGTGCTGGCCGTTCCGCTTAAAGGCGAAGGGAGTGTAGGACGGCGGATGCTGTGCGCCTCGTTGGCCGCTGCCGGATTGTTTCTCTCATACTCGCGGGGCGCTTGGTTGGCGGCCGGGGCGGGACTCGCGACCGCCTTCGCCTTGCCGCGGCTGCTCCGGAGCGGATCGCGGCTAGTCGGTCCCGCGACGCTCGGCGCAGCCCTGGTCGCCGTGCTCGTTTCAGGTTTCGTCGTCGGCCGTTTCCGTTCCACCGGAGATTCCGATCTGCTTCGCCTCGAAGCCTACCGAGCCTCAGCTCATATCCTGAAAGAGCATCCGCTTTTCGGCTCCGGACCCGACACCTTCGGCGTCGAGTTTCGCAAGCGCAAGTCGGAGGAATTCGTCCGCGTCGGCGGCGAAACTCTCCGTCACGAGCACGCCCACAACGATCTGCTCCAATACGCCACGACAACGGGGGGGCTGGGACTTTTCGCGCTCCTGGCTCTTATCGCGGCGTGGCTTCTGGAGTTCCGGGATCGGTGGCGGTCCGCTTCCGAATCCGCCCGCACGCGAGGACTGCGCTTCGCGGGCGCGGCCGCCGCGGTGTTCACCGCCGCGAAATTCAACCCGATGTCGGTCGAAGTCCAATTCCTCGGCGCCGCCGCCGCGGGTGCGGCGCTTTCGGCGTTGGCGCTGCGACGGGACGGTTCCGAACGAAGCGACGGGCTTCGGGCCGGAGGGATCGCGGTTTTCGGCGCGGCCGCCTGCGCCGCCTCGATGTGGCTGTGCGTCGCCGACGCGTATTCCCAGCGCGGGCGCACGAGTGCGGGCGCTCTCTCGCTGGAGAACCATCGACTCGCGGCGAAGACGAATCCCTGCGAAACGCAGTTATCACGGCGTTATATCAACGCGCTGCTCGATTTAGCGCGGGAGCACCGGGCCGAGGTCGTCCGCTTCGATTACCTCGACGCTGCGAGTGCGGCGGTGTCCCGCACGGCCGGCTGTCGTCCCGGGTCGTTTGACGCCCGCTATGCCGCCGGTTTCGTCGCCTTGTTGGAAGCGCAGTTGGGGCGTCCCGACCGCATCCACGCCGCCCTGCGGGAAATCGCCGCCGCGCGGGTGCTTGACCCGACCTTCGCGCCGCTTCTGCAATTAGGGGCGACGGCCGCAAAAACGGCCCAGGATCGCGAGTTGTTCGAGGAGTATCGGGACGCCGCGCTTCGCTTGAAGCGTTAGTCCCGCAGGCAGTAGCCGATGCCGCTGATCGTCTCGATCCGCGATCCCCATCCGGGCAGACGCTTGCGCAGACGCTCGACGCATTTGTCGACGGTCCTCGTGTTGAGATCCGGTTCGGTTTTCCAGACCTCCTGCAGGATCAAAGAGCGGGTCATCACTCTCCCTTTGCCGCGCAGGAGGTAGCTTAAAAGGTCGAATTCCAGCGGGGTCAGCTTGACGGTCTCCCCTGCCAGCGCGACGGTCCTTCCCGGAAGATCGATGCGCAGCGGGCCCGATTCCAGGACTTCCTCCATCTCCGCGATTGCGCAAGCCCCCGTTCCCGGAGACCTGCGCAGCATCGCGTTCAGCCGCGCGAGGAAGACCTCCGCCTCCAGGGGTTTTTGCAGAAATTCGTCGGCCCCGAGTTGAAAGGCGTGTACGACCTGCCTGGAATCCGGCGCGTGATCGGAGATCGCGACAATCAGCGCATGGCGGGTCGCCTCAAGTGAGCGGAGTATGCGAATCACCTCCCACCCGCTGAGCCCCGGCATTTCCAGCGCGAGGACGACCAAGCCCGGCGCTTCTCCCGCGAGCGAATCGAGAAAGCGTCCGGGACTGGGATAAGGGAACACCTTGTGTCCGGCTTCCTTGAGCGTGTCGGCGATCTCCTCGCGAAAACCCGCGTCGGCGTCGACGATCGCGGCACGAACCGGGCGCATCAGACCCCGCGGCCCCGTTCGATCAGGCTGTTCACGCGGACGAGGACTTCGTCGGGGTGGAAGGGCTTGGTCACATGGTCGTCGGCGCCCAGCTTGAGCCCTCTGACGATTTCGGCGACCTTCGATTGCACGGTGACGAGCACGATGGGCGTCCGGTCCAGCGACGCCTCCTTTCGAATCTCGGCGGTCGCTTCGTAGCCGTCCAGGCCCGGCATTTGGACGTCGAGAAGAATCATGTCCGGTGTGATCCGTTTCGCCGTCTCGACCCCTTCGGCGCCGTCCGAGGCCGTGACCGTTGCGTATCCGCCCTGTTTGAGGATGGCGCAAAGCAAGGACCGGAAGTCCGGATCATCGTCGACTATGAGGATTGTCCGCTGTTCCACGAATTCGCTCCGAATAGGATAAGATGAGGACGGCCGGCGTCCTATTGTTCCAGAATCGTCGCAGGCGGGCAATAGCCTTGTCGCGGATTTCAGGGCATGCTGTTGGGAAGGCGCCGAGCCTTAACGATGAGCCTACGCAATCGAACGATCGCGCTCGTACTCGCGACGGGGCTCGGGGGCGGCGCGCGCGCGCAGGAAATCGGGCGCGATTCCTCCCTCGACCTCTTCTTCGATCCGAGCCGCCCCGCCGTCCGGCAGTTGTACCTGCCGGGCACCCGCGTGCTTCGCCATTTGGATACCGAGGGCTATTTCGCGGGGATGCTTCGCGATCAGAAGAAGGCGGACGGCGCGGTCTATACCGCGGAGGAACTCGCCTCCCCGCTGGAGGGAAGACTCGACGCCGGACTGCGCCGCGCCGTTCTCGAGGGGCGCTACGCCGCCGCGCATCTTTCCGACGCGGGGAATGCCCGTTTGGAGGCGGTGAAATCCTTCTATCCGTCTCTGGATCCCGAACAGGGGCAGTGGGCGCGGGTCGCGATGCAGGCCGCGAACGATTTCATCGCCGGCCGCGACCGCCACGCGGTGCTCCGCGCGTCCTACGCGCTCTCGCTCAACCCGGTCGCCCCGGGGCTGGAAGGCTTTCTCGCGGCTCTCGAGCGCGAAACCCGGCTTCCGGGGTTTCGTATTCCGAGCGGGACCGGGTTGTCTTTGCTTGAGGTAAAGCTGAATCTGACGAAAGAACTCTTCCAGACCAAGCGCTACGAGGCGATGATACGCCTGTGTCGGGACGTGCTCGTGCTCAAGCCCGGGGATTTGACGGCGCTCGCGCGTTTGGGATCCGGGTTTTACATGCTCGGCCGCTTCCGGGCGGCGGAATCGGTTTGGACCCTGGCGCTCGCCGACGAAGGCCGCGACGGGGAACGGAAGAGTCTTTCCGCGATGATCGCCCGCGCGCGGCAGTCTCTCAACCCCAAGCCGAAGCCCCCCCCCGCGTCCGTCGTTGAGACGCCTGTGCCGGACCCCAAGCGTGTGGCGTCGCTGCGCCGTGAGGGAGTCGCGGCACATGCCGCGGGACGCTCGGCCGAGGCAGCGCGCGCGTTCGAGGAGATCCTTTTGCTCGCCCCCGATGATAGGTTCGCGCGCAAGGCGCTGAGACGCTTAGAGGGCGAAACGCGATGAGTCTGCGGGCGAAACTCGTTTCGGTGCTGTTTCTCGCGACGATGCTGAGCGCCGCCGGCGTGGCCGCGAGCTTGCTGTGGCTGCAGCGGGGCCGGCCCGAGCGGCGGGCGAGCGAACGGCGCGCCGCGACGGCCCGATTCGCCGGGGAAATGGCGCGCGAGGCCGTCATCGCCGAAGATCCGATGATGTTGTCGTCGCATCTCAAGTCGGCGATCTCCCGGGACGAGGCCCTTCTCTTCGCGCGTTTCCGGATGGATTCCGAGTGGATTCCGGTGGGACAAGAGGCGGAGGGCTTCGTCGAAAAGACAACGGTGGGAATCCGCTCCGGGGACGCCGTGAAGAGCGTCGATCTTGAGTTGGTTTTCTCGCGCGACGCGCTGGAGCGGGAGACTCGGGAAGGCTTTGAGCGGTCTTTACGAAGCGCCGGACTCGTGCTCGCCCTCGTCGTCGTTTTCGCGTTTCCGTTCGCCTGGGCGCTCGCGAGCCGTTTTACCGCGCCGCTGGAGGCGTTGATCGCCGCGATCGACCGCGTCGCCGAGGGGGAATCGCACGATCCGCTGCCTGAGAAGCGCCGTGATGAATTGGGGCGCGTGGCCGCACGCTTCAACCGGATGATCGAGAAGCTCAAGCAGCTCGACGCGATGAAGGATACCTTCGTGCGTTCGGTCTCCCACGATTTGAAGGCGCCCCTGAGCGCGATCGAAAGCTACGCGCGGCGCATCGCCGACGAGGGCGGCGTCGATGGAAGCGCTCGGGAGAACCTGTCGCACATCGAGACCAACGCCAAGCGGCTTCGAGAATACATCGTCCAACTGCTTGAAGAGGCGCGCATCGAGCGCGGGTTGCTCGATATTTCCCCCGAACGATTTGATCTCGCGGAAACGGTTCGCGACACGGTGGTTTTTTTCGGGCCGCGGGCGAAAGAAAGCGGCATGCGTCTCTCGTTCGAACTTCCTGAGCAGTCTCTGACGGCGACGGCCGATCCCGAGCGCATTCAGCAGGTGTTCACGAATCTCGTCGGCAACGCGCTGAAGTTCACGCGTCCCGGCGGCAGCATCACCGTCTACGCCAAGCGCTCCGCCGAGAACGCGGCTGAGCTCGAAGCGGGCGTCATCGACACCGGAGTCGGGATCGCCCCCGAGGATCAAAAGCGCCTGTTCACCCGGTTCGAGCGCGTTAAAAATCCGCTGAAAACCGGCGGCGCGGGTTTGGGGCTCGCGATCGTGAAGGGGATCGTCGAGGCGCACGGCGGATCGGTCGGCGTCGATTCGACTCCCGGCAAGGGGAGTCGGTTCTACTTTACTTTGCCGACGCGGGAGAGCGCGTGAGCGAGGACGAACTGACTCGCGCGCTGCACGAGGCGAACGAGCGCGTCGCGTCGTTGGAGCGAAGTCTGGAACACGCGGAACGCCGGTTGAAGCGGCTGCAATCGGGGTTGGTTTGGTCCGGTTGGATCGCGATTTTGGCCGTCATCGCTTTTTTTCTCGGCAGGACCTTGTTTCCCAAGCCGGAACCGATCGTCGATCGCCCTCCGGAGGCGGTCCTGATTCGTCCGGAAACCCCCTCAAAACCGGTTAAAATCCCGGTTTACGACCCGCCTCCAAGTGTTTCCGAGCCCGCCGAGCCTCCGGCGATGCCCGGATTCTAAAATATCTAATAAAACAAATAGAATTCTCGGAAAGTTGTCCCGGATGTGGATAAGTCTGGGGATACCTTCGCAATTTCTTCATATTTAATTGGATTTTTTTAATTGCTCTGTCACAGGATTGTCGCAACTCCTTAATCGCGCGCGCGTGTGTACCGATTACATTAATAGTGTCGATCGACACAGCGGCCGGATCCGCCGCTTCATCCGACGAGACAAAGCGTGCGAAACCAAACCTTGCGAGCCCTTCTCATCGCCCTCCTCGGGCTTCTCGCAATCCTTCCGGTCAAGGCGTTCTCGGCGGGCCCCGGCACCTCGGCGGCGACCTTCCTGCAGTTGGGTTTCGGCGCGCGGCCTTTGGCTCTGGGTGAGGCGTATGTCGCGATGGCCGACGACGCGTCCGCGATGCACTACAACCCGGCGGGTCTCGCGCTCCCGGCGCGCGCGCTTGCCGTGGGAGAACGGCGCCGCTTCGAGATGATGGCGTCGCATGCGATGCATATCCAGGACATTCGTCTCTCCCAGTTGGGCCTGATGGCCCGGCCTTGGGGCGTGAGCCTGACCCATCTGCAGTTGGGCGGCATCGAGCGCCGCACGAGCGAAACGGCGCAGCCCGAAGGGCATTTCGGCGCGAGCGATTTGATGCTCGGCTTTTCCTACGGCCGGACGCTCGGGCTGTGGGGCACCGGGATCACGATCAAGACGGTGCGCCAAAGCATCGGCGAGTACTCGGCCTCGGCCTGGGCCGCGGACTTCGGCGTCCTGCGCCGCTTTAAGAGCTACCCGGTTTCCTTCGGGGCCTCTGTGGTGAACGTCGGGCAGAAAGTGACTTTTATCGAAGAAGGCTTCAGCCTGCCGAGCGCGCTGCGCGTCGGCGCGACCTACGGCATGTCGAAGAACTTCCCGCACGCGCTGAGTTTGCAAATCGAGAAGCCTCGCGACGGGGCTTTGAACCTGCGCTTGGGGATGGAGTATCTGGGCTTCGGACCGTTCGCGCTGCGGGCGGGATACCGGACGGTGTCGAGCGTGCAGCGCAGCGCGGCTTTGGGCAAGGCCTTGGGCTCGCAGGCGCCGGGGCTCAGCGAATTTTACGGGATGTTTTTGGGGACGGGCTTTCGCTCGAAGTTCGGGAATTTGGACTACACGCTTTTGCCTTACGGCGAGTTGGGAAACGCGCACCGGCTGTCGTTTAGTCTGCAGTTCGGTAAGTCGGCTGAGACCGGAGCGGTCGGGGTATTCCGGTGAGGGGCGAACTCGCGACGCTCCCGCCATCAAGGGAGGCGGCGGTATGTTTTTTCGGAGCGGCGCGCGATGCGCGCAATCTGCACCAGCCGCGCCTGGTCGAAGACGGCGTAGATGACGCGCCCATCGCCGCTTCGGACGCGGAAGAGATTGCGTTCGAGCTTCACCGCGCCCGCGTGGCGCGGGTCTTCCTTGAGCCGCAGGATTTCGCGGTCGATCCTGCGGAAGGTCCTTTCGTCCATGCCGTCCAGGACCTTCCGGGCATGCGGGGGAAGGTCGATTCGGTACGGCATTCAGCGACCGCGAATCCGCTTGGCTCGGTACGATTCGTAGTCTTCCCCGCCTCCGGGCTTGGAGCGCTTGAGGAAATCCCCGGCGTGCGCGATGTCCTCGATGTCTTCCTCGAAGACCGTCTCGACGGCTTCGCGAACCAAGGAGGCGAGGGAGGACTCCCGTTCCACCGCCAGGCGTTTGAGGTTCTTGTGCAGATCGTCGGGAAGATAGATCATTGTCCGCTTCATGGGGGTGCCTCCGATCTTCCCAGTATGGCATATATATGCCATTATGTCCAGAGGCTTAGATTCGCCTCCCGCCCGCTTCTGCGGTACGGCGAGTGCGGCAACGGGCATCGGCTGTCGTTTTCGGGGATGTTCGGGCGAAGCGAGGCGACGGGGCCGCTGGGGGGGATGCGGTGAGGGAACTTGCCCGGCTGCTGTTCGCCGTCTGCTGCCTTGCGGCGCCCGCGGGCGCCGCGGAGCTCCTGAGCTATCAGGGGCGGCTCCTGGAGGGCGGGACGGCGGTCACGGGGAAGCGGGTCGTGAACGTGTTCCTCTGCGATGCGGCCGCGGCCGGGAACTGCTTCGGGAGCGGCGAGCAGAGCGTGGCGGTCTCGGACGGCCTGCTGCGCGCGACCTATACCGTACCCTCGGGCGTCGATCTCCTGGGCGGCGCCGACTGGCATCTGGAGTTGCGGCTGTACCCGGGCGGGACCACGACGCTTTCGCCGCGCGAGCGGCTGAGCTCGCTGCCCTACGCGCTCGTCGCCTCGAGCGCCGCGGGCCTGGCGGCGCGCGCCGGCGCGCCGGGTGCGCGGGTATCCAGCTCACTGTATATCGTCGCGGGCGGGCGGCTCGGCGTGGGGACCGAGAGCCCCGCGGCCGCGCTCGAAGTCGTAGGCGGCATTGCGGCCTCGGGGCGGATCACCGGCGGCTGTGAGAATCCCGATGATCCGGGCGATGAGATGGTCGCCGTGGGCCCCTGGTGCGTGGACAAGTACGAGGCCTCGGCGTGGTCGACGCCGACCGGCGGCACGCAGTACGGCGCCGCGAGCGACGACTACCCATGCCTCGACACCGGTCAGGACTGCGCGGCGGGGGCGGCCAATCCGATCTACGCGCGCTCGGTTTCCGGCGTGACGCCGTCGCGATCCATCACCTGGTTCCAGGCCGCCGCAGCCTGCGCGAACGCGAACAAGGAGCTTCTGCCGAACCATCTCTGGCAGGCCGCAGGCGCGGGCACACCGGACCCCGGTACCACCGGCACGGCGCCCAACTGCAATATCTCCGGGGCCGCGCCGCATACGACCGGGGCGGGGACGAACTGCCAATCGAGCTGGGGGGCGCAGGATATGATCGGTTCGCTCTGGGAGTGGACCGCCCAGTGGATGCCGGCGGGGACGAACTATACCAACAGCGGCGCCGACGGGACGCAGTACAACAATTGGCCTGCGGGCTACGGCGGCGACGGGACCTTTAATGTGGGCGGGCGGGCATACAATGGATCTGTGTGGGCGGACGGATTGCCCGCGGCGGTGATCCGGGGCGGCAGCTGGGGCGACGGCGCCGACGCGGGCGTCTTCGCGTTCGTCGCGAGCCTCGCCCCGTCGCGCTCGTTCAGCAGCCTCGGGTTCCGCTGCGGTAGGCGCCGGTGAAATCTGCAATCGGAGGATCTGAAATCTCGCCGTGAACACGACGCACAGACGACAAGGAAGCGCGGCAGCGGGCGCGCGCGGGGCGGCGCCCGCGGCGGCGCTGCTGCTGTGGGCGTTCCTCGCCGCGGTCCCCGGCGCGGCGGCCCCGTCGGCCGACGCCTTCGTCGCCTCGACGACGGTGTCCTTCGCGTGGCAAGGCCCGAGCACCACGGTCGCCTCGGGACTCGGAGCCGGGGCCTCATATCATTTGCAGGTCGCCGTCGCCGATTCGAACTTCGCCCCCGCGAACATCGTCGTCTCGATTACGACGCCGATCGTGGTCGCCAACCCGAATCAGGCCTTCACCCAAGGGGCGTATTTCTCGAGTCATACCCTGTTGTCCGGAAGCGATTATTACTGGCGCGTACGTGCCTATAACCCGCAGTTGGACGTGTTCGGGCCGTTCTCCGGCACGGCGCATTTCGCCGTCGATTCCGCGCCCCCTAACGGGCAGGCGTTCGCCACGCTCAATTCAACCGGCGGCGCCGTCGCTGAGAACCGCTATGTGGATCTCAAGCAGGGAGCGACCGTGCAATTGGAAATCATCGACACGGGCTTCGGCCTGCTCGTGAGCACCGCGACGAAGCCCGACTCGCTCGACTTCGCGGGCGGCGGCTTCGGCATCGCGTATTCCAACGACGCCGGCCAGTCGTGGAAGGATATCGCGGTTTCCTCGCTAAGTTTCCCCGGTTCGCAGGAAGGGGCCCTTGCTTTGCACGCGTACCGCAACGCCCTTTACATGGGCCAAGGCACGGGCGCCGGCGACGGGGACATCTTCGTCTACGCCGGCGGCGGCTGGACGCTCGCGCTCGACTTCCCGATCAATGAGGAGGTGCTCGCTTTCGCTGAGTATGAGGGGAAGCTCTACGCCGGTATCGGCGGTGCGTTGGCGGGAGACGGGAAGGTCTATGTCTGCGATCCGAACGCGCTTATCGCCGACGGGGTCTGTCGCGACGGGGAGTGGGCGCTGAGCCACGCGACGCCGCACGCGCGCGTGTCGCGCCTGGCCGTCTACAACGGGGCGCTGTACGCGGCAACCGGCGGAGGGGCGGGAAGCGGGGACGTTTATGTCTTCGACGGGCAGAACTGGTCGCTTAGCCACGACGGAACGACCACGGCGGTCGAATCGCTCGCGGCATTCGACGGGAGGCTCTACGCGGGGCTGTCCGACGGCGACATCCTCGTTTTCGCCGGGACGGGCTGGACGACGATCAATCTCGGGCTGCAGAGCATCAACGCGCTGACGGTGATCAACTCGGATCTGTTCGCGGCGGGAAGAGGGGGAAATCACGCGGTGCTGCTCGCCTATTCGGCCGCGTCCGGCTGGCGAACGGAATTCGAAGCCCCTGAACAGGCGTTTACGGCTCTGCTCTCCGCAAACGGCGACCTGTACGCGGGGACCGGGGGCGGGGTCGGGGAAGGCGACGTCTACGCGTTTGCCGCGAGCACCTGGACGAAGGTATACGATGGGGCGGCGGATTCCGTCGGCGCGCTCGCGGCGTACGAGGGAAGGCTTTGGCTGGGAGTCGAGGGTTCCAGCGCCGGAGAAGGAGATGTCCTCGCGTTGTCTCAAGTGGCGGTCGCGACGATGACCGGCACCGACGGGGATCTCGGCCCGCTGCGATTGTCGGGCCTGGTCGATCTGGTCGCGTCGACGAACACCGAAACCTGCGGGGGCAATGAACAGGCTTGCGGGGCGACGAACCAGGTCGTGTTCCGCTTCACGGACCGCGCCGGGAATCTCAAGTTCAAGGGTCCGTTCGCGATCCTCGCCACCGGCTGCGATCCGGTGCGCGGCGCAGCCTCCGGGAATTGGTCCGACTCCGAAATCTGGAACCCGCCGCATGTTCCCACTTCCTGCAACCCGGTGACGATCCCGGCCAATGTTGAGGTGACGCTGGACGGCGAGACTATCGTCTCTTCGGCGACGGTGGTTCAAGGGACTCTGAAAGCGCACCGGACGCTGAACAGCCGCTACACGATGGTCGGGGGGAGCCTCACGGTCGCTCAGGGCGGGTCTTTGGACTACGGGACGGCGGCGGACCCGGTGAGCTCTTCAGCCGCGTTGGTGCTGGCCTATGGAGAGTCGCCGGGACAGTACGGCTTGGTCGTTGAGGAGGGCGGACGATATTCCGCGTACGGGAATCCTCGGACGATCGCGTACCCGCTCGAGACGGATTTGGCGTCCGGATCGGGAGTTCTCAACGTCGTCGGCGACCCGACGGTGGATTGGGGCGCGGGGGATTTGGTCGCGGTGCTTCCGTCTCAAGGAGCGGGGACCTCCAGCGTTTTCGTCTCAAGCGTCACGGGGTTCTCCGGACAGGATATCACGATGGACGCTACGGCCGGCGCCGTTCACTATTCCTCGTGGTCGGTTTCCGCGGTGAATCTGTCTCGCAACATCGTCTTCATGTCGTCGGGTTCCTCGGCGCAAAATTCGCAGTCCTACGTCCTGATCCGGTCCACGGGCCTCTACGCGACGGCGCTCTACGGGGCCGAGTTCGTCGGTCTCGGCGCAGGCGCCGCCGCGACGGAAGGAGTGCGGGTCGAGGGAGCCGCGGCGAGCGCGTTCGTTTCCTCCTGCGTGTTCCGCGGCGGCGAGAACGGCCTGAGCGTCTTCCAGGCGACGAACGTGGTCGTGCACGCGAACGTCGCCTACGCCAACGCGGGTTACGGCTTCTTGTTTACCTCGGTAAGCCAGGCCACGCTCACCTACAACGCGGGCTTCGCCAACGCCTCCCAGGGCGCCCGGATCACCAACAGCGGCGGGGCCTGGGTCTACGGAAATCAATTCTCGGGGAACGGTCAATACGGGATGTCGGTCAACTCGAGCGGCGGGCATTGGATGCAGTCCAACCGCTTCACCGCCAACGGCAGCCGCGGCCTGACCTTCAGCGGCACGAGCGACGGCATCGCCGTTCTCGGCAGCACCGCCTCCTTCAACGGGAGCGAAGGCATCGCGCATCAGTCGACGAACGCCTCGCAGCTTTATGTGACGACCAGCGTGATCGTGGGCAACGGCGGGGACGGGCTGATGTTCGCGAACCGCAACCGCGAGTTCGTCATTCTGAACAACCGGATCGACGAGAACGGAGTAAACGGGATTGAATTTTCGACCGTGTCTTCGAGCGCGGTCGTCGTCGGGAACGCGATCGCCGGAAACTCCGGAGCGGGAATCCGCTTCGCTGCCGCCGGCGGCAGCACCTTGATCGGCAATACGATCCGCTCGAACGGAGGAGATGGAATCTTCTATGGGACTTCGGTCGCGTTCGAGCGTCTCGTGCTCAACGACATCGGCGACAACGCGGAAAGCGGAATCGAATTCAATAACGCGAACGAAGTAATGCTGATCAGCAATACGGTTCATGGAAACGACCAATACGGACTGTATTACCGAGGCGCGCAGCGGGTGTACTTCCAGGACGGCGCTCTTGGCTACGACGCGGCGGGAGCCTCGAATCCGAATAGCCCGGCCGAGGCCCATATCGATTCGGCGACCCTGAGCGGCATCGAACTCCGCAAGACCCGGATCAACCCCGCGGTCGGTCTCTCGACCGCGGGCATCACCGGAGCGGGGCGATACATCGCCGCCTTCTCCCAGAATTACGACACGGGAACTTTGCGTGTATACGGTTTTGTCCCGTTCGCGGCCACGGACCAGTTCGAGTACAACTTCGACGGAGAGTCGATGGGAATCGAGGTGAGTTCCGTCGTGGCCATGCGGGGCGACGCGTCGGCCTTTATCTTCAACAAGACGGAAGCGGCGAAGGGCGGCCTCTGGATCATCGAATTCGACGGAGCGGTTTGGTGCCTGCGGGAGCCGTTGGCTCCCGACGGGACCTGCGTGCAGACCTGGGCCACGGACTTTTCCGGCACGATCGGGACCCCGCCCCAATTCACGCTCAATTTCAACGACAATACGGCCGGCGTGAAAGGCGACTTCATGCATTTCGCGATCGCGGAGGGAGGCCGCGACCGAAATACCCAGAAAAAGATTCTTTTCGGCCCTACCGCAGCGAGTTATCGAAACGGGCGGTCGGGATTCGAGTTCTCCGCCGACTCCACCTTCACTTTGCGGGGCATTCCGGGGTTTCCGACGATCGTGGATACGATCGGACCCGGACAGCCGTACTACACGCTGCAAAGCAGCGGACCCGTCTATCTGGAGCACAGTTCGATTACGAATACCGATAACGGGGGTTTCTGGTTTTCCGGCGAGCCCGGCAGACTGTTTATCGCTTCGACGACTTTTGATTTTATGGGCGTCGAGCCGACCCTCGACGGCGCGTACATCACCTACGCGAGCGATTTGCCCGCCGTCGCCACGACCTTTTACGGCGTCGAATTCGCGGCGAGCCGTTCGACCGATCCCGCGCCCAACGCGTACAACATCCGTGTTGTGGGAGGCGGCGCCGCCGGCATCACCCTCCGAAAATGGTCGGGCTTGATGGGAGGCACAACCTGGCAATCGGATCCGCACGGCACGATCGCCTGGGCCCCCTTCCAGCCGTCCTCGACGACGGTCACCGCGACGGCGGTCTGGGAATCAAGCATCACCCATGTCTGGTCGGCGGCGGTCGATCCGGTCAACGATCCCGGAGTGTTTTATCGCGTGTTTATGTCTTCCGCGCAGAACTTCAGCGGGAGCGTCTTCTCCTCGACGACGGCCCGCGACGTCTACGACGCATCCGTGGAGGGTCTTTCGGCAAATACGACCTACTACGCGGCAATCTACGCCGTCGATGTCGGCACCGCGCCGTGGATGGGCTTGGAGAGGAAATCGACTTTGGCCAAGCCTTTGACCCCGCTGCCGGATCGGTTTTTCGACGTTCAGGGCGGGTCGATCACCGCCGCCTGGATCGGCTTGCCCGCGACGCCGGTCGAGGACTCTGCGGAGGGCTACCGCCTGGAGGCGTCGTCGACGAACTTCGACGGTACGGGCGTTTTGTTCAGTTCCACCACGATCGACATCGCCGTCTCGACGCTTTCCGTCGGCATAAACGGGGTTTCGCTGGAATTGAACACCACCTATTGGTTCCGCGCCGCGTCCGTCAACCACGCGTCGGCGCCGAACTACATCGACTTCGGCTCGACCGCGACGCTCGCCGCGGCGCCTTTCACTGCCGCCATCACCCAAGTGAATTTCAGTTCGGCGAGCCTGGCTTGGACCGACAACGGCAACCCGAATGGGACGGAGTACCGGACTCAGGCGTCGACGGCCGCCGATTTCTCGGGAACGAACGTCGGAAACGATTACTGGAGCGTTTCCACCTCTACCGACATGGTCGGATTGTTCGCCAATACCACCTATTATTTCCGCGTGCAGGCCCGGAACTGGAACAGCGTCGAATCTGCCTTCCTGGTGTTCGGCGACTCGGTCACTATGCCTTACGACGCAGCGAGCGCTGTCTCCACTTTCACCGCCGTGTCGGAAACCGCGATCACCGCAGCGTGGGACGCCAACGGCAACGGCCCCGGGACGCTTTACGAGGCCGTGTTGTCCACCGAGACGGGTTTTCAAAACGGAAATTCCGGGGATGTGCTGCGGAGCACGCGTCCCGAAGGCGCAACGACGGCCGATTTTACCGGACTCACGGCGAACACGACCTATTACTTCTCGGTGCGCGTCATCAGCCACGCGGGCGCGGCGGGGGCCTGGTTGGCGTTGGGTTCGACCTCGTCTCTGGCGGCCGTTCCGACCGCGGATCCCGAGCCGTTTGGCGCGGTGTACCAAAGTTCTGCCTCGGTGCGCTGGGGCAACGGGGGCAATGCCGTTTCGGTGACCACGTACACCGTTGCGATGTCCACGGGAAACACCTATCCGAATAACTTCAGCGCGAACGTTAGTTTCTCGACTACGCCGCAGGGTCCCGTTCCCGGAGCGTTTTTCAACACGCTGCAGTCGAACGCCACCTATTATCTTTTCGCCGCCGCGCTCAATCAGGCCGGAGCACCCACGGTCTTCAACCAGGTCGGGACGACGGTGACTTTCGTGAGTCTCCCGGCAACGACGGTGTCGACATTCCCGGCGGTTCATCTAACCTCGATGACCGTTTCCTGGGACCTCAACAACAACGTCGTCGGGTCTCGGTTTAAGATCGTGATAACCAGCGGCACGGCGTTCCCGAACTCCTTCCCCGGCAACGTCATCGTTTCCACGGACTCGGAGACCGGGCCGGTCGTCTTCTCGACTGCCGAGGGCCTGGTTCCCAACACCACCTACTATTTTCACGTCCGCACCCTCGCTCGCGATGGGACGCCCACATCGGATGCCGCGTTGGGTTCGACGGTGACGAAGGCCGCCGTGCCGCTGGCGGGGGGAGTCCCCTACTCCAGCGTGGGACAGACCGGCTTCGATTTGACCTGGCTGACGAACGGAAACTCTTCGGGGACTTCGTATGAGGTCGTCGCGAGCTCCGGTTCGTCCTATCCGAACGCCTTCAGCGGCAATACCGCGGTCTCCACCCGTCCCGAAGGCGTTCCCCTGCTGACGGTCGCGCCGTTGGCGGCGAATACGACCTACTACGCCTTCGTCCGGGCCGTCTCCCATGACGCGGAGGCGACCGCGTACACGGCCCTGGGTTCGACGTCAACGCGGGTGTACGCTCCGGTTGTTTCGGGAACCCCCTTCACCGAAGTGTTCCAATCGTCTTCGGTCGTGTCGTGGTCCTTGGGAGGCAATCCGCTCTCGATCACGACCTTTACCGTCTCCTTGTCGACGTCGGTCGCCTACGACGCCGGCGACGCCGCGAATGTCGAAAGGTCCACGGTGGCGGTGAGCGATCCGGCCTTCGCGACGCTGACGGGACTCGCGGGAAATACGACCTATTATCTGTTCGTCCACGCGATCGATCACGGCGGATTGAGCAGCGCGACGGCGGTGATGGGCTCCACGCAGACCCTCGTCGCCCCTGCGACATCCCCGCTGATCGGAGACTCCACCTTTACCGCCGTGAATGTGAGTTCCGTTTCGATTCAATGGGGCGACAACGGCAACAACGCGCTGACGCAGTACAGCGCCGAGGCTTCGACTTCCGCTGCTTTCTCCGGTGCCGGAGTGAGTGTTTTCTCCAGCGGCTGGGCGAGTTCCACGAATACCGTGTTTCTTTCGGTGTCGACGAATGCCGTGCATCACTTCCGTGTGAAAGCCCGAAACGGCGCCGGGGTCGAGACCGAGTACTTCTCCCTCGGCTCGACGACCACGCTCGCGGACGCCCCTGGGATTCCCGGCTCGCCCTTCCTCTTTGTAGGCAAGAGTTCCGTCTCCGCGTCCTGGACGCAGGCGACCAACCCCGCCGGGACGGAATTCAAGCTCGAAGCTTCGACCGATGCGGCCTTCAACCCGGTGTTGTCCGAAAGCGGATGGTCGACCGCGCTGAGCGCGGAAATCACGGGCCTGCTCGGGGAATCCACCTATTATTTCCGCGCCGCGGCCCGCAATTTAAGCGGAGTGCTCTCCGCCTACGCGGATTTGGGTTCGACCATCACGGCGCTGTCTCCGCCCGCCGCCCCGATCGTCGCGGATCGGGCGCCGCGCTCGATGCGCCTCGACTTCTCAGGAGACGGGAACCGGGGCGGCGAGACGATCCCCGCCTGGTCCGCGGCGACGGCCCTGCCCGCCGCGCGCCACGCGCACGCGAGCGCGATCTCGGGTGGGCGGCTCTATGCGGCGGGCGGCGTGGTCTCGGGAACGCCTTCCGCGGAGGTTTGGCGGGCGGACATCCTCAATAACGGAACGCTCGGGGCTTGGACGGCGATGACGCCGCTGCCGGCGGCGCGCGAATCGCACGCCCTGCTCGCCTGGGGAGGGCGGTTGTACGCGATCGGCGGATTCGAAGGCGCGGCCAAGGCCGACGTCTACTGGACGACGCTCGACTCAAACGGCAACGTCGGCGAATGGACCGCGGCGCAACCGCTTCCCGGCGCCCGGTATCGGCACGGGGCGGCCGTGCACAACGGCTTTCTGTATGTTTTCGGCGGCGACAACGGGGTTTTTCCGCAGTCGACCGTCTACTCGGCGGCAATCGGCGCGGACGGAACCCTCGGGTCCTGGAGCGCGCAGACGGCGCTGCCGTCCGCGCGGGCCGGTCATGCGGTCGCGGTTTCCAGCGGACGGGTGTTTATCAGCGGCGGCTTGGGCGCGGGATTGGAGACGACGGTGTGGCGCGCCGATCTGTCGGGCGGGGCGGTGAGCGCGTGGACCGTGGAGACCCCTCTCCCGCAGGGACGCTTCCGGCACGCCGCGGCGGCCTCCCGCGAACGCCTCTACGCGATCGGAGGCTTCGACGGTTCGACGGCCCGCGGCGAGGTCTTCGTCGCGTCGGTTTCCGCGAACGGGACGGTCGGGCAATGGGCGCAGACCGGCGCCCTTTCGACCGGCCGGTTCATGCATTCGGCGGCCTTCGACGGACCGCGCTTGTTCGCGATCGGCGGATCGGACGGGGCGAGCGCGTTTTCGAGCGTCGAAGCGTCATCGTGGACGGGGACTCAGTACCTGGGAGAGGCCGCGACCGACGCGGGCTTCACAGCGGTGGTTTCGTCTAGAGATTGGAGCCCCGGAACTTCCATCGAACTGGTCGGCCTGATCCCGAACACGACCTACTATGTTCGCGCGCGCGCGCGCGGTTCCGCGGGCGGCGAAACCGCGAATCTGGCCTTCGGTGAGATTCTTACCCCGGCCGCGCGCCCGGAGAGCGCCGCGTCGACTTTCACCGTCGTGGAGACGAGTTCGATCACCGCCGCGTATGCGTCCGCCGGCAACGCGGCCGGCACGGAGTATCAGTTGGAACTTTCCACAGCGTCCGACTTCACCGGCGTCCCCGCGCTCAGCGGATGGAGCACCACAGTCTCGACGACGGTGGACGGATTGATCTCGAATACCTCCTATTACCTGCGCGTTCAGGCAAGGGGATGGGACAAATTACCGAGTCCTTTCACCCCGCTCGGGTCCACCTGGACGCTCGCCGCCGTCCCGTTCGGGGAGACGATTTCAAATGTTCAAACGGGAGGCTTTTCTCTGTCCTGGAACGGCGCCGGAAACCCAGGTTGGACGCTGTTCGAGGCGGAGGTGTCGACCACGGCGGGATTCAGCGCGATTGCCGCATCGAGCGCAACGCAGGAGACGAGCGCCGTGTTCGCGGGCCTAATCAGCGCGAGCACCTACTACGCGCGCGTGCGCGCCTTCAACGGGGGAGGGACGCCGAGCACCTATACGGCGGTCGCCTCGACCTTCACAGGCGTCGATGCGGTCGCGCCCGGCCGCATCCTCTCCCCGGCCGCTTATCAAAGCGGCGCGTCGGGCGGATTGTCGATCGAAATACCCGTTTCGGGTGACGACGGGTACGCGGGCGACCTCGTCGCCGGAAGCAGGTTCTTCGTGCAATGGAGCACCGCCGATCCCGCCGGGGTTTCGTGGAGCACCGCTTCCGCCCAGATTCAGACCTCCACCGGGCCGATCGTCGCGGGTTCGACGTCTTACATTGAATTGACCGGGATTCCCGTGTCGACGAACGCGGCGCTCCGGGTTTGGGTCGAGGACGAAGCGGGGAACTACTCTGCCCCTTCGGACACCTTCACGGCGTATTCATCGCCGTTCGCGTTCACCCGGGTGAGCGCGGCGGGCGTTTCCATCGCGACGGAAACGGCTTTGGCCCTCGACGGACAGGACCGATTGGTCGTTCTCTACGCGAACGGAGCGTCCTTGCTAAGAACCTACGACTCGGGCGTCTGGAGCGGCGCCGAGACGGCGGATTCCGGCGGAAGCGGCGGATTCTCGGCTCTGGCGCTGGATGGCGGCGGCGGCGTTCACATCGTCGGACAGGGGTCCGTGCGCTATTCCTCTCGGACGGCGTCGGGTCCGTGGAACTCCGCGACGGCCTTCGCAGGAGGCGAGGGACACGCCTCCGTCGCCGTAGACGGCGGCGCTGCGCAGATCGTCTACAACGACGGGAGCGCGGGCGCGCATACGCTGCGGCACGGCCGATACGAGGGCGGCATTTGGCAAACCTCCGTGGTGGACGCCGGCGCGGCACAGGTAGGACGCTATCCCCGTTTGGCGCTCGACGGTTCGGGGAGCGGGCGGGTGAGCTATTCGGACACCAGCAACGGGAACCTGAAATTCGCGTCGTGGGACGGCTCCGCGTGGAACACCTTTACCGTCGCGGCGACCGGGTCCGGCGACGCGCGGTCCTCTCTCGCGATAGACGCCGAGGACGGGAGTCACATCGCCTTCCGAGACAACGCTACCGGAGAACTCAAATTCGCCAGCGCGGCCGTACCCGGCATATGGAACGCGGTAGAGATCGACGCGGGGGACATGGACCTGCCGGCGTTGGCGCTCGACGGATCCGGCCGCCCGCACATCGCCTATGTGGACGCGGCGCGCGGTGATTTGAAATACGCCACCCACGACGGCGTTAAGTGGAGCACGCAGACCGTGGATTCGCTCGGGAGTGTTTCCGGCGGCCCTGACATCGTGGTGACGGGAACCGGCGGAATCTGGATTTCCTACCGCGGCGCAAACGGCGAGCTTAAGGCGGCGTCTTGGGCGGCGGGGGTCTCCGGCGCGATCGGCGGCAACGCGCACGGCCGCGGACGCGCGCCGCGCGCCTTGGCGGGAACTGCGGCTTCCGCGACCTCGATCCAGTGGACCTGGCTCGACAACGCGGCGAACGAACTCGGATACCGGTTGTATGGGTCCGAGATTTCAACCGGACCTTATACCCTGTTGGCCGATACCGCGACGATTACGGCGGTCACGGGCAAGGGGACCTTGGCGAGTTTCGTCGAATCGGGGCTGACGGCGAACGCCACCTACTACCGGTTCGTCGCCGCGGTAAACGCCGGCGGGGTTTCCATCTCGAGCCTCGCCGCGGCGTATCCCTTCAGCTCGGTGGACGGGACCCCGCCTTCGATCGTCGTCAATCAAGCGGGCGACACGGTCTGGCGCTCCAGCAATTCCGGACTCTATGACGTAGACTTCTCGGACGTCGGAGGATCCGGACTTGATTATTTCAAAGTGAAGGCCTCGACGGTGGCGGGCGGGGCGGGGCCCGATTTGATCGCCTTCACCGCGGTCGAACTCGCGATCGGGTCGAACACCTACACCGCGGATTGGTCTTTGCCGACGACGGTATGGAACGTCCTGTTGGAAGGGGCAACGAACTACATCACGATCGAGGCGGCCGACGGACTGGCGAACGCGGCGACTCAGGTGGACGCGTTCTTTGTGCTCAAGGACACGACCCCGCCCGTGTTGATCGACAATCAAAGCGGCGACGATGTCGTGCGCGGTTCGCCCGGGACGGTCTACGATTTGGACGCGCGTGATACCGGATCGGGCTTCAGCGCGTTCGAGTACAGCGCGAGCTTGATCCCGGCGAGTGCGGACGCGTCTCTCATCGCGTGGACCTCGCTCGGAGCCGGTTTGGGGACGACGAATTTCCTGAGCGATTGGCAGGTCGATTTTGCGTCCCTCGCGTCCGGGGTCACGAACTACATTTCGGTCCGCGCCTTCGACCGAACCGGTTCCTCGACGACGATCGTCGACGCGTTCTACATCCTGAAGGATGTCGATCCATCCTCCGTGGGCATCACCGTCCCGACCGACACCTACCGCTCCTCGCTCGCGACGCTCTCCGGCACGGCGTCGGATCCCAGCGGCGTCGGAGGCGTGGAGGTCAGCGTGCGGCGGGATCCGCCTTCGGGGCTTTACTGGAACGGAGCGGGATTTTTGAGCGTCAGCCGCGTCTGGATCGCGGCCTCCGGGACCGCGACCTGGACGCTCAGTCCCGGCATTCCGTGGCAGGACGCGGTCGCCTACGAAATCGTCGCGCGGTCCTCGGACACGCTCGGGAATTTCGCGGTGGCCTATGCCACGGCGTCGTTTACTCTGGACGCGTCTTCACCGAGCGCATCGGTGAGCGTCCCGACGCCTTTGGCGACGATCGGAGCGCTTGCGTTGATCTCAGGAACCGCTTCGGACGGGGGCGCCGGCGTGTCCGCGGTAGAAGTGAACCTGCGGCGCAATAGAGACGGCCTCTGGTGGGATTTCTCGACGGAAACCTGGGGGGCCGTCCCCGTCTCCAGCGTCACCGCCGGGACGGGCACCTGGTCGTTGACGCCGAGCGCCGTGCTGCAGGCGAACCTGGAGCACCAGACGAGCTACTTTATCGCCGTGGTCGCGCGGGATCTCGCCGTTCCGTCGCTCGCGAACGCCTTCCTTTCGGTCGGTTCCACCTTCACCTTCAGCGACACGACGCCGCCGAGCGCGATCACGACGCTCTCGGCCCTGACCGGGGCCTCGCCCGGTGAAATCGAGCTGTCCTGGACCGCCCCCGGCGACGACGCCGACGCGGGAACGATCCTGCTCGGGGAGTATCGGATCCACTATTCGACCGTTGCCGGAACGGTGTTCTCTTCGGCTTCGGCTCAGATCTCGATCTCGACCGCCCTCGCCTCGCCCGGACGATTGGAACGCTATACCGCGGGAGAATTGCTCTCGGGCACGACCTACTATTTGCGCGTCTTCGCGCGCGACGACGCCGACAACTGGTCCGCAATCTCCAACGGCGCGACCGCGTATGCTCTGAACCAGCCGGACACGACGATACGCGGGCATGTGATGAAGGTCTCCAGCGAGGGGATCACCGGCGTCTTGATCGAGGCGTACGACGGAGGCAATGTACTGCTCGCGAGCGCGAACTCCGTCGCCGACGGCAGCGGGACGTTTACGCTGAACGCTCTGCCCGTTTCGGCCGTGCAGACGGTGAAGGTCTCATGGATCGCTGAAGAGATTACCAGTTCGGTTTGGCTGGACGGAATTCCGACGGGTACGGGCGGTGTGGACTTCTTCCTGGAGATCGACTATACGCTCGCGGAACTGACCGGAACGCTCGGAACTCTGGCGGAAACTTCGGCGTCTCCCTCCGGATTCCTGCTCGCGGCAAAGCAGACGAACTTCAAGCAAAGCGAAATCGAATTGTTCCAGCGCAGTCGCCGCATCGCGACCGTCGGCGTGGATCCGGCGGGGCGATGGCGGATCGGCAATCTTCTTCCCGGGAAATATGGGGTTCGGGCCTTCAACGGGTTCGAGTATACGAAGCTGCAGGAAGTGGAGTTGCTGGAGGGGGAGGTCAAGGATGTCTCCTTCGTCTTCGACCCGCTGCCCGAAGGGGAGGTTTTCGCCTTCCCGAACCCCGCGCGCCGAAGCACGACGGTGCGCTTTCGCAGTTCCTTGCCCGGTTTGGAGGCCGAGATTCGGATTTTCGATCTCGCGGGGTCCTTGGTCCGGCAGATTCCGGGCTCGCAGATGACGTCCACGGCTCCGGGACTCTATCACGCCGTTTGGGATCTTAAGAACATGAACGGGGAAAACGCCGCATCCGGGGTTTACCTCTTTATCGTGAAGGTGAAGGGCTCGAACGGGCAATCGGCAAAGGTCGTAAAAAAACTGGCGGTGGTCAAATAGGCGGTCGGAAATGCGATAAAATAGCCTCATAAATCAACCAGTTAGTGGTTGAATTCCAACCAGATAGTGGCTATAATACAGTCATGTACGCTCGCCATCTTATGCCGGCGCTGCAGGATGCGCTCTCGGACAGCCCCGTTGTCTTCCTCAATGGGGCCAGGCAAACCGGCAAAAGCACCTTGGTTCAGGAACTCGCCGCCGACCGGCATCCGGCCCGCTACGTGACTTTGGACGATGCCGGAACTTTGGGGGCGGCCAAATATGATCCGAAGGGCTTCCTCCAAGGTTTCGACGGCCCCATTATTATTGACGAGGCGCAAAGAGCCCCGGAGTTGTTCCCAGCGCTCAAAGCGGAAGTGGACCGCGACCGTCGCCCCGGGCGCTATCTGCTGACGGGATCGGCGAATGTCCTCTTCTTGCCGCGCTTGGCCGACGCCCTGGCCGGGCGCATGGAGATTCTCACGCTTTGGCCGCTTTCCCAAGGAGAAATAGAAGGAATCAAGGAGGGGTTCGTCGATGCCTTGTTTCAGGCGAATATGCGCTTCCCGGAGATCAAACCCTCATCGCGCGAACACCTTTGGCGCAGAGTAGCGCTCGGAGGTTACCCGGAGCCCTTAACTCGCACCCGCCTTGCGCGCCGGCAAGCCTGGGCCAAGGGGTACGTCACCGCCATCTTGGAGCGGGACGTGCGCGACCTGTCCAATATCGAGGGCCTGGCTCAATTGCCAAGACTGCTCGATTTCTTGGCGGTCCGCATGGCCTCGCTGATGAATTTCGCGGAAATATCCCGTTCTATGGGAATGCCGCAATCCACATTGAAGCGCTATCTCGCACTGCTGGAAGCTGCTTTCTTGGCGCGGCGTTTGCCGCCGTGGAGCGGAAATCTCGGCAAACGCCTGGTCAAGATGCCGAAACTATTCCTCAACGATACCGGCCTTGGGGCCGATCTGCTTGGAATCGAGCCAGCCCGCCTGAGCTCGAACGGCAATCTCACCGGCCCGTTTTTGGAGTGTTTTGTCGTGGCCGAGATCGCAAAGCAGATCGGTTGGAGCAAGGTTAATCCCCGAATGCACCACATGCGAATGGAAACGGGCCGTGAGGTCGACCTTGTCCTTGAAGACGCGCAAGGGCGCTGCGTCGGCATCGAGGTCAAATCCGACGCCACGGTCGGCGTTGCGCATTTCAAGGGACTTAAAGCCTTCGAGGAAGCCTTGGGTAGGCGCTTCCTGCGCGGAGTAGTCCTCTACACAGGGCGAGAAACGGTGCCTTTCGCCAAGAACCTCCACGCCATGCCGGTGGACGCCTTATGGCAGGTGCGCTAGCCTAAAACGTGGCGATTTTCCAGGCCTTTTTGATAATTTTGTCGCGGAATAGTCGCAATCCCGAAATACCCCTAATGGAAGACGCTATTACCCTAATAGTGTCTTGGAAAATGCCGCTTCACCCTTCAGCCGTTTCGCCTTGCGCCTGACCGCGGCGCTGGTTTTTTTCATCCTCGTTTCAGTCCCCTCTTCGCCGCGCGCCGCCGGCCCCGGCACCTCGGCGGCGACCTTCCTGCAGTTGGGTTTCGGCGCGCGCCCGCTCGCGCTCGGCGAGGCCTTCGTCGCCGTGGCCGACGACGCGTCGGCGATGCATTACAACCCCGCCGGTTTGGCGCTGCCGGCGCGGGCGGCGATGCTCGGGGAGCCCCGTCGGTACGAAATGATGGTCTCGCACGCGATGCACATCCAGGACATCCGCCTCTCGCAGATGGGATTGATGGCCCGCCCGTGGGGCGTCAGTCTCACGCATCTGCAACTCGGCGGGATCGAACGCCGGACCACCGAGACCGCGCGTCCCGACGGACATTTCGGCGCGAGCGATCTGATGCTCGGGTTCTCCTACGGCAAGACGCTCGGGCTGTGGGGAACGGGTCTCACGGTAAAAACGGTGCGCCAGAGCATCGGCGAATACACCGCCTCCGCGTGGGCCGCGGACTTCGGCGTGCTCCGCCGCTTCAAGGCGTATCCCGTATCCTTCGGCGCGTCGATCGTCAATCTCGGCCAGAAGGTCACCTTCATCGAAGAAGGCTTCAGTTTGCCGACCGCGCTGCGCGTGGGCGCGACGTATGGGATGTCGAAGAATTTCCCGCACGCGCTGAGCCTTCAACTCGAGAAGCCGCGCGACGGGGCTTTGAATTTGCGTTTGGGGCTGGAGTATCTGGGCTTCGGACCGTTCGCGCTGCGCGCCGGATACCGCACGGTCAGTTCCCAGCAGCGCAGCGCCGCGCTCGGCCAGGCCCTCGGCTCGCAGGCGCCGGGTCTCAGTGAATTTTACGGGATGTTCCTCGGTACCGGCTTCCGCTCGAAGTTCGGGAATATGGACTACACGCTGCTGCCTTACGGCGAGCTCGGCACGGCTCACCGTCTGTCGTTCAGCGTGAAATTCGGAAACTTAGGCTCGAATCACGCACTCGGAGTATTCAAATGAATCGTCAAACTCGAATCGGCGTCTCCATTTTCCTCGCGATCCTTTTCGCCTACGCAAGCCCCGGCGCGCCTCCCGCCTCCGCCGAGGCCCCGAACGCGATGACCTACCAGGGCCGCCTGCGGGAATCGAGCCTTCCCGTGACGGGCGTCCGGGTGGTCAACGTGCTGATCTGCGACGACGAGTTTGCGGGAGCCTGCTTCGCGAGCGGCGAGCAGAACGTGACCGTCTCCAACGGATTGTTCCGGACCACCTTCACCGTGCCCTCGGGAGTCGATTTGCAAACGGGCAACTGGTACCTCGAGATCAAGCTCGGGGCGGGGGGGGCCACCACGTTGACCCCGCGCGAGAAGTTCACTTCATCTCCCTACGCGGTGTTCGCGACCAGCGCGGCGCATCTCGTCGCGGGCGGGGTGACGACCGCGGTGCTCGCGGACGACGCCGTGACGAGCGTCAAGATTCTGAACGGGGCGATTACCACCGGGAAAATCGCGGTCGACGCGGTGACGAGCGCGAACGTGCTCTCGCTGGACGCGGCGAAGCTGACGGGCGGCCCTCTGCCGGCCTTGGATGGATCGGCGCTGATCGGGGTGACGGCGACGGAGATCGCGGACGGCTCGGTGACGAGCGCGAAACTCGCGGCGGGCGCGGTGACCAGCGGCAAGTTGGGGACAGGCGTGGTGGATACGGTTCAGATCATCGACGGGCGGGTAACAGAGGCCAAACTCGCGGACGGCGCGGTTGCGACCGCGAAGCTGGGCGAAGGGGCGGTAACCGACGGGAAGATACTCGGAATGTCGGCTTCGAAGTTGAGCGGGGTTTTACCTGCGCTGGACGGATCGGCGCTGATCGGGGTGGTTGCGACCGGTCTCGCCGACGGCGCGGTGACGAGCGCGAAACTCGCGGCCGACGCGGTGACCAGCGACAAAATTGCCGACGGCGCGGTTACTAATGTGAAGATCGTCAGCCTCGACGCCTCCAAGCTGACCGGAACGGTGGTCGCTACGGAAATCAACGACGGGATCGTCACGAGCGCCAAGCTGGCCGACGGCGCCGTGACCAGCGACAAGATCGCCGACGGCGCGGTTATCTCGTTTACGATCGCCGCCGGCGCAGTGACAAGCGACAAGATTTCCGAAGGCCATGTGACTACGGCCAAGCTTGCGACGGACGCAGTGACCTCCGTGAAGATTGCGGACGGCGCGGTGACGACGGCGAAATTGGCGGTGGACGCGGTGACCGACGCGTCGATTATGACGGTGAGCGCGTCGAAGCTGACGGGGGCCTTGCCGGCGATAAGCGGCGCGGCGCTGACGGGGGTTGTCGCGACGGACATCGCCGACGGCGCGGTCACCAGCGTGAAACTGGCCGATGGATCGGTGACGACCGGGAAGTTGGCGTCCAACGGCTGTACGAACGGCCAGGTGCTGCAGTACAACGGCAGCGCGTGGGGGTGTTCCTCCGCCGCCGGCGTGGCCGACGGGGCGATTACGACGGCGAAACTCGCCGCCGACGCGGTGACCAGCGTGAAGATCGCCGACGGCGAAGTTACAACGGCTAAGTTGGGCGCCGATTCCGTGACGGGAGCGGCGATCCTCGATCTTTCCATCACGACGCCCGATATCGGGAACCTGGCCGTGACGAATTCTAAATTGGGAAATCTCGCAATCACGGAAAGCAAAATCAACATTAACGCGGTCACGACGACGAAAATCTCCGCGGGCGCAGTGACGAGCGACAAGATAGGAAGCGGCGAAGTGACCACTGCGAAGCTTGCGGCCGGCGCGGTTACGACGAACGCGATCGCGGACGGCGCGGTGACGAACGCTAAGATCGACGGGATGGCCTCGTCCAAGTTGACCGGGGCGCTCCCGGCGATAGACGGCTCGGCTTTGACCGGGGTCGTCGCGACGGGCATCGCCGACGGTGCGGTAACCAGCGTGAAACTGGCAGCGGGCGCGGTAACCTCGGTGAAGATCGCCGACGGGCATGTGACGACGGCAAAATTGGCGGTGGACGCAGTGACCGACGCGTCGATTATGGCGGTGAGTGCATCGAAGCTGACGGGGGCCTTGCCGGCGATAAGCGGCGCGGCGTTGACGGGATTGAACGCCTCCAATCTCGGCAGTGGGACGGTTCCCTTGGCGCGCTTATCGGGGATCACGGCGACGGAACTCGCCGACGGTGCGGTAACCAGCGTGAAACTGGCCGCGGGTTCGGTGACCAGCGGCAAGTTGGGGACGGACATCATCGACACCGCGCAGATCATCGACGCTCGGGTGACTGAGGCGAAATTGGCCGACGGATCGGTGACGACGGGGAAATTGGCCGCGGACGCGGTGACGGCGGCGGCGATTTTAGACGGGGCGATCACGACCGGAAAGATCGCGGCGGACGCGGTGCTGGATGCGAACGTGCTTTCGTTGAACGCGGCGAAGCTGTCGGGGACGCTGCCGGGTCTCGACGGATCGGCGCTGACGGGCGTGGTCGCGACGGACATAGCGGACAGCGTGGTGACGACCGGGAAACTGGCGGCCGACGCGGTGATCTCGGCTAAGATCCTCGATGGCGCGGTGACCAGCGCGAAGCTGGCCGACGGATCGGTGACGACGGCGAAGCTGGGATCGGGGGCGGTCGTCTCGGGGGTGATTCTCGACGGTGCCGTCACGACGACGAAGCTCGATGCCGACGCTGTGACGGGTGCGGCCATTCTGACGGGCGCGGTGAGCGCAGCCAAGTTGGGCGACGGGGCCGTCACGACGGCGAAGCTGGGTGACGACGCTGTGGCGGGTGCGGCTATCCTGACGGGGGCGGTGACGACCGACAAGTTGGCAGACGACTCGGTGACCAACGCTAAGATCATCGGGATGGACGCCGAGAAGCTGACGGGTGCGCAGTTGCCGGCGCTGGACGGTTCGCTTTTGACGGGAGTGGTGGCTACCGATATCGCTGATGGTGCCGTGACGACCTCGAAGTTGGCGTCTGACGCGGTGACTTCCATTAAGATCGCTGATGGCGCGGTGGATTCGGCAAAGCTCGCCGCGGGTTCGGTGACCAGCGGCAAGTTGGGGACGGACATCATCGACACCGCGCAACTCATCGACGCTCGGGTGACCGAGGCGAAATTGGCCGACGGCTCGGTGACGACGGCGAAGCTCGGGTCGGGGGCGGTCGTCTCGGGAGTGATTCTCGACGGGGCCGTCACGACGGCGAAGCTCGCGGCCGACGCCGTTACGGCGGATAAGATCGCCGATGGCGCGGTGACCAGCGCGAAGCTGGCTGGCGATGCGGTCACTTCGGATAAAATCAAAAACGGAGCTGTCGACGGAGCAAAGATACTCGCTGATGCGATCACGACTGGACACATCCAGAGCGGAGCGGTCACGACCACCGATCTTGCCGCGGACGCGGTGACGGCGGCGGCGATTTTAGACGGGGCGGTCACGACCGGAAAGATCGCGGCGGGCGCGGTGCTGGATGCGAACGTGCTTTCGTTGAACGCGGCGAAACTGTCGGGGACACTGCCGGGTCTAGACGGCTCGGCGCTGACGGGCGTGGTCGCCTCGGACATCGCCGACGGTGCGGTGACGACTTCTAAGCTGGCGTCGGACGCGGTGACTTCGGTGAAGATCGCCGATGGCGCGGTTGTGGAGGCGAAGATCGGCGATGGCGCGGTGACGACGGCGAAGCTGGGCGCCGACGCGGTGACGGGGGCGGCGATCCTGACGGGCGCGGTGAGCGCGCCCAAGTTGGCCGACGGTGCCGTCACGACGACGAAGCTCGGCGCCGACGCTGTGACGGGTGCGGCCATTCTGACGGGCGCGGTGAGCGCAGCCAAGTTGGGCGACGGGGCCGTCACGACGGCGAAGCTCGCGGCCGACGCCGTTACGGCGGATAAGATCGCCGATGGCGCGGTGACCAGCGCGAAGCTGGCTGGCGATGCGGTCACTTCGGATAAAATCAAAAACGGAGCTGTCGACGGAGCAAAGATACTCGCTGATGCGATCACGACTGGACACATCCAGAGCGGAGCGGTCACGACCACCGATCTTGCCGCGGACGCGGTGACGGCGGCGGCGATTTTAGACGGGGCGGTCACGACCGGAAAGATCGCGGCGGGCGCGGTGCTGGATGCGAACGTGCTTTCGTTGAACGCGGCGAAACTGTCGGGGACACTGCCGGGTCTAGACGGCTCGGCGCTGACGGGCGTGGTCGCCTCGGACATCGCCGACGGTGCGGTGACGACCGCGAAACTGGCTGCTGACGCCGTGACGAGCGTGAAGATCGCCGCGGGCAGCGTCTATGCGGTGCATCTCGTCGCCTCTTCGGTCGGCGAAGGAAGCATCCAGGCGGGAGCGGTCACGAGCGACAAGATTGTCGATGGGCACGTGACCACGAATAAGCTGGCGGATTTCGTGGTGACCTCGGCTAAATTGGCTTTGAACGCGGTGGCCTTCGCGAATATCCAGGACGGGGCGGTCTCAAGCGACAAGCTGGCGGACAACACAGTGACGAGCGCGAAGCTGGCGTTCGGGTCGGTGACGAGCGACAAGATCATCGACGGGCATGTGACGACGAACAAGCTGGCGGATTTCGCGGTGTCCAGCGCGAAACTTGCCGACGGTTCCGTGACGACCGATAAGCTCGCCGACGGCTCCGTGACGACCGGGAAACTGGCCTCGAACGGCTGCGGGGCGAATCAAGTCCTGAAGTTTAACGGGAGTTTTTGGCAGTGCGCGACGGACAACCCGGCGACGGTGATCGAGGTCGGCGACGCGGCTCAGGTGGCGGCGGCGACGACGATCGATTTTCTCGGCGGCGAGTTTACCGTCGGGGAATCCCCGGTCGGCGAGGCGAATGTCGAACTGGCGTTCGGGGGAGTCACCAGCTCCAAGCTGGCCGTGAATGCGGTCACCAGCGACAAGATCGCCGACGGGCATGTGACGACGGCGAAACTGGCGGCCGGCGCGGTTGCAAGCGAAGCGCTTGCGGACGGCTCGGTCACGACCGCGAAATTGGCCGCCGACGCCCTGCATCCTCTTGTGATCGACGGCGCGGGCGGACGCGTCGGAATCGGCGGGCTGGACGCGCAGGACCGGCTGCACGTCCTGCAGGATCAAAATGATAAGACCGCGATCGCGGCCCTCAATACCGGAGGCGGGACGACGGTCTACGGTCTCTACGGTTCGGCGAGCGGGGTCGGCCCGACGACATCCGTCGGCGTCTACGGCGAAGGGAACACAGACGGTGTTTTCGGCAAGTCGCTCGCTTCCGGGGGCGCCGGCGTCACGGGCAGCAATGCTCAACTGAACGGCTACGGCGTGTACGCGCAATCGAGCGACGACACCGGGTTCGCGCTCTTTGCGCTGGGCAAGAAAAACACCTTCCAGTATTCCGGCGCCGTCGGCATCCAGATCCACGCCGACAGCGACGGATCGGGGGCTGTCAGCGACAATCCCTTCCTCAAGACGGGGCGCGGGAACCCGTTCAGCGCCGACATGGTGCTCGGGACGGTTGGGACGGTCGGTCAGGACCCGGATGGAATGGCCTATTCCGGGACGGTCGTGGGGGCCTCGCTGCTGGGGACCTTCGGTGCGAAGGCTCTGCAATTGGGTACGAATGCGAATGTGCGCCTGAGTCTCACCGATGACGGCGCGCTTGCGATGCCCTTGACCGCGGCGCCCGCCATTTCCGCGCTCGGCGAAGGACGAATCTACTTTGATTCGGGTGCAGCCAAGTTCAAGGTGTCGCAGGCCGGCGGCATCTATGAGGACCTCGTCGGTTCCGTGTCCGACGGGGCGGTGACGAGCGAGAAGCTCGTCGACGGGGCCGTCACCAGTGTCAAGATCGCCGACGGGGCCGTGACCACGACGAAGTTGGGAGTTGACGCGGTGACTACGGAAAAGCTTCACAGCGAGGCGCTTACCCCGGTGTCGATCGACCGCGCCGCCGGTCGGGTCGGAATCGGGACGACGAGCCCTGGACAGGTCTTGGATGTCAATGGCGGGGTGAATGTATCATCGGGCATAGTGACGGGCTCCTGGGTGATGGGCGGCTGCGTGAACCCCTCCGATCCCAACGACATCATGGTCCCCGTGGGGGATATGTGTGTTGACAAGTACGAATCGTCGGTGTGGTCAACGCCCACCGGCGGCACGCAGTACGGCGGCTCGGCGCAGGACTATCCCTGCGGAAACGGGGTGACGGGAAGCGGTCAAGGCTGTACGCCGGCGGGGGGGACGCCGATCTACGCGCGAAGCGTTTCGGGGGTGACGCCCTCGCGCTGGATCACCTGGTTTCAGGCCAATGTCGCCTGCACCAACGCGGGCAAGCGTCTGCTGAGCAACACCGAGTGGCAGGCGGCGGCGGCGGGCACGCTCGACCCCGGCGCCACGGGAACGGCGCCCAACTGCAACGTATCGGGAAGCGGCCCTACGACGACGGCCGCGGGTACGAGTTGCGAATCCGGCTACGGGGCGCAGGATATGGTCGGCTCGCTGTGGGAGTGGACGGCGGAGTGGTTTTCGGGGGGGACCTATTACAGCGGGCCGGTCACGAGCAACTGGGCGGATTCGACATTCACGAGCTCGCATTGGCCGAACGCAGTTTACGGCGCGGACGGGAGCTGGAATGTGGCGACACGCAGCCACAACGGTTCAGCGTGGGTGACGGGCATGCCGGCGGCGGTGATCCGGGGCGGCAGCTGGGGCCACGGCGCCCGCGCGGGCGTCTTCGCGTTCAGCGCGAGCATCGCCCCGTCGGGCTGGGACATCAGCATCGGGTTCCGCTGCGGTAGGCGTCGTTGAAATCTGGAATCTGGAAATCTGTAATCTTGCCGTTGTCGTGGACGTTTGGGCTGCCCCGCGGGGCCGACTTGAAAATTCGAAGCAATGGGAACGCAATGAACTTGGGAAAAGCGCCGCGAGGAAATGGTGATCATGGTTCGGCTCAAACTTATGCTTTAACAGACGGGCTTGCCCTTCGAAAGGCCGAGTTCAGTCGGCGTCGACAATGGGGAGCCGGATCACTCTATTTTGACTGCGGTAGGCGTCGTCGAAATCTGGAATCTGGAAATCTGGCGGGGCGGAGCCCCGCCGTGCCGGGCTTCATGGGGGCTATGGGGATGCCCGGCCTGGCGGGGCGGAGCCCCGCCGTTGTCGTGGCTGTTTGCAGTGAGGGTGGAAGCGAGAAGCATGGAAACATGAGCGAGGGAGCATTTCTGCGGCGGCCGGTGGGTACGCCCAGCCTTGACGTGTCGACATATGCGGGAGGAGACGATGGAACGGCGAATTGAGAGGACGCGCTCAGGAGAAGACTTCTGCGAGCGCAAGGGCAAGGCCGGGGAGGAAGGGCGTCGCGAGGGAGTCGGTCGCCTGGCGGGGCGGCAGCCCCGCCGTGCCGGGCTTCATAGGGGCTATGAGATGCCCGGCCTCGCGGGAAAGCTCGGCAGCGCGTGTGAAGCCGTCCTTGCCGGCCCGGTAGACGGCAACGGTCTCGATTTCAGGGTCGACGACCCAGTACTCCTGAACTCCGCGGGCGGCGTAGAGCTTGTATTTGACCGTCAGGTCCGCCTTGCGCGTTGCCTCGGAGAGCACCTCGACGACGAGGTCGGGGGCGCCGGCGATGTTCTTCTCGGTGATGATGGCGGCGCGGGCGGCGGAAACGAAGAGCAGGTCCGGCTGGACGACGTCCTCGTCGGACAAGACGACGTCCATGGGAGAGATGAGAACCGTTCCGGCGCCGCCGTCCTGCACGTGGGCGCGCAGGAGCGAGTAAATATTACCACAGATCAATTGGTGCCGCGTCGAGGGCGAGGGGGTCATGAAATGCTCTCCGGAGATGATCTCGTGCCGCTTCCCGTCGTCGGGGAAGAGGAGGTAGTCCTCGTAGGTCAGCCGAGTCCGCATGCCCGTGGGGGAGGCCATACTCATAGTATAGCACGGGTGTCGGGAGCCTACCAGTACCGAGCCGTCTTTGTTCCGGCCGCCGGCCGGGTGGGGCGCAGACTCCGGGCGCTGTTGCGCGCCGGGCTTGCGGTGGGGTTGCTCTGGCAGCAGGTGATGGGGCCGCGTCCGGCGTCGGCGGCGAGTTTTGATTTCGCTGATCAGGTCAAGATTTCCGGGGGAACGCCGGGCTCGGGGCAGGTGCTGACCTCGGATGCGGTCGGCTTGGCGACCTGGGAGCCTGTCGCGGTGGTCGACGGCTCGGTGACGACGATCAAGATTGCAGCGGACGCGGTGACGAGCGCCAAGATTCTCGACGGCGCGGTCACGACGGGGAAAATCCACGACGAAGCCTTGGCGCCGCTATTTCGTGACTTTGCAACGGGCAAGGTCGGTATAGGCGAGACATTCCCCGCCTCGAAGCTGGAAGTAAACGGCGATATTCAGATCGGCAATGAGTCTGCGGCCTGCGATGCGTCGAAGGAAGGCGCTCTGCGCTATAACGTGACGCTCAAGGTGATGGAATTCTGCAATGCAACGGCGTGGGGGGAGGTGGGTGGAGCCGCGGTTGGAACGGTGGGCTACTTCTTTCTGTCGTCCTGCCCAACCGGCTGGAGCGCGCTCGTCGCCGCCGAGGGCCGGTACTTGGTCGGGCGCCCCACCGCAGGGACCCTGGGCGCGACTGTTGGAACGGCGCTCACTAATCTGGAGAATCGCCCGACGGGGGTACATAGCCACACAGCCACGCAGGCCGGTCATAACCACGCTTACGATGGCATATTAGGCTCCGGTGGAGTGAAGATTGGGGCAGCCAGGGTAACTGACGGAACTAGTTCCACTCCACAAAGTATGACTACCGAGACCCCGGTAATCACTGTCTCTAATTCAGCCGGTGTCGCCGGAACAAACGCTCCTTACATCCAACTGCTTGTATGTCAAAAGAATTAATCACCCGGAACCCCCGGCCCAGAGCCGGACCCGGGATACGAAACGATGAAACAAAACCGGAAATTCACGGTCATCCGATGAGAACCGCTTGCGAAGGATCAACCGTTGTGAGAAGACTCCACGGCCGCGATGCGCTTCTCGTGGTCTCGGAGTTGTTCGCCGTGCGCGTCCAGGGTTTTGGGCAGCGTATATGTCTCACGTTCGAAACCTTCGATCTTGCCCAAGAATGCGTCGATCCGTTCGATCGTTTTTTCGGATTCACCGCGGATCAGGTGGACCAACCGCTGCTCCATCTTGGCCATCGTCTCGTTGGTCTTGAAGATGTCGACCTTCAACTCTCTCCGGACGGAGTCGATCTTGGCGTCGAGGCCGTCGATCTTGGCATCGAGGCGGCCTTCCACGGCCTTCAACTCTCCCCGGACGGAGTCGATCTTGGCATCGAGGCGGCCTTCCACGGCCTTCAACTCTCCCCGGCCGCCGTCGATCTTGCCGTCAAGACGGGCGATGTCGCCCCTGGTCGCGGGCTCGTTCTCTTGCGCGCTCACGCATGTAGTTTATCACGACACACGGAGGATGGAAAGGGCCGGAGGGCCCAAGCACCGGGAAGGAAATGCACCGCCATCAAGAGCAGCGAGGCGAGGGCATGAAGCGAAACGCCGGAAGCTTTGCCGCCCTCCTCCTAGGCGCGGCCTTGCTCTGCGCGGCAGGACCTAAGTCCGGCGGCGACGCCGAAATCCACGACGACTCCCACCAAGGCTCCGCCGGCAG